>JGI12210J13797_10375216_pt1 | contig 15761 bp, 17 predicted proteins | sample ElkSlonscriptome_3_FD_13797 | JGI IMG/M metagenome (IMG submission 13797)
GTCCAGTTCACCGCTGCTGACTCGGGTCAGCGTCCGCCGGACGCGGGCTCGGGGCACCGGCCCGGCCAGGGCTTCCGCGCAGAGGCCCACCTCTCGAGCCCGGCGCACCTGGTCCTCCATCAGGGCCACCAGGGGGCTGACCACCAGGAGGGCGCGAGGGAGGAGATGGGCGGGGAGGAGGTATGCCAGGCTTTTTCCGCCTCCCGTGGGGAGCAACCCCAGGGCGTCCCGCCCCTCGAGGAGGGCTCGCACCAGCTCCTCCTGCCCCGGGCGGAACCGATCATGGCCGAAACGGGCGAGGGCCTTCAGGACGGGATCCATGACCAAGTACTGGTCGGGGGAACGGGCGCCTCCATGGTCGTCCCCGGCAGGCGGCCAAGGTCCTATTCCTCGGAGGGTGTCACTCCACCTCTTCGGCGTCCTCGGCCTCCGAACTGTCCCCCTGTGCCCCGTGCCGTCCACCGACGAAGCGGAGCACGAACCCGACAAACAAGAAGGCGATCGCCACATTCACGAGCCAGTTGGCCTCGGCCCAGATCCCGATGAGGGCCACGATGGCCCCGGCGCCCATGAGGCGGACCCTCCACTCCAGGAAGGGGCCCGGGCCCGAAGCGTCCCGCCGGATCTTCACGACCCGCGGTGGCCCTCGAGGAATCGACGCACCCCGTCTCGGCAGGCCTTGGTGGAGCGAGCCACGGCGTTCACCTCGGCGCCCCGGGCGACCCCCTCCTCGAAGGGCATCCCGTCGAGGCCGTAGAGGAGGCGCTTGGTAAGGCTGAGAGCGGACGGGGGAAGGGCGGCGTACTCGGCCAGGTAAGCGCACACCGCAGCCTCGAAGCCGTCGGCGGCGAAGACCTGGTTCACAAGCCCCAGCGCCTTCGCCTCTTCGGCGCCGACCCGACGCCCCCGGGCCACCAGCTCGAAGGCCCGACCCTCACCGACTTTCCGACGCAGGATGGTCATGACCATGGCCGGGACGAAACCCAGGTGGACCTCCGGGTAGCCGAAGCGGGCGTCCTCGTGGGCCACCACCAGGTCGCACGCTGTGGCCAACCCGGCCCCCCCTGCCAGGGCCCGCCCCTGTACCACCGCCACCACGGGCCGGTCCAGCGTGCGGAGCGCCACGAAGAGGTCGCCGAGCCGCTGAGCGTCGGCGAGGCTCTCCTCGACACCCGTGTCAGCGATCGTCTCGAGTTCCGCCAGATCCGCGCCGGCGCAGAAGTCGCTGCCGGCCCCACGGAGCGCCACGACCCGGACCTCCGACTCCCCAGCGATATCGCCTGCCGCGTCGTGGAGAGCATCCACCAGCTCGCTGTTGAGGGCATTCCGCTTCTCGGGACGATTCAGGGTGAGGGTCGCGATACCGTCGGCGACCTCGACCTTCAGGAGCGCCTCAGCCACCGTCCCCTCCAGAGCCTCCAGCCGTTGGGCTGCTCCCGTAGGCCTCCGCGGACCACCCGGCGGGCACCCGACCCTTACCGGTGACGGCGTCGGCGGTCTCCTGGGAGACCTCCACCTCCATCCTGAGCATCGCCGTGCTGAACACCTTCCCCTGTGCGTCGTTCATCAGCGACATCGTCCCGCCGCCGTCCAGCGCCCCGTGGAGGAGGAAGTTGAGGGCGTGGAGGTTGGTGAGCTCGAACCGTTCGACCTCGCCCTCGATCATCTCGCCAAAGTGGGCCTTCACCGCGGCGGGCGTAAGCTGCTCCCGAAGGAGCTCGAAGTCCTGGGGGCGATAGGCGATGACACCCACGTTGGCGGTGTCGCCCTTGTCGCCGGACCGGGCGTGAGCCAGGTGGACCAGTCTGATCTTCGGCATGTCAGATCTCCTCGACGCGGACACGAAGGTGCGGCTCCACCGCCTCGCGCCGGAGGAGGGCCGGCCAGTAGGCCATGATCTGCTGGACCCGGGGGCGCCCGCCGGCAAAGCCGGTCACCGACGGAGGCCCGGTGAGCACCAGGGGCGCGATCTCGCGAGTGAAGCGCTCCACGGCGGCCCGGTCCTGTCCCCGAACCCCAACTCGGAGCTGGACCTCGGGAAGGTCGGCTGGGGGCTCGCCGACGAGGGGTCCGTGGGTCGAATCCCAACCGACCAGCTCGGTTCGCACGGCGTCGAACTCCAGGCCCAGGCGGTCGAGGCGCTCCCGCAGAATCCGCGCCGCGGCCTGGGCCTTCGCGGCTGCGTCGGGCCAGGAGTAGGTCAGCGTTCCCGTGGCCTTCCAGCCCCCGGCGTAGGCGATGCTCACCTTGAGGAAGTCCGTCCGGGGCCGGCCCCGGATCCCCTGTACGGATACCCGATCCGGCCCCTCCTCCCGCAGCTCGATGGAGGTGAAGTCGGCGACGACGTCAGGGGTGATGTAGGTCGTGGGATCCCCCATCTCGTAGAGGATCTGTTCGGCGACGGTGCCCCGATCCACCCGGCCGCCGGTGCCCGGGTGCTTGGTGACGGTGAAGGTGCCGTCCCGCCGAGCCTCGACGATGGGGAAGCCCACCTCCGCCATATTCGGCATGCTCCACCAATTGATCAGGCAGTTCCCCCCGGTGCTCTGGGCGCCGCACTCGTTGATGTGGCCCGCGACCACCCCGGCAGCGATCCGATCCAGCTCGTCGTTGGCCCACCCGAACTCGTGCATCATGGGGGCGTAGGTCAACGCCGTATCCGTAGACCGACCCGTCACAATCACGTCGGCCCCCTTCTCCAGCGCCTCGACGATGGGGGCCGCGCCGATGTAGACGTTGGCGCTCTGCACCTGGTCCAGGATGACGGAGAGGGGCTCGTCGGTCTCCATGTTCCGGAGCTCATGACCCTCGTCGATCAGGTCGCCGAGGCGGTCCAGGATGTCGTCGCCCTCCACCCGGCCGATCCGGGCCTTTCCCTGGACGCCGGCGCGGCGACCCGCCTCGACCAACGCCGCAGCACAGCCCTGCGGGTTCACCCCTCCTGCGTTGGTCACCACCCGGACGCCGCCCTCGACACACGCCGGGAAGATCCGCTCCATGAGGGCGATGAAATCCCGGGCATAGCCGGCCTCCGGATCTCGGGCCCGCTGCTTCTGCATGATCGACATCGTGACCTCGGCCAGATAGTCGAGCATGAGGTAGTCGATGGGCCCACCCTCGACCTGGCGCACCGGAGCGTCCAGGTCGTCACCCCAGAAGCCCTGTCCCGAGGCGATGCGGATCAAGTCTCGTTCAGCCATTGCGACGGCGCCGTGATTCAGGTGATGTCGTGTTCAGGAAGGTGGAACGCACCGATGTGGGGCCCCGAGTTGTGCAGCGAGGCCCTGAGAAGCAGCTCGAGGGCCGGCCGCAACTCCTCTGGGAGCGCCACCTCGTCCACGAAGCCGCGGGCTCCGGCGAAGCGGGCATCGAGCTGACGGTCGTACTCGGCCCTCACCTCGTCCATGCGGGTGGTGAGATCCTCGTCCGGGAGCTTCCCTTCGGCCTTGAGCCGGTCGATCTGCCCCGAGAAGAGGGCCACCACCGCGCTGTCCCCCTCCATGACCCCCATCCGACCCGTAGGAAGGCTGAGGATGAAGTCGGGATCGAAGCCCTGCCCCGCCATGGCGTAGTAGCCCGCCCCGGAGGCGTGGTTCAGGGTCAGGACGAGCTTCGGCACGGTGGCCGTCGCCATGGCCTCCACGAACTGGGCTCCAGCCCGGATGATCCCGGAGTGCTCGGCGTCGGGGCCTACCATGAAGCCGCTCACGTCCTGCACGAAGAGGATCGGGGTCCGGTGGCGGTTCATCGTCTCGATGAAGTACGCCATCTTGCGAGCGCTCTCGGTGTAGACGATCCCACCGAAGCGCGGCGGCCCGGCCCGATCATCCTTCACCATCCCCCGATGATTCGCGATCACCCCCACCGGGATCCCGCAGATGAAGCCGGTCCCGCAGATCATCTCCCCGGCGTGCCCCTCCTGGAACTCGTCCAAGCCCTCACCGTCCAGGATCGTGTCCAGGACCGCCCGGGCGTCGTAGGGCTGCCGGTGGTCCTTCGGCAGTAGGGTGTAGAGGTCCTCCGCAGGGCGGGCGGGCGCTGCTGGATCCTCGATCGCCAGGGACGAGGTCTCCCGGGGGAGTTCCCGTACCAGCTCACGGAGCTTGGCGAGACACGCCTCGTCGTCGGGGACGGCGTAGTGCGCGACGCCGCTCCTCTCCGTATGGACCCGGGCGCCGCCGAGCTCCTCGGTCTCCACCACCTGCCCCGTGGCGCCCTTCACCAGGTTGGGGCCGCCCAGCCCCATGAAGGAGGTGCCCTCAACCATCAGGATCACGTCGCTCAGCGCCGGGAGGTACGCGCCCCCGGCGATGCACGGCCCCATGACCGCAGCGAGCTGCGGGATCCGCAGGTAGCGCCGCATGATGGAGTTGTAGTAGAAGATCCGCGCTGCACCGTACTGCCCCGGGAAGACGCCCCCCTGGTAGGGGAGGTTCACGCCGGCGGAGTCCACCAGGTACACGATGGGGATCCGGCACCGCATGGCGATCTCCTGAGCCCGGAGGATCTTGGTAATCGTCTCGGGCCACCACGAGCCCGCCTTCACCGTGGCGTCGTTGGCGACGACCGCCACCTCTCGGCCGTGGATCCGGCCCACGCCGGTGACGACCCCGGCCGCTGGCGCCTGGCCGTCGTAAAGATCGTGAGCCACCAACATCCCGACTTCGACGAAGGGCTCATCCTCGTCGAGAAGGAGCGCGATCCGCTCCCGGGCGGTCAGCTTGCCCTGGTCATGCTGTCGCCGGATCCGGCGCTCGCCGCCCCCCTGGCGGAGGCGCTCCCGAAGCTCCCGGAGTTCATCGGCGAGGTCCCCGAGCCGGGTCTCCTCGGCGGCGGCTCCGGCCCGGCCCGCTTCGCCGGCGGTCGTCCCCTCTGGCACGGTGCCTTCGGGGACCGTCAAACCGGCTCGCCCTGACTCTCGAACCACTCCCGGATATAGCGGACGGCCTCGGTGGTGGGGGTGCCGGGTCCGAAGAGCTTCCCGATCCCCTTCTCCTCGAGCTCCGTAGCGTCTTCCTCGGGGATGATCCCGCCTCCGGTGAGGAGGATGTGGTTCGCCCCCTCCTCGGCCAGCAGATCCCGGACTCGGGGGAAGAGGGTCATGTGGGCCCCGGAGAGGATCGACATGGCCACCACGTCGACGTCCTCCTGGACCGCTGCCGCCACGACCATCTCCGGCGTCTGGTGCAGGCCCGTGTAGATGACCTCGAAGCCCGCATCCCGGAAGGTGGAGGCGATGACCTTGGCCCCGCGGTCGTGGCCGTCGAGTCCAGGCTTCGCTACGAGGACCCGAATCTTGCGTTCACCCGTCATGTCGCGTCGTCCGTCTGTGGAGAGGCTCGAAGGGACAGCCCCCGAAATTACAACGATCCGAGGGGGACGGGGAGGCGACGAGCAGGGGCGCCGCCGCCGGGCTTGGGCACGACCCTGGAGGTTGGTGGCGTGTACCTTCCAGGGAGTAGCGTAGCCGCGACGCCGGAGGTACGGTTTCCGTCATGAAGACCTGGCTCAGGAGGATCCGGGGAGCCTTGGGCATGGGGCTGAGCTGGGCCGTCACCGGGTTCCTGGTCGGCGGCTTCATCGAGCTCATCCACAACCTCTGGCCCAATCCCATCGGATCCGCCTTCGACATCTGGCCCATGGCGCTGGCGGTGCCGGGGCTCCTGGGTGGGGTGGCCTTCTCCGTGGTCCTGGGGATCGCCGGGCGGCGGTATCGCTTCGACGAGCTCTCGGTCCCCAGGGTGGCCTTCTGGGGTGCCCTCGGCGGCGCCGCGGTCAGCCTGATCCCTGCGGCCATGGTCGGGCTGGGCTTCGTGACGGCAAACGTTCCCCTGTGGGAGATCACCCTGGGGATCCTCCTCCCCTTCTCCGTCGGGGGCGCCGTGGCGGCAGCGGGGACGCTCAAGCTGGCGCAAGTGTCGGAGGAGGGCTCGCTCCTGAGCGAGGGGGAGGCCGCCGCGGACGTCGGGCTCTCGGAGGAGGAGCGGCAGGAGTTGCTGGAGCCGTAGCCGGCAGCCCGAAGCTGAGAGGAGACGGCTCTTCCCCCTCCCGGCAAGGCGCCAGAGCCTCGTTCTCGTAACCGCGCGAGACCGGACCCGTATCTCGGAACGGAAGGCGATGACATCGAGCACCTGGGGCCGGGATCGAAGATGAGGACCATGACGAGGGGAGTACGACGGTTCGTCGGGGGCCTGGTCGCCCTGTTGATCGTGTCCGCAGCCGGGTGCGACGACGACGGTGCCGGGGTCGACCCCGATCACCTGGAGGGCGTGTGGACCGCGCTGGAGATGGTCGCCGTCAACGTGGCCGACACCTCCGAGACGGAAGACATCACCGCACTGGGTGGGACGATGGTGGTGACGATCGAGCCCGGGGGTCTGATCAGCGTGGCCTTCTCCGTCGCCGGCGTGGGTGACGCGGAATCGGGAACGTACCTCCTGGACGGCGACGAGATCGAGATGATCCTGGACGGGGATCCCGTGTCCGGGACCTGGGCCCTGGACGGCAACCTCCTGACCATGTCGCTGGATCAGGGCGTGGAGTGGGATTTCGGCGGCGACGGCATCGATGTGCCGGCCCGCCTCGACCTGGAATTCGTGCGGGTATCGTGAGGCGGACGATGTCGGCGGCCTGGGCGGCGCCGGTGTTGATCCTGGCCATGGCCTTCGCCGCGTGCGGCGATGACCCCACCCAGCCCGCCGAGGACCCGTTCCCGGTCGCCCCGGACGACACGCTTCCCTACACCTACGCTCCGCCCTCTCAGGTAGGGGACGGTTGGGAGGTGGCCCGAGCCCGAGACGTCGGCCTGTCGGAGGAACGGCTCACTGAACTCGTGGACATCCTCCGAGACGGGGCGTATCGCAACGTCCATGGGGTGGTCATCGTGAAGGACGGGCACCTGGTTCTGGAGGAGTATTTCAACGGACTCCGCTTCGAGGGAGCGGTTCAGGACAGCATCCTGGGCACGTGGACGAGCTTCGATCGCACGACGGCCCACAACCTGGCTTCCGTCACCAAATCGATCACCTCCACCCTGGTGGGCGTCGCCATCCAGGAAGGGATGATCAGCGGGGTGGACACGGCGGTCTACGATTTCTTCCCCGAACTCGCCGACGTCCGGGATGCCCGCAAGGACTCGATCACCCTGGAGCACCTCCTCACCATGTCGTCGGGGCTGGAGTGGGACGAGGCCACCTTTCCCTACGGGGACCCGCGCAACGACATCAACGCCCTCTTCGCCCAGTCCGATCCCATCGAGTACATCCTGAGCAAACCGGCGGCAGACCCCCCCGGCACCCGTTGGCTCTACAACGGTGGGGGGACCAACGTCCTGGGCGAGGTGGTGTCCCGGGCGTCGGGTCGCTCGCTGGTGGACTTCGCCGACGAGTTCCTCTTCCGGCCCATGGGAATCGTCGACCGACAGTGGGTCCAGCTCGCCAACTCCGTCACCTACGCCTCGGGAGACCTGCGACTTCGGCCCCGGGACATGGCGAAGATCGGCTACCTCTTCCTGAACGAGGGTCGATGGGAGGGACACGCGATCGTGTCACCCGACTGGGTCGCAGAGGCTTCCCAGGAGCGTCTGCTGACCTGGAATCCGCCCTGGGGCTATGGCTATCAGTGGTGGAGCTTCGACTGGCCGGTGAATGGGGCCACGTACCCGTCCTTCGGGGCGCGGGGGTGGGGCGGGCAGGTGATCACCGTCTTCCCCACCCTCGACATGGTCGTGGTGCTCACCGGGGGGAACTACCGGACGTCGGACCCCACCGATGCCGTCATCGCGGAGTTCGTGCTGGATGCGTTGGAGGCGGGTTGAATCCGATCGGCGCGGAGCCGGGAAGGGAACGGGTGGGTAGCTTCCGGCGATGAGCCACCGCCCACTTCGCCCCCGCCTCGAGGACTACGACGGCACCCACACCGAGGTGCTCGAGTCGCTGGCGGAGGGGTATGCCGGGGAAGACGGCATCCCACCGGAGACCTGGGCCGAGGCCGTCGATCTCGTCGCGGATCCGGAACCCCGAATCGCCGCCGGTGCCTCCTGGGTGATCCGCCGTTGGGTCGAATCCGGCCGACGGCCGACCTCGCCGGCCCTCCAGGAGCTGACCGGCCAACTCGACAGGATCACGGACAAGTGGACCCGGCTCCACCTCGTTCAAGCCGTCCCGTCGCTAGCGCTTTCCGAGGCGCTAGTCCCTGCGTGGGCCGACTTCTGCCGGACCGGGGCGACGGCTGAGGCGCCCTTCCTTCGAGCGTGGTCCGTCAACGCGCTGGTCCATCTGGCGGCCATCGATCCGGGCCTCGAGCCTGAAGCGGAAACGGCGCTGGAGGCGGCCCTGTCCGACCCCAAGGCGTCGGTCCGGGCCCGGGCAAGGAAGATCCTGGAGGGGCGGTAGCGGGTTGCTCGACGGTCAACCCTGTCGTTCCGTCGTCCCCGCCATCAGTTCGATCCGGTCGGCAGTGGCCTGGAAGCGCTCCATCCTTCGCCGTGCCCATCGCCCCATCCAGTTCATCCCACCCAGGAGGATCCCGGCTCCGGCCAGGATGTTGCCCCCAGCGAACAACAGCGGGGGCACCACCGCGCTCATGGCCGGGATGAGGGCCAGGAGGGTCACCCCGAGCCCGCCGAAGGTGCCGCCGAGGACCTTGGGCAGTTGGGTCTGACTCCGGATGTTCTGGGAGAGGGTGAGGGCGGTCCCGTCGTCGGTCTCCTCCAGGCGCAGATGGATGACCGAGCCCGAACCGCTCGTGCTGGATGCGCCGGACTGCCACTCTCGCACCCGCCCATAGTGGGACACGTGACCGGTGATGCCGTAGCTCGCCCGGAGGTCATCGACGATCCGGATCCACTCGTCGTCGTCGACCTTCTCGGGGAGGACACGCTGGATCCGAAGCTCGTCGGGCACCCCCATAAACTCCTTCGCCGGGGCGTGGTCCCGTCGAAGGGCGACCTCCCGGGCGGCGGCGTCGACGAAGCGGGGCTCGATCCCCACCTCCCCCGCGATTTCCCGGAGTGAGGTCAGAGAGGTGCCGGCTCCCCGTGCGAGATCACGACGCTCCGATGCCTGCTGCTGCTCCGAGGCGCGCTTCAGAATCCGCTGCACCTCGACGTCGTCGAACTCGGCCTGGTCCATGCGCGTCCTCCGGCGTTTGGTGCCTTCGGTTGGTGCCTAGTGTGGAGCCTCAAAACCAGGTGGGCGGCTTCGGCCAGTGGCCGGTCGCTGGGGGCGACGGGCGGATCAACCCCGATCGCGGACCCGTCGTTCCGAGCCCCTCTGCTGGCTACCGTCCCCCCCCGGTTCTAATCTGCCTGGTGGCTGCTGGGACCGTACCCATCGCGATCCGCCCTCGTGCCCGTTCGGAGAGACCCGGAGCTCCGCCATGACCGACGCCCCACCCCCCTTCCAACACCCCACCTCCGAGACGATCCGTCGCCTCGCCCTGGCCTACCCCGAGACCGAGGAGGGTAGCAGCTGCGTGAACCGGGCCTTCAAGGCCGGCGGCAAGAACTTCGTCTTCCTTGGCGAGAAGGGGGACGTGATCAAGATGCGCCTGAAGCTGGAGGAGACCGGGTGGACCCTCCTGGAGTTCACCCCGGACGACCCACCCACCGAGGCGGAGCTGGAGCGCTGGGTCCGGGAGAGCTTCCGGCTGCTGGCGCCGAAGCGAGTACAGAAGCTGGTGGAGTGAAGCGGGGGCTACGGCTCTCGCACGGGTGGCAAGGGCAGAGCCGAAGCCAACTCCACCACATTACTCCGCTTCATCTCTCGGGCACCGTCCTCGATCTCGTGGATCTGGTCCACCAGCGCCCGGGTCAGAGGCGTGGACACGTGGTGCCGCGCTCCCACCTCCACGATCCAGCTCAGTTGGGCGTCGACCTCCGTCTTCCGCCTCCGCACCGCCAGGTCGCGCCAGACGCCGCTGTGGGTCTTCGCCGAGGCCCGGTTGAACCGAACGAGGTCATCCAATGAGGCCTCCGCTCTACTGAACGGCGCTCCTGAGGCGAAGGCTCCCGGATCGAAGCCGTCGAACGCCTCCGGACGAACCCCGTGGGCATGGGCCACCGCCACCGCCTCCCGGGCAAGGGGAATCAGGACGGACCTCAGCCCGGGGTCGCCGAGCACCTCTGCGATGGAGTCCGGGGTCGACGCCGTGGCGAAGAGGAGCGAGGCGTAGGCGAGCTTTCCCCAGAGGTAGCCGAAGATATTGTCGGTCAGGACGGCATCCGCCTCGAAGACCTTGAAGAGCCGATGGATGTCCACGATGCGATCGGTTCGAGCGCCATCCAGCTCCCCGACTACGGTGGCCCCACGATTCCCTCGGTGGATCACCCCCGGCTCCAGAACGTCGGCGCCGTAGTTCACGAAGGCGCCCACGGTCCGCTCGGGACCGACCCGCTCGGCGATCCAGTGCTCGCACAGGCCGTTCTGGACGGACACGATGACCCCGTTGCCGTCCAGGCGAGGGGCCAGCTGGTCCAGCGCCTCCTGGGTGTGATGGGACTTCACGCACAGGAAGGCGAGCTGGATCGGGTCCTTCACCGCCTCCGGCGCCTCGGCACGGACCGAGACGGTGAACGAGTCCACCGGTCCCGTGATGCGCAGGCCGTTGCGGTTGAGGGCTTGAACGTGGTCCCGGTCCCGGTCGACGAAGGTCACAGGGTGCCCGGCCCGGACGAGGGAGGCGCCGATCGTCCCACCCATGGCTCCGGCGCCCCAGATCACGAGCCTGCTCATCGCGGCGTCATCCAGTCCAACCTTTCCGATTTAGAATACGTCGTATACTAATAGACGAACCCCTCCCTCACGACCTCAGGTGACCCCATGGCGACCGGCGAACTCGAGAACCTCATCCTCCTGGCGATCCTCCGCCTGGGCGATACCGCCTACGGCGTGGCCATTCAGGACGAGATCGAGGCCCGCACCGGCCGGCGTTTGACCCGAGGCGCAATCTACACCGCTTTGAGGCGGATGGAGGCGAAGGGGTTCGTGGAGGGGAGGCTGGGCGAGGCCACGGCGACCCGAGGAGGGAGGGCCAAGCGATACCTGTCCCTTCGGCCCGAAGGACTCGAGGCTCTTCGCGATTCGGCTCGGGCCTTCGATCAGATGCGTCACGGCCTGGACCCCCTCCTCGAGGATATGGGCTGATGCGCCCTTCACGGCTGATCCGAGCTGTGCTGGCGCGCCTCCTGGACCCTGTCGCCCCGGATCACCTCGGGGACCTGGACGAGGAGTTCAACGAGCGCGTTCGGCCGAATCGACGATGGCTCCGTGCGGAACTCTGGTACGGCGTGCAGGCCGTCTCCCTGGTCTGGGGAGTGTTGGTCGAGTCCTTCAGCGGAGGCGTCTCGGCAGGAGGCTCCGGAGCACGACCCGGGCTCCAGGGAACCCAGGCCGACCTGCGGGCGACCCTCCGCCGCCTTCGGAGGGAGCCGACGCCCAGCATCCTCATGGTCCTGACCCTGTCGCTGGGGATGGGTGGAGCGATGGCGATCTTCGCCGTGGCAGACGCCGCCTTCCTTCGCCCCCTTCCCTATCCGGGCCAGGACCGCCTGGTGAGCCTCCACACCGGGTTCGACTTCGGCGCGAACTCCGTGGACGCGCTCTCGCCCCTGAACGTCCGGGGGATTCAAGCCCAGACCGGGGTNGTGGAGGAGGTCGGGGTCTGGACGCTCGGCGAGTCCGTTCACCGGACCGACGGGGAGACGGCGATCCGCCTCGAGGCGCCACGGGCCAACTCCGGTCTCTTCCGGATCCTCGGGGCAGAACCGGTGGTGGGACGTCTGCTCGGGCCCGACGACGACGACGGGGCCGGGGACGCCGTGGTGTTGTCGCACGGCCTCTGGACTCGGCAGTTCGGTGGTGACCCGGGGGTGGTGGGCAGCACCATCGACCTGGACGGGGAGGCTCACCGGATCGTGGGAGTGGCCCCGCCCGCAGGAATGCTCCCCCGGGACGCCGACGTGTGGCGGTCGCTGGTCCTGGGGCCCGAGTGGTACGAGGACGACCGATGGGGCTGGCAATTCCTGGCGACGCTGGGGCGACTCGTTCCTGGGCGCACCCTGGGGGACGCTTCAGCGGCCCTCAACCGAGCCCTCGCCGAGGAGACCGATCGGGTGGATGATGGCCTGACCCGTGTCGTCATCCCTCTCCGGGAGGAGTTGGTGGGCGATGGCGCATCCGCCGTTCTGGTCCTCTCCCTGGCGGGCCTCCTCCTGCTGGCCACGGCGTGTCTCAACGTGGTCAGCATCCTCCTCGCCCGCCTGGAGAGCCGGGCGGCGGATTTCAGCGTCCGGCGCGCCTTGGGGTCCGGGACCCTCTCCCTGGGTCGCCTGGTGGGGATGGAGGCCCTCATCTTCGCCACCGCCGGCAGCCTTGGCGGGCTCGCGCTGGCGTGGGGCGCCCTGGAGGCCGTGTCGACGATGGACATCGCGGGCTTGGCCTCGGTCGGACCCCTGGAAGTGGGGCCCAGGGTGATCGGCTTCGCTGTGGCTCTCACCGTGGGGGTGAGTGGCCTCTTCGGCGCCGCATCCCTGTTCGGTGCGCTGCGGGTGGCGGGAGCCCGGGTTCTGGGCTCCGGGCTGACCAACCGAACCACCGGGGGAGCCAGAGCGGGGCGGGTTCGGGCCTTCCTGGCGTCGGGACAGATCGGCCTCTCCGCTGTGCTCCTCGCCGTGGTGGCGGTGTCTGCCTCGACCTTCAGCTCCATCCTGACGAACGACCCGGGCTTCCGGGCCGACGGGGTGCTGACCGCGACCATCGAGCTCCCCCGGGGGATGTCCCAGGATGAAGCCTCGGCGCGATACCTGGAGCTGGTGGAGCGAGCGGAAGCCCTCCCCGGGGTCGAGTCGGCGAGCGCCGTCTTCGTACCACCCCTTCGGGGCGTTCAGTGGAGCGCCTCCTTCGAGATTCTGGAGCCCTCCCCCATGGGAGAGGAGGATCCCGGCGGGATCATGCGACCGGCCATGCCGGGCTACTTCGAGACCATGGGGATCCCGGTCCTCGAGGGGAGGGCATTCGCGACGACCGACGACGCCTCCGGCGCCCCCGTGGTCGTCATCGACGAGACCGTGGCGCGGCGCCACTGGCCCGACCGGTCGCCGATCGGTGAACGGGTCCAGGTCGGGGCCCTCTCTCGAGACCCGGCGACGATCATCGGCGTGGTCGGCGATGTGGCCCACGAGCGACCCGACCGAACCGATGGAGGGCACGTCTATCTGACCCTGCTCCAGGATCGGCAGCGGGAGTTGAGCCTGGTCGTCCGTAGCGACGGTGACCCCCTCATCCTGGCACCGCTCGTGGAGACGGAGATCCGCAGCGTCGATCCCCGCATCGCCATCGCCGGAGTCGCCACCATGGAGTCGGTCCTTCGAGAGGCCATGACGGGCCCGCGGATCGCCCTCACCCTGCTGGCCCTCTTCGGTGCCCTCACGGCCACCCTGGCCGCGATCGGGGTCTACGGAGTCCTGTCCTACTCCGTCGTGCGACGCACCCGGGAGATCGGAACGCGCATGGCCATGGGGGCCTCTCCCCGGAAGGTGTTGGGGGTCATCATGACGCAGAGCCTGGGGTACTGGCTGCTCGGGATGGCGCTGGCCGTCCCGGTCGTCGCCCTGGCGTTGCCGGCAGCCCGCCGATGGGTACCGGAGCTCGTGGGCGCCTCACCGTGGTCCTATCTGGCGGTGCCTCTGGGGCTCGTCGTCGTCACCTTGATCGCCGCTGCGCTCCCGGCGCGCCGGGCCGTCCGCCTGCAGCCGACGGAGGCGCTCAGGCAGGAGTAGGCCCGCCGCGAACCTTGCCTGGCCCGAGGTGGGTAGGAACCATATGCGCATCCCCGCCGAACAGCGGGGTGTCCTGCCGCCCACCTTGGAGTCCGCGCTTATGTCCGACGATCGCCTCCCCGACCCGCAGCTCAAATCGTCCGGCGGCAGCGTACTCTCCTCCACGCCACGCCGGCGGCGGAACGCAGACGAAGGGTCCGGTGGGGGCCTGTTGGTGATCCTGGGGGTCATCGCCGTCCTGGCGGCGGCGGCCTGGTTCGGGCGGTCGTGGATCCTGGGTGGCCCGGACGTACCCCCGCCGGTGGTGGTGGACTCGACGGCGGTGGACGACTCCGCAGCTCAGGCCGCCGACGGTTCGGTGGACATGGAGCCCTTTACGGGGCTGCCGCCGCTGGAGGAGAGCGACGAATGGCTTCGAGAGGAGGCCGCTGAGCTGTCGCCGGATCCACAGTGGCCGACCTGGCTCTCCGCCGACGGGCTCGTGGACCGGGTGGTGCTGGGCGTCGTGAACGTGGCTACCGGCGAGAGTCCTGCAGGACAGCTCCCCTTCCTGCAGCCTTCCGACACCTTCGCCGTCGTCATGGAGGGGGATCGCACCTTCGCCGATCCCGAGAACGGGCGTCGCTACGACGCCCTGGTCGGGGCCGTCACCGCTCTGGACGCCCAGGCCAGCGCACGGTTCTATCGGGGGATCGCGCCGCTGCTGGAGTCTGGGCTGCAACAGCTCGGCTTCGTGGACCGGGACTTCGACGAGTTTGCCCGCTCCGCCCTCGACGTGATCCTGGTGGTGGAGGTCCCTGAAGGCCCTCTGGAGGTGGAAGAGGCGGGGATCGTGTGGGCGTACGTCGATCCCGAACTCGAGGCGCTCTCCCCGGCCACCAAGCACCTCCTGCGGCTGGGCCCCGACAACCTCCTCCGGCTCCAGTCCTGGGCTCGGAGCTTCGCAGAGGCGAGCGGGCTGAATCCGTAGGTGACCCCGGGAGAGGGTGCCACCACTCCCTGATGGCACCCTGACTCCGGGTCGGCTTCAGAACCCCGTCGGCACCTCTGACGGATCGAACCGCACCAGATCCACGACCACGAAGTCCGTCTCACCGCTGGCGAACTCTGCCCGGATCAGAAGCCGGGAGATGTTGGACAGGACCTCCCGAACCTGGGCCGCGGTGGAGGTGAAGCTGACCATGACGATCCGGCCGTAGGTGACGGACTGGACGTAGAGCGGCGGGTTGTCCGGACCCATCTGGCCCGTGTCGATGTAGCGGTTCAGCCGTCTTCGGTGAGGTCCCCGGTGAACCATTCGTCGATGAAGGGCGGGGCGTCGGCGGTGATGGTGAAGGCCCGTTGAACGAAGCTGGCGGTAACGGTCGTCTCGGACCCGCTGGTGCGGCTCTCCAACTGCCCCTGGGCGCTCGCCCCGAGATACCGGGCCGAGAAGTTGAGGCCCATGGCAGCCTGCTCCCGGGAGTACGAGGTGATCTTGTCGTAGACCACCGACGAATTCCCCTCGAACCCCGAGGTTTCGGCGTCCTGGATCAGCGAGTTCACCCCGGTCTGGAGACTGCCCAGTTTCGGGACGTCCACGGTGCGGATCGGGGCGATGGCCGATGCATCGTCGATGACCAGGTCGATCGGGGCGCGCTCGTGGATGCGGAGCTGGTTCAGCGACCCGAAGACGTGGGATTTCCCCTGCACCAGCGCCCCGGGCACCAGGATCCCCTGATCTGGAGACAGGGTGATGATCTCCTTGGGGTTCTTGGCCAGGGTGTACTCCGTGGCCACGCAGACGGCGCAGGGGTTGTAGCGTGGATCCGAGTCGGCCAGGAACGAGGCCCCTCCCGACCGGTCGCCGACCCTGGAGTCCTCGGACTCCGCCACTTGGGGCGAAACCGTCTCCCAGGACGGGAAGGCTCCGACGGCTGAGGTCACATCGGCCCGGCTTCCGTCGTCGCCGGGGCCCGCCGGGCTGTCCGACGACTCGCTGCAA
>JGI12210J13797_10111059_pt1 | contig 15760 bp, 14 predicted proteins | sample ElkSlonscriptome_3_FD_13797 | JGI IMG/M metagenome (IMG submission 13797)
GCGGATGATTGAGCAGCGGCTCGGCAATAACCTCTGCGAAAATCTGATCGCCATCCGCGATCGCGCCATAGCCTAGGGCGGGATCGCGGCCAACGGCCTGAAACTGCAGCGCCAAACTTACGGCTACAAAAATCTACAGCCCCAGATCTACGGCGACGCGGTGGGCGCAGGCGAACCCAGAAAAGGCGACGGCATTGAGTCCCTGCCCCGGAAAGGTGCTGTCTCCTACACAATATAGGCCGGGTACTGCGGTCCGGTTGAACGGCATGCCCAGCAGTCCTAGCAGCTTGTGGCGCGGCACGGGGCCATAGGTGCCATCTGCCCGACCTAGAAATCGTCTGTGGGTGCGTGGCGTCCCTACCTCTTGATAGTCCAACGCCTGCTCTAAGCCAGGGAAGATAGCCTCAAGACGCTCAATAAGCTGGGCAGCGATCGCTTCTTTCTTTTGCTCATACTCAGTTTGGGACAGATCCCAGCCGTCAATCCAGCAGGGAGTGAAGGCATGGATGATATGGTGCCCCGGTGGCGCTAAATCAGGATCAAGCAGGGTGGGAATAGAGACGAACAGGGTGCCATAGGGGGACTCCATATGCTCCCAGTCTTCGAGCAAAATATGGTGACATTCGGTCCCATCGGGCAATAGGTCTGCCTTGACGCCCAAATGCATGCTGAAAAAGCTGGGCGATTTTTGATAGCGCTTTTCCCAACGCTTCTCCCCCTTCGGCTTTACCGACTCTGGCAGGAGTTTGCCGAAGGTGTCCCACCGGGTGGCGTTGGAAACCACACGCTGCGCCCGGTACGTCTCTCCTGTGGCTAGCTGTACCCCAACAGCCCGGCCCCGCTCCAGCAAAATTTGGGTCACGCGGGCGCGGTAATGGATGTGGCCACCAGCTTTCTCTAGCCCCTCTGCCAGCTTTTGCGCAATTTGCCCCACTCCACCTTTGGGGTAGTTGATGCCGCCATAGTGGCGATCGCTGAACACCATGCCCGCGTTGATCATGGGGGTCTGCTCTGCTGGTACTACGGACCAGCAATAGCATTCCATATCAATAAATTTCAGCAGATCTGGGTCGCTGATATAGCGCCGCGCCACATCACCAGCATTTTGCGGGAGATATTTGGCTAAGCCAAGGCAGGCTAAGGGGTTCTGGAAGAAAACGCGGGTGAGGTAGCGAATCTCCTCAAGGGATAGCAGCTCCATGGCATTGAGACAGTTAAACACCGACCAGCACTCATCGTAAAACTGGCGGATGCCCTTGGCCTCATGGGGAAACTGAGCTGTCAGCTCATTAATAAATCCCTCATAGTCTCGGTGGACCTTTAGGGTCAGGTCTTTGGGGAGGTGATAGTGAATCTGTACCGGATCAGGAATAGTTTCAATCGACATTCCCACCGCATCAAGAGCACGGGTCAACAGATTTGTTGTCCCCTGCTCACCGAAGCCAAAAATCATCGATGCCCCGACATCAAATCGGTAGCCTTGGCGTTCAAAATACCCCGCACTGCCCCCCGGAATGAGGTAGCGCTCTAGCACCAGCACATCGGCACCTTTTGCGGCCAGCTGCGTGGCCGTCACGAGGCCGCCAACCCCTGAACCAATCACGATGACGTCGAAGTCACTGTGATCTGGGAGATCTGGGGCAGGGCGGCGGGCTTGGTCTTGCGATGGGGCTGAGGCGGATGAAGTTTTGTGGGGCGTTGGCTCTGACAGCACGGGAAAATTATGCCAATGTCGATTATGTCGTCTGATATACCAGTGTAGCGGACTTTTCAGTCCGAGCTGCAGCGGGTTTGAACCACTCAAAATAGAGCAGTAGTTCTCCGTCGCCTAGCGTCTGTGCCACTTGCTCAAACATAGCGCGATCGCTGGCCCTCAGTCCGCTAATGCAGCAGAGCCTTATTACGCATCGCCAACGCGGATTTCTGAGAAAAAAGATGTGGTGTTAAAGGTGTTGGGTCGCTTGAGGATGCTGTTGCGCAGGCGCAGTTTTGGGCTAGCAAACCAGAGGCGTTCCTCAAGCTCAAGCCCGTCTTGTTCTGACATCACCACCAATGTCTCAGTCTGCTCAATCATGTAGCAGGCCGTTGTGGCAATGTCGCCAGGAGTACTCTGCCGCAGCAATGTTCCCTGATGCGGATCTTTAGCATTGGCGACAGAGACCAGCACCGTGGTCCCTGTTTTTTTGCTGGTGTCAGTGCCGATGGTGCCTTCCCATCGGGCCGATAAGCCACAGACCGCCAGGGCCGGGTCAAGGCTGAACTGCTGGCACAGCTGCAGAACGGCGCTGTCATCAGTTGGCAGAAGGGTGATCCAGGTGTCGGTGCGCTGCCATTCGGATTGGCTGTGGCCGAGGTGCTGGCTGGTGCATTGGCAAAACCATTTGCCGCAGCTCTGTTCAAAGAAGGTTTTGATATCCATGGGCTAGATCGGTGCTGGTGACTTGAGGGATACCAGTTATAGGTAGCAAAGGTTCCCTGCACTGATCCTACCTGGAATGTGGAACTCTATTGTCTCTGCCCTGACGCTGAGGACATCAGTTCTGGCCCGAAGCGCGACGTGTCCTAAGCGGCAGAGCGTTGAGCTGTCGTCATGCATCAGGGCAATTGCGGTGTGAGAAGCAAGAAGCAGGGCTACCAAAAAGCCGGGGCGCGCCCCGGCTTTCTAGGTTCAGTCGATTGAGAGGTTTTGAGTCAGAACTTGTGGGCGTGCAGGACCTCCATCACATCACAGAGATAGGATATACCTGAATAGTCATCGAAAAACTGCGATGCAACCTCATCGGAGATATTTACAGCCATCTCCCGATTGGGGGTAAGCACCTCGAACTTGATGTTGGAAAAGTCCTCGGAAACGGTGGGTCGCCCTGACGAGCGCACATTGCGGCTGCCCTTACCGCCAGCGTCCACCACCGTGTAGCCGGTTGCCCCGGCTCCGTCGATGATTTTGGCGATTTTTTTCAGCAGCACCTTTTCCGTGACGATGACGAGTTTGCTGGCTTGCTGGGTCATGTTATTTACCTCCAGGCATCTGTATTGATTCTGTATTGATTTAGACTATTACGTTTTGATTATTGTGGTTTGGTCGCCGGGCCAAAGAAGCGCCGGCAGACCAAAGGCTCATCTGGAGTCAGCCGCCTAGCGCCTGGGCGAGACCGATAAAGAGCGGTATTCCTATAGCAAGGGCAATCGGTGTACCGACGGCTGTGGAGGAGCCAATGTAGGCAGAAGGGTTGGCCGACGGGATACCGGCTCGCAGCGTGGGCGGCCCTGAGATGTCTGAACTCGAGGAGGCAATGACCGCGAGAATCACGACGCCGCCAAGGGTAAATCCTGTGAGAGAATGAGCAATCATACCAAGACCAAAGGCAATCAGCCCGTGCAGCAGCGGCGCGATCGCAGCATAGAGGGCATACCACTGGCCCACCTTACGTAGCTCCCCAAGTCTTGCGGCAGCTTCCATGCCCATGACCAGCATCAGAATTGAAAGCAGGCCACGGAAGAGGGGGTCAAAGAAGCTCTCGTAGACGCTTTCTGGGCGAGTTAAGATGCCCAGGGCAAGGCCGAGCAGCAGGGCCGATAGAGCGGAGCCCTGAAGGCTTTCCTTAATGATGGGCCATATTTTGACGCGCTCGGGCTCCCTTTGAGGATACCCACTTGCGGTAATGCGCTGCCCACCAGGATACTCGCTTGCGGGAGCGCCTTGGTCACCACCATAAGCGCCTACAGTAACAGGCTGCTCACTGAAAGACTCTTCCTTACCGACGTACTTATCGCGCTGCTTGCCGACATAAATGCTGGCTAAGACAATCGCAGTTACAAGAGCTGGAATATCCATAAACGGATAGAGTGCGGCGGCCCAAGGTTCATATGTGACCCCTTCCGACTCTAGTAGCGTCAGGCCAGCAGCAAGGGTAGAGCCACTCACAGCCCCGAACAAGCCTGCAGTCGCAATGCCATCCACGGGTTTGACGCCTGGCAGCTTGGCTAACGTGTAGCGCCCGATGAAGACGATGAGGATTCCCATCACCACGGCAAACAGCGCGGGCAGCAACATTTCCACTAGGTTGGCGTTGCGAATGGCAATGCCGCCGCTCAGGCCAACCTTGATGAGCAGCATAAATACGATGAACTTGTAAACCGGATCTGGAATGGTCAGTCGGCTATTGACGGCGGCAACAACTATGCCGCCGATCAGAAAGCCAAGTGTTGGTGACTGCAACTTCCCCAGGAAGAGCGTCAAGAAATTGGACAAAAAATCCACGTGTTATTCCTCCTTGATCGAATCTTTTGATGAATGAGCTTTTAAGAGCTAAAGAAGGTAAGGATAAATCGCTTTACTCTTACTGCACAGGTGCGCAAGAACCTGTTGACGAGACTTTAAAGGTGGCTGCTCTCCAAACGTAATAGTTGAAAAGCGATCGCTGTCCCGCACGGCCTTCCATAGACAAGAATCTATTAAGACTCTGATCTCCATATAGATAAGTCTATCGTAGAATGTATCCGGAACTGCACCACGCCTCACGAATTTGCAAAGCAATGATAAATCTAAACCATAAGTTTTCCTTTTAGTTGGTGATCTTCTTCATATCTCTGGTTGATATAAATTGCAATTTGATATGGCAATGGTCCTAATGCCTTAGGACATCAGGAGATCGACACGTTAGATTCGGTGCCCTAATCTATCTGCAGCGCCGGAACTTCAGTCGGAGCGGCGGGCTCAACCGGAGCGCTATAGCGCGCCATGTTGCCCCAAACAATGGCCAGCAGCAGGCCCATGCAGCAGCCTGCTAAAAACATCCAGCCGTGAGACGGCCCCAAGACGCAGAGCAAGCGGCGGTTGCGGCCATAGATCTGCACGACCCAGCCTTCGTTGGCATCCAGTTTGGGCTGGGACCGTTTTGATTCAAACTTATTCATGATTTTCGCTCCATGCTTGTAATCGGTATCGCTGGCAAGACAATGCCTAGATCGCACGGAACACCTGCTCAAAGTTCACCGATGTGTTGGGGACAGCCTATTCGAAGAGCAGGGTCACGATTTTGAGCTGGCCAAACTTAGACCATAGTCAAAACTCTATGCTTTCATCAAATACCATACTGTTTAGCTTATACAAACATTTCGCCCACAGGCCGTTTTTTTGACGGCAGATGGGCTCAAATTTATCGGCCTATTGCATAAGTGAGCCTTATGTCAATTCTTATGACAATGCTTGAAGTGCTTATCTCATAAGGCTCTTGGGCGATCGCTCTGATGTCTAACCGCTAAATCCTAAGGGTCTCCCATGGCGTCTGCATGCTCTGGCGCGAGGTCTGTAGACTGCCTAGACAGCTCAAACGCCTCATGAATGGTTTGCAGCGCTCTATCGCCGTCAGCTTCAGCGACAACGCAGGTGATCTTAATCTCTGAGGTGGCAATCATTTGAATGTTGATCTGCTGCGCTGCTAGGGCTGCAAACATGCGAACTGCGACCCCAGGGCGACCGACCATGCCCGCCCCAACAACGCTCACCTTGGCGATCGCCGTATCGATGGTGATGTCTTGGAAGCCAAGCTCAGCGGCAATGCCCTGTAGCGCGGCTTGGGCCACCGGGGCATCGGCCTGGGCCACTGTAAATGCGATATCGCGCGTGGCGATGCCGCTGACGAGACGACACCGCTGGGACTGAATGATCGTGTCGACCGTGATGTAGCGATCGGCCAAGGTGGTGAACACGAGGGAGGCCATTCCTGGGCGGTCAGGAACCTGCCGGATAGCGACCCGAGCTTGCTTGGCGTCGAGGGCCACCCCGCGAACGGGCAGCAGGGGGCGGGGTGGGTTGGCCTGCTGCGGGTGAGGTCCTCTGCTGTCTCCCGGTAGGTAGGACTGACGGATATTAAATTGCTGGCATAGGGCCGCTACTGCGCGATCGCAGTCCCCGGAACTGATGGCGCAGCTGACCTTCACTTCAGACGTGGAAATCAAGCCGATATTCACCCCCGCATCGGCCAAAGCTGCAAACATTTGGGCCGCCACACCGGGTCTACCAATCATCCCGGCTCCCACAATGCTGATTTTGGCGGTGTGCCGATCGGTGACCACCTCCGCCTGGTCGAGGCAGGTGGGGGACTGGCGCAGGGTGGGGGTGATAGCGTCAGCCACCGCTTCGGCTCGATCCACGTTGCGGCGATCGACGGTGAAAGCAATATCGTTGAGGTTGCCGTCGTGAATGGACTGAATGATCAGATCGACATCGAGATCCTGGACAGCAACTTCTCGAAACAGCGCGGCAGCAATGCCAGGTCGATCGGGGATACGCAGCATGGCGATTTTAGCCTGTTCTGTGTCTACCTCAATGGCGTCAATGGGGTGGGCTAGCTCAATGCTGCTGAGGGAGCGGACCTGCGTTAGAGGAGACAGGACCTTGGTTCCGGGAGCATCTGTCCAGCTCGATCGCACTACCAGCATCAACCCATAGTTACGGGCAATTTCTACTGCCCTGGGGTGCAGCACTTTCGCCCCTAGGCTGGCCAGCTCCAGCATCTCGTCAGCGGTGATCTCATCCATGAGCTGGGCATCTGCCACCAAGCGAGGATCCGTGGTTAAGATTCCGGGAACATCGGTGTAGATTTCGCACGCATCTGCGCCGAGGGCAGCAGCCAAGGCAACGGCGGAGGTGTCAGAGCCCCCCCGGCCCAAGGTAGTGATTTCGAGATCATCGCCTGAGGCTGTGGTTTGGGCGATGCCCTGAAAGCCTGCTACAACCACAATTGCGTTTTCTGATAGATGTCGTCGGATGCGGTCGGTGCGAATTTGCACAATGCGCGCCCGCGTATGGGCCGCTTCGGTCACGATGCCGACTTGAGCCCCTGTGAGGGATACCGCCGAATGTCCCTGGGCCTGGATGGCCATGCTGAGCAAAGCGATAGAAACCTGCTCTCCGGTGGACAGCAGCATGTCCATTTCCCGGCGGCTGGGCGCTGGGGTAATTTGGTTGGCCAACCCCATAAGCTGATCTGTGGTTTTGCCCATGGCTGACACCACCACCACTAGGGAATGCCCTGCCGCAGCCGTCTGTATGGCCCGCTGGGCTACGGCCTGGATGCGCTCTACAGTACCAACAGAGGTACCGCCAAATTTTTGAACGATGAGTCCCATAGTCTTAGTCGCTTGGTCTTGGTCGCTTGGTCTTGGTCGCTTGGTCTTAGCTGCCGGGTTAGAGCTGCTTAGTCTGGGATCGCCTGCGCCTGTATCGGCTGGGCTGGCGGCCCCGACTAATTCTGTCAGGCTCGATTCAGGTAATCACTGTATCATCCTCAACAGCACCATCACGTAACAGCATTCTTAGTTAATTTTCGGAGCATTCAACATCTTATGACGCTGATTATTGCTGGCGATCGCAGCGGCGTTGGCAAAACAACGGTGACCCTGGCGCTGCTAGCCTGTCTCCGCCATCTGTTCCCGCAGCATAGGGTTCAGAGTTTCAAAGTCGGGCCAGACTATATTGATCCCATGTTTCATACGGCGATCACGGGGCAGACATGCCGCAATCTGGACCCGGTTTTAACCTCGGAAGATTATGTCCAGCGCTGTTTCACTGCCCATGGCCAGACTGCTCACTACGCCTTGATAGAAGGGGTGATGGGGTTGTTTGACGGGGCAGGAGCGACCGACACCGCCAGCACAGCCCATATTGCGAAGCTGCTGAAGGTGCCTGTGCTGCTGGTGCTAGATGCCCAGCGCACGGCTCGCTCCCTAGCCGCCGTTGCCCACGGCTTCCGCAGTTTCGACCCTGAGGTGAATATTGCTGGCGTATTGCTCAACCGCGTCGGTAGCGATCGCCACCGAGATTTGCTAGAGGCGGCGCTGCAGTCTATTAATATGCCCGTGCTTGGGGTGCTGCGGCGAGATGCGGCGATCGCCATCCCCAGTCGTCATCTCGGGCTGGTCCCCAGCGGAGAACTCAGCATTCAGCCTCTAGTTGACCAACTGGCCACCTTGGGAAAATCGGCGTTTGACTGGGACCGCCTCACGCCTCTATTGGCCTATACCCAAACGCTGGCCGGTACAGAAATGCGGGCTGTTGAAGCGCCACCGACGGTAGAAGCCGCGCCGCCCCTGCGCCTTGCCGTCGCCTCTGACAACGCCTTCAACTTTTACTATGGCGACAACATCGACCTGCTGTCCCGCCAGGCCGATGTGGTCTACTGGAGCCCCCTCAAAGACGACCTGCCCGCCGACATCCAAGGACTCTATCTCGGCGGCGGGTTTCCAGAACTGTTTGCGGCGGAGTTGGCGGCCAACGGCGCAGCTCTTGGGGCTCTCCGGCAGCAGGTCAAGATGGGCCTACCGATCTATGCTGAGTGCGGCGGACTGATGTATCTATGCCGAACCCTGATCGATCTGGCGGAGCACAGCCACACTATGGCCGGAGTCATCCCGGCGGCGGTCGCCATGGGCTCTCCTTTGACCCTGGGCTACCGCCAGGCCACTACCCAGGCCACCACGCCAATGGTCACCCCAGGGTCTGTTCTGTGGGGCCACGAGTTTCACCACTCCCGGCTTTACTGGCCCAGCAAGCCTGCAGGCTCACTGGAGATATATGCTCTGCAGCGGTTTGATGGGAAACGCCTTCCCCCTGAGGGCTATCAGACGCACCATATCCACGCCTCCTACGTTCATCTCCATTGGGGCGCAACGCCCCACTTGCCCCAGCAGTTTCTTCAATGCTGCCGTCGCTATGGGAATCGGCCTTGATGCTGATCAAAATCACGTCTTAGGAGTGATGCCGTCTAGCGAAATTAGTCTCTGTCTGCCCCATACTAGAGGCTAACGAGGTTTGGTACGGCAAAATGACACAGCAGCACCCGGAAGCAAAAGGCCCCACAACAGTCATGAAGCGCTTGGTACAGGCCGCTATGCTGACTTTGCTGCTGCAGCTCATCGCCCAGCTGTATCCCTCTTCTCTCACCCAGACCACTGCTATTCAACGGCAGGGGACCGATGCAGCCCTGCTCGCTTGGGATGGGCCTGAACTGAGACAGCTCCGCTCTCAGATGCGCTAGCTTGCCGCTGCTGGCTTGCCGCTGCTAGATTGCCACTGCTAGCTTGCACTGCCAAATCGCTACTATGAAAGTGCAGTCTTCACATCACCACGGTACTCATGGTAGACCTCCTCGACCGCCCTACCCCCATGTTGCCTGATGGCCCTCGCAGCTCCCCTGCCCTGCAAATTTTTCACTGGATCAGCCGCCCCTATCCGTTTTTAGATGAATGCGCCCAGAAATTTGGAGATATATTCACTCTACGGTTTTCTGGCCTAGAGCCCATTGTCTTTTGCAGCGATCCTGACAGCATCCAAGCCATTTTTCGGGCTCCTCCGGGACGCTTCACCTCAGGCGCTAACAATCAGATTTTGCGGGTGCTGGTGGGGGATGCCTCTATCTTGCTTCTAGACGGCGATCGCCACCGTCGTCAGCGCCAGCTGCTGATGCCGCCGTTTCACGGTGAGCGGATGCGGGCCTACAACGGCGTTATTCATGATGTGACCGCCCGCGTTTCCCAAGATTGGCAGCGGGGCAACAGCATCACCATTCGCCCCGTGATGCAGGAAATTTCCCTGCGGGTGATTCTTGAAGCGGTGTTCGGCCTACATGAGGGAGATGAGTTAGAGCAGCTGGCGCAGCTGACGAGCGACATGCTGGATGTCACCAGCTCCCCGCTCAGTTCATCTATGCTATTTTTCCCTTGGCTGCAGCGAGACCTCGGCGCTTGGAGTCCCTGGGGGCAGTTTTTGCAGCGGCGGGGGCAGATCGATGCCATCCTCTATAGCCAAATTGAGCGGCGGCGTCAGGCTATCGCAGCGGGACAATCCGGCAATGACATCTTATCTATGCTGCTCGCAGCCCGCGATGAAGCCGGCAACCCGATGACAGATGGTGAGCTGCGAGACGAGCTGATCACCCTGCTGATTGCCGGCCATGAAACAACGGCATCATCTCTGGCCTGGGCGCTGTATTGGATGCACCATGAGCCTGAGATTGCAGCAAAGCTACAGGCTGAGCTGCGGCACTTTGAGCAAGATCAGGGCGAAGATCAGGGCGGCCCCAGCCCTGAGGATGCCATGGCCCTGCAAAAGCTCCCTTACCTCAGCGCCGTTTGCCAAGAGGCCCTGCGCCTATACCCTGTGGTGCCCATCACCTTTCCCCGCTGCGTCATGGACCAACCCTTGACGATCAAGGGGCACAGCATCCCTGTGGGCAGTCTGGTGGCCCCCTGCATTTACCTCACCCACCACCGCCCAGACCTCTACCCAGACTCTAAGCGCTTTCGCCCCGAGCGCTTTATAGAGCGGCAGTTCTCCAGCTCAGAATTTATTCCCTTCGGGGGCGGCAACCGGCAGTGCATTGGCATGGCCTTTGCCCTCTTCGAGATGAAAATTGTGCTGGCCACCCTACTCAAGCGGTTCGACTTTGCCCTGGCTGCACCTCAAACGCTCAAACCGGTGCGCCGTGGGCTCACCGTAGCGCCGCCGCCAATCCGCCTCACTATCAGCGCCGTACGATCGTGATGTCCCGTCGCCCTTTCTGCTATCTCTACTGCCCTGGGCCGGTTGACTATCAAACAGCCTGGGATTGGCAGCGATCGCTTTTGCAGCTGCGGCGACAGCACCCCCACCTACCGGACCTGCTGATGCTGCTAGAGCATCCCCCCACCTACACCCTGGGCCAGGGCTCTTCCCTAGACTTTCTCAAGTTTGACCCGCAGCATTGTGACGTGGCGCTGTTCCGCACGGAGCGAGGGGGAGAGGTGACATACCACGGGCCGGGTCAGCTGGTCGGCTACCCTATTTTGAATCTGCGGCGGCACCGCCCGGATTTGCACTGGTACATGCGCCAGCTAGAAGAGGTGATCATCCAGGGAATCGCGCCTTGGGGGCTGGTGGGGCAGCGAATTGATGGCCTGACTGGGGTATGGGTTGAGGGCACAAAGGTGGCGGCCATTGGCATCAAAGCCAGCCGCTGGATCACCATGCATGGCTTTGCCATCAACGTCTGCCCTGACCTAACGGCATTCCAAAAGATTGTGCCCTGCGGCATCGGCGATCGCCCTGTGGGGAGCCTGCAGCAATGGGTGCCAGAAATCACGGTTGAGGCCGTGCAGCAGCAGGTGTGCAGCGCCTTCGAGCAGGTATTTGACCTAACCCTCCAGGAGGTTCCACAATTGGATCTATCTGGCACTTTGCAGTCCTAACCTAAATCTTCGCCATGGGCCTCTCTCCCCTCCCCATTCCCCCTCACTATCAGCCCCAACAGGTGGCCCAGGTGTGGCCCGTGCCCTATCAGCAGCGATCGCAGCAGGCCCAAGCCTGGGGCAACCAGCATAATATCTCCCCTGCCGCTGAGGATGCGCTGACCATTGGGCTACTGCTGATCGACGTGCAGAACACCTTTTGTATTCCCGAGTTTGAGCTATTTGTGGGGGGACGCTCTGGCCAAGGTGCCGTGGAGGATAACCGGCGGCTGTGCGAGTTTATCTATCAGAATTTGGGCCACATCACGCAAATTCTGGCGACCCTGGACACCCACACCGCGACCCAGATCTTTCACCCCGTCTTTTGGGTCAACCCCAGGGGAGAGCATCCCGCCCCCATGACAGAAATCTCGGCGGCGGATATGGAGCAGGGCACCTGGCGCGTCAACCCTACCGTTGCCGCCGTTGCCCCTAAGGGGGCGGCTTGGCTCCAAGACTACGCCGTTCACTACGTCAAAACCCTCGACTCCGATAGCAAATATCCCCTGATCATCTGGCCGTACCATGCCATGGTGGGAGGCATTGGTCATGCCCTGGTGTCCTCGGTGGAAGAGGCCTGCTTGTTCCACACCTTTGCCCGCAGCAGCCAAACTCATTTTGAGCAAAAAGGCAGCAACCCCCTAACGGAAAACTACTCTGTGCTGCGGCCCGAGGTGCAGGCCGACCACAATGGCCAGGCGATCGCCTCCCCCAACAGTGCCTTTCTCCAGCGGCTGCTGAGCTTGGATCGCTTGATTGTGGCAGGGCAAGCCCAGAGCCACTGCGTCGCTTGGACTGTGGATGACCTGCTGACAGATTTGCAGACCCATCGGCCTGACTTTATCCAGCAAATCTATTTATTGGAGGACTGCACCTCGGCGGTGGTGGCCCCAGGGGCAGATTTTACAGCCCAGGCTAGCCGAGCCTTTGAAAAGTTTGCGGCGGCGGGGATGCATTGCGTCCGCTCTACGGAGCCAATGGCGACCTGGGCCGGTATGGCGTCAATGTAGGGTATGGTCTTTGAGACCTTCGCAATGCTGTCATGATCAATGCTTCTTTTTTTGGCACCCGTCGGTCCATGGCCCGATTGCGCCCTGTGGCGATTCTGGCGATCGCGTTTCTCACAACGGGGTGTCAAACCCTCGCTGACCTAGAGCAGCTGATAGAATGGCTGCGCTCTGGCTCTGCCCTGCCCAACTGCGTCAGCTCAGACTGCAACTGCGCTGACTTTGCCAGTCAGCCCGACGCCCAGCGGGTGCTAGATGCTTTTGATGGCGACCCGTTTGGCCTTGACTCAGATGGCAATGGCCGAGCCTGTGAAAGTTTGCCCAAGGCCTCTCCCCAAACCGCCAACGCCCCCGCCACCGGGGACCATCTGCTGCTGGGCCGCCCGAGTAATGGCCCATCCAACAGCCTGCTGCTAGAGAAACCGGGATATGTGCTGTCGTATAACAAGGCGCGCGGTACGGCCAATTGGGCCAGCTGGCAGCTCAGCCCCGGCTGGCTAGGGAACGCCGACCGGCAAAATGACTTTCGCCCCGATGCTGACCTACCGGCGGACTGGAATGCGGTGCGGCCCAGTGACTATGAGGGCAGCGGCTATGACCGGGGGCACCTCGTCCCCTCTGGCGATCGCACGGTGACTGAGGCCATAAATTCCGCCACCTTTGTGATGACTAACATCATTCCCCAGACTGCCGAGAACAATCGTGAGCCCTGGCGACGGCTGGAGATGTTTAGCCGCACGTTGGTGGACCAAGGGCAAGACCTATATATTATTGCCGGGGTCTACGGGGATCAAGGGCGTTTGGCTGACGGAACCGTCACGGTGCCCACCAATGTTTGGAAGGTGATTGTGGTGCTGCCTGCAGGAGCCGGGCTAGAGGCTGTGGACATCGACACCCCTGTGATAGCGGTGGATATTCCCAATGGCGATCGCTTAGGGGGGTGGGGGGATTACCTGACGACCGTGGATGTGATTGAGGGAACGACGGGGTATGACCTGCTGTCAAACTTGCCCAAACGGGTGCAGGCGGTGGTGGAATCCCGGCTGTTTCAGGGGCTTTAGGGGCGCTCAGGTCTCGACGACGGTGGTGGTGAGGCCCACGGCTATGTCGCCGGGGGGTGATGGGGCAAAACGGTCTGGGGCGGTTGGGTTTTGGGCGGTGGCTTGACTGGCAGGGTCGGGGGACCAGATGCCCATGATATAGACCGTCTTTTCGGTGTCTCCAACTTTGAAGACGCGGATATCTTGGAGCTGCTGGTTGAGAAGTGCCACCAGAGCCTGAAACCGCTGGGCGCGATCGCGTTCGGTGTCGCTATGCCAGTCCTGCCGTTTGGTGTGGGAGCGAAAGAAGCGGTCTAGGGACAGGGTTTCGATGGGCTGGTTGGCCTGGTTTGGAATCAGAGATTTGAGATCCTCTAGGTTGCGCCCTTCCCACTGCATCACCTCGAAGGGGGCAGTGGTTTCGCTGGTGTAGGTGAGGCCAGCGATCGCCTGCTGGAGTTGGGGGATGATGGTGGTGCCCATGGCGGTAGAACTGTGGATAAGCCTATTTTAGGTGTCTTATGCGTCGATGAACCCTTTGACCAGGGCCACAACGGGTTTGACGGCGGGATGGTCGATGGCTTCTTCGAGAGCGGTGGTGCCGCCTTCTTTGAGGGCGTTGACGACGCGGGCTTTGAGGGTGGGGTTGTTTTGGATGGCCTCGACGGTTTTGGCGCTAATCATGGCTTGGCCGGTGGGGGTGCTGCTGTCGTAGTCGTTGTCAAGCTGGAGAAGCAGGGCTTTGATGTCTTGGGCGGCCTGGGCCGGGTTTTGCTTGGGGGCTTGATGGATGTGCTGGTTGGTTTGCTGGCGGGCGTTGTCCTTAACTTCGTTGGCAAAATTGCCGATATTTGCGCCCTGCAGGTTGTTGTTGGTTTCGCTCACGGGCTGCTCCTGTTTGTTGGTGTTGCTGTTGTCGTTATTGATGTAGGCATTGACAGTAACAGGCGGGTAGCGATCGCCTCTGTCCCGATCGCCTCTGTCCCGATCGCCTCTGTCCCGATCGCCGTACCTATCCTCAAAGCGATCGCCGTATTTATCGCCGTACTGGTCTTTGGCATAGCGCCGCTGCCGCGCTTCAGGCGGCTCGTAGCCATCTAAAAGCTGGCGGATGTTGACGCGAATGCCGAGTTTGCCGATGGCGTGGGTTTGCTCGCCCATAGCCTCTAGACCCAGCAAATTCTGATAGTCCAGCGGCGGATGGTCGGGGTGGCCCGGAACCGGAACCCACTCACTCACCTCTAGGTTGCCGAGGCTGCGGTGAATTTCGGTGAAGCGATCGCGAATCATGGACAAGAACACGCGCCGGGTAGACTCTCGCCCGCCCACGGCAATGAAGATGCGGCGGTCTTCGGGGTCAGCTTTGACGCGGGCGGTGTTGTAGACCTCATCGCCTTCGCGGTAGGCCAGCATAACGCCGCTGCGCCAGTAGATTTGGTTGTGAATCTTTTGGTGGCTGAGGACGATGAAGCGGGAGATGATGCTCCCCGGCAGAACGCCGTAGTGGTACTGAAACGCAAGGGTGGTGCCGTCGATGTCTACATCCTCTGGCTCGTCTTTGGGCAGCAGGGCCGGGATCAGCACCCGCTGACCGGGCTTCTCGGAGAGGTCGAAGCAGAGCTGAAATTCTTTCATCAGCTCGGTGAGGTAGATGTGGCGCTTGGCGGGGTAGCGACTTTCGGGCAGTACCCGGCTGATGTCTGTGGGGGTGAGGATGCCTTTGGTCTCGGTTTTGAGGGTGTCATCGCTGAGGAGGGCGTAAATGCCCTGGGTGACCCAGTCGGGGTTGAGGACGTTGGTGCTGCTGAGGATGGGGTGCTCCTGAAAGTTGAGCACGATGCCCAGCCGGTGCAGCAGCTCAATCAGCTGCTCTTGGTTCTTTTCTTCCTCAATATGTTTGGTGGCGCAGATCGTGGCGTATTGGCTATAGCTGATGAAGTCTTCGTTCATCTTTTCTAGCTTTTCTTTGACTTCAAACCAGGAGAGGGGCAGCAGGTTGTAGACGTCGTTCATCTGGGCCACTTCGGTTTTGATGGCTTCGCCCAGCGCCTCAAGGCCGTCGCCGCTTTGGCAGGAGGTTTCGATGATGGCTTTGATGTTGGAATATTTTTCCCGCAGGGCGCGGCGGTTGATGTCTAGGGGCTGCTCGTCGCTTTTGTTGCCGATGATGATGACGGGAGATTCTGCGCCGAAGCTTTGAATCAGCTTGAGCCAGTATTCCAGGCGGTTTTCTTCTTCGCTGGTGCGGCAGTTGCACACCAATAGATAAACGCTGCGCTTGGTGAGGAAGAATTGGTGGGTGGCATGGTAGATTTCTTGGCCGCCGAAGTCCCAGACGTTGAGGCGGACGTCTTTGCTGTTGACGTGGATGTTCCAGCTGCGGACGCTAAGGGACATTCAAATTAAAAAGTATGCCACCGCTCAAACTGTAGTCCAGGGAATGTC
>JGI12210J13797_10481109_pt1 | contig 15759 bp, 14 predicted proteins | sample ElkSlonscriptome_3_FD_13797 | JGI IMG/M metagenome (IMG submission 13797)
TGTCGGACTGCCGCTTGCGGTAGAATTCGGCGGTCGGTATCAAACCATCGGCTTCGACATCAACAGTGCCCGCGTCGATGAATTGCGCGCTGGCAAAGACAGCTCGCTGGAGGTTGGCGAGGAAGAGCTGCGCGCCACGCCGCATCTGTCCTACACCACCAGTGCCGATGATCTGCGCGCCTGCAATGTCTATGTCGTGACGGTGCCGACACCGATCACGCAGAGTAAGACCCCAGATTTGGCGCCACTGATCTCCGCCAGCACCCTATTGGGCAAGGTCGTCGCGCGCGGCGATGTTGTGATCTACGAATCGACCGTGTATCCGGGCGCCACTGAAGAGGTCTGCGTACCGTTGCTCGAGACGGGCTCGGGCCTGAAGATGAATGACGATTTCTTTGTCGGCTACAGTCCGGAGCGCATCAACCCAGGGGACAAAGAGCACCGGCTGCGAACCATCAAGAAAGTCACGGCCGGCTCCACGCCCGAGGCGGCAGACTTCGTCGACGGCCTGTACGGGTCCATCATCGACGCCGGCACGCACAAGGCCAGCAGCATCCGCGTGGCGGAGGCCGCCAAGGTCATCGAGAATACCCAGCGCGATGTCAACATTGCCCTGATCAATGAGCTGGCCTTGATCTTCAACCGCCTCGATATCGATACCGAGGAGGTGCTGCAGGCGGCCGGCAGCAAGTGGAACTTCCTGCGGTTTCGTCCAGGCCTGGTGGGTGGGCACTGCATCGGCGTCGACCCCTACTACCTAACGCACAAGGCTCAGGAGATCGGCTATCACCCGGAGGTGATCCTAGCCGGTCGGCGGCTCAACGACAGCATGGGCGCCTTCGTCGCCGCCGAGGTGGTCAAGCTGATGGCGAGCCGCGGCGGCATCCCCGTCCATGCCAAGGCTTTGCTGCTGGGGCTCACGTTCAAAGAAAACTGCCCGGATTTGCGCAACACCCGTGTCGTGGACATCGCCGCGGAATTGCGGACCTTCGGCATCCACTGCGATGTCTGCGACCCCTGGGCCAACGCCGACGAGGCCAAACGCGAGTACGGCATCGCTCTGGTTGAACCCACCGCTGGCGACGGCTACGACGCCATCATCCTGGGCGTGGCTCATCGTCAGTTCGCCGACATGGGCATCGCGACGTTGCGCGGCTTCGGCAAGCCAGATGCGGTCGTCTACGATGTCAAGCACCTGTTTCCGCGCAATGCGGTCGACGGTCGCCTCTGATGCTGCCGCTGATCCTTCGGCGCTGACCCGGCCCGGAGCGGAAATGCGACGCCACCCCACTCAGGAAAACCACAGATGAAAGTCCTCGTAACCGGTAGCGCCGGATTTATCGGCTCCGCGCTGTCGCTGCGCTTGCTCAAACGCGGCGACGACGTGATCGGCATCGACAATCTCAACGACTACTACGACGTCGCGCTGAAGAAGGCGCGACTGGCACGAATAGCCGACTTCGAGGGCTTTACCGATCTGCGTCTGAACTTGGAGGACCGCGACGGTATGGCCGCCGCTTTCGCCAAGCACCAGCCGCAGCGCGTGGTCAATCTCGCCGCCCAGGCCGGCGTGCGCTACTCCATCGACAACCCGCTCGCCTACGTCGACACCAATCTGGTCGGCTTTGCGCACATCCTCGAGGGCTGCCGTCGCAACGGCGTCGAGCATTTGGCCTACGCGTCCAGCAGCTCGGTCTACGGCGCCAACACGACCATGCCGTTCTCGGTGCACGACAACGTCGACCATCCGCTGAGCCTGTATGCCGCGAGCAAGAAGGCCAACGAACTGATGGCGCACACCTACAGCCACCTGTACCGATTGCCAACCACCGGCCTGCGCTTCTTCACTGTCTACGGGCCCTGGGGCCGACCGGACATGGCGCTGTTCAAGTTTACGCGCGCCATTCTCGCCGGCGAGCCAATCGACGTCTTCAACTACGGTAAGCACCGACGCGATTTCACCTACATTGATGACATCGTCGAGGGCGTGATCCGCGTGCTCGATCAGGTCGCCGAGCCCAACCCCGGCTGGACCGGCGCCGCGCCCGATTCCGCCACGAGCAGCGCCCCATATCGCCTCTACAACATCGGCAACAACCAGCCGGTTGAGCTGATGCACTACATCGAGGTGCTGGAGCAATGCCTCGGCCGCGAGGCGGAAAAGAATCTGCTGCCGCTGCAGCCGGGAGACGTGCCCGATACCTATGCCGACGTCAGCGAGCTCGTCGAACGACTCGACTACAAGCCCGACACGAGCGTCGAGACAGGCGTTGCGCGGTTCGTGGATTGGTACAAGGGTTACTTTGGGGTCTGAGACCCAGACCGGTAACGGGTTCGCACAGCGTAACCCAACACCTGCGGTAGCCTTCGTTACTCCGTTGCTGAATCTCGATGCGTCAAGACCAGGGCGGCGGCTCTCCGGAGGCGTCCGAAGCAGCCTCCGGTTCTGACCGTGACGACGAATCCACCGAGGGCGACCGCGCCGCATCGGCCGACGCTGCCGACCGCTCTAGCGAGCCCGCTTCCAGCATGTCCGTTTGCAGCTCGAACTCCACGGTCAGCCCCTCCAGCAGCGAGCGCAGCTGATCGGTCATGATCGATACCTCCGCCTCCAGACGCAGGGTCTCGTCCTCGCCGGCATCGTCGGCCGCCTCGTCGATGAGCTCATCGGCGAACCGCAGCCGCTTCAGGCCCAGCGTCTCGTCCAGCACCAGCGACAGATGCTCGCCCCAGGTCAGCCCCAAGGCCACCACTCGCTTGCCGGAGTCGAGATGCGCCTTGACCTCTGGGATGGTCAGGTCCATGCCGCGACAGCGCACGACCGAGCGCGAATCGCCCGGGTCACGCAGCTCGCACTGATCTTCCAGTTCGAAGCCGTCGCCAGCACTGCCACTGACCACCCAGGCGCTCAAGCGCTCCGACACGGGCACGCCGGCCGTCAGCGGTTTGGCGGGGAACGAATCCAGGCTCTTGCGCAACAGCGACAGTAACTCCTCGGCCATCTTGTCGCTGGAGGCATCGACCACCGCCCAGCCGCCCACCGGATCGATGTAGGCGCGCACGAGCCGCGAACGCGTAAACGCCTGCGGCAGCATCTCCGCTAACAACTGCTCACGCAGTTTGGTGCGCTCCCGCCTTGGGACGTCGCGCGTCTCCGCCTGCTCAATCTCCGCGACGCGCTCGGCGACCGCCTCCGCAACCACCGACGCCGGCAACAAGCGCTCCTGCCGCCGGGCCGCGATCAACAAGCAGCCGTTTGCCGCATGCGCCAAGACTTCGGCATTGGGCCCAAGAGGCGACGCCCAACCCATGGTGGCGACCTCAAGCGGCCCGCAGGGTCGGAAACGCTGGGCCATGAGCCGCTCGTGTAATGCCATATGGTCCAACATGAACGGCGCGCTGAGCCGGAAAACCTTGGCGTTCTTGAACACGGACTGCCCTCATAACGAAAAGCGGCGCATTATCCGCGCCTGGGAGAGAATTTTGAAGTTTGAAGTTTGAAGTCACTCCCAGCTGCAGGCCCCGTCAAGCCGCCGAGGCCCCCATCTCCGACGCCGGCAGCGGTTGGCGTCTTGCGCCCCAGGTTCCGGGCTTTGCGTCGAACACGCCGCCACAGCGCTCGCCACAGACCTCGCAACGGCCCTCCGCGGTCAGCCCCCAGCGGCCGAGTCGATACCAGTCGCGCTCGATCAGCAAATGACCGCAGGCATGGCAGTAGGTACTGCCGCCTTCGCTGTCCTCGACATTGCCGGTGTAGGCGTAGCGCACGCCATGGTCCATGGCGATGCGTCGGGCGCGGGTCAGCGTCGCCGACGGCGTCGGCGGCACGTCGCGCATCTTGTAGTCCGGGTGGAAGGCGGTGAAGTGCATCGGCACGTCCGGCCCCAGGTGGCCGACCACCCACTCGGCCATGCGGGCGAGCTCCGCGTCGTCATCGTTTTGGCCCGGAATCAGCAGCGTCGTCAGCTCCAACCAGACCGTCGTTTCGCTCCGCAGGTACTCCAGCGTCTCCAACACCGGCGCCAGGCTGGCACTGCATTGCCGCTTGTAGAAGTCTTCGGTAAACGCCTTCAGGTCGACGTTGGCGGCATCCATCTGAGCAAAAAAGCGCTCGCGCGCGCCGGCCGAGACATATCCTGCTGTAACGGCGACGTTGCGGATGCCAAGATCCCGGCAGGCCTCGGCCGTGTCGCCGGCATACTCCAGAAAGATCACCGGGTCGTTATAGGTATAGGCAACGCTGCGGCAGCCGTGCCGGGCCGCGACGGCGGCGATGCCCTCGGGCGATGCATGCGCCGCCAGCGTGTCCATCTCGCGGGACTTACTCATGTCCCAGTTCTGACAGAATCGACAGGTCAGATTGCAGCCGGCGGTACCGAAGGACAACACCGGCGTGCCGGGCAAGAAGTGATTCAGCGGCTTTTTCTCGATCGGGTCGATGCAGAAGCCGCTGGAACGGCCATAGGTGTGAAGGACGATCACGCCGCCCTCGCAACCGCGCACAAAGCACAAGCCCCGCTGCCCCTCGCGCAGGGCGCATTTGCGCGGGCAGACGTCGCATTGCACGCGCCCGTCATCGAGTCGATGCCAAAACTCGGTTGGCCAGCATTCGCTCGGCCGAAAGTTGGTTGTCCGATCGGTGGTTGAGTTAGCGACTGATTCGACCATAGGACCGTCCTCCGGGCGGCGAAGCCCAGGCAGTGAAGCGACTTGCGGGTTACAATAAGTATTAGCCATCGGTCACTATTCGCAATGAGGCATGACCATGTCAGCGCTCCGCCGCCCCGCCGTCGCCGGCCTGTTCTACCCAGACGACGCCGAACGACTGGCGTCTCAGGTCCGCGGCTATCTCGATGCCGCGCCAGACTCCGCAGCACATGCTGCCACGCCGACGCAGGCACCACCGAAGCAACCCAAGGCACTGATCGCACCTCATGCTGGGTACGTCTATTCCGGTCCGATCGCCGCCAGCGCCTATGTACGCATTGCCGACGCGGCCGAGCGCATCACGCGTGTGGTGTTGCTCGGACCCGCACATCGACTCGCGTTTCAAGGGGTTGCGTACTGTGATGCGGGGCGATTCTCGACCCCCCTCGGCGAGGTTGCGGTGGACCGTGATGCCATCGACGCCATCACCGACCTGCCGCAGGTTCGGCGACTCGATGCAGCCTTCGACGGCGAGCATTGCCTAGAGGTTCAACTGCCGTTCCTGCAAACAGTGCTCGGGCGCTTCAGCATCGTGCCGCTACTGGTGGGCGCGGCGCAGGATACAGACGTGGCGGAAGTGCTGGAACGGCTCTGGGGCGGCGCCGAGACGCTGATCGTCATCAGCTCCGACCTGAGCCATTACCTCGACGACGCCTCCGCGCGGGCCATCGACCGGCGTACCGCCGAGGCCATCTGCGCACGACGTCCAGACGCAATCACCACCCACCAAGCCTGCGGTCGCCATCCCATCGCGGGGCTGTTGCAGGAGGCGCAACTGCACCAGCTCGACGCCACCTTGCTCGACCTGCGCAACTCGGGCGATACCGCCGGCCCTCGCGACCGCGTGGTCGGCTACGGCGCCTTTGCCTTCGTCTGACAGACACCACTGCCATGCAAGGTGGGCCGACAACAAACGACGCCCCGCTGCTGGCCGAGCCCGAGCGGCAGTGGCTGTTGCTGCTTGCACGGCGCTCGATCCGCCACGGTCTCGATACCGGCGCCGCGGTGCCGGTGGACCTATCGGCCCAACCCGAGGCACTCCAGGCCGATGGAGCCGCATTCGTCACCCTGCATCTCGACGGCCAACTGTGCGGCTGCATCGGCCACTTGGAGCCCATCCAGCCACTGGCGCTGGACGTCGCCGACAACGCCTTCGCCGCGGCCTTTCGTGATCCGCGCTTTCCGCCGGTTCGCGATGCGCAATTCGACAACCTGCACATCGAGATCTCGGTGTTGACGCCGTCGCGGCCCATCGCCTTTGCCTCCGAGGACGAATTGATCGCGGCGCTTCGCCCAGGCATCGACGGCGTCATCCTGGCCGAGACCAGTGCCGGTGCTGAACGACGGGGCACATTCTTGCCCTCGGTTTGGGAGCAGCTGCCGCAGCCGCGCGACTTCCTCCGTCACCTCAAACTCAAGGCCGGCCTCAGCCCGGAGCACTGGAGCAGCGGCATCCGCGCCTGGCGCTATGGCAGCGAGGCCTTCGGCGAGTGACACCAAGCATGCGTCGCGAAGGTCCGAGCGCCAAGTGCCTAGGGCCTAGGGCCTAGGTCCAACATTACATGGAATGGTACTGTCCCGCGGCCCTTGGCCCCCGGCACTTGGTCCACTCAGAGCAATGCATTGACGTAACAACAGAGCGCCATGCGTTCGGCAGTCTGAGGCGTCCCCTCGCTGGTGCTCTCGACCCAAGCGCCAACGCACCCCCATCACTTCCATCAAGAATCTAGGCCCATCGTGGACCAAATCCCCCTGACCGAATTGCTGGCGCTCATCGCGCTGCTTGTGCTGTCCGGCTTTTTCTCCGGTTCTGAAACCGCCCTGATGACGCTCAACCGCTATCGACTGCGGCATAAGGCCGACCAAGGTCACCGTGGCGCAATCCTCGCACGCCGACTGCTCGACCGGCCGGACAAGCTGATCGGGCTGATCCTGCTCGGCAACAACTTCGTCAACATCTTGGCCTCGTCGCTGGCGACGGTGATTGCGCTGAAGCTCGGCGGCGAAGGCGCCATCGCCATTGCCGCCGGACTGCTGACGTTGGTGATTCTGATCTTCTCGGAGGTCACGCCCAAGACCCTGGCCGCGCTGCACCCGGAGCTCATCGCCTATCCGGCGGCCTACGTCTACACGCCACTGCTCAAGGTGCTGCAACCGGTTGTCTGGTCGGTCAACATCATCACCAACAACCTGCTGCGCCTGCTTGGCGTGCGCCCGGAGGCACAGCAAGGGCACGCGCTGAGCCAGGAGGAGCTGCGTACCGTCGTCAACGAGGCCGGCGCCATGATCCCCGAGCGCAGCCGAGACATGCTTCTGGCCATCCTCGACCTGGAGAACGCCACGGTCGAAGACATCATGATCCCGCGCAACGAGGTGGAAGGTATCGACCTGCAGGACCCGGAGGAAGAGCTTCTCGCGGCCATCCGGCGGACCAGCTATACGCGCCTGCCACTGTTCGACGGTGGTCTCGACAATGTCGTCGGTATCTTTCACACCCGAAACGTGCTGGGGCTACCAGCGGAGCCGGATCAGCAGCTCGGCCAGAAGCCGGGGCACATCCGGGCGCACCTGCGCTCGATCACCCGCCCACCTTACTTCGTGCCCGAAGGCACCCGCCTGTACCAGCAGTTGATCAACTTCCAGCGGATCAAACAGCGCGTGGCCATGGTAGTGGACGAATACGGCGACTTTCAGGGCCTGATCACCCTCTCCGATCTGCTAGAAGAAATCGTCGGCGAGTTCACCACCGACCCCGCGGACTCTTACCCCGACATCCACCGCGCCGAGGACGGCAGCCTGATGATCGACTGCACCATCAGTGTCCGCGAGCTCAATCGCGCCATGCGCTGGACCCTGCCCACGCGCGGCCCCAAGACCCTCAACGGCTTGATCTTGGAGTATCTCGAAACCATCCCGCAACCCGGCACTAGCCTGATGCTTGATGGCCACCCGTTGGAGATCATCCAAACCGACGAAAAGACCGTGAAGACGGTCAAGTACCTCGGGGTTTCGGGAGGGCTGGTGGGTAGCGCTTCGTAACGGTTCATAGGGAATCCATCGCCTCGCGCAGCGACAGCACCGGTTGGATCGATAGGCCGTCGACGCCGCCTTTGGGTGCGTTGGCCTTTGGCACGATGGCCTGGCGCAGGCCATGTTTGGCCGCCTCGCGCAGCCGGTCCGGCCCGTTCGGTACCGGGCGGATCTCGCCGGACAGCCCCACCTCACCGAAGACCGCCAAATCAAGCGGCAGCGGGCCGTCGCGAAAGCTCGACAGCACCGCCAACAACAACGCCAGATCAGCGGCGGTCTCGCTGACACGCACCCCGCCGACGACGTTGACAAAGACATCCTGATCGAACATCGATACGCCGCCGTGTCGATGCAATACCGCCAGCAGCATGGCGAGGCGGTTCTGTTCCAGGCCCACGGCCACACGCCGGGGATTTGCCAACGGGCTCTGATCCACCAGCGCCTGCACCTCCACCAGCATCGGCCGCGTGCCCTCGCGGGTGACGAGCACCACCGAGCCCGACACCGGCTGGTCGTGGCGCGACAAGAAGATCGCGGACGGGTTGCGCACCTCCCGCAGGCCCTTGTCGGTCATCGCAAAGACGCCGAGTTCGTTGACGGCGCCGAAGCGGTTCTTGACCGCCCGCACCAGCCGGTGCGGGCTGCCCGGATCGCCCTCGAAATACAGCACCGTGTCGACCATGTGTTCGAGCACCCGCGGCCCGGCCAAAGCACCCTCTTTGGTCACATGTCCGACCAGAAATACGGTGGTGCCGGAGACTTTGGCGAAGCGCACCAGTTGCGCCGCGCTCTCGCGGACCTGCGAGACCGAACCCGGCGCGGAATTCAGCGAGTCGGTGAACAAGGTCTGTATGGAATCGATCACCAGCACCCGGGGCCGTTCAGCCGCCGCACTGAGGAGCACCTGCTCGACACAGGTCTCAGCCAGCAAGCGGATCTGAGCCGCCCCCTCTCCGATCGGCACTCCCAACCGATGCGCGCGCAGACTGACCTGCTGCGGCGACTCCTCGCCAGTCACATACAGCACCGGCTCGCGCGCACCCAGCGCGGCGCAGGCCTGCAGCAGCAGGGTCGACTTGCCGATGCCCGGATCACCGCCGATCAGCACCACCGAGCCCTGCACCAGGCCGCCGCCAAGCACCCGGTCCAACTCGACGATGCCGGACGGACGTCGCGAGTCCTGCTCCGGCAACACGTCCGCCAGCAGGTGCACGGCAGCACCCCCGGAGCCGCCTGCATACCCACCGCCGGCGTAACCCGCCCGACCCTGCGTCGGCGAGGCGACGGGCAGCGCCATCTCCTGCACCGCATTCCAGGCGCCGCAGTCTGGGCACTGCCCGCTCCACTTCGGTAGCTGCGCCCCGCAGCTGTTGCAGACGAACGAGATCTTGGCCTTCTTTGGGCGCTGGCTCATGCGGTCACCGCCTGGCTAGCTCCACGCTCAATATCCCGCATCGCCATACAGGTCCGCCGCCAGATTCTCGAACTTGGTGTACTGCCCCAGAAACGCCAGCTTGACGGTGCCGATCGGACCATTGCGCTGCTTTCCGATAATGATTTCCGCAACACCTTTGTCCGGACTGTCCTCGTTGTAGACCTCATCGCGGTAAATGAACACGATCAGATCCGCGTCCTGTTCGATGGCGCCAGATTCTCGCAAATCCGACATCACCGGCCGCTTGTTCGGCCGCTGCTCCAGGCTGCGGTTGAGCTGCGACAGGGCGATGACTGGAACGCCGAGTTCCTTGGCGAGGGACTTCAGCGAGCGCGAGATGGCCGAGATCTCGGTGGCCCGGTTCTCGCCTTCGGTCGCAGATTGCATCAGCTGTAGATAATCGATGACGATCATGCCGAGTTCCTTGTCCTCGCGCTTGATGTCACGCTGCAACCGACGCACGCGGGCGCGCAGCTCGGTGGGCGACAACGCCGGGGTGTCGTCGATGTACATCGGCGCCTGCGACAGCATGGTCACCGCGGAGGTCAGGCGCGGCCAGTCCTCGTCGGTGAGCCGACCGGTACGCACGCGGTGCTGGTCGATCTGCCCGAGCGACGACATCATGCGCATGGCCAGCGAATCGCCGGGCATCTCCATGCTGAAGACCGCCACGCCCTTGCCGGTCTTGATGGCGACATTTTCGGCCATGTTCATCGCGAAGCTGGTCTTCCCCATCGACGGCCGACCGGCGACGATGATCAGGTCCGAATTCTGCAGACCGGAGGTCTTTCTGTCGAAGTCCGTGAAGCCTGTCGGCAGACCGGTGATGGGCTCATCGCGATGAAACAGCTCGTCGATCTTGTCCACCGCGAGCTTCAGCAGCTCCTCGATGGGCCGAAACCCGACGCCGCGGTTCATCTGCTCGGCAATCTTAAAGACCTGGGTCTCGGCGATATCCAGGATCTCGGCCTCGCTACGGCCCTGGGTATCAAAGGCGAGATCGGTGATGTCGGTACCGGCCTTGACCAGTTGCCGCAACACCGAGTTGAAACGCACGATGCGCGCATAGTGCGCGGCATTCGCCGCCGACGCGGTATTGCGGTCGATCTCGGCTAGGTAGGGCATGCCGCCGATGTCGTCCAGTAGCTTGCGCTTCTCCAGCGCCTCGGCCACGGTAATCACGTCGAAGGGCGCATCCGAATCGGCCAGCAGTCCGACCGCGCGGAACACCAGGCGGTGCTCCTGGCGATAAAAATCCTCCTCCTTGACCTTGTCCGCCACCAGCTCCCAGGTGCTGTTCTCGAGCATCAGCGCGCCCAGAAGCGACTGCTCCGCCTGCACATTGTGGGGCGGCACGCGAAGCCCTTCGTAGACATCCGGCCGTTCGGGCTCCAAAGCTGTAACCTCCAAACCCGGCGTAACCGGGACTAAGTCATGTCGGGATTGTCGACCTGAACCCAACTGCGCGACAAGTGCCGCTGACGCCATTGACGTCGATACGGAGACAAGGTGAATGTCCGAACCCGGACGGAGGCAGGGCGGAAGCCGCCCATCGAAAGATCACCCTGCCTTGCGCAGGGATGCTCGCAAACCGAGCGGTCGGGGACGACTGCTCGGCCGATTGCCGGCAGGAAGCTGGACCGTCAGGTCCAGCTTCCTGCCAAGCCAGGTCTTAGGCGATTGCCGAAGACGCTTATACCAGATGACGCAGGATTGGCGATCGCGTTCAAGGCGGGGCGGCGTCACGACAAGTCAGGCGGTAGACCTATGGCACGCCAGACTGGTGTGTTCCGCGAAGAACCTACTGATCTGTCTTGTCTTCCTCGAACCTCGCCCCTCGAAAGTCGCTCCTGTCCGCACTAAAAAAGTTGACAGAGATCGCCTTAGTCGCCGGGAACGATGTCGATGCGCACGGTGACATCCACATCCGAGTGCAGATGCAGCTGGACCTCTTGCTCGCCGATCGCGCGGAACGGCCCCAATGGCAGACGCACCTCTCCCTTTTCGACCTCGACGCCGGCTCGAGTGATGGCCTCGGCGATGTCGGCGGTGCCGATTGAGCCGAACAGACGCCCTTCGTCGCCTGCCTTGCGCGCGATGGTCACAGCGAGGTCCTCGAGCCGAGCCTTGCGCGCCTCCGCCTCAGCAAGGTGCGCCGCAGCTTCGGCTTCGAGTTCCGCGCGGCGCGCTTCGAACGCCCTCAGATTGTTCTCGGTCGCCGGTACAGCGCAGCCTGTGGGAATTAGAAAATTACGGCCGTAGCCGGCGCGCACGGCGACCTTGTCGCCGAGATCGCCAAGACCGCCGACCTTTTTTAGCAGAATGACTTCCACGCGGTTCTCCCTTTCAGGAATCGATTACGGGGTCAGTGTCGGCGCGGCGGCGGAGCAACCGTCGCCGCAGCAGATCAGTGACCGTCGGTGTAGGGCAGCAGCGCCAGGTAGCGCGCATGTTTGATGGCTTGGGCGAGCTGACGCTGGTACTTCGCGGATGTGCCAGTGATACGGCTCGGCACGATCTTGCCCGACTCACTGACATAGGCCTTGAGCAGGTTCAAGTCCTTGTAGTCGATCTCGGTAATGCCTTCTGCTGTGAAGCGGCAGTAACGCTTGCGGCGAAAAAAACGGGACATGGGATGGTTCTCCTGGGGTATCCGGGGCGGCGCCTATTCGTCGTCTTCGCGAGAGCGGTTGTCACGGTCGTCACGGCGCGGGCGGCGCTCACCACGATCGTCATCTTCGTCACGCCGCGGGCGGCGCTCGCCACGATCGTCGCCTTCGTCGTCACCCTTGAGCAGCGGCGACGGGTCCGTCACGGCCCGATTACGCTTTACGATCAGATTGCGCACCACCGCGTCATTAAAGCGGAATGCGCTCTCGAGTTCGTCCAGGGCCTCCTGGTCGCACTCGATATTCATCAGCACATAGTGCGCCTTATGAACCTTATTGATCGGATAGGCCAGCTGCCGCCGACCCCAGTCCTCGAGCCGGTGGATTTTGCCGCCGCGCCCTTCCAGATTGCTGCGATAACGCTCGATCATCGCCGGCACCTGCTCGCTCTGGCTCGGGTGAACCAGAAACACCACTTCGTAATGTCGCATGTTGCTCCTCTCGGATTGATAGCCTTCCGACAGCAGTTATTGCCGCGGTGAGGCAAGGAGCTGATTGGAATCAGCAAAGCCGAACATTATGCGCCGCGCCCTGGCTTAGGTCAAAGCCTGTTTTCCGGCTAGCCGCGTTCCCAGGCCACGTAGCTGTTGACCTTGTTCTTCGCGATTCGGGGAATGCTTGTACCGTCTTCACAAACCGGTGGAAGCGCGACTTGAAGTCGCGATCCGTCGAAAAAATTTCCATAGCGTTGTCGTCGGGCGGAGTCGTGACGGATACTCGACAACGGCAACGCGCACGACAGCGCCGAGCAAACCCTTCGACCACGCGGTTTGATTCCGGCTACGCTGGGTTTGGGACTAGCAGCCGGCAATCGGTCGCGCCACAATGCACGCGGCAGACGCAGCGGCCTGGAGTGCTATCGCCATCGCGCCCTGGCTGCCAATTCAGTCGCCGGTCTCCACCCGGCAAAACAACAGCCAGGAATGCATCGCAATGCTTCGCGCGCTCACTCTCGCCTTCGCCGTCCTATTGATTCTGGTGGGCTGCTCTTCGGCGCCAAACTCCAGGTCCAACGTCTCGATCGACGAGGAGGAATACCGCGGACAGCTGGCCGCCGCCGTAACGCCGGTCGGCCTCAGCGGCGGAGCAACGATCCCGGCCGCCGAGCGCGCGCGTATGCAGTCGCAGATCATCGCTGACCTCACTGCCGCGCGTCTCTTTGCAAGCGTGATCCCGCTCTCGTCACCGGGCCAAAGCAACGAGGCCGAATTGATCATCGACACCAGCATCGTCGACGGCCGCTATGGCGGGGCCGGTCTAGAACGCGTCACGCTACGGGTGCGCGCGCGACGCAAGAGCACCGGCGAGATCGGCATCAACGACAACTACAAGGGCCGGGCGTCGCGCAAGCACGACGCAGTGCAAGACGCCGTCGGTGGCCTGATCCGAGATCTCAAGCGCAAATACAACCAAAAGCCGGTCTACTAAATTGCGTGAGAGCGCCAAGTACGTGAAGACGCGCGAGGCTTTCTGTCGACGACGTGTTTGCCCTCAGGGCCGACATCGCGCACAGGAGATCGGCTCGAGCTGGCAATGATGACGTGCGGGTCCTACGGTTTCCCCGCGCATCCCTAGCCCCTCACCCCTCACCACTTCCTACCGATAATGGCGCAGATACCACCACTCGAAGCCACGCTTTAGCCAGTGAAAGGCCCGCATCGAGGGCAGCACAAGGTTGCGCTTTTCGGTGCGCCAGACCAGCATGCCGCGGTCGTTGGCGTCGACGATGCAGAGCAACTCGACCGCGAATTTGGCCTTTGGCTCGCGCCCTGCTAGTTCGTCGACGAGGTTCTTGGCGGCGGCCTTGGCCTGCAAATCCGCCATGTGCGCCTGCTTGGGCATCCAGTCCGGTCCCGGGAAACTGCCGGAATCACCGGCGACGTAAACGCGCGCGAAGCCAGGCACCCGGCACTGGGCATCGGCCTGGAGCAGGCCGCCCGGGGAGCGCGGCAGGTCGGTGTTGTCGAACCACAGATTCCCCGTCATACCCGGCATGAAGATGATCAGGTCCGCAGAGATCTCGCCGCCCTCGGTGCTGACCGTATCTGCACGAAAGCCCTTGAGCTTGTGGCCCAGGTGAGTCTCGATGCCGACCTTGTTCATCTCCCCCAGCAACTTGTCGACGGCCTTGGGGCCGAGCCGATTCCCGGGCCGTTCGGCAGGCGTGAAGAAGACGATGCGAACGCGATCGCGCCGGCCCTCGCGTCGCAGCTGGCGATCGAGGCCGAACAGGAACTCGAAGATCGGTCCACCGCGCATGGACGACGGCTCGTTGGGATTGCCGGCAAAGCCCATTGCCACCGTACCGCCGTCGAGCGCCTTGAGGCGGTCGCGGATCTGCTGCGCGGCGGCAATACCCTCGCAGGGTGTGATCGCGTGTTCGATACCCGGCAGCTTCTTGATAAACCGCCCGCCGCTGGCAATGATCAGCCCGTCGTTAGCCACCTCTCCGGTGCTGGTCTCCAACAGACGCCCACCATCGCGCAAACCCGTGGCCTCCGCCGCAATATGAGTCACGTTCATGCGACGGAAGAACCCCTTCAGGTCCAGCCGCAGGTCATCACCCGAACGCAGACCAGAGGGCACCCAGATCAGCCCCGGATAGTAAACGAACTCCGCGCGCGGACTGACCACGCTGAGTTCCCCCTTGAAGCCCGCCTCGCGTAGCGTTTGAACCGAGGTCAAGGCCCCGAAACCCGATCCGACAATGGTCACTCGCTGCATCGTTGTCATCCTTATGTGAGTTTACAGGTCAGGTTGCGTTCGCAAGAGCAAGGGAACTCTTCCGAAATCTCGCTGCTCTGCGTGGGCCAAGCGCCGAGGGCCAAGCGCCGCTGTAAAGCAACCGTTGCGCGCAAGTCCGGCCCCAGGCCCTTGGCGCTCGGCCCTTCGCAGCCAAGCTCATTGTCGCCAGAGCACCGGGACTCATTTGCAATCAGTCGGCGCCGCCACGCAATCTAGGCCCGCAGCGGCGGTGGCTTCGAGCAGCGGCAGCAGGGCTGGCCAAACATTATCCAGCAACCGCGGCTGCGGCTGCGCCAACGGATGCAGTCCATCCGCCTGCATCAGCGCCGGTTCTTCCGCCACCCCATCGAGCAGTCGCGGCGCCAAAGCCGCGCCGAAGCGCTCTGCGGCGTCGGCAAAGACGCGTTGAAAGCGCTCGCTGTAAGCCGCACCGTAGTTAGGCGGCATGCGGACACCGATCACCAGCACCTCGCTGCCAGCGGCCTTTGCCAGCGCGATCAGCTCTCCCAAGGTCGCCTCGATCCGGCTCGGAGAAAACCCGCGCAGCCCATCGTTGGCCCCGAGCTCGATCACGACCACTGCCGGCCGATATTGCTCCAACAGTGCGGGGAGACGCGCCAGACCGCCCGCGGTGGTATCACCTGAGATGCTCGCGTTGACGACACGGTGCGGTAGATCATCCGTCTCGATGCGAGCCTGCAGCAGGCTCACCCAGCCCTGCGCTAACGGTATACCGTACCCGGCGCTGAGACTGTCGCCCAGCACCAGTAACACCGGGCGCTGATCGGCTCGCGCTGGAACTCCCACGCACAGCATCCCGACACAAAACGTAATGATCAGAGCGCCGACCGAAGGCGCTCGACAGACAATGGACTCCGATCGCATGAGCACCCCTGAAATCCTATGCCGCGCGCAGCGGCTCGCCAAACATGTTAACGGCCCCGGCGGCCAGTTGACCATTCTCCGCGACCTGAACCTGGAGATTGGCGCCGGCGAAGCGGTGGCCATCATCGGCGCCTCCGGCAGCGGCAAGTCCACGCTGCTCGGACTGCTCGCCGGGCTCGACCAGGCCAGCAGCGGCAGTGTCGACCTGTGCGGCGCAACACTGACGTCACTCGATGAAGATGGACGTGCCGCGCTACGCGCCGGCCAAGTCGGCTTCGTCTTTCAGAG
>JGI12210J13797_10163260_pt1 | contig 15755 bp, 15 predicted proteins | sample ElkSlonscriptome_3_FD_13797 | JGI IMG/M metagenome (IMG submission 13797)
TCATCTTCGAACTTCTGTAGATAGTAACGGTCAGTCCTGGCATAGACTTTCCAATCGAGATATCGCGGATCGTCGCCAGCCGCATAAGGGCGATACTCGGTGAACTCAGTCGAAAACCCATGTCGCGGACTGCGATGCAACCCTTGCCAAAGTCCTTCCACCACCAGGCGCGCGCGGAATTCCAACCGCTGGATGCGCATCAAAGCCGCCGGATCATGGAACGACCCCGCGCCCGGCTGCGACCGGGAAGGAACGACCGCCTCGGCAGCTGGCGGCCGGCGCTGCGGGAAAAGGTTCCGCCACATGGAGTCGAGTTTCGTCACTTCGGTTGCACGGTCTCGATCAAACGGTCGATGACGTCCCCGACACTTTTCCCTTCCGCTTCCGCTTTATAATTCAACAGAATCCGATGCCGCAAAACCGGATGCGACACCCAGCGCACATCATCATAATTCGCGTGCGAACGCCCATCGATCAGCGCCCGGGCCTTGGCGCCCAACACGAGATATTGTCCCGCTCGAGTGCCGGCGCCCCAATTCACCCAATCATTGACGAACGCAGGCGCCCCAGGCCGGTTAGGACGTGAAGCAGCGGTCAAACGAACCGCGAACTGCACCACCTCATCCGCCACCGGCACCTTCCGGATCAATTGTTGAAAGGCTAACAAATCTTCCCCTGTCAAAATCGCTTTTAAAGGAGACGCCGTGCGAGATGTCGTCTGTTTGATCACTTCTACCTCCTCAGTTTCGGAGAGGTAATCGATTTGAATATCAAACATGAACCGGTCGAGCTGCGCTTCAGGCAGACCATAGGTGCCTTCCATCTCGATCGGGTTTTTTGTCGCAAGCACAAAGAACGGTTCTTCCAACCGATGGGCATGGCCGCTGGCGGTCACCTGATGTTCCTGCATCGCTTCCAACAAAGCGGATTGCGTTTTTGGTGGCGTGCGATTGATCTCGTCGGCCAGGATGATGTTGGCAAAAATCGGTCCGGGAACAAACGAGAGCTTGCGTCCGCCCTGCGCATCTTCCATAAGAATTTCGGTGCCAGTAATATCAGCCGGCATCAAATCCGGGGTGAACTGTATCCGTTGAAATTTCAGATGAAACACTTGGGCGAGTGATTTCACTAACAACGTCTTGGCCAGACCTGGCGCTCCCGAGATCAGACAATGCCCGCCAGAGAATAAAGCGAGTAACATTTGGTCAATGACTTCATGTTGACCGACCACCACGTTGGCCAGAGCTTTCCGGATTTCCGCGCAAGCCCCGGTTGCACGTTCCACTTGTTCCTGTTCAGTTTTCTGGGCGGGTTCTGTCGTCATAAAAATAATAGTCAGTCAATTAGTGGGTCATCATATAGAAAATGATGTTGATGCCCATCGGATAAGCTTTCTTTTCAGAGAACTCCCGGAAATACCAGGGATCATCGCCTTCCCGTTCCCAACCATCGCCGAGGTCGGTATTCTGGCAGAGCAAAATCATGATGTGGCCTTCATCGTCGAGCACCGCCCGGTATCGCACCTGTTCGCCCCCTTTTTCATAAGTAATGCCTTGCGCCCGGCCACGGATCGCCACATCGATCGCGGGTAACTGCGGTTTCTCTTTCAAATCGAAGACGGCATGAAAAATCGGGTGCTCGATCTCCAGATCGACCAGTGGCCGGTCAGGAAAAATTCGGCGCATTTCTCGCTCCACATGTGCCCCTTCGTAAGGCCCCCAGAAATCATCTAGCATGATAAATCCACCACTCAAACAGTAGTCTCGAAGCACTTTCGCTTCTTCTTCCGTCAGCTCCATGTAACCCGGTTCCACAATGTAAACGAAGGGATAATCGCGCAACGCCGGGTCGGTGATCGTCAACGTAACCGGATATGGATTGACTAATAACGAAGTCATCTCATGAAGCCGGAAAGAAAAATTCAGGTCACTATCCGGAAAATCGGTTAACCACCGGCGATGGTAGCGAGGCTCGAGCCGGGCGAAGGTAAAAGCATCCTTTTTGAACGCCGGATCGATCTCCCAATCCGGCACCCCGCGACGATCCATCCCTTCCAGCGATTGTTCCGCCCCAGCCATCGGCCCGAGTAGACTCATCAGTCCCAGCAAGGCCGAGAACCATCTCATGGCTCCATCTCCAAAAGTCGGCGGTAGGCAGCGCGGTTGCGAGGGCTCGCTTCGATTGCTTGCAACAGATGACGTTTAGCTTCCACCGGTTGCGATTCCTGAAGCAAATCTGCGAGCGCCAGATGAAGGCGACCGGTGTCGGGCGGATCTAGCGTCAGCAACGTCAGAAAAGCCGCAGCAGCTTCGATCGGTTGATCCATTTGGCGCGCGCTCTCACCAACCACCCGCCAGGCGAGCTGGCTCATCGGATCGATGGCCAGCATTTCGTCCGCGAGCTGGTGCCGGACCGCCGCCGGTTCATCTATGAGCTCCAACAACCGTATGCGAGCCCACAAGGCGTCCGCATCCCGTTCAATAATTTCCTGCAACACCTCCTTCTCAGCCGCTGTCTCTTCCCGGCTGCGCAACGCTCGGGCGAGCAAGCCGTGTGGCCCGTCGAATCCCATCAGGTAAAGTCCCGAATCGACGACCGGCTCCACCATCTCGATGACCGCCTCCCATTCATCCGATTCCGCCAGGCGTCGGGCATAATAGGTGCGCCCCCAAAGACTCTTCGGATGTTCCGCAACCCAGGCTTCCGGCTCTTCATCGAACGCCGCAAAAGCTTCCGGCTCGGGCGCGGTCCAATCCCAATTACCCGCGGTTTCCTTGAGATGATCCACGACGAATGCCGCGGTCGTTTCGTTCAACGTTTCCAGATCGCCATACGTCATCTCCAACGCGAGCGCCGGAGACATTCCGCTCCCGATCCGGCGTAACAAATCATGCATCCCGGCTTTCCCTTTCTCCGCAATCAACGCTTCCACAATCCAGGACGCATAATAATAGGCCGTGTTGATGTCTCCCTCGCGAAACGCCTGATCAAGGTCTTCGAGCGGCGGCATTTCCCCCTGCAGAACGGTCCGCGCGACCCCAGGCGTGAGCCGGTTCCCCCATCGAGGATCCCGCTGGCGTTCTTCATACACCGACAACCCTTCCGTCAACCAACGCGGAATTCGGTGCCGGGTAGCTACCAGGGTGATCGTATGCCCGACTTCATGCCAGAGCACAGCCTCCCAATTGTTGCGACCAAGACTCGAGCCTGGTCCAGCCGCTGTAATCAACGGTCCAAAACAAACCCCCAGGAAACCCTCCCCGCCAGGCATTGCAAATGTTCGGACCGCAAAATCCGATTGATCCGCAAAGATCTCCACCGTGATCGGGTAAGGGACGGAGACCCCATATTTTTCCGAGAGCGTTTCGCGCGCTTCCACCAACAGATCGAGCGCCCGCACGCCGTAAACCTCGGCTGAGGCAGGGTCCATCCGCAATCGGATGCCCTCGCGTTCCAAGGTAATAAAGGTTTCGATCCGATCCCGTAACTCCATCAGGTTGTAAGCGATGAGATTGTAAGGATCCGCTTCACGCACCGACTCGATCGCTTCCCATCCCGCTTCATCACGGGCATAACGAAGTAAAGCCATGCCGAGATCGAGGGTGATCGTGGCATCATACCGATCGACTAGCTGCGCTTCTTGAAGATGGTCAATCCCTTCTTGAAACCGATAATGTTGGGTCAATTTGCGGCCGATCAAATGGTCCACGGCAGGATTATCGGGCCAGTCCTTTAAGGCTGTTTCACGATATTCCGCAGCAGCGTCTTCCCGCCCGTTCAAGGTCGCGATCACAGAGCGCAACGCCCCAAGCTCCGGAAGGTCCGGGTTGACGCCTTCCAAGGCCTCCAGCACCTCTTCAGCTTCCTCGAAATCCCGTTGGTCCAGCGCTTGTTCAGCCAGAAACAGTAAGAGTCCAGGGTGTCGCGGGTTTTGTTCCGAAGCCCGGCGCAAATGATCATCGGCCGTTTCGGGGGCAACCGGCCCGACGGCTTGCGCCATGAATAAGTGCAATTCCGGGTCATTCGGATAATGCCGCAAGGCGTCACGCAAGGTTTCGGCCGCTAACTGATTATCCTGTTTGGCCAACGCCAGTTCAGCGATGGCGAGGTGCGCCGCTCGGGATTGCTTCGCCTCCTCGAGCGCGACCCGGAAGTATTCATTCAGCACTTGTTTCGGATCGGCGCCGAGTTGCAGGAGTGAACGGCCGGCCGCGACGCGAGCTTCGGGGTCTTCGAAGGTAGCGGATTTGATCATCCGAACCGAGGGTAACACCCGTAACGCGACATGGGTCGGTTCGATCATGCGAATCAGCTCGAACATCGCCCAACGGATGCGGTAAGGGCTGACCCCTCTTTGCAAGGCTGAGGCAAGCAGCCCGCCGGCGGCATTAATGTCGCCGGTAGCCGCCAGAGCCTCGGCCATTTGCTCGTAATAAAGCGGGTTGCGAGGGTCTTCTCGCAGGTTCTCCTGCAGCCCCTCGACGGCTTCCTCATACTGCCCCTGATCAAGAAGATCCCGGGCGCCCCAGAGAGGGGATGCCATCAGAACGAACCCGAGCAGAAAGAAAGCCCAGGCGTTCAAGAGGGGTTGTGACACCTGTCGCATAAGCAGCAATCGCTACTCATAAGGCAAATACCACCCATGCCGCCATCAATAATTACGATGCCTTCGTATGGGGAGACACTTTTATAACCCCCTCCACAGTCAGGCTTCGCTCGCTGCCGCCTGGACAATTTGTGGGATGTCGATCCGCAACGCCTGCTGGGCACTCAACACCGCTGCCTCGACCATCGCCAGGCTATGAATATTGTCCTGAACTTCCGTCGCAGCGGTGCCTCCCTCACGAATGGCCCGGAGAAAATCACCGATCACCCCAGCATGCGCCTGATTAGCCGGATCCTCATCAGCCTTGGGCACCTCGAGCAACCGCGGTTCATCCATCGGCCCTTTGCCAATTGTCGGGTTCTCCACCACCTCCACTTTGATACCTGAACCGCCATCCCAAAGAATGGTGCCTCGCTCNCCAATCAATCGCCACTCAGCATTCCAATTCGTTTTCCCCCCCTGCGCACACCAACTGCCGCGGTAATTGAAGACAGCGCCGTTATCCATCGTGAAAATCGCCATCGCCGAGGCTCCATGCGTAAACCAGGATCCGGTTGGATTAAACTCGTGACAAAACACACTCTCAGGCCGGGACCCTGTCAGAAAGCGGGCCTGATCGAACGTGTGAATGCCCATGTCCAAGAGCAATACATGATTCATCTCCTCGCGGAACCCGCCGAAATGCGGGGCCAAAAAGAAATCGGCGCAGATTGTGTGCAGTTTCCCAATGGTCTCTCCCGCCAGCAAATCTTTGACGACTTGCTGGTGCGGAATAAATCGGCGGTTCTGAATGACGGCCAATTTCTTCCCGACTTTCCGACTGAACGCCTCCAAGGCCACCGCTTGCGTTAGAGATTCGGCCACCGGTTTTTCGACCAACACATGGCAGCCAGCCTCCAATGCCTGCCGGCAAGTCACGTAATGCGCTGCGGGAATGGTGCAATTGAAGACGAGATTCGGTTTCACGAGAGCAAGCATCGACTCCAGGTCCGTCCCGATTTTGGCCTCCGTGAGTTCAAATTCCTCAACCAATGCCCGTGCGGCCGATTCGTGCAAATCGACCACCCCGACAATGGTGACGTGATCGGCGTAAAACTTCTGAATCGCTCGCATCCAGGCACGACTGATCCCGCCGCATCCGACGAGGACTACTTGAAAACCATTAGAAAACGACATCCCATCAACCTGCCTTTAGCCGAGCCGGGGCGGCAACTCTATTTTCTCAATTCCCAGCGTCCGGCCGGTTGATCTGCTCTTTTAAACGCTGGATATCGCCTTCTATTTTTTCCAGCAACTGGATCGCGTGATGGTCCTCCTCGGTCGCATCCCGTATCACCGCCAGTTCCGACATGGTCGACACGATGATCCCAATGAATAAGTTCAGAATCGTGAATGTGGCGATCATGATGAAAGGAACGAAAAAGGCCCACGCCCAAGGGTAAGTCTCCATCACAGGCCGGACGATTCCCATGGACCAACTCTCCAAGGTCATGATCTGAAAAAGCGAAAAGAGGCTACCACCCAACGTGCCAAACCATTGCGGGAATTCCTGTCCAAAGAGATTCGTCGCCAATACCGCCGCAGTATAGAAAAAGACCGCCATCACCAGAATGACACCGCCAAGGCCCGGGATGGCATGAAGAAATGCCGCCACCACCTTTCGCAACTGCGGCACTACAGTCAGCAACCGGAGCACCCGCAACACACGGAGCGATCGCAATACGGCCCACGGTCCGCTGCCCGGCACCAAAGCAATCCCGATAATGATGAAGTCGAACCAATTCCAGCCATTGCGCCAGAACGCCCAGCGATAAGCCGTTAGCTTGATCGCGAGCTCAATCAGGAAGATTACCAGGCAAAGCTTGTCGAGAATGATCAGCCAAAGGCCGAATTTCTCCATCAAGGTTCCGCTCGTCTCCAGGCCGAGAATCACGGCGTTGATCAAAATCACGGCCGTGATCCAATATTGCACGGTCTGCGATTCCACCCAGCGCGCTAAACCGAGCCGCCACGAGGGCACCCGTTTATTCTGCAAGAGATTCACTAAATCTTGTTCACTCATGAGACTCATGGCTATGCATCGCAACAGAACCGTCTCCTGGCCGGAAGTCTGTGCATCAAACAATCGCATTCGGCCCGCTCCTTCACACTTGATCTGTCCGCGTCTCTTCGCGTAGGACTGATCATGGCATCCGATTCCTATCTTTCCGCCGACGATTTCTTTCCTCTCCATCGCGGCGAAGCGCTCACCTTCGACGACGTCTCTCTGGCGACGGCTTATTCCGATATCCTGCCCCGCAACGCCGCCCTCCAAACCCGGCTTTCCGAAAGTATCTTTCTCGAATTACCGATCATTTCGGCCGATATGGATACGGTGACCGAAGCCGAAATGGCCATCGGCATGGCGCTCAACGGCGGGCTCGGGCTTATTCATTATAACCTTCCGGAAAAACAGCAGGTCAAGGAAGTCACCCGGGTCAAAAACCATGTGCACGGCCTGATCCAGGAACCGATCACTGTCTCACCTAACCAATTCATCGGCGATGTGCTCGCCATGATCGCTCAGCGCGGGTTCAAATTTCGCACGTTTCCAGTGGTCGACGAGCAGGGCCACCTCGCTGGCATGCTCTCCAGCACGGTCGTTCGCCAACGTTACGCGACCAAGACCGTCGCTGAAGCCATGATTCCCCGCCCCCAGATCTACACGGTTAAAGAGGCGGATCTTGGTGAAAATCCGGTGACGACCGCCGACCGCTTCTTCAGCGACCATATGGGGATCCATAAATTGCTCGTCGTCGATGATCACGACCGCTTGCGTGGCCTCTTCACCCTCTCCGATATCGAGCGGATCACCGAAGAAACCGGCAACCGCAATCGGGCCGCCCGCGATGGTAAGTTCCGGCTGCTATGCGGCGCCGCCATCGCCACGACCCGCCAGGAAGATGGCCAACTCGATCGGAACCGGATTCTTCAACATGTCGGTCGCCTGCTCGAGGAAGGCCTCGATGTCGCCGCCATCTCCACGGCGCATGGATTTTCCGAAGGCGTCGGGCAAACCGTCCGGCTCGTCCGAGAAGCGTTCCCCGATCTCACCATCGTGGCTGGCAACGTCACCTCCGCCGAGGGTGTCGATTTTCTCGTCGAAGCCGGTGCCAACGCGATCAAAATTGGCCAAGGCCCCGGCTCCATCTGCACCACCCGCATGGTCGCCGGCATCGGCATTCCCCAATTAACCGCGCTCTACGCCAGCTCCAAAGCGGCGGCGGCCAGGAACGTCACCCTCATTGCCGATGGCGGCATTAGTAAATCAGGCGACATCGTCAAAGCCCTCACCCTCGCCGATGCCGTCATCTGCGGCAGCCTCCTGGCCGGCTGCCGGGAAGCGCCGGGAAAAATCATCGAGATCAACGGAAAACTCTACAAACAATACCGCGGCATGGGCAGCAACGCCGCCATGGCCGCTGGCTCCGCCGCTAGATACGGCCACAGCACCGACGACATTCATCGCAAAGCCGCCGCTGAGGGGGTGGAAGCGTTAAAGGAAATCGGCGATGGCATCGACGAAACGCTGAGCCGGCTGGCCGGGGGATTGCAAAGCGGCATGGGTTACCTCGGCGCCCCCGATCTCCATACGCTTAAGAAAAACGCCCGCTTCATCCGGGTCACCGCCGCCGGACAAAAAGAAGCGGCGCCGCATGACATCATCGAGGTCAAAACCACCAAGGAATAAGCCGAGACTTCTTTTGATTGCGTCGAGCCGAAATCTCGACCACCGTGCACCCGTTTTTGGTAACCTCTATCCACCTATGAAAATCCACTTCACTCGTTTGCTCACCGCGGCAGCGCTCGCCACCATGGCGCTCGCTCTCGGCGCTTGCACCACCACCTCAACCGACCCCTCTCGCGGCTCCTTCGCTTTTGTTCCCAATGTGAAAAAGCCGAGTAACCCGTCCAACATCGCCATTAAGCTCAGCACAGGCGCCCAAGTGCTTTATGTCGTTGAAGGAAACGAAGTCCTGCTCGCCAGCCCAGTTTCCGTCGGCACGAAAGCCACCCCGACCCCACACGGTCATTTCAAGATTCGCGCCAAAACAGCGCAACGCCGCCGTTACAGCAGTCCTGGAGCCGGTTACCCGCTCTTTTTCTGGATGGAATTCGCTTCGGCCGCTTACGGTATCCATTGGGGCTTCGTGAAGCCGTATCCTTGCACGCACGGCTGCGTTCGGATGCCGCTCCAATCCGCTCGCGCCACCTTCGACATGATCAAGGTCGGCACTCCGGTTCATGTCGCCACCAGCCAGCCTTGGGATGATACCATCGGAAAAAGTCTTCCGAAATTGGATGACAGCCCCCTGCCCAACCCTCCGATGTCCTATCTGATGAGCCCAAAAGCGTTTCAGGATGCTAACCAGGGCAAGTTCTGGAATTATTGATCAACGATTAGGTTCAACTAAAATAAAAGGCCCGGCCTCAAGAAGAGGTCGGGCCTTTTTTATGGGCGAATCCAGATCTTTTTACACGGTCGCGTAATCTTCGGCTTCCTCCTCCTGTTCTTCCAGCCATTTGGCTTTCCCCACAGCAGCGGCGAAAACAAAGAGGGCAAGTCCCACTTTATTGATCAAATCACCAACATTGTAGATCAACTCCCGAATATCGCCGGAGAGTCCAAAAGCGGGCGCCAGATATCCGATCGGATAAATACTCCAACCAATTAACACGAACAGGGACATGTTGCGAATGGCCTTTTTCGTGACCGGATCGACCTCGTCGGGCAAATCCGAAAGGGCGAAAAAGAGCAAAGCCACAATCAGCAGCCAGGCGACGCACCCGACGCCGAAGGCTCCGTAATGAATAATGTTTTGCGCAGGGTTTAGCTCGCCAGCCAATCCAGTGCCAATCATTAGAACCGCTAAAGTCACTAAAATCATAAGAAAATGGCGCCCTTTCGGGCCCAGCCCCAAAAGGACCGGAAATTTAATTAACATCAGCGGAACCGTGAGAAACCAGTCGATGTATCGAAACTCGGTGGGAAAGACCGAGGTCCCACTGGCTAATCCGCCGAGATAAATATTTTTCATGTAGAAATAATTAATGGCCGCAATTGACAGAATAACACCACTCAAAGTCATGGCGGATTGGTATTCCGGGATCACAGAACTGCGTTGAATAAAGAAGAAGAGCGCGGCGGCGATCATACCGATGAAAGTCATCATAAAGGTATAAAGCACTAGCGTCTGAATGGTAGTAATTTGGTCGGGTATTATCATTGGATGATGAGTAGAGGTTGGAACGATCAGCCCCAGATTCCGGTCCGCGTCGACTTACGTTTCCGGGGAGGAGCCTTTTTTTGAGGGACAGCCTGACTGCTTGCAGACGCCTGTGCCTGCAAAATTTTTCGGACAGCGGTCCGAAGCGTGGGAACCGAAATGGAATCCCGACAGACGACAACCAGCGATTTCTGGTCCTGAAAGCACACGTAAAGCGATCGCAACGAAAACCGGAGGAAAATCTCATTCGTCCCGGGTTGACTCTCCAATAGCGTCTCACGCAGGGAAGCAACGGCTTGCGCCGCGCTCAGTATATGCATGCCGGCATCGCTGGCTTCACCCTCTGCGGTGATTACATCGCCTTCGGCCGTAACCCAGCCGACGACTTCCACGCCTGCGAGTTGTGTCAATGGTTGTAATGCTTTCATGATCGTTTGGAAGCGCGGGCACGTGAAGCCGCTATAAAATCTTGCATGGAAGTTGTGGCGCCCATCATGATCCCGTAAGTTTTGAGCTCCCCGTTACTGTCCGCAGAAAAGAAACCGCACGCCTGATCGTTTGAGTATCCGTGGATTTCATAAAAATCGCCCCACCCCGTTTCCTCCGCAAGCCGTTGGCAAATCTGCATGGAATACGTCATGGCATCGTCAAATTGTTCGGCCTTCCGCGAAGAGGCTGTCTCGCGACGACCCGTTTCATCCCACACAAAATAGTCTTTGACCGGTGGCGAAGATGGGAATGGTAGATCGGGTTTGGATGCCGCGCCCGGGACAGCAGGGCTTGGGCGCGGCGGATTAGGATCGGCGCTCTGCCGACTTTCCAGAGGCTGGTTGGAGGGTTTGTCCATATGGGCATTCAGTTGGGAATGGGTGAGTGGTTTTTCGAGCACTTCGAACCCCGTAAATGCCTGGTGATAAGCCGGCAGTTTGCTCGAGGATCCTCGTTGCACAAGCAACGTCACCGGGTTTCGGGGAGCGGGTTGCGCCCGCGTGAGAGTTTGCATCAGCTCATAAATATCGCGTGGCAAATCCCGGCCATCGATGAAAAGCCGTGCTTCGGGATAGGCCCGCATCCCGTCGACCAGCTGCCCCGCATTTTCGCTGACATGAACATTCGAAACCGATGACAATTCCGACTGAAAAAATTCGACCAGCAAGGCACTGCGAGTGTGAAGAAGAATAGATGAACTCATTCTGACATCTGCCGTTCATCGAGTAACAATGCGGCATTCATGAGGGTTGACTCCCAGCTTCCTTGCAAATTAGCTTCATGGCTGACTTCCAGCGGTTGCGTCGAGAAATCTCCCGATGTTAATCCCAGCATCGCAACCAACGCATCGAGCCCGCGTTCCGCTTGGAATTCGGCGTAGGTAATTGCGCCGTTCTGAATCTCAATCAAGCCTTCCCCGCTCATGGCTCGCAATTCCAACGCGATATCATTCTGGATATGGCATTGCATCTGCAGCAAATCCATTAGTGAGACCGTCGATAAATCGCCCTGAATCCCGCCTTTCGACTCTGGATTCTCTAAACTGAACAAAGGCAGAAAATCGCGCGCACGCTCAATTTCTTTATCGGGATGATGCACCCCAACCACAGTCACTCCGGGCAACCGGCTGACAATACCCTCATTGTCTGCGACAAGGCCAAACCGTGTCTCTGGCCGGTAAGTGGCGGCGTTATAAATGAAATCAAACGCAGCCTCGCCTGTTTCTTCCGGCGCCAGGATGACCCCGCTGATGTTGTGCTCGATCATATAAGACTCCGCAATGTCGGTGTTGCGGCAGAGGTGAAGTCGGGCATTGAGGCCGAGAGAAGCAATGGCTTCCCGATAAGCAGCGCAGGCTTGGTGCGGGCGTTGTAACACAAGTAATTCGATGGAGACTGATGACGTGGAGTTCATGTTGGGGACTGCAGTTTTTCCGACGCTCAATCATTCTCGCTTAGGCTTCGCGTGTTCGAATTGCCGCATCGGGTTTTGATAACTCTTCGCCGCCCCATCATGCTTGGATGCAGAGAGTTAGTTTTTCCCTCCCAATTTTGGCAACCCTATCAGGCATGCCCCCTATCTGGATCTCAGGGATAAACAGACCACCATTAAACCCCAAAAAAAAAGCGCCCACCCATGCGGGTGGACGCTTCGTTAAGTCTCGTGTTCTGTTCCGCCGTCAGCGTTTCGCTTGATATAACCAATCGATAAAACCATCAGGCCCCCCTTCCATATAGCCTTCATGCTTCGCCAGCACTTGTCCCTCACTATTAGCCAAAATGAAGGTGGGAAAGATCCCCTGAAATTCGAACTTTTTCGCAAGCTCCAAATTGTGTCTCAGTAGCGCTTCTGGCAATGGCTTGTATTCTGGAAAATCGACCGCAAGAAGGACGAGATTCGCTTCGGCATACTGATTGAATTCCGGCTTAGAAAAGGTCTGCTTTTCCATTGCCATGCAAGGCGGACACCAATCTGACCCGGTAAAATAGAGTAAAACATTTTTGTTTTCAGCATTGGCCTTTTCCATGGCTTGCTCGTAGTCAACCATCCAGGATTTTGCCTGCACGGAAGTCGCGGCTAGAGCCATCAACACAAAAAGTCCGGCTATCGCTTTAAGTGGATTTCGATTTTTCATTGTCCAATATATTCGAATTCCAACCCCTTTATGAATGGGTGCCTCCATTTTTCTGGGCAGAGATCCGATCCTTCGGCATCCTGCGGAGACTATGCGCCACCTTTTTCTAACCGTTCTTGCCATCACCCTCACCGGTGTCTCACTCTCATCATCGATGGCTGACACGATCCCCCTTTTCATCGGCACCAATACCGCGAAACCCGATCAACCGGGTAGTCGTGGCATTTATTCCACCCAATTCAACCCAGAGACGGGCGCCATGACCGAAGCCAAGCTGGCTGGCGAAGTCTCCAACCCGACTTTCCTCACTCTGCATCCCAGCAAACCCTGGCTCTACGCGGCCAGTGAGCAATATGGCCCCAAGGGCGGCTCGGTGAGCGCGTGGAAAGTCGAGGAGACCGGTGGCCTGACCCCAATCAACCAAGTCTCCAGCGGCGGACGGGGCGCGGTTTTTGTCTCGGTGGATCCCAAAAACAAGCTGGTGCTCGCGACCAACTTCGGCAGCAGTTCCATCGTGTCCTTCCCCATCGGAGAGGATGGCGCGCTGAAAGAAGCCGTTTCCGTTGTGGAACGCGTCGGCTCCGGTCCCGATCCTGAAGCCCAGAAACAACCGAAACCGCACTCGATCTATCCGCATCCGACCGCCGACCTGGCGATTGTGGCTGATCTCGGCACGGATGAAGTCGCGGTTTACGGTATCGACCCCGCAACCGGTGCCCTCTCGGATGAGCCTGTGACCTCAGCCAAAGCAACGAACGCCGGCGCCGGCCCGCGACATGTTGCGGTTTCGCCCAAAGGCGACCGCCTCTACGTCGTCAATGAACTGGACAGCACCGTCAGTCAGTTCGATCTAGATGTCAGCGCCCCGAGTTTGAAAGAAATCGATCAGGTAAAAATAGGCGAAGCTGGCGCTGGCTGGGCCTCCGAGATTCGTTTGCATCCCAGCGGCCACTATCTCTACGCCGCCGCGCGCAAACCGAATGCCTTGACCGCTTACAAGGTCGATGCTGATTCCGGGAGTGTGACCCCGATCCAAACCATCGATGCTGGCGGTGAAGTCGCTCGCAACTTCGAAGTCGATCCCACCGGCAAATTTCTTCTCGTGGCCAATAACAAATCCGATCGGATTTCCGTGTTTGCAATCGACCCGGCTAACGGCAAACTCACTCGCCAATCCGAGCTCGACCTCGAAGTCTCCCGCCCAGCCTGCGTGAGATTTTATCGTCCCGATCGCTAATTTCCCCGCGGACACGAATTCCCGCTTTTCTCAAAGAAATCGCTTTGCAGCCCCTTCTATCTCAATGAAACCCACCTTCCCTCTCGCTCTGAATACCAGCACGATCCGTTGTCAGGGCCAGCCCTTGCCCGAACTCATCGACGCCACCGCAAAAGCCGGCTTTACCGGTATCGAACCGTGGGTGCGCGAAATCGATAGCTGCGGGGTGCCTCTCTCTGAGCTGGCCGGCCGCTTTCAGGATCAAGGGCTGACCGTGATCGATCTGATCGCCTTTTTCGATTGGGCCGTGGAAGATAACAACCAGCGAAGTGCCGGATTTGAAGAAGCCCGCCGCATTTTCGAGATGGCAGCCCATTTGAATTGCCGGCAGGTGGCTGCGCCGCCAAAAGGGCTTCAGGCCGGCGATTCGCTCGATCTTGACCGCATGGCCGATCATTACGCCAAGCTGATCGATCTCGGCCGGGAATTCGACGTCGTGCCGGTCCTGGAATTCTGGGGCGTCTCACCTGTGTTCAACCGGCTCTCCCAGACCCTCTACGTGGCCGCGGCCTGCGGAAAACCGGAAGCCTGCATCCTGGGCGACAGCTTTCATCTCTACAAAGCCAGTTCCCCGTTCGAAGGCTTGAAACTCCTTTCCGGCGCCGGGCTCGGCCTGTTCCACATCAATGATTACCCGGCGGATCCTCCGCGCGAAACCATTAGGGATGCCGAACGGGTGTGGCCAGGGGATGGTGTGGCTCCTTTGAGCGATATCCTGCGCACGCTCCATGGAAATGGTTATCATGGCTGGCTCTCGCTCGAATTGTTCAATCCCGCTTACTGGGAATTGACTCCAGTTGAAGCCGCCCGCATTGGGTTTCAAAAATTGCAGGGGGTTGTGCAAACGTTATGACAACCGAAAACGCACCGCCAGTTCGCGCTGTCGTGGTCGGATACGGCCGGGCCGGCAAGGGCTTCCATGCTTATCTGATGAGCCGAACGCTCGGTATGCGGGTGCATGGGGTGGTCTCCTCCCGCGAAGAGGCCCGCGCCCAAGCCAAAGCCGATCTCGATTGTCATACTTACTCCACCATCGAGGAAGCCTTGGCAGATCCCGAAGTTGAATTGATGGTCGTGGTCACGCCGAATTCAACCCATGCCGATCTCGCTGTGCAATGCCTTGAAGCCGGAAAACATGTCGTCACGGACAAGGTCTTCTGTCTCGGACTCGACCAATTCGATCGCATGGAAGCGGCCGCCATCCAGTCGGGCAAACTGTTGACCTGTTTCCAAAACCGCCGGTTCGATGGTGATTATCTCACGGTCCGCCATTTGATCGAGAGCGGTCGGCTCGGCGATGTGCGCTGGATTGAATTGGCCTGGCAAGGTCCCCGCCCGATGAAGGGGTGGCGCGGCGAAACTCAGTTTGGTGGCGGTCGTTATTATGATCTGGGCGCTCACCTCGTCGATCAGATCTGCCTTTTATTCCCGGACCCAATTGAATCCGTTTATTGCCGGATGCTGCATGATCACGAAGGGACCGACACCGAGAGTGAAGCCTTTCTCCTTGTCCAATTCGCCGGTGGCAAAACGGGTGTGGTCGATGTTTCCAGCCGGGCATTCCTCTCTAAACCGCGCTTCTACGTGCGGGGAACCGAAGCGACTTTCGAGAAATATGGGCTCGATCCTCAGGAAGCGGCCATGATGGCGGGCAACATCGATTCAGCAAAGGAATCGCCCGACCAATTCGGCCGCCTGAAATCGGCGGACCAGGAAGAACGGATTAGCACCCGCCCGGGGCGTTGGCGCAATTACTACGAGAACATCGTCAAGGTGATCCGTTCGGGCGAGCGACCTGTGGTCACTTTACCAGAGTTGCGCCGCCAGATCACCGTGCTCGAAGCGGGCATTCTGTCCGCACGCAAAGGTCAAGTGATCCAGCTCTGACTGACTGACCGTAGTATTGCATCCACGAGTCCACTTCCCCTGTAGAGGAACACGGAACGTGTTTCTGGGTGCAATCCCCCACAAAGCAGAATCCCA
>JGI12210J13797_10014343_pt1 | contig 15752 bp, 18 predicted proteins | sample ElkSlonscriptome_3_FD_13797 | JGI IMG/M metagenome (IMG submission 13797)
GCGGACGGTATCGGACCCAGAAACACGTATCCGTGATTCCTCTACGCGGTGCGCTCAGTCGTAGAGGAACTTGGAACAAGTTTCTGAGTGCGCTACCGGAAACTGGGAGAGCCAAGGGATTCGAGCAGGACGGCCGATTATCTCGCACCCATTTTCAATCAGACCCTCGTCGGGAAGCCGAGCACCTCACGGCTTGCAAATTGCCAGCGAGGTCTGATAATCGCCTAGCTTTCCGCAATTTCTTCCATGACTGATTCTGCTTCCCACCCTTACATTCTCATCCTTGCCGGCGGCAGTGGTGAACGTTTCTGGCCGTTGAGCCGGAGCACCAAACCCAAACATTTACTTTGCCTACTATCTGGCAAGACCTTGCTGGAAGAGACCCTGGAACGGTTGGAGCCGATGGCGCCGGCCGACCATATCTTTATTCTGACCAACCAGGTCCAAGCCCCGATCATACGGGAACTATTACCCAACGTTCCCGAAGCGAACATCATCGCGGAACCGGCCAAACGCGATACCGCCCCGGCCGTGGCGCTTGGTGTCGGATTAATTGCCCGCAAAGATCATCAAGCCACCATGGTGATGTTGCCGGCTGATCACATTATACAAAATCGAGAGACGTTCTTAGACGATCTTCGTTTGGCCGTGGCTGCCGCGCGTGAAAACCATGCCATCGTGACTTTGGGTATCCCGCCCACTTGGGCGTGTCCCGGCTTCGGATATATCGAGGAAGGCGAACCACGAAAAGTTCCGGCCGAATTCGAGCATCTACCGACCGGCAAATTAAAAGATGTAGCCCGTTTCCGGGAGAAACCGAATCAGGAATTAGCCGAGAGCTTCCTTAATAGCGGCAATTACAAATGGAACGCCGGCATGTTTGTCTGGACGGTTCCTGTCATTCTCAGCGAGTTCCAACGGCAGGAACCGCGCTTGGCGGATTTTATCACTCAGCTTTCCAATAGCCAGGATCCCGAGAGCATGATCGCCGAAGTCTTTCCCAATCTGCCGAAAACTTCGGTTGATTACGCTGTGATGGAACGGGCGAGCCGAGTGCTCGAGGTGCAAGCCGGGTTCGATTGGGATGATGTGGGTAGTTGGACCGCCCTGACGAAATACCTGCCCGCCGACGCAGATTCCAACCACGCAAACACCACAGTTATCGCAAAGGATGCCTCGCATAACCTGGTGTTCAGCGAAGAAAAACTCCCAGTCGCCCTGGTCGGGGTCAGCGACCTGATCGTGGTCCAAGCCAAGGACGCCATCCTGATTTGCAGTCGGCATGATGCGGAAGCGATCAAAGCCATCATTCCCGAACTGCCGGAAAGCGTTCGCTGATTCGCCATGTCTCCGGTCTTTCTAGGTGTTGATTATGGAAAAGCGCGGATCGGCGTCGCGGTGTCCGATGATCTCGGCATGATGGCGCATGCTCTGGAGACCGTGGCCAACAACGGGGCACCGGCAATTGAACGTCTGAAAACATTGGCAACCGAACGGAAAGCCGAACGCTTCATCGTCGGTCTCCCTCGTAATATGGATGGCAGCGAAGGAGCCTCCGCCCAGGAGGCACGATCGTTCGCGGAACGGTTGGGACTTTCCAGCGGACTTCCAGTAGAACTTCGGGACGAACGATTGACCACTGCGGGCGCACAACGGCTTTTTCATGACGCCGGGGTTAACACCAAAAAAAGCCGCAACCGCATCGACATGGCGGCTGCGCAATTGATTTTGCAAAGCTATCTTGATTCCCGTCAGATGGATGTCGACCCGCTCTGAGAACCCGACCGCGGCGGCGACCGCCTCATCCCGACGCATCCTGATGCGTATCGCCTACGACGGCTCGTCTCATCCCGGATGGCAGAGTCAAAAAACCGGAGACGGCATTCAAGACCTCATCGAATCCGCCATCGAAGCGGTGACCGGTCAACCCACTCGATTATCCGGCGCCGGGAGAACCGATGCCGGCGTCCATGCCAACGGACAAACCGCTCATGCCGATGTCCCCCGCCACAAACTGACGCCCGCTAAGGCCGTGGACGCATTAAATGGGAACCTCCCGCGTTCGATTCGCATCCGGAGCGCTCGCCAGGTATCGCCGGAATTCCACGCCCGCTTCTCGGCAACCGGCAAGACTTATCGTTACCGGGTCTGGCTGGATCGCTGGCATCATCCTTTGGAACTGGGGCGCTCCTGGCATTTCCCGTATCCGGTGGATCTTTCGCGCCTGCCCGACTTGGTCTCGGTCTTACATGGCACGCATGATTTCGCGGCTTTCTGCGCGAATCGCGGTCGACCCGAGACCACAACGAGCCGGACCCTTTACCGTATCAAGACCAGCCGTCGAGGGCCGCTTTTGGAGATTCGGGTGACTGGTTCCGGCTTTCTTTATCGAATGGTTCGGATGTTGGCTGGCGGGATCATGGATTGTCTTCGTGTGGGGCGGAATCCAGACCGGTTGATTCGGCAGCTGCACGATCCGACACTTCGTTTGATGCGGGAAGCAGCGCCGGCTCACGGGCTCTATCTTGATCGGGTGCATTACCGGCCTCTGACGATTGCATCAGTCCCTGGTCGCGAATGAATCGTACGAGTTCATCAGCCATTCGTTTCTGAGTAGCCAACGAGGGATGGTAATTGGCGCCAAAACCGTCGTCGGCATCCTGCGGTCGCATCTCGAAAAAGAAGATCCTTTCATCCCCGTCGGCGCGGCGACGTTGCACCACCGTTTGCAACAGTTCGCGAGCAACGACCAGATCAGATCGATCAAAGCCTGGCCGTTCTCGATCCTGCAACATCGTGCCGAGCATCACGATGATTGGAATTTCTTTTTCCCAACGCGCTCGGATCTGAGCGATTAGTTCTAAATATGCCTCAACGAAAGATTCTGGTGGAGGTTGTCCCTGCGCGAAATCGTTGGTCCCCAAGTTGATCCCAATCAGGGCGGGAACCGTTTCTTCCAACCCGTCAGTTGTTACATCTCGATCCAGCGGATTGGCCTGCGACCACAGTTCACGCATGGTGATATCGCGACTGCCATCACTATTTCGAAAGACCCCACGTCCCGACCAAGCACGTCCGAGAAAAACCAGATCCAGAATTCGGGCCGCGCGAGCCCCGTATGCCTGCATACCCGCTTCAGTCGAGGGATGAAAGGTTTCGCGTCCGCTGGTAGCCAGAGCTCCGTATCCGGCGGTAATCGAATCGCCGATCAACACGAGAGACATTCGTTCCTGGACCGGCAAAGGTTCCGCAGCAAGACAGACGCCATGAAACCCAATCGTGCCGACCATCGGCTCGGTCGCTTTGCCGACGACAATCTGGGTTGGCTGATTGACAGAAGGCAGTCGGTAACGATGTCGGCCAGGTCGGAGCGGGATTCGCTCCATTAAAACGTCGTCGTAAAAGATGGCCACGAAATTCGCCTCCCCTTCCGTTCGCCCGCTGTTGTCCGAAAGATCGACCTCCACAGGACCTGGGGGAGCAAGGAAATTCACGGAAGCCCCTGACCAAGCAGCTTCAGCACCCGATTCGGCCTTGATCCAGCCGTTTTGATAGGTCAGCTGCGGATGATCCCAGGCCGTCCAGGTGCAATCCACGGACAAATCTCCGGTATCGCAACCCACCAAAAGCAGAAAACCGAACAGCCAGATCCAGTGGAAAGGCAATCTTACCCTGGCGAGCCTCACGGCAGGAAGCGCTGAGCCAAATGCCGATCCAATGACCAAGCGCCGCCACCGGTGAAGAGCAGCAGCAGACAGAGCAACGCAACGGCGATATGGGCTTCCAACACACTGATCGTGGGAGGCGGTATCAATGCGAGTGCCGCGTAGACTCGAAGGCCGACCACAGCGAGAGCCATCAAGCGGGTCAGGAAGCCGAGCAGCAGGAGGAAGCCGATGATCAATTCCGCGATAGCGAACGCGATCGGGACTGAAGGCAGAAAAGAAGTGGTGTCGATTTCGAGCCCTTCTGGCAGCAGAAGAAAATTGGCGGCTTGATACATCAACAACAGCGCCAGGCCTAGACGAGCAAGGCAGAGCCCATAGCTGGCAGGTGTATTGAATAGCTGGAACATGAGTCGATCAGATTAGGGAGGCTCTTCCTGAGCGCCACCGCGAAACGCATCCCCGCAGATTTCGCCAAGAAACGAAAGCGGAAATCGTCAGTTATTGCGAATCGTTACCGTCCCGCCGGCATAAGAAAGCACGACCAAACCGTCACGGATCGCGACAACCCGAAACTTGACCGTTTGGTTCTGGACCGATTTCTCCATCGATTGCCCCACCATGTAATCTCGGCCATCAATGATGGCAATGGCGGGCTTCCCCGTGAGCGTGGACGAGAGACGAAACAGGTTGGGAGGGATATTCTCCAAAGGTTTCGGCGCTTTGGGTCGCGGTTTCTCTACCTTGGCCGATGGTTCCCACCCGATTGGCCAGAAAGGACTGCGCACCTCATCGGACAGGTCGAAGGAGGAGACATTTTCCGATTTGTAAACCTCCACCACTTCAGCCTCGGAAGAGCTCGCGGGTTCCTCTTGCGCCCGCACATGAGTCATTGGCACGGAAAAGGCCAGCATACCGATCACCAACCGGGAGGAAACAGTCAGGCTATGGATTCTCATGGATGCGCAAGTTCGTTTTCAAGGAAGCCCGCTGAAATTCGGGATTGCTCGGCGAGGCTAAAATACTCACCTCGGTAAATTTTGAAAGAGGATAGGCGTTTTCAAAAGCGGCAATGGCGTTGCCAAGGCTGATAAAATCCGCTTCCGGAATTTCGATTTGCCAGCGACTATCCAAAAAATTCTGAATCAATGAAGATTGAACCGGGGATTGCCCGAGCGAACGTGGCTGAGCAATTTTCAGGTTGTATCGCGTGAAGAAATCTCTCAACCGCAATGGCACCCAGACGATAGGCGTTCCATCTGGAGTCAGCTCTTTGATCTGGGCATAAATTTCTGTGGAATTTTTTGCATTCCGTTCCGCTCGCTTTAGATCACGAATTTTGGCGTCCGCCGTGACATTCTTTTTATTAAGATCCTGGAGGGAGGCTTCCAACTCCTCTCGTTCCTCACCGAGAGGGGCCAACAGATAGTTGAAATACGCGTAAATAACGAAAACGAACAGAATCCCTCCCAGAACAATCTTCTGTATGTCTTCTTTACTGAGTTGTTTCACGGCCATGGTATCTAAAGTGATTCAATTCTTTTCCTCTTGTTCCTGTTCCTTGATCTCCACCCGCGGCCCTTTAATGCTCAGGCCGATGGAAAAACGTGCGGTGTTCAATTCTTCACCCTCCAGCGTAATGGTGGTGCCGGGTTGCTCCTCCAAGACATTAAAACGGGTCGTGGCACTTTCATAGTGTTCTTGGAAAATTCTGCCCAGTTCGAATTTATACTTATCCGCGGCAATCCTTGGTTCCTGGTCGGCCACCACGCCACCAAAGGTGATCGACGCGCCGTCCCCGGTGGCAACTCCGTTGAAGCTGGTCAGCTGCACTTGTGGCGGTGTGGATCGGTCAAGGAGTGCTAGAACGGGCGCCCAAAAAAATCGGTCATCCACGTATGTTTTGAGAACTTTAACCCGTCCGATGACGGTCTCCAACTCCCGGATGCTCTTCTCGGCTTCCGTTTGAGCGGGTCCTTTCTTGGCCCACTCAGCTTCCGCGCGCTTCACGGAACTACGCAGATCATTCAAAGTGGAGGAGCGCCACATATAAAAGCCGGCGAAAAGAATAATCACCAAAATAAGCCCGAGCAAGGCCAGCTTCAACGGATCGCGTTGCCGCTGGGTCTTGATTGATTCGAGTTCGTGTAGAAAATTTAGACGGATGGCCATAGGAAGAAAGCGTTAAGCGCGGCGATCCAGGATTTCCAACGCCGCACCGAATGCGGCGCCTAATTGCACGTACGAGTAGCTCAACTCTTCCCGTCGTTTTTGATTGAGCAACACCTCCACGTTGGCGAAAGGATCCCATAGTTGGCAGGGCAAATCGAGTTCGTCGCTCAACATTTGCAAGGGAAGTTCCGCTCGACAAATCGCGCCGCTAACAAAAATTTCTCGCACCGTGTATTCGTGTTGGCCTTCGAAAAAGGCGATGGAAGATTGGATTTCACGCGCGAGCTGCATGATAGTCATCCGGGAAGCTTCGGCCATACCGGCATCCCCCTGCTGTAGTAACATGGTGGCGGCATGGGCTTCGATCGCGCCTCCGGCCGTGACAGCATCGAGAAACACTTTACCTCCGTAGTCGATAGTTCGCACCAGCCTGAGATCCCCCTCGACGCCCATCAGCACGGAGGTCTCCTCATGCCCGACATCGACTAGCATGAAGGAAGCCGCCTTAAAACCGTCTCCATTCGAGGCCGCAAAGGCGTTCATGTTGCTAACCGGCGCTAGTTGCACATTCATCAGGCTTTGGCGACATTTCCCGAAAGCTTGTTGTAAAAACCCGATCCGGGATCGTTGAATGCCGCCCACCAAATATCGGACCAGTTTCTTCTTGGCTCGAGGGGCTGCAGGTTCCCCTCCTTCCTCTTTCTCTTGCTCGCTAGGTGGCGTATCCGCATCTAATTGGTCGCAATCCAGCACATAATCTTTGCAGTCCTGATTCAGCAACGTCATCGAATTCAACGCGATCGCCTTCCGCAAATATTCCGGAGGCGTCGGGGGCTGCTCAATGATTCGAAGCACGGCGCCCCGAGAGGATACAGCAACAGACGCATACTTCGAAGAGCCGCTAATCTCTTTCAAACCAGCCTTCAACTTTTCGGCCAGAACCGCCTCAGTCAAAGGCTCGTCGCCCAATTCTATCACGCTGAATCCAGCCAGAGCATACCGGCTGGCTCCCTTTCTCTGAATCAGAACGAGCTTTAGTGTAAACTCCCCGAGATCAACTCCAATAGCGGATGGTAAGGTTTTAGCCATGCAAAATTAAGTTCAACCCGAGCTTTCAGAATACCGAGTCCCGGTTGACATGTAGTCTCTTAACCAATCTGTTTTCTGTTCCGCAAGCCTGAATCATCCCCAGAGGAATGATTAGCCGTCACTCCAGACTTTTTAGAGGAACAATGCCTGTTGAGCCCCGATCCAAGTGTAGACCGGTAAATCATCTTCCAATACCAAGAGCGCTCCCATCGGATCCTCCTGCAAAGCAGCTGTCGCCACACTTACCAGAAAAATTCGCAGCAATTCTTTGGGCAACCATTGGCGCTCAGTTTTATTCAAGGGCAGATGAGCGGCGTCGTCGTAAAGGTCCACCCACATTCGCACATTCCCCCATTGCAACTCTTTGGGATGGTTCAGTTTCCGGCCATGGATGGCCTTCATATGCGCCACGACGCTCTGCATGGCATAAGCCAAATCAAAAAGTCGCTCCCGTTCCTGAACGAAATCGTAGTCTACCACGCCCACAATCTGGTCTGCCCGGTATAAAATATTCCAAAAATGATAATCCCCATGAACCATCATCCAAGGCAACCCACCCACCGTGCGCTCGTAATCCGGCATCAACGGCTCCAACTCGTCTTTCGCTGCCCGAATGATTTTCACCACCCGGGGAAGTCGAGCGTCATCAGAAAAATCTCGTTGAAGAAAGGCTTCCGCCTCTTCGAGCATCATCCAGCATTGGCGAGGGGTGACATCATTGCGCATCTCTGGAGGCACCGGCGTCCGGTCCGAAGCTGCGTCGGTCAAGATACGGTGCAAATCGGCCAGCGCGCTGGCCGCCGCATTCATTCGCTGCCAATCCCGGTGAATGCCGGGATCATGGGGGATGAATCCATGAACTTCGACAATTCGTTCGCCCCAAAGCGTCCAAGATTTCCCGGCTTTTGATCGAATCACCGAGGCGCAAGGAAACTTCTCTTGCCGCAACCGATCGATCAGATAATGCAGATACTCAACGCGTTCGACGAATTCTTCACCGTGCCGAGCCCGCATCATAAAGGTGCCTTGACCGGTTTGAAACGGGTCGGTGGTATTGCATTGGGTGGTCAGCGGCACATCCATTTTGATAATGCGTCCCAAATCGAAATCGTCAGCGAGCCGTTGCAATTGCGCCAAGGTCAGGTGCATCGATGTCCTGGAAGGTTTCCAGGTTGTGGGATCGATTCGGAGCGTGTGAATGAAGGGTTCCGCTTCTGGGGGATTCATATAGGCCGCCCCCAACGGAGAAACGGCGTTCCGATTGGTCGCGCAATTGGGATGAAAAAAAGATGGTCGCTCATTCGCTGGAAAGATTGTCGCGATCCTGCTCGGGAACGCCTACGCTCACCGTCGGATTGGCTGGATCAGTTGAACGATCACGGGCTGACGTCGCAAAGTCAAACAACCACCAAGCCACCACGATCGAGCCGACAAGGAAAGCAGCCGCAACAGCACGCCAAATGAAGATCGTCCGATGCTGGGTATCAGGAAGCTCATTCCGACGACGTTCGAGATCCAGGTCAATGAGTTTCAGGAATTTATTGGGATCCTCGGGGGACTCCATACACGGGAAAACCTTTCTACTTGGAATACCTTACGCCAAAGAGGTAAGACTGCCAACCCCGGAATGACTGCATTGAAAACAAAAATCCCCCGAACCTGGCGCTACATCGCTGCCTTTGTTGCTTTTATGGCGCTGCTTTTAGTCAGCGATATCCTTCGCTGGCTGGCCTCGCCCGATTCGCCTTGGTGGATGCAATCGCCAGCGTATTGGATCATGCCACTCCAAGCCATTCTCTGCGGTTGGATCTTGTGGCTCTTTCGTGACACCTATCGGTTACGCGCTCCCAAACAGCTGATTTTCACCACGTTCATTGGAATTCTGGTATTCATTATTTGGGTGGCGCCCCAGGCGTTCCTCGGATTCGATCCGCGCACGGATGGATTTCAGGTCGACGAGGTCACTTCGAATACCGGCCTGCAACTGTTGCTACTGAGTCTGCGTTTTATCCGCCTGGTAATTGTGGTGCCTTTTCTGGAAGAGCTCTTTTGGCGGGGATTTCTGTTGCGTTACTTCGTCAATGACCACTTTTGGAAAGTCGCCGTGGGGCGCACCAACGCCTTTGGATTCGTGGCCGTCACCATCCTTTTCGCCCTGGCCCACTCCGAAGCTGACCGGCCCGCGGCCCTGCTAACCAGCGCCTTATACAACATCGTCTTTCTGAAGACCCGCAGCGTCGCCTCCTGCATTCTTGCCCATGCCATCACCAACCTCGCCCTCGGCATCTACATTATGGTCACCAAACAGTGGGGATTTTGGTGACTCCGAGCAGAACTGCGCTATGGTAATTCGCCATGGAAGCCAAATGGTACCAAAAATTGTTGCTTTGCATTGTGTTCGCCGCGTTGACCGGGGGAATCATCCAATTCTATAAAACTTTTGTGACGGGTGCGCAGGACGAAATGGACAAGGGGATCAAAGATCGCACGGTCCTTCAGCCGTAAGTCCTTGCGAGATCCGATTTCTCCGCGAATTCGCCATGCCCGTTTATCAATATCGCGCTCGCAACCCTGGTGGTCAGTCGACCACTGGCACCATTGAAGCCGCCGACCGGCCAGGTGCCCTCGGTCTCCTCGCTCAACAACGGCTTTATCCCACCTCGCTCGAACCGGCCAAAGGTTCCTCCACCGGAAAAGCCGTTGACTCGCACGAAGCCAGCTCGACCCTCACCCTCCGAAACAGCGAGCGCCTCCTCTTCACCGAACAGCTCGGTCAGTTGCTCCGAGCCGGCATGCGTATCGAATCCGCCCTCACAGCCCTCGCTAAACGCCTTTCATCCCCGAAACTCAAGACCGTCTGCGAAAATCTCCGCGCCGCCGTTGTCGACGGTCAGCCGCTTTCCACCGCCATGCAATCGATGCCGCGCTGCTTCGATAATATGTATACCGGTCTCGTTCGCGCCGGTGAAGCGGGCGGCGCGCTCGGCACCATCCTCGAAAATCTGGCCGCGCATCTTCGCCGAATGGCCAGCCTTCGCGATCAAGTTTCGCAAGCCTTGATTTACCCAGCTTTTCTCGTCATCGCAGGGGTCGGCATGATTCTCGTCTTCATGCTGGTCATGGTCCCTCAGCTCACCGATTTCTTCGCTCGCAGCGGCGGGACCATGCCCATGGCCACCCAAATCCTGATCGCGAGCAGCGAATTCATCGGCCAATGGTGGTGGTTCGGTGTTCTCCTCCTCGTCGCCGCCGGTGTCGCCCTTTTCGTCGCCCGGCAAAATCCGGTGCAACGGGAAAAACTCGATGCCCTCGCGCTCAAGATCCCGTTCACCGGCTCGATCCTCACCAACGCCAATACCGCTCGCATCGCCCGCACCTTGGCCTCGCTTCTCAACAATGGCCTCACCCTGCTTTCCGCTATCGGCCTCCTCGAAAAGGCGAGCGCCAACCTGGCCATCCGAAGCCGCCTCCGCCAAGTTCGACTCGATCTCGCCAATGGCGCTTCCTTTTCCGGCGCTCTGCAAAACGCGAAGGAATTCCCCGAACTTTTCGTCGACATGACCGCTCTCGGCGAGCAAACCGGTCAACTCCCCAATGCCCTCGACTCCGCCGGCGAGATCCATGAAGGTGAACTGAGCAAACGAATTCGCCGGCTCACCGCGCTTCTGCCCCCCATTTTAATTTTAGTCATCGCCATCCTTGCAGGATTGGTCGTATTCAGCATTCTATCGGCGGTCTTCGATATGACCTCCTCCCTGCGTACCCGCATGCAATGACGTCTCGCCTTTTCCATCATTTCGTTTTTTTCACCCTCGCGATCCTGAACCTTGGCCTGGTTCACGCGCAGCCCGTTGAGAGCCAAGCTCCCGGGACACCCACCACCATCTGGCGGGATTTTTCCGTTTATCTCCCGATCGACCTTGCCGTGGATGCAGGCAATTCCGGGGTGGTGGCGCCGGAATGGGTGCTCGATTTCGTCACGGAACCTGCGGACAACGGGGGCGTTTTACATCGCATCACCATCGAGCCATACGGTCATTATTTTGAATTTCTCATGGCGCGCCTTTATTGGCGCGAAGCCGCCATTCCCATCCGATTGGAAGCCATCGATGCCGAGGGTGCAGTTCTCTACGAGACAGACTTTGTTTCACCAGCGACCTCGGTCTTATCCGGGGCCACCCCGATCCCGGCGGCTGACGTGGTCGAGTTGCGCATTCACGATCCGGCGATGGGGTTGCAGGGTATCTATCTGGCCTGGTTGGAAGGCCGACTGCGATTCGAGCCAGTCGATGAACCTGATCTGGCCACCTTCCGCAATCCTTACGGCGTCCCCAATCAACCGCCTCCACCGGAAGAAGACATCGCCCACAATGGCATCGTAACCGCCCTGCTTTCCGACGCGGAACAACTAGTGCCCGATGGAGAACAAAATGTGTTGCTCTTCGAATTCGACATACCGATCGCACCGGAACGCGGCATCTTAATTTGCGATTTGGCGGGGCCTTCCATCGATCAGCCCCCTGCACTATTTCTCAATGGGCAGCCGCTCGGCGCGATCGAAGTCCAATGGCCCGACCTCGCCGATCCTGCTTTCGAAGCCGGGACTGAACAAGGCCCGGCCGGTCAGGATATTTATGCCGGGTGGACCGTCGCCCGCAAGATGTTGCCAGCCGGCCAGCTGGTTGCCGGTCCTAATACGTTGCTGATCGTCCTGCCTGAGCACGCACCAATCTTGCACTTGCGCGACGTCCGACTTCAGTTGAAATTCCAATGGGATGCAGAAGCAGCCGTCAACCCGTAAAGCTGCTCTCAATCTCGATTACACCCCTCGAAACTCGCACCCGTTCCGTAATATGAAAATGAATTCCACCCGCCTCCTTCGCAGCCGCCAATCCGGTTTTACCCTCCTGGAAATCATGCTGGTTGTCACCTTGATTGGTCTCCTTCTGGGCGCCGGTATTTATTACATGAAAGGCAACGTCGAACATGGACGATACGTTCGCGTGATGAGTGACTCCCAGGCCTTGGCTTCCAGTTTGAAACTTTATGAAGCGATGAATGGCTTCTATCCCACCACAGCTCAAGGTCTCGACGCCCTGGTCAACAAGCCAACCACCGAACCAGTGCCTCGCAACTGGCGGCCGTTCCTCGATCAAGAACTAGTGGATCCTTGGGGCAACCCCTACTATTACGCCTTCCCCGCAAAACGTAGTGACCAGAAATACGACGTCTTTTCCGCCGGTCCAGATCGCCAACCGGAAACGACCGATGACATCGGCAATTGGGATGATGTCGGAACGGAAAGCGCTGCTCCGCAAAGCTAACAATCGATCTCCACGCTTATGCCGCTGGCCTCTTTAGCCGCTCCTTTATTAGCTCAAGCCGAGAAAATCGAGCCGTCACGGCACCATTTACTGGAAATTATCCCATTACTCATCGTTCTCGCCCTAGGTGTCGCCCTTTTCATTTACATCGCCGCGATTAAAATGAAATTGAACCGTCGTCGGCCGGGCGAACCGCGGCAAGCGGAGTCGACTCAAAAAAACGATTCTCCCCCCAAGTGAGCGTCTGATAGAAAACCGCTTCTTGCTGATTCGGCCGGTTCTCAAAAGCCCCCATAGTTCAACGGATAGAACGGAGGTTTCCTAAACCTTAAATCTGGGTTCGATTCCCGGTGGGGGCATTACTTTTTAAGTCGACCTCTTCTTTTTCAGTGTGTGAAATTCCGGGATGGCCGATACCCCCGTCCGAATTTCCTGCTCATCACCACCGATCAACAGCGATTCGACACCCTGCGCGCGCCCGGGAACAGCTCGATCTCGACCCGGCATCTCGACTGGCGATGTGATACGGGGGTGCGATTCTCCCGTTACGGCCAGACCGGCAATGGCGGGGGCATTGATACCGTCGCAGCGAGCAAGAGCCTGGCCCGGATACCATCATCGCACCGATCGCAGCACCGACGTCTTGCATTGTTTCCCCCACGAAAAAACAGCCACGCCTCGAATGATGACCCACTAGGCTAACTTCCTGCCTTTTTCAGCTCCATTCATCCCTCCCTCATGAAAGTCTCTCCGACCTCCGCAAAACCTCTCGATTCCGTCTTCATCTCTGACATTCAGGCAGATAAACTCACCATCCGCGACGCCTGGGGCCGGGTCGTCGAAACACTCTTCCCCCAAGATGGCGCTGCAACTTATACGGTCTCTGGCGCTCCGGGCACTCAATTAATTTTCGCTGAAGCTCCGGATGGACGTCCGTTGGCAGTGCTCCCGTTGCGTGTGGAAGTGATTACAGAAATCGATGACGAAACGGGCCGTTACCGCCATTTACTGGAAATGCTGCATGACACCATGATGGATTGGTGGATGGGAGGGCAACAAGCTTACCCAAAGACCCTGCGAATCGATGGGAAATTCTATCGTTACTATGTCTCCTGGTTGCGCGACCATGTGCATGTCCTGAAAGGGATGAAGTATTATGATAACGATTTAAAAACGGGCATCGAACTTTATGCCGATTCGCAACGGGAAGACGGAATGATCTGGGATAAATGCAAGCAGATGCTGCATTCAGATCTTCAAAACTATCGTGACTACGAATTCGCGCACGGCGATTTCATCCGGAAAATTCCCGGCAACCCCAAACGGCGCTGGCAACGCATCCCGGTCGAGAACGATGTCGAATACCTTTTCATTGAAGGCCTATACTATACGTGGAAAGCCTGTGGGGACGATCATTGGATGACCGGATTACTCGACCATGCCCTCAAAGCTGTGGGATACTCCACGTCCGATCGTTACCGGTGGAGCCACAAATATGGGCTGCTCAAGCGAGGTTACACCATCGATACTTGGGATTTCCAACACGACGACGATGTGAAACAGACCGGGTTGTCGCGAATGCAAGTCGACCCGGACCGGACAGTTTTCGGGGTGATGTTCGGGGATAACACCGGCATGATCGCGAGCTGCCGTTATCTGGCTGAGATGTTACAGGTGGCTGGACGTGAGTCAGAGGCGGCGACGATGGAGCAACTGGCTGGTCAGCTTCAGGAACGGCTCGATAAACTCGCCTGGAATGGGCGCTTCTACACGCATCACGTGAGTGAGGATCCCGGATTTCAGCGTGATGTCGGCGGCACAGATGAGAGCGCCCAGGTGGTGCAGTCCAACGCTTACTCTCTCAATCGCGGGCTCGACCATGATAAATGCACCGCCATCATCGACACTTACCGGCAGATTCGTGAGACCATGCCAGAAACGGCTCCCGGCGAATGGTATGCCTGTTACCCGCCCTTTGAGAAAGGTTTCAGCTATCACTGGCATTACATGAATGGCGGCACCACGAGTATTTGCGCGGGTGAACTCGCCCATGGCGCTTTCGAACACGGTTACGAAACTTATGCCAGCTCCATTCTAGACCGAATGCTGGAGTGGACGGATCGGTTGGGCGGCCATCTGCCATCGGCGTTAAAAGGAAAACTCGATGAGCCGGTCCACGCCACTTTCACCCCGCTCAATCTTCGTGACGTCGCCAATATCTCTTTCCATGATCATCCCGGTAAAAACAGCCTGCCTTGGCGGGAGGAATCCGGTAATGACATGCGGCATCTTCCGCTGGGAGAACAGACCCGCGAGGGAGTGACTTTCGACCTAATCGATCCGGCCACCAATGAGGAGCGATCAGCTATTGCCTTGTCCATGAAGCCCCCCTACCAGCAGGAAGTCTGCGTGTCGGCTGGCGATCGGTGTGCCTCTTCGGTCTACTTTCTGCACGGCCTGTCCGGCAGCGGCGATCCGCTTGGTTCAATCCAGGTGGAGTATGCCGACGGGACTCATGCCACCCAGTATATCCGTCCCAATCAGGAAATCGCGACTTGGTTTATGCCGGCGCCGAATGATCCGACGATCGCCAACAAGGGAAAACCTTCCCGTCGAGTTTGGTGGCAGGGACCGAATGGGAAATTCGATAATGTAGGGCTTCATGCTTATGGCTGGCAAAATCCGCACCCGGACAAGCCAATCCGCGCCATTCGATTGATTAAAGCCGAGACGGGCGGCTTGTGGTATGTCGCTGGCATTTCCTTGAGTAACCAAGGGGTTTATTTTCCGGAATCGCCTGTTTCTTTCGGCATACCCGACAGCTGGGGGGCGGCCGCCTTGGTCTATGCGTTGGTCGAAGGGTTAGCCGGCGTGGTCGATCAGGGGGTGGCATTCAACCGCACCCGAATCGCCCCGCGTTGGCTGGCCGCCGGCACCTCGCGCGCCCGAGTGAGCGTGACATACCCGGCTTCAAACGGTTATGCAGCTTACGAATACGAGGCTCGACCTGGCGAATTACGGCTGAAGGTAGCAGGCTCGGCTGAGCAGACGACAGCCGAGATTTTGCTACCGCCTGAAGCGAACGTGACGGAAGTCCATTGCAATGGTGCATCCAGACAAGGGCAACTGTTCCATGTGGAAGGTTCCCGATACTTACGCATGGAATTGACCGGGATTCACTCGCATGAAATCGTTGTGACAACAGAAGCTAATTAACCTTTCAAGGAAGCTCAGCCGTCAACGCAAGAGTCCAGGAAGCGACGCTGGCGAATTTAATTCGTGCCAGCTCCTGGCCCAACTGCAACGAAGCTTTCTCCGCCATTCCGGTTCACTGAGAGTAGCGCGCCGTCCGCTTCATCCAGATTATCCGCGACTTTCGAAAATTCTTCGCGAGTCGTCACCGTCTTTTGATTGATGGCCTCAATCACATCGCCTCTCTGCAACCCGGCAGCTGCGGGAGAGTTGGGCGCCACCCGCATCACGACCACGCCCTCCACGTCGC
>JGI12210J13797_10044735_pt1 | contig 15749 bp, 10 predicted proteins | sample ElkSlonscriptome_3_FD_13797 | JGI IMG/M metagenome (IMG submission 13797)
AACCAGTATCCAGAACAGGCTTCGGCTGTTCCGGCCGATGGTCAGCTTGCCGGCCAGGTCGGGACGGTTCATGGCCGGACTGATTGGTTCCGGCTGCCAGTGGTTTCGTCTGATACCTTGCTCGAAATTCCGCAACTGGATGGTATTCGTGCCGAGATTCAGCTTGAAGGCGAGCGATCGGTACAGCGCTTCGAGCAGGACCGCGCCAACGCCGTTCAGCGAGTTACGCTGCCGGCAGAAACGCAAGCCTGGCTGAAGCTGAGCGGCACAGGACCTTATGATCTGGATTTATCCGCATTGTTCCCAGATGGCTTGGATCCTGTCCAGTTGCCGTCGGACAACCTGAAGGCGGTCGTACTGTCCATCGAGTTCGAGCAACACGCCTTCCAGCCGTTTTCACCATGGGCCCAGCAGATGGATGGCGAATTGGCTATTTCAACCGGGGCGGAAATCCAGAACCAGACGCTCCAGCTCAACACGCATCTGACGCAGTCGGCATTGAGGCTCGAGGGTCTGCCTGAAACCGTCGAACTGGTTCCCGGCCAAGACGTCCGGCTGCCGTTCACATTGCAACTACCGCCGGACGTTTCGGCGGATCCATCGATTCAACTCTCGGTTCAACTCGTCGATGCGCTGCAGCCAGGACGATCACTGCATGCAGTAGCAGAAATAGTTGGCGGTTTGGATCAGGCTCCGGTAGCACCAGCGTTCTACAGGCCGGTTCCAGAAGCGATTAGAGGTGGACTGAATGCCGCAGCTCTTCGATTTGGTTCTAAACCGATCGCTAGCCCGGGTCTGCAGGACAAGGATATTGAAGCCATGACACGCATCATGGACGGGCTTTCGCAGTACGGCCGCTGGACCGGCTATTCGATTCCGACAGGTCGCGAAGGCAAGGACCATTACGGTAAACCGACACTGCGGCTGGCTGGACAGGACCCGGTGCCAGTACAGGGTTTTCTACTGAACCCAACCTCGACGATTGACCGCCGCGGTTGGTTGAAGGACTTTGCCGTGGCTCTGTCGATGGACGGTGAGCAGTTCGAGATCGTGCTGACCGATACCCTGATCCCGAATGATCAGGAGCAGGCGTTTGTGCTCGACGAACCAGTCATGGCGCGCTACGCACGCTTGATTCCGATCTCAGCCAATCTGCGCGCGGTCGACCATTATCCGATTTATCTCGGCGAATTCAAGGTTGTTGCTGAGCGTGGCTGGCGTCCAGGCGCGGAGCGACTGAATATTGCCGACCCGAGCATGGGTGGTCATCTGGTATGGGCTGAACCGTGGAACCGGGCCGGAACCTATGAGACGAGTTTTCTGGTGAAAGATGATGAACCCAGTGAGGTGAGTGGTCGCGCCGTCAGTTCGGTTGCGCTGGTGCTCGGCTTTGAGCATGCGCGTGCAGCTCAGCTTGGCACGATTGAATTCAGTTCGCCACCGAACGATGGATCGCTCGATCGGCCCGCGCGTTTCCGCGTATTGGCCAGCCAGAACAGTCCGCTAGGTCCGTGGCAGGAGATTCGTCGCGGCGATTGGAACTCCGATCAGATTGAATTGACGCTCGACGCCCCGATCTGGGCGCGCTATGTCCGTTTTGTGTTTGAACTCGATGATGCCTCTCGTGCTATTGAATTACCGGATCGTATTGCGATCTATGAGCGGGGAGACGAGAGCATCCTTGGTGAGTGGGGTCACTTGAGCAATGCCGGGCCCTATGAGTCCGTCTATCCGCCCGCGTTTTCCGGTATTGCCGGCCAGCCCGAGTTTAATCAGCGTGATCTGGCCAAGACGCTAAATCCTGGTGAACCCGCCGGCGGTCGGGCACTGCTGGATCAGTATTCGTCCTGGTATCGCTTTCAGGTGCCGCCCGATCAAAATCAGGTCGAGCTGCAACTACGCGGTGAACCCTCACTGGAAGGTCAGCCCCGACTGGTCGATGCGACCGGAGCCGTAGTCGACTTGTATAGCACCGAGCAGCAGGGCGTTAGCCAGCGCTGGGTGGCCTGGGTCGAACCTGGCCTGGACTATTGGTTGGAAGTGTTCGAACCTCCACGATCAGTCATTTTCAGCTGGGATACGTCCGGCAGCGTCGCGGCCTGGCTTCCGACCGTATTCAGCGCGCTGATGCGGTATGCCGAATCGGTAGTGCCCGGACGGGATGAAGTCAATCTGATGCCTTTCGGCTACAACGCACCGTTGCTCGACAACTGGGTAGGAGAATCGTACCCATTGATTCACATGATGACCAGCTATCCGAGGGAGACCAGTTCCAGTGATGCCGAGGGTACGCTGGCCGGGGCTTCACGCGCCATGGTTGATCGTCCAGGCAAGAAAGCCGTGCTGTTATTGACTGATGCAGCTACCGGTACGTCACCGGAATTGTGGCCTGCACTGCAGGAAGGCCAGCCGCAGGTCTTTTCGATGAAGCTCACGTCAGAGGGCGCATTTTCGAGTAATCCGCCGCAGGAGATCGATATGATGCAGGACTGGGCTCAGGTCCGCGGCGGGTATTTTCAGTACGTGACTGGTTTTGGCTCACTGGCCAAAGGGTTTGATCGCGCGGTTGCCTGGTTAAAGCGGCCGGTGGATTTCGAGGTTGAAGTCAATTTCGCTCAGGTCGAGGACCCGGCCCCGGCCCTGTTGTCGGTGATCGCGCCTGAAACCGGTCTGGATCCGGCTGCACGCGGTGCGGTCAGCATCATCCTGGACGCATCTGGCAGCATGCTGAAACGCATGGACGGCAATCGCCGTATTGATGTCGCCAAAGCCGCCATTCGGCGAACCGTTGAGCAGGTGTTGCCCGAACAGGTGCCGCTGGCGCTGCGTGTTTATGGCCACCGCGAAGCCGGTGCCTGCCGGACCGATCTTGAAATTCCGCTGGCACCGCTGAATAAGGCTGATTTTCTGACCCGTCTGGACGCAATCCAAGCCATCAATCTGGCCCGAACGCCGATTGCTGAATCCATCCGCGCTGTGTCCGGCGATCTGGCCGAAGCGGAAGGCCGCAGGCTCGTGGTGCTGCTGACCGACGGCGAGGAAACCTGTGAGGGGGATCCCGCAGCGGCAATCCAGGCATTACAGGACCAGGGCATGGATGTGCGGATCAATATCGTCGGTTTCGCGATTGATGACCAGGCGCTGAAAGATCAGTTTGCCGACTGGGCGGCGCTCGGCAATGGCAGCTATCTGGATGCCGCCGATGCCAGCTTGCTGAACGAAGCGCTGGACCAGTCGCTGCAGTTACCGTTCGAAGTTCTGGATAATACAGATGAGGTTATTGCTGTAGGTCTGCTGGGGGCGGAACCAATGTCACTACAGGCAGGGAACTATACGGTACGCATTGAACTGGCTGGACGAATCGAGCAGTATCCAGTCACGTTGGCACCCGGTGATGAGCGTCAAGTTGTAATCGGCAGCAGCGATTGAATCAGCGTAATCGGATGTGGCTGGAATTAAGGACGTTCAGCCGGTGTTGATCCCTGGGTTTGAGCATCTGGTTTTACCGGCAACTCGAGCCCCAGTTTTTTTGCCCGCTGAGCCCAGTTGCGACGCGCCGCTTCGCGCAGGTTTTCGGTGGTGTCGCTTTCATCCACGATTTCCATACCGAGCAGGGTTTCCAGCACGTCTTCCAGTGTGACAACGCCGGCCATGTCGCCGTATTCATCGACGACGACGGCAAAGTGCTCCTGGTCAGTCAGGATCTGGCTGAACAGCACCTGCAGCGAGATGAATTCCGGCACGAACAATACTTCGCGCTTGATCTCTTTTAACCGTATCGTGCCCCGACCTTCGGCCAGCGCCAGCATGATGTCGGATTTCAACACGTACCCACTGACGTCCTCGTCGCTATCGCCATAGACCGGATAGCGTGAGAAGGTTAGCGTCTCGTCCTGTTCTTTCAATTCATTCAAGGTCATATCGTGCTGAAACTTATGCACGACGACCCGGGGGGTCATGATGTCTTCAACGCGAATGGCGCTGAAGCGGATCAGGTTCAGAAAAATATTCGACTCTTCCTCGGCAAACACGCCTTCCTCGGTGCCGACCTGGGCCAGGATTCGGAATTCATCGCGGCTGATGCTCGGCCCTTCTTTTTTCTTGGCCAGCCACCGGGTGATGTATTTCGACATGACCACCAGCGGCCAGGTCATGATGATCAATACCTGACAGGCGCGTGCAGTGAAGCCGGATAGTTGTTTCCAGTAGGTTGCGCCCAGCGTTTTCGGGATGATCTCGGAGAACACCAGGATCATCAGCGTCACGACCGCGGAAGTCGCACTGACCCAGGCGCTGCCAAACACCACCAGCGATTGCGCGCCGACACCGGCCGCACCAAACGTATGCGAAATGGTGTTCAGGCTCAGGATCGCCGATAGTGGGCGATCAATATTGCGCTTGAGTTCGGCCAGCCGCTTGCCGCTCTTGCTGCCACGTTCGTTCATGACGGCGATATGTGATGGGGTGACCGACAGCAGCACGGCTTCAAGAATGGAACAGAGAAACGAAACGCCAACCGCAAGAAACAGATAAAAGAGTAATAGTCCCATCAGATCGTCGAACCCACTGGAGTCAAATCGTATTGTAACGACCCGCGCGGATCGCGGGACGAGAAACCTGCTGGAGGCCTATGTTCGTGACCGGTCCCCGAGGCTTCGCCGCAACAAGCGCAGTTCACGCTTTGAATGACTGGATCGAAATGATGATGAACGACACGAGCGCTGCACCGCAGCAAGGTACTCGAACGCCGCCCAAGGCCTACCTCAACGATTCACTCAGTGCTCGAGCCTGTTGGAAAAGCGGATAGTCCGTTTCCGCTTCATCCCACTGTTGCAGCAGCCCATTCAGGATGTTGACGGCCTGTTCCGGTCGACCGGATTCAATCGCGATTCTGGCCTGTAGTAGCTGACCTTCGGCGTGGTTCGGAAAGGATTGCAGCAGGTGCTGTGCCGCCTCGCCGGCCGCGGTAAGCTGCCCGGCCTTGAACAGATAATCAGCGAGCATAAGCTGCAGCTGATTCATGAACGCGAGATTGCTACGCAGGCTGGTTTTTTGCGACTGCTCAAAAGCAAGTCGGAGATTGTCACTGGCCTCATCCAGGCGACCCTGCATTGCCAGCACTCGGGCTTCGGCCTGAAGCAGCAGGGTTTCACGTCCCGGAAAGTCAAACGTTTCAAAAAATGCGTTCTTGTCTTCGAATAGCTGTTGGGCCTGCTCGAGTCGCCCCATGGACTCCAATAAACCCAGCTGCGAGAGTTCGAGGAAGGACTTCACCGGATCGGTGGTCCTGTCAACCTGCTCTCTTAGGAGTTCAAGGCCGGTCTTTGCTTGTTCCAATTTGCGGTGCAGATCAGCCTTGTAGGCGGTGACTTCAAGTGCATAAACCACTGGTGGCAACGCAGCACTGATTGCCGCGTCGTGTTCGTTCAGCAGATCCAGCGCCTGTTGAGGCTTGCCAACATTGGTCAACAGCAAGGTCTTGTCGAAAATCAGTTGCGCGAATTCCGTGCCGATCGGGTTTTCTGCCAGCACCTGATCGAGTAGTCGTGCAGCTTGGCCCGGGTCCCCACCAAACGTTTCTACACGAATCAACCCAAGCTCCGCTGCGAATGAACCTGAACCGATGAACTGAGCGTATTCATAGGCTTCCTTGGCCTGGTCAAATTGTCCGTGCCGCAGGTGCATATTGCCAAGCGAAACCCAGCCCGCCTGATCATCCGGCTGATCGGCCAGGTAGGCTTCCATTTGTTCGGTGGCAAGATCCAGGTTGCCGGCCAGTTCTTCGGTCTGTGCAAGCAGACGAAAGATCGTGCTGTTGTCGGGGTCAATCTGCTGCGCTTCGAGTAGGGCAGTGCGCGCATTTTCGGTATTGCCCTGGAACAGGAGATTCTGGGCCAGGGTAATCCAGGCCATTTCGCTTTCAGGATGAACCTGCGTCCACATATCCAGCACGCGTACGGCCTTATCCATGTCGCCCTCAATGGCATAGCCATTGGCGCGCAAGATAAACAGGGTATGGGTATCCAGTTTGTAGTCGAAGCGCAGTGCATTCTGGATCGCCTCGGCAGAGGCGGTAAGATCACCGCTCAGGCGATAAATGACATGGAGCCAAAAGTAGGCTTGCGCAAATTCAGGATCCAGCTCCAGCGAATACTCAAGTTGTGTGATTGTCTCGGGATAGTCGTTGTCCAGCAACCAGGCCTGCATCGCATCGGACAGTGCTTTAAGCGCCTCGGGTTGGTCGCTGGCGGCTTCGGCCAGGGCAATCCGAACAAACGATTCCGGGTCCGTATCAAGGTCGCCGATCAGGCTTCCGCGAATGGCTTCGTTGAGTTCATCGACTGCCTGCACCAGATCGTTTCCATCGGCCAGGTGTTCTGCAATCTGGCGGCCGGTTTCTGCGCTGTACACACGTGCGGTCAACCGATAGCCACTGTCACTGCGTTCGAATTCACCGCGAATCAGGAATTCGGTGTTTGCTTCGCGCGCTATTTGCAGCGCCAGCGATAGCGGCTCGCCGATCGCACGTTCAAAGCCGGCTTCGCGCAGAGCCTGGATGTAGTTCAGGGAATAGGCAGATTCGGTCGATAGCAAAGGGTCGCGATTCAAATGCAAGCTAATCAACCATGGAATGACATAACTTTCCCATGCCGGCGATTCTGTGCCATCGGGACCCAGCATAGGCCAGAATGATGTCGATATCTGCTTGTGAAAACCTTCGCGCGCAACCTGGAAGACCTGCTCCTGTCCAGTCTCATCGATCAGCACCCGTTCTACCGTAGCGTCCTGGGCTTCTGCGGTCGTGCCCATCGGACTGATTTCGATGACCACAAACAGCAGCACTAAAGCCATCACAGCGTTGCCTGAAACAATCCATTTCTCGCTGGTTTTCCACTCATCACGGCCCGGTGCGCCGTGGTTCCAGGCCAGCACAGCGACGGCTGGTAGCAGTGCGGCCATTGCAACAAACACATAAAAAACGATGCTGCCCGGGATGCCAATCTGCCCGGTCACCCACTCGCCGATTTCGACCGTCATCCAGGTCGCGGCAATATATAGACCGACGATCTGCGGAACTCGTCGTGCCAGCAGTTGTTTTATAAACCCTTCAGATTCAGCCATAGCGAAGTTTTCGTGGTTTTTTTGATTATACGGTCAGTGTCAGTCAGACCGATGATGATTGGCCATCTTGTTCAATAGTCAGTGTCGGGTTGAAATTCGCGAGATAATAGGCTGTATGCATTGTAAGCAAGTACTGCTGGTATCCACGTTATGAAAGGGCATTCATATCAAGCCTTGAAAAAGAAATTCTGGCTGTTTCGAGCGTTCAACGCGCCGTTGCAGTGGATCGGTGAAAACTGGCCCTCTCAAAGCAGGCTAGGTAGCAGGGAGCTACTGTTTCAGAACCTGGTTCATAAACAACTGGACCGTATCGGATTTGATCAGCCACTTTATCCGGTACGGTGTGCGGCTGGCTACAGTTTTCTTTACCTTGTTGTTCGCGCACTGGAGGAACTGCCTGTTCGGCGCGTGCTTGAGCTTGGAGCCGGTGAATCGACTCACCTGCTCGACCATCTCTGTCGATTGAACGGTGCAAGTTGCGTCACACTTGAACACGATGAATTCTGGGCGTCAAAAATCGCTGACAAGGTGACTCAGCAGGTCATACACGCAGCGCTTGAACGACGAAAGGTGCTGGAGAAACCGGCAACGTGCTATCTAACTGACCAGCTTGATGCTGAGAGTCGATTTGACCTGTTGCTGGTCGATGGCCCACCGGGAGAAAAACGACATTCAAGGAGAGTTGCGCTGGAGTATATCGATCGGTTCATGAGTGAAGATTTCATCATCATCTTTGATGACGCAGAGCGAAGAGGTGAACTGGATACGATACAGGCAGCACTCAGTCTGATTGAATCGAAAGGATGGTCCTACAACGCACGCATGATTCAGAGTCTGAATAGTCAGTTCTTGATCGCTGGAGGCAAGTTCAGTCCTGCATTTTATTTTTAACCGTTTCTAAGCACTAGACAACCATTCCAGCAGCATGGCCGGACGCCCAGGCCCACTGGAAATTGTGTCCTCCAAGGTGCCCGGTGACATCAACGACTTCACCAATGAAGTAAATACCCGGATGTGATTTGCATTCCATGGTTTTCGACGACAGTTCGTCGGTATCCACGCCGCCGAGGGTGACTTCTGCGGTTCGATAGCCTTCGGTGTCGTCAGGCCATACAGACCAAGGCTGGAAGTGTTTCAGTATTGTCTTCATGTCCTCGCGGGTCAGCTGACCAAGCGGTTTGTTGTCCAGCCACAGTTCACACCAGCGTTCGGCTACTCGGCGGGTCAGGTGTTCGGCCAGGAAGTTCTTCAGGCTCAGTGCAGGTCGCTCTGTCCTGGCCTGTTCGATCAGCTCGCCAAGGTCATGGTCGGGAAACAAGTCAATAAACAATGGCTGGCCGGTCTGCCAGTATGACGAGGCCTGCAGGATGGCCGGTCCGCTCAGGCCCTTGTGTGTAAACAGGATGTTTTCACGGAAGTCAGGCCCGTCGGCGTGTGTTCGGCTATCAAGCGAGACGCCTGCCAGGCCATCGAACTGAACCAGTTTACGTTCGCTCATGACCACTGGCACCAGTGCAGCGCTGGTCGGCTGCACGTGCAAGCCCAGTGAGCGCGCAAAGTCAAAGCCGAACCCGGTTGCACCCATGCGGGGTATCGAGTAACCGCCGGTAGCAATCACGATCGATTCGCACTGCATCTGGCCGAGCGGGCTGTTGAAGGTGTGCGGGGGCCCTAATTCTAGAATGTCGACAGCGCAATGCGTATGAACTTCGGCCCCGGCTGCATTGCATTCGTCCAATAGCAGTCGAACGATATCCTTCGAGCTGCGGTCGCAGAACAATTGGCCCAGCGTTTTCTCGTGATAAGGAATGCCATGAGCCTCGACCAGGTCAATGAAATCAGCCGGCGTATAGCGACTCAGTGCAGACTTCATGAAGTGCGGATTGGTCGAGATAAAATTCTCGGGCGTGGAATACAGGTTGGTGAAGTTGCAGCGGCCACCGCCTGACATCAGAATCTTCTTGCCGACCTTATTGGCATGATCCAATACCAGCACGCGTCGCCCGCGTTGGCCGGCGGCAATGGCACACATCAAGCCAGCTGCGCCGGCACCGATGATGACTACATCGTAGTCTGACTGATTGGATTGAAGGCTCATGGCAGCAGTCTAACCGGCAGTCCGGTCCTTTTGGAGCGCTGGCAATTGGAACGGTATACTTTCAAAAGCTGTTGTTAGCGTCGCGTGACCGCGTGGAGTCTGAATCCGTGAACAATCATTGTTTTGTCCTGGTCTTGGCCGTTTTGCAATGCACTGTCGTCTTCGCAGAGCCCGGCACTCCGTTACCGATCGAGCATGGGAGCTTTGCGGTGGATGGTCGTGCCCTGAGCTATTTCTGCGTAGGCAAGGGCTCGCACACGCTGATCCTCGAAGCACCGTCGGGCATTTCGAATGCCGAAGCCTATCAAAATGTACTGCCAACGCTGGCAGCGGACTACCGGGTTTGTGCTTACGAGCGGGCGGCGTATGGCGGCAGCCCACCGCTTCCGGAAGGCATGGTGCAATCACTCAATGACTACGCTCGCGAGCTCGGTCATTTCCTGGCTCTGGAAACCATACCGAAACCGGTCTACCTGCTCGGCTATTCCTATGGTGGGTTCGTTGCGCGCTATTTCACCGCACATCACCCGGAACAAGTTCGAGGCATCGTCCTGATCGATTCACCGCATGTGAAGTGGATGCGGCGCATGCAAGAAGACCTTTCGGCTGAGGACTGGGAAAAGGTCGAGGATATTCTGCGCTGGTTCATCGACAACCGCGGCCATGATGCCTGGATCAGCAGTTTTGAGATGGAGGCCGCACCACTATTGCCCGAAGATCTGCCCGTCGCGGTCATCACTCGAACCCAGGATCACGAACGGATGCTGCAGTCTGGCATCAGCCAGGCGGGCTATCGCGTGTATAACGACCTGCACTATGAACTAGCGCCGAAACTGCTGAAGCTTACCAAGCGTACCCGGGCATTCACTGCGAGCAAGAGCCAGCATTTCATCCCGGATACCGAGCCCGAGATCGTGTTCGAAGCGATTGATGCGGTGATCGAAATGAGTCATCAGAGCGAACGATAATCAGGCAAAGGCTTGACCAGTGGTTGCTTTACGTTTCCCTATTGCTTGAATCACGAGCAGTACCGCTCTGCAGTTGCTGAATGTTCAAGGAAAGACTGGATGTTAGGCCGTCTGGTACTCGCTGCCTTCTTCGTGAACGCCGATGGGTCGGCTGTTGGAGCGCAGCCAATCAACAAGCTGATTTTCTTTCAGCTCTCCAGAAGCCAGGGCGAGAAAAAATGGATATAGATCGACATCTGAACTTAGCAGTTGAAAGTTATTCAGCTCCAGAAAAAGTTCGCAAATCACTGCTGCGGTGCGTTTATTCCCATCAATAAACGGATGATTTCGTGATAGCCCAAAGGCATAAGCGGCTGCAAGTTCAGGTATATCGGTTGAAGCATCTCGATAGGCAAATTTCTGACGGGGTCGTTCTGCAGCTGACTCCAACATTGCTTGATCACGAACGCCCTCCAATCCACCATGTTCGGCAAGCTGGCGCTGATGAATGGATTCGATAAGCCTGAGTGAAATCCAGGTTGGTTCTTTCATCAACTTATTCGGCCAGCTTTTTCAGCAGGTTCCGGCGTTTGCGCATAATGTTTTCGGCAACATCCATCTGCTCTGAAAATTCAGGGTCATAGGGAGTCAGCGTGATGCCGTCTGGTGTTTCCAGCACCATCAATTCATCTCCGCGCTGGACGCGCAGTTTTTCCAGCAGTTCTTTGGGCAATATGACGCCGGTTGAATTGCCGACAGTAGTCACTTTTAAGGTGCGGTTTGGCATTGGAATGGCCGGAAGCTGCGTGGTTTATTAATATAACAAAAGTTATAACTTCGAGTCAATCGCGAAAAAAGGGCGCCAAAGCGCCCCTGCGATTCAATCGAAATGATTCGATCAGTATTTGATCGTGCAACCATACGGACGGGTCACCGGTTCGGCGACCGGTTCTCCAGCCGCCAGATTGCCCAGGGCTGCAACAACGTATTGCGTCGCATCAGGAATGTCATCCGGGTTGGCGCTCGGGTTCGAGTCGATCCCGCCCATGTAGACCAGCGTGCCTTGCTCGTCGATGATGTACATGTGCGGTGTCACCTGTGCCGAATAGGCACGGCCCATGTCACCGGATTCATCCAGCAATATTGCCGTGGGTGCAGCAGAGCGATCGCTGGTCAACTGATTGGCCTGTTCCGGTGACACATGACCCTGAGCGCCCGGCTTGGAGGAAATCACGCTGAGCCAGACCGCGTCATGCTCATTGCGCGCCATGCGCTGCTGGTTCTGCATATTTTCAGCACTGTAGTGTTTGACAACAAACGGGCAGTCGTGATTGGTCCATTCAAGAATGACCTTCTGACCGGCGAAGTCCGACAGGCTGTGGACCTGGCCGTTGCTGTCCACAACTTCAAAATCAGGTGCGGGCTGACCGATTTCAGGCACGGCCAGGACCAGGGTCGCAGCAGCTAGCAAACCACTAGCCAGTAACGTTTGAATCAATCGCATCGTATGCTCCTCTTCATTTATGAATGGTCATGCTAAAAATCATGTGTCAATAGACCGTCATTGGTCAATCAGGGTTCCAACATGCCGATCACCAGCCCAGGCGTCAGAATCTGAGGCAGCACGTGTGGTTCGGGGTTGGCCTGGCCCGGCGGATAGTAGACGTATAGGGGTACGCCGTTGCGACCGTACTGGGCCAGGTATGCGGTAATGTCGTCATCGCGGCGCGTCCAGTCGCCTTTCAAATACACCACATCGCGGTCGGCCAGTGCATCGCGCACCTCGTCGTTGCTCAGCGCAATGCGCTCATTGACCAGGCAGGTCACACACCAGTCAGCGGTCATATTGACCAGCGCACCGCGTGAAGGATCGGCCTGGATTTCGGCCAGCAGGGAAGGGCTCCAGGCTTGCCACCAGACATTCTCGGGCTCGGTCTTGTTTGGAGCGGAGCGTTCGGCGGCCACAACCGCAAACACGGCAATCATCAAACTCAGGCCGATGGCTGAATGACGGAGCGCGGACCAGCCGCCGCTGGATGCTGTTGAAGCGCTACGTCGCTGGCCAAGCCAGATCGCAAACACCAGCATGACCAGACCGACCAGCACGGCTGCCAATGCATCGGCACCGGCCTGTCGGCCGAGCACCCACAGCAGCCAGACCACGGTCAGGTACAGCGGGAAGGCCATGGCCTGCTTGAAGGTATCCATCCAGGCCCCCGGCTTGGGCAGCCAGCGGGCCAGGGCTGGCATCACGCTGACTAACAGCATCGGCAGCGCCAGGCCGAAGCCCAGCGCAACAAAGATCAGCAGCGCCTGAATCGTAGGCAAGGTCACGGCCACGCCCAGCGCGGTCCCCATGAACGGCGCAGTGCACGGGCTGGCCACCACCGTGGCCAGTACGCCGGTAAAGAACGATCCGCGCAGGCCTTGCTGCTCGGTCAACCCCTGACCCAGACCCATCCAGCGCGTGCCAACCTCGATCATGCCGGACAGCGACAGACCCATGACGAAAAACAGATAGACCAACGCGGCGATGAACCAGGGCGACTGTAGCTGGAAGCCCCAGCCAATTGCTTCACCGGCGGCCCGCAGAACCAGTAGGACGCCGGCCAGCAGTGCAAATGACAGGATCACGCCGAGTGTGTACGCGACACCTAGAGTAGCGTGCGATTGGCCCGGGGATGAAACCAGGCTCATGGCTTTCAGCGACAGCACCGGAAAAACGCACGGCATCAGGTTCAGCAGCATGCCGCCGCCAAGGGCCAGCAATACAACCCATAGCAATGACGGGGGCGCTGCTGCCTTATTGATCGGCAGATCCGGGGCCTCGCTTTGCAGCGTATCGGGCAGGGCACTGATTTCGAACGCGCGTTGATTTGCCTCGTCGACCAGCAACAGAGACAGTTGTTCAGGTGCGCGACTGAAAAACGGCGACAGCGGCTGACTGATCTGGATCAGGCGCTGGCCGTCCACATCCTGTTGGACCAGAAATGCATCGGCGGCATGTTCAACCAGGCTGGCCACTGCCGGAAAAAAATCGAGCGGACCAGCATCCAGCGTAATGTCGGGTTCGATCTGAACGCTGAGCTGCCCGCCTTCGGTGGTAAAGCGCGCCGGCCAGTCGACCACGGTCGGTCTGCGTCGGTCGACTTCGTCAAACAGGGAGGCGAATTCTGAACGTGCTGTGGGTGATTGATCCACAACAGGCAGCGTCAAGCTCAGCTCGGCATCGCCCGGAATACAGATGATTTCGCAGATCAACCAGTCGGCGCGTAGCCTGAGTTCAAGTGCCTGACCTCTTGGCCAGTCCTGCGGCACCATGATGGTGACCGGCAATAGAATGTGATCGGAATAGCCGTAATTGACCAGATGTTCGACCGGGATACGCTCTGGCCACGGCCATTCGATCGGCCCCGCCTCGACGCCTTCAGGCAGCTGCCAGGTGAACCTGGTCTCCAGCCCGGAATCGCCCGGATTGATCCAGTAGGTATGCCAATTCGGATCGTGCTGCATCGACAGGCCGACGCGGAAGGCCTGGCCGGGCTGTATCGCGTCGACCTCGCTGATGAGCTTCACCACGATGTGATCGCGGGTGATCGGGCCGGACGTGGCTGCCTGCAGCGGCAATACAAACGCCAAAAGGAACAGGATCAGACTGGTTCGAATCATGCAAATCATCAGTTTTTATACACTTGGTTCTGCTGCGAATCCATTCACGACTGGATGGAAAGTGCTTTTGTCCTAATCGTTATCGAGATAAGACCGTGCAAACAGCACTATATTGCATTGGCTTTGCCGCAGAGTCGCTACACTTCAATCAATTGAACGAGCATACAGGAGCCCCTGCATGAACATTTCGACCCCCGATCTTTGCGACGAACACTCCGATCAGGTCCGCGTGGTCACTGGATTGAACTGGCAGCACTTCGGTGGCCAGCATGCGTTCGGCGGTCAAATCGAAACCGTGCGCTGCTTTGAGGACAACTCGGTCTTGAAGCAGCAGTTGTTCAGCCGCGGCGAAGGGAAAGTCCTGGTCGTCGACGGCGGTGGTTCGATGCGCCATGCCTTGATTGGCGACCTGATTGGTGCTGAAGCGGTCAACAACGGCTGGGCTGGCGTCATTATTCACGGTGCCTGCCGCGACGTGGATGAATTGGCCAAGCTGGAGATCGGGATCCTTGCGTTGGGTGCAGTACCGATCAAAAGCGTTCGTCGTGGCGAAGGACAGCTCAATATTCCGATCCATTTCGGCGGTGTCTCGTTTCACCCGGGCGATTTCGTGTACGCCGACCGCAACGGCGTGATCGCTTCAGGCCAGGCGCTTGTTTGAGTATTCAGGGCATGCCGGACTCAATACCCTTCAACAACACCTATGCCCGACTACCTGCCAGGCTGTTCGAGCGGTGCTCACCACAGCCGGTCCCCGGACCAAGGCTGATTGCATTCAACCATCCGCTTGCTGAACAGCTGGAACTCGGACTAGGTGATGCTTCGTCAGCGCAGCTCGCCGAGTGGTTTTCCGGCAATGCCCTGCCCACAGGCGCAGATCCACTGGCCATGGCCTATGCCGGGCACCAGTTCGGCCATTTCGTGCCGCAGCTTGGTGACGGGCGTGCCCTATTGCTGGGCGAAGTGACTGACCCGAACGGGCAGCAATGGGATATTCAGCTCAAGGGCAGCGGTCGCACGCCGTTTTCGCGGGGTGGCGACGGGCGCTCGGCGCTGGGACCGGTGATTCGCGAGTACCTGGTATCCGAGGCCATGCAGGCGCTGGGCGTACCGACGACACGTGCGCTGGCGGCGGTCACGACCGGTGAGGTGGTGCAACGTGGTGGCGAGGTGCCGGGCGGTATTCTTACCCGCGTGGCACGTGGCCATCTACGTGTCGGTACCTTCCAGTACTTTGCCGCCCGTGAAGACGTTGAAGCGCTCCAGACGTTAGTGGGCTACGCTTGCGCTCGGCTATATCCGGATTTGAGGGGTGCCGAACACCAGGCGCTGGGCCTGGTCGAGCAGGTCATGCATGCGCAGGTAAGGCTGGTAGCGCAGTGGCTGTCGATCGGCTTTATCCACGGCGTCATGAACACAGACAATTGCGCGATTTCCGGTGAAACCATCGACTATGGGCCGTGCGCCTTTCTCGATGAATACCATCCGGAAAAGGTATTCAGCTCGATTGACCGCAACGGCCGCTACGCCTACGCCAATCAGCCCAGTATTCTTCTCTGGAACCTGGCCCGCTTGGGCGAGGCGCTGCTGCCGGTGATCGCGCGTGATGAATCAGTTGCCATCGAGCGCGTCAATGAGCTGCTGTCGGGTTATCCCGAATTGTTCAAGCAGCAGTGGCTGAATTCCATGCGGCCCAAGCTGGGATTAACCAACAGGCCGGATGTGTCCGACTCAGTGGATGCGGACTTGATCCAGGGCTTTCTGGACTTGCTCCAGGTTGAAGGGGCCGACTTCACCGTCGCATTTCGCACACTGAGTCATGCGGTCAATGACCCACAGGCTTTAACAGACCTGGCCGTGACGCTGGGCTGGAAACCATCGGCCTGGACAAACTGGAAGGACCAATGGTTTGC
>JGI12210J13797_10284824_pt1 | contig 15730 bp, 5 predicted proteins | sample ElkSlonscriptome_3_FD_13797 | JGI IMG/M metagenome (IMG submission 13797)
GGCCCGCGACGGCCGATCGGTCGTGGTCGAACCGGTCGCGCGGCGAATTCTTGGGATACGCACCGTCGAGACGCAGGTCGGGTCGATCGAACAGACGATCCGTTCCGTCGGCCGGATCGACTACGACGACAGCAAACGGGCGACGATCGCAGCGTACGTCGACGGCCGGATCGAAGAACTGTTCGCCAATTACGTCGGCGTTCGAGTTCGGCAGGGTGATGCGCTGGCACTGCTATACAGCCCCGACCTCTATACCGCGCAAGTCGAATATTTGACCGCGCTGGAACAGCGTGGCAACACGCGATTTGACGGCTTGCCAGATTTGACCGAAACCGCCCGGAAGAATCTTATCGAACTCGGCCTCAGCGAGATCCAGGTCGACCAGATGCGATCGCGAGGGACCGCCGAGAGTCGACTTCGCATCGAATCCCCGATCACGGGCACCGTCATTGAAAAACCGGTCACCCAAGGCGACTACGTCCGAACCGGCGAGACGATGTTCGAGGTAGCCGATCTGTCGACGGTGTGGCTGATGCTGGATCTCTACCCCGACGACGCCGCTCGTATCCGCTTCGGTCAAAAAGTCGAGGCTCGGACGAGCGGCGGACGGGAACGAACGTGGAACGGCCGGGTCGCCTTCATCCATCCGACAGTCGATCAGCGGACGCGAACGGTCCGGGTCCGCGTCGAAATACTCAACGAGGATCGGCAGTTGCGTCCGGGAGATTTCGCGACGGCACAAATCCGCGTTCCGGCTGTTGAACAGGACAAGTTGTATGATCCTGCACTGGCGGGCAAGTACATCAGCCCGATGCACCCGCAAGTCATCCGCGAACAACCGGGCGACTGCCCGATCTGTGGGATGGACCTGATACCGACCTCCGAAATGGGGTTCACCCGACAACCGCTACCTGAGCCAGATGTTCTGACGGTACCGCGAGATGCCGTGCTGATGGTCGGCGAAGCGAGTGTCGTTTACGTGGAAGCGGAACCGGGACGCTTTGAAACCCGCCGCGTCGTACTCGGGCCCATTACCGAAGATCGTGCGGTCATCCGTGAAGGTCTTTTGCCCGGCGAGCGAGTCGCGAGGGAGGGAAACTTTCTGATCGATTCGCAAATGCAACTGGCGGGCAACCCTTCCCTGCTTGATCCGGGCAAGGCGGCTCTTTACCCAGAAGGACCGTTGCCACTATCCCCGCAGGATGTCACCGTCCTTGCAGGTCCGCCGGGAACGGCATTCGATAACGTCGTTGATGCATACCTTCCGATTCAGCGCGCACTTGCCGCTGATCAAGTTCCATCTCCCGACTTGACTGATCGGCTTGCCAAAACGATTCAAATCCTCTTGCAAGAAGCCGAACTGCCACAGGCGGCAGAAATGCAAATCCGACGGGCGGCTACCACGATTGAACAGCTTTCGCCACCGATCGAATCGTCGCGCAAGGCGTTTCGCCGGCTTAGCCATGCCTTGCTACGTGCCGCCACGCTGGTCCGCGGACCAGCGACGGCCGACTCCCTCGTGCATATGTATTGCCCAATGGTACCAGGCGGGGGTGGCGATTGGATTCAACGGGGAGGTGAACTGATCAATCCGTACTGGGGTGCCGAAATGCTGCATTGTGGGGAGACCGTCGGCAGCTTCGACGTCTCGGAGGAGGCTCCTCAGCAAGAGGGTGCCCCGCGATGATCCGCCCGATCGTTCGGTTTTGCGTCCGAGAGCCTTGGCTAACCCTCGCGATCGTCGCCGCGATCAGCATCGGGGGTTGGTTCGCGATGAAATCGGTGCCGATCGATGCGATACCGAACGTCGGCGAGAACCAGGTGATCGTTCTGACGCGTTGGCCGGGACGTTCCCCCAAAGACATCGAAGATCAAGTGACTTACCCGCTCAGCGTCTCGTTGCTCGCGGTCCCTGGGGCCGAATCGGTCCGCGGCAAAAGCATGTTCGGGGCCAGCTTTGTTCAAGTGACGTTCAAAGACGGCGTTGACTTCTATTGGGCGCGCAGTCGGGTCGCCGAACAATTGGGTACCGCTGCCGCCGAACTTCCTGAAGGCGTGGTTCCACAGCTTGGTCCGGATGCCACGGCGCTCGGGCAAATCTTCTACTACGTCCTCCGTCCGCCGCCGGCCGGCATGGATCTCGCTGAGCTACGGAGTCTACAAGACTTTGTGGTGAAGTATGAACTGCAGGCCGTCGAGGGGGTCAGCGAGGTCGCGTCGATCGGCGGATACGTCCGACAATACCAAATCGAAGTCAACCCGGACCGACTCCGTTTCCACGACGTCTCGTTGGACAAGCTGATTGACGCCGTCCGTGCCTCGAATGTCGAGGTCGGTGCAAAAACGCTCGAGTCCGGGGGGCTCGAGTACTTGGTTCGCGGCAAAGGGTTCCTTGGTGGAGGTGCGGATCCGCAACAGGCAATCGAAGATATCGAATCGACCGTCATCTTCCAGCGTGATGGTGTGCCGGTCCGCCTGAAAGACGTCGCCAACGTGCAGCTCGGACCGGAGTTTCGCCGTGGGGCGATTGATTACAACGGATCCGAAGCGGTCGGCGGAGTCGTCGTCATGCGGCACGGCGAAAACCCTCGCGAAGTGATCGACCGCGTGCGAGCAAAGATCGAGCAAATCGAACCTGCCCTCAACGGAGTGCACATTCACGCCGTTTACGATCGCAGCGAACTGATCGATGAGACGATGAATACGCTGCAGCATTCGCTGCGTGACGAACTGGTGATCACGAGTATCGTGATCTTGCTTTTTCTGCTGCACATCCGCACCAGCACCTTGGTTGCCGTTTGCCTGCCCGTCGCCATCTTGATGTCATTCATCGCGATGCGCGTGTTCGATATCGATGCGAACATCATGTCTTTGGCTGGTATCGCGATCGCCATCGGCACGATGGTCGATATGGCGATCATCGTGTCCGAGAACATCTACGAATCTCTAGCCGACAAAACGCCAACCGGCTTAACCGAACCGCCTCGCGATCGCGCGGACGTCATCACGGATGCCGCTCTCGAGGTGGCCCCGGCTGTGGTGACCGCAGTCGCCACCACCATTGTCAGTTTCCTGCCCGTCTTCTTTTTGACCGGTCGCGATTATCGCCTGTTTGCACCTCTGGCGTATACGAAGACGTTCGCCATTGCCGCCGCGATGGTCACCGCGATCACCATCGTGCCAGCCCTGTCCCGCCTGCTGCTCCGCAATCGCCGAGGATCGATTTCAATGGCGTGGATGGCGGGCAGCGGCCTGGCGATTGCCGCCGCCACCACTGGCATGCTTTGGTGGTCTGATTCCTTTGCAAACGCGATTCCCTTGTCGGCCGGCCCCGTCGCACTCTTGGGAGCATTTCTGGCATTCGTCTTGGGTTGGCAGTGGGTACGCGAGAGGATTCGCCCGATCGAAGAACTACCCACCAGTCGATTGGTTCGCTGGGTTTACGCAGCCCGTCTACGGGTTGCGCTTCGACATAAACTATTGGCTTTGAGTTTGCCGTTGGCACTTATTTTCTTCGGCGTCGCGGCCTATGCCGGACTGCCGAAGATGCTATGGCCACTGGAACGAGGGGCGAAGGCCTTGGGCACCGATCTAAACCAAGTTCCCCCCTACGTCACGTTTAAACATTGGTTCCCTGGGCTGCAGAATGACGACTGGATCGCACTCGACGAGGGCAGCTGGTTCTACATGCCGACCTTGCTGCCGGCCGCCAGTTTTTCACAAGCCATGCAAATCCTTCAAACTCAGGACGTGTTGATCGGACAGATCCCTGAGGTCCGGGACGTGCTGGGTAAAATCGGTCGAGTCGAATCGGCGCTTGATCCGGCGCCGGCCGCGATGATCGAAACCTACGTGATGCTGGAGCCTGAAGACCAATGGCGTGACGGCGTGACGGCGCAGGACATCTGGGACGAGATCAATCGTGTCGCAACGCTGCCGGGTGTCACCCCCGCCTCTGAACTACAGCCGATCGAGGGCAGGGTAGTGATGTTGCAATCTGGCATCAAAGCCTCCATGGCGATTCGCATTTACGGCGACGAACTGTCCACCCTGGCAAAGGCGGCGATGGATGTTTCCGCACATTTGAAACAGTCTCCGTTCCTTCTGGCCGGCACGGTGAATCCGGATATCGTCTTAGGAAAACCGTACATCGAATTCACGGTCGATCGTGAGTCTGCGGCGCGTCACGGGATGACCACGGCGATGGTGAACCAAATCATTGAGACCGCCTTAGGGGGAGTCAACTTGACTCGAACTGTAGAGGGGCGGCAGCGTTTTCCGGTACGCCTGCGGTACCAACGTGACCGCCGTGAGCACCTGGACCAATTGGACCGGTTACCCGTGGTAACACCCAGCGGTGCAGTGATTCCGCTAGGCGAATTGGCTGAACTCACGACGCGGTGGGGCCCGGGGGCAATCCAGAGTGAAAACGGCCGACTTGTCGCCCACGTCGCTTTCATGCCCAATCGATCGGTCGGCGACCTGGAAACCATCCGTGCCGTTGAGGACCAGTTACGCGAGGCTCAGACTTTGCCCGAATCGCACCCCGGTCGGCTTGAACTTCCGACGGGCTACTCACTGGAAGCGGTGGGCGGCTTCCGAAATCAGATCGAAGCGAATCAAAGACTGATGTGGATCATCCCACTGGTCATGGGGATCAATCTTCTACTGATCTATTTTCAATTTCGAAACCTTCCCATCGCATTCGCAGTCTTTACTGGTATCCCCGTCGCCTTCGCGGGAGGGATGATTTTACTTTCGTTGATGGAAGTGGAACTCAACACGGCTGTCTGGGTTGGGTTCATCGCCTTGTTCGGATTGGCAATCGATGACGGCGTTGTCATGGCGACCTATATACGACAGCACTTGGCCCGCGTCCCAATCGCCAGTACGGCCGACATCCGTCAGGGAATCTACTTCGCGGGCCTCAAGCGTGTTCGGCCATGCATGATGACCACCGTCACCACGCTGGCCGCGCTAATCCCCGTCATGATCGCAGAGGGACGCGGCGCCGATGTGACGCGTGCGATGGCAATCCCCGTCTTCGGTGGCATGATGGTCGAACCGCTGACCTCGTTTGTCGTTCCAACGCTCTACTGTGCTTACCTGGAGTGGAAACACAGGCACGGACTTCACGACGAATTGTGGGAGGCCCAGCCCGAGAAACAAGGGTCAGTCGACTGACGGGATGTCCTTTTCGGAGGACGAGTTGACCGGCTCTTCGCGTTTCGCCTGGTCGACGAGCGACTGCATCTCCTCGAGCAGATTCCAGATCACCTCTTCTGTACCCTCGGCGAGTGACGCCTCGGCTTGTTCCGCAAGGATCGATAACTCGTCCAGTCCGACGCTACCGCTAGAGCCCTTGACGCGATGAAGCAGGGAACCGACCTCCTGGTGGTCCCCTGACTTGAGCCCGCGGATCATTTCCGGCAGCATCTCGTCCACTTGGTGAATCATCTTTACAGCGAACGGACGCAACCAGTCCTCCGGAAGGATCGCCGATCGCACTGACTTCTCTTCGGTCGTTTGGTGAAGGGAAGCGACGGTCGGGACAGAAACTTTTTCTTGGGCCTCGTCATTCGACTCGTCGGGGGTTGCCTCGCAGCCCGCATGCTTGCGGACCACTTTCAACAGTCGGTCCAGATCCAAAGGCTTGGGCAAATAGTCCGTGCAGCCGGCCGATCGACATTTCTGCTCATCCCCGTCCATCACGTTTGCTGTCAACGCAATGATCGGCAAATCACAGCCCATTTCGCGAAGCTGCGCCATCGCGGCGTACCCGTCCATCACCGGCATCTGCATGTCCATCAACACGACATCGAGACCGTGGCAGTTTTCTGTGATCCGTTCGATTGCCTCCTGTCCGTTGGTAGCGGTCATGACGCGGGCACCCGAACCGACCAGCAAGAGTGAAAGCAGTTCTCGGTTTGTCTCGCCGTCGTCGACCACTAAAACTTGTGTGCCGGCCAGATCGACTTTCCCGAATTCGGTAGACCGCGTACCGAGGGCACACGCATTGGCTTGCTCCGCGGTTAGCAACCTCTGGTCGGCGACGCGGCGGGCGGAGACTGCCAGATACATGGTGGTCCCCTTTCCTGTCTCGCTGGTAACTTGCAACGTCCCCCCCATGGCTTCGGCGAGGCGTTTGCTGATCGTCAGTCCTAGTCCGGTCCCGCCATATTTGCGGGTGGTCGACGTATCCGCCTGCGAAAACGGCTCGAAGATTCGCATCACCTGCTCTTTGGACATGCCAATTCCCGTGTCTTCAACGGAAACCGTCAACTGGCACTCCTCGGCTGAGGAGCCTTCCCCTGCACCCAGCGAAACGGTTACGCCTCCCCGATCGGTGAACTTGATCGCATTTCCGATCAGGTTGTTCAGGATCTGTCGTAGTCTCGTGGGATCGCTGAACACGGCATCCGGAATGGTTTCGTCGAATGCACAGCTCAGCGTGATCCCTTTTTGCGATGCCTTGGAGCGTAACGAGGTCACCACCTCGCCGATCAAATGAGCGGGCTGTGTCACCACTTCTTCGATTTCGATCTTGTCCGCCTCGATCTTGGAGATGTCCAAGATGTCGTTCAGCAAACTGAGCAGATGCGAACCGTTTGAATGAATGGTCTGAAGGTGCTTCGTGTACTCTTTCGGATCCTCGACGATTCCGCGAAGCAACAGTTCAGCGAATCCTAGAATCCCAGTGATCGGTGTTCGAATTTCGTGGCTCATTCGAGCCAGGAACTGGCTTTTCGCAGCATTCGCTGATTCGGCGGCTTCTTTCGCGACCTGCAATTTTCCTTGCGTCGCCGAGAGTTGCTTGGCAGTTCGTTCCAACTGCTCGGACCGTTCCACCACGGCAGCGGTCCGCTGTTTGACTTTCGCTTCGAGCGTTTGATTCAGGTCTCGCAACTTTTGAAAGCTGTCCGCCTTCTCCAGTGCGACACCGGCAGCCGAAGTCAGGTAGTCGGCGATACGAATTTCGTCCTCGCCATAGAGTCCACAGAACCGACGGTTGTTCAGATAGAGGAACGCGGCAGTGCCTCCGTTGACATGAACCGGGCTGCACAGAAACGCACCGTCACGAATGGTTGCCGCACCTTGGGAACTGCACACCTCTCGGTCTCGGACCACCGTGGCGTTGCTCGCTGCGGCCTCCGAGACGAGTGCGGCGTCAAATGTCTGGTCGGTCGGAATCGTTCCCGTTGACTGCTGATGCTCGTCGACCAAGATCATGAAAACACTTTCGGCGCGAAGGATTTTCGTCGCTGCTTCACAGAGTTCTCGGTAGATTTCTTCTGGCAAAACACTCGTGGCAATTCTCCGCCCTGACGCGAGAAGCAAGTCGAACCGATCGATGAGTGACAGCGATCCCTCCTCGTTCACGGTCGTTTTCGAAGCGGCGACCTGCGACAGTTTCTCTTTCGCCTTTTCGTGACCCTGCGTGTCGAGTGACCATCCCAGTTCGACCGCCAATTCGTCGCGGAGCAGGACGGACTGGGCCCGTTCAATTTCCGCGCCCTGCCGTTCCGCCTCGGCGATGCTGCGTCGGAAATAGTCTTTCGCTTTCGAAACTTTCCCTGATATCGCGTAGGCGGCTGCCAGTTCGCGTAAAGCGTGAGGTCGTTCGTTGGTGTACCGACGACTGACACGACACGCCTTCTTGGCGGCCCGCAACAATTCTCGACATCGCTTTTTTCGGCTCCCGGGAGTCATCGCAAACCGCGTCGACCAATCCTGGCGCAGCGCCGTACAGAGCCACGGGTAACACGGACTGACATAGGTGTTACTGACTCCAGCTTTGCTTGCGATACGAATCGCCTCTGTCAGGATCGTGATCGCGGATTCGTACTGCGCCAAGCTGATCCGCCGGACCGCCTTCGCCAAACGGACCTGGCAACTCCGCTGGGGATCGAAGACGTCGCGTCCCATTTCCGAGTCGATCACTTCATCGGGAAGATGTCCCATCGCAGCCCGGGCCCACACGTCGATGATGTTGCCCGTCGCTTGGTAGTCTCCATGATCCACCGCTGATCGATAATTCGCTCGCGCCACCTCAACAGCTTCCTCGTAACGGCCCAGCCGATACAGCGAGGCTGCCCATTGGTACCGGGCAATATGCATCTCCCAATAGTCGCCGGTCCGCTCCAAGATCGCCACGGATTGCCGAGCCTGTTCGATACAGTCGTGAAAGCGGGAGAACGAATAGAGCAAGATGCTTAGAAAATTGCGTGTCTGTCCTTGTCCCCAAAGATCATTGAACGACTGGCGGAGAGCGAGCGAGCGTAGCCCGTAGCGGGTCCCGCGCGACTGCCATCGAAGCAACGTCATGACCGGCGCGTGTTCGGAATATGCCTGGGCCAGGTAGGACGTGGGCGCATAGGTCTCCGCGCCGTTCATTCCTCGAAGGTGTGCCCACAAAGTGTAATACTTATCTCTTGTGTACCAGTACGCATGCGCGATCTTGCTATACAGCGACAGTGCCATGGCATCGGAAGCGTCAGGCGGCTGTGGGTATCGTCGGCATAGAGACGGAAAGAGGGAATGCCGAGTTTGGCGAAACACTTCGACTGCGAGTCGGACAGCCAGTGAACCATAACCGTGACAAACCGGCTGGCCCAACTGACGCAACGATGCCTCGAAGCAGGTGACTGCTTGATCTTTGTTGCCTCGTTTAAAATACAGTTCGCCGCGTTTCAGCAAGACTTTCGCTTGATCGGTACCTTGTTCGGCTGACCCCCGGGCTTGGTCGAGCCACTCTTGGGCTTCGACGTAATTCCCCTGTAACATCAACACGTCGCTCATCAACATCTCGACGTGATGGCGAACTTCGGTCGAAGCGTGCCGGAGCGCACGGACTGCAATTCTCAGTTGCAATTCCGCGCTGACCAACGAAAAACTCGCTCGTGCTGCTTCGGCTGCCCGGACCGCGTAGGGAAGCGCTTTTTCGTGTTGCTTGGCAGCATCGAAATGGTAAGCCATCTCGAAAATCTGGTCCGGATCATGCGTTTCAAAATATTTGCCTGCGCGGCAATGCATATCCTGAACCCTCTGTTCGGATAACTCCCCCAGCACAGACTCTCGGATTTTGTCGTGAACGAACGACAGCTTCCGATCCGGTCGGCTCCACACCAGTCGCAGCCGACGTGCCGGCTGGACCGCCAAGTGAGCTTGGCCGGTATCGATCCCGACCAGATTGGCAGCCGCGTCGAGGCTGAAATCACGGCCAAGAACAGCGGCGGCAGCGAGCAGGTGGCGAGAATTCTCTGGGAGCCGAGAGAGTCGGTCGATCAAAATTTCGCTTGCATCGTCGGCGGCTTGAAAGTCCTGCAAGCGAGCCGCATCGACTTGCCACCCGCGGTCGTCGGCATTCAGTACGCCGGATTCGACCATGCCCCGTAAAACAGCCGTCGCCATGAACGGACTGCCACCGGAGTACCGCTGAATCACCTTCACCGCTTGGCCGGGCAACTGGCCCGCCATCGACTCAGTCAATTGACCAATGGCGCGGCTGGATAGTGGCTCAAGAGAAACACGCCCGGTGACCTCCAGCTTGCGCTGAAGGCGACGACTGATTCCCTCGTTCGGTCTCATGACGACGAACAAAAAGCAGTGACTCGGATTCGCTTCACACAGGGACGCGAGCACGCGGGCGGATTGGTCGTCCATCCACTGGCAGTCGTCCACGGTGATCATCACGCTGCGGGCGGCGCTCCCGATGGCACTGAATAGTTGGCGAAAAGCAGAAACGACACGTCCTTGCCCTAATTCTTCCGGCCCAGACAAACGCTCGCCTTCCCACCCGAAGATGGACGCCAGTGCGGGCATCGCCGTGATCACCTCTTCCCGGTAGTCGCTCATCGTGGCGAGTGTTTGGGCACGTAAGGCGGAATCGTTGGCGAGTAGTTTCGCCAGCTGCTCGATCATCTGCAGCCATACGGCGTTGGGCTGTTGGGCGGCGTGCTGAGAACAGCGACCGTGTAGTATCAGCGTCCCCTGTCTCGCGGCGACTCGCGCAACCTCGACCAACAGTCGAGTCTTGCCCATCCCCGATTCACTCGCCATCATCAGCTGTGTCGACCGACCCTTGTGCGTTTGGTCGAGCGCCTGCTGAAGCACCCGCATCTGCTCTTCGCGTCCGACGAAGGCTGGATCAATCAGCTCCGTTCGACGGTCGGCACTGCCGATGATGAAATCGGGCGTCGCTTGATTACTGGACAAGAACCGCTCGAGTTCGCCGACGTCGTGCAATGCCGCGCGGGTACACTGATAGCGTTCTCGAGGCTCTTTGCTGGCTAACTTTTCAATGAAACGAATCAGCACCTCGGGGGTGTCCGGCCGGTAACGGCCTGGATCCAGATCCGCGGTCATGTGCTGGTACAACACCTCGCTGACGTCGCCATCGAAGGCGGGAGCTCCGCTCAGAGCGGCGTGAAGCACGTGCCCGACGGAGTACAAGTCGGAAGCTTCGCTGATGTCGTGGTCAATGATCCCGGACAGTTCCGGCGAAGTGTAGGAGGCACACTCTCTAGCCAATCGGTCGTCGTGACTGAACATATCCGGACACCACAGCGGCACGTAGCCACACAGGACCGCGCGCCCGTCAGGGCGCATGATGATGTTCGACGGACGGAGGTCGCGGTGGATGCAACCGATGCTATGGACCTTCTCCAGTGCAGTCAGCAGGTCTCGCGCCAACGATACCGCCTCGCATGGTTCGAGAGGACAACGGCGGAACCGTGACGACAGGGATTCGCCTTCGAAGTATGCATAGGCGACACGCAGGGTGTCTTCGCAAACGTCGAAGCTGAGCGGGCGGGAATAGGTATCGCACCGGACAGACGAGGTGAGCCGTGCCTCATTTTTGAGACGCTGGAAACTGCCCTCCCGGAAGAGTTGCTTCGGCACTTCCCGCAAAATCACTTTGTTCCCGGTAACCCGATCATTCGCCAAATAGCAATGAACGATCGAGGCGTCCGAAAGCTCTCGGATCCGCTCGTAACGCTCGGCGTTCCCGGCGTGTGGGTCGGGTATGGGTTCGGCGGTCAATGAAGGCCTCTTTTGACTTAGGTCGGCTACGTCGGGGTGGAACGACGCAATGGCAGTCTGTCTTGAGGGAGGCAACCGTCGACGACACGTGCCGCCGATCAGAAAGGCGGCGGGTGCCCAGGCCAGCAAAACCCCCAAAATTTCAGGCGGGTAGCGAAGAAAGCTCGCTACCAGCGGCGGCAACGGCGCTCGTAGGGGCAGACGAGATGCACATGCCGAAGCAACTCTAGGGCGCCCAACTCTTCCCGATCGAATTTTTCCTCACGCTTTTTCCGACAATCTTTCCGCACACCAAGATTCCTGGGACCGCCGGGTGCGGCATTGGATACAAACGCGCCGTCGGCCGCGTCGGCCGCCACTTATCATCTTCAGCCTCTTCATTGGCTCTCCGTTCCCAAGGGGGGAATTTATGATTCGCGCGTTACAAACACGGCCGCCAATCGACTGGCAGACCGACTACAACCAACGGGTCAACCCAGAACTCATGACACGCCTGCTGCGCGAGGCCATCCCCGTGCTCCAAACGGTGCAGTGGCGAGTGACGAGCGTCAGCGAAGGGGCATGCACCTCCGAACTGCCTCTCCGTCAGGCGTCGACGAATCAACACGGCACCCATCAGGCCGCCCTGATCTCTCTGTCAGCGGACTACACCGGCGGGCTAGCGCTGGCGACCCTTTTCACAGGCGTCCCGCTCGCCGGGATCCACCGGTGTAGCGATGAGGAATCCGTTTCGCTGTGGCTGGCCAGTATGGCCGTCAAATACCGGAGCCCCAGTACGGGCCATCTCGAAGCGAGTTGCCACGTTCCCCAAGACGTGGCTGACACCGTTCGCCAGCGTTATTTTTCTGGCAAACGGGTCCTGGTAACTCTGCCCGTCGTCTTCACCTCCAACGGCGAATTGATTGCGGAGGCGGAGATGAAATACTTCGCCCAACCGTCGATTCAGTTGAAGCCGACCAAAGAGAACCCTCGCATNTCGCCGCTGTTCAAGCAGAAACTGAAAGCGTCGGCAAGGATGATCGCCGGTCTGCGAGCTGACTCGGACAGGCCGATCACGCGCGTCGACGCAGCCCACGAGCGGACCGCGGCCGGACCGCACGGCGAACTCTTGGCCCATCGGCTCAATGCCGTCCTGCCACAACTGAAGCACATGGTGAGCGCCCGCACGGAGAGCATTGACCAAACGTTGGCGGCGATCCCTGGGCTTCAACAAGTCATCATCCTCGGGGTGGGGCTCGACATGCGCCCCTTCCGACTTTCACAACCCTTGGGCGACCCGATGTTCTTTGAAGTCGACCTTCCGGAGATGTTGGAAGAGCGATCGCGCGTCGTTTCCCAGATGGATAAACGCCCCACCGTTCGTCGCCGAATGATCGCAGCCGATTTCAAGGTGGAAGACGTCTACCAGCTGTTGACCGAGCATCCCGACTTCGATCCGCGAATTCCGACGGCCGTGGTTTACGAAGGATGCTCGATGTATTTCACCGACGAAGAAAACCGGGAAATTCTTGGGGCAGTCGCGAAGTGCCTGCAACACCCCGACAGCCGTTTGTGGTGTGACGTGGTGACCGAAAACGTCGTCGACGGGACAACGGATCAACCAGAGATCACCCGCTTTCTGGACGGCATGGATGAGTTGGGCGAACGCTTCATTTTCGGCAAAAATTGTCCGGAAACCTTCCTTCGACGATGCGGTTTTGTGGGGGCCGAGACGAGAACAGCCGGGAACCACCTGCAGTCAGACGACCCTGTCATGGCGACCTACCAGTTCGTCGTTGCCACCGCGCGTCGCAAGGGAAACTAGGTCACGTTCAACGGAAATTCCTTAACTGGACAGCGCCAAGTTGGGCCAGCCGAATGGCGCCAGCCGCGGTTTTGACGATCAGAACCGCGGCTAGCGACAAACCGGCTCGCCCCGGCTTTGGGTGTCCGGAAAACCATCTCGGCAAGGAAATCAGCGAAAAAGGAGGCACAACCGACACAATTGGTCAAACCCCGACAGCCGAACCGGACGACACAAGTACAGCCACTGCTATTTTTGCTTCGATCGACTCGGTCAACGGCGTCTCTCGATGATGCGACTCTTTTTACATTCACTCGCGATTCTGCTGCTCGCCGCGATCGGTGCCGAGCGGGTCGTCGCTCAAGGCGCCATCGTCTCCGCCGGAGGGCCGGTCCACCGGTCGATGGGAGGCGCGTCCACGGCGGCCCCCCTCAGCGCTCTGGGAGCGATGTACTGGAACCCCGCCACCATCAGTGGGCTGGAGCACTCGGAACTGGAAGTCGGCGTCGACCTATTGATGACCGACCATGTCGTCAATTCGTCGATCGGCGGATTGGGCGCCGGGTCCACCGAAGCGGAGCCGGGTACGTTTCCCGTCCCCAACTTCGCCTGGGTCCATCAGATCCAAGACTCGCCGCTGACGTTCGGATTTTCCGTCAATTCGATAGCCGGCTTCAAAACCAATCTCGCACCCGATCCGACGAACCCGGTCTTAGCGCCTCAAGCGGCGGGAGGATTGGGTCGGGTCAGCTCGGAGGCCTCTTTCCTGCAACTATCACCGGTTCTTTCGATCGCACTCTCGGATCGATGGTCGATCGCTGCCGGACCGATCATCACCACGGCGCAGATTGGCCTGGAACCTTTTGTGTTCGACAGCGCCAACGGTGACAATACGTACCCGTCGGGCCGCGCGACCCGTTACCACTGGGGTGGCGGCGCTCAGTTGGGAGTCTATTTCATCGGCGAGCAAGACTGGCACTGGGGGGCGTCCATCAAAACCCCGGCGTGGATGGAGACGTTCGAGTTCTTCGGCGAGGACGAAAACGGGCTCCACCGATCCGTTCACGCCTCGATCGACCTGCCAATGATTCTGTCGGTCGGGGCCGCCTTTGACGGTATCGATCATTGGGTGCTGGCGCTGGACGCCCGCTTCATCGACTACGGATCAGCCGACGGGTTTGGCGACTCTGCCGCCTTCGACGCCAGCGGTCGGCTGAACGGGCTGGACTGGAGCAGCGTCATGGCGGCCGCGATCGGCGTGCAACGTTCCATCGGCGATCGGTTGTTCCTGCGCGGCGGCTACACTTACAACCAAAATCCGATCAAGGAGGCGGAGTCGTTCTTCAATGTCGCCTCTCCTCTGATCTATGAACACATGCTCAGCTTCGGCGGATCGCTTCGTTTGGACGAACATGTCTCTGTCAGTGCGGCTTATTCCCACTACTTGGAAAATTCGCGGACAGGCCCGATCTACTCGCCCGCCTTGGGCGCGGTGCCGAACTCGTCGGTCACCAACGAACTAAGTGCCAGCTTCATCAGCTTTGGCATCTTGATGCAACATTGAGAGCGTGTCTGAAACCGTTGAGCCCGCCGTAGCTGCCGTCGCCATGGGGGTGTAAGGAACGAACGATCAACAACTGGCGGCTTGCATTGCCCTCTCTCGAGATCTCGCCCGGCTATTCCCGCTGCGCGGGGCCGGGAGAGAAGTATCAAAAGGACAGTGATTGATCGCTCGTTCCTAAAGACTACGCCATGGCGAGCGTCGTTACGGTTTTCGGATCGACGCTGGCTGTCCGGGTCATGCTTTGACGGGTTGGGCGAATTGTTTTTTCGCCCAAGCGGCCGCGCCCATCACGCCTGCGTCGTCTTCCAGCTTGGCGGCAACCACTTTGAATCGATCTTTGTAAACGGACATGACGCGTTGGCGGGCACTGGCGCGGACCGTTCCGACGATCAAATCTTCCATCGCCTCCACCAGGCCGCCACCCAAAACGATCGTATCGGGGCACATCAGGTGGACGACGTTCACGACGGCGTAGCCGATCGCTTCACAAGCTTCTTCGACGAGTTGTTGGATTACTTTGTCGCCCTCCTTGACTGCGTCGGCGAGTGCGCCGGAGCGGATTTGCGCGACATCGGTGCCCGCGTCTTTGAACAAGTGAGGGGCCTCGCCTCGGTAGGCTGCCTTGGCCGCCTCGGCTGCGATGGTCAGCCGACTCGCCTCCGCTTCCAGCGTACCCGGCATTTCGAAGCCGCTCTTCCGACCGCTGCTGCTGATTCGCGTATGCCCGATTTCCATACAGGAGATCCCACCGCCGTGCAGAATCTGGCCCTCGTACACACAACCGCCGCCGACCCCGGTGCCGGGGAATATCCCGACGGTGCATCGAGATCCCTTCGCAGCCCCGAATACGTATTCGCCGTATACCCCGGCATCGACATCATTGAGCACCGTTACCGGGCAATCGAACCGCTCGATCAGAATGCTGCGGATGTCCACATTCTCCCACCCGAGATTGGGGGCAAACAGGATCCGCCCGTTCTCCAAATCGATCGGGCCCGGGCAGCCGATGCCGATCCCGGCGATCCGATCTTTGTCTAAGTCGTTTTCCTCAAGCAGGCGATCGATCGTGGAGGTGATCCGCGCGGTTCCGCTGTCGGATCCCTCCCGCCCTTTTGTCTTGCGGCGACGGCGGGCGATGCTTTTAAACGATTCGTCGTAGGCGGCCGCCAGCATTTTGGTGCCGCCAAGATCAAACCCGATCCAGAGGTCTTTCAAAATAATCCTCGCCGACAATGAAGTAACTCTTCGTGACTGCCCCCCACCCGTCACCGGGTCGGGGCAATCTGCCCTGGGCCCGTCCGACCACTGCCGAACGATCCACCCCTGATGAAGTGTGGTGG
>JGI12210J13797_10577469_pt1 | contig 15726 bp, 15 predicted proteins | sample ElkSlonscriptome_3_FD_13797 | JGI IMG/M metagenome (IMG submission 13797)
ACCCTCCTGCGACCCCCACAGCGCGGTGAAGCGGTAGAAGTCTGGCGTGCGCGGGTCGGTTACGCTGTGCACATAGCTAATTTGGTAGCCGCCCGTCATTAGCGCGATGAGCAACACGGTGAGCGCAGTAAACAGCAGGGGCGTCGTCAGCAGGGCGGCGTTGCGCCCGCTAGTTACCAACCGCTCAGAGTCAATTTGAGCGCCGTAGACCGAAACGCCGACCGCGTACAGCGCAGCCAAAAAAGTGAGGACAACCGACAGAATTCCGATTTCAGCTAACATTACCTATCCGTACCTACCTATAAAACCATAAGCTCTAATTGGGGTGTGGGTGGCAGGGGGCAACAAGTCAGCGCCCCTGCCGATGTGGGCGGGAAAACGGGCTACAGATCGCTGGCGATGGATTGATCTGGCCCGGCTTCCTCGAAGCGGCTGGGGCACTTAAGGAGCAATTCGTTGGCATGGAACACGCCGTCCTCGCCCAGATAACCCGTGAGAATGGCCTGGGCCTCATTCTGGAGCAGGTCTGGCATGGCTTCGTCTTCTACGCGGATCGGCAAGCGTGTCATGGCTGGGCTGTTTACGGACTCGTGGAGCGCCAGCGCCAGGTTTTCGAACTCTGCGGGGATGTGGGCAATGGTGAATTCGATGTTGGGGCTGTTGGGGTCGCTCGTGTCGTAGATGATGGTTTCGCCGATGACCGCCCCGGAAATACGTACTGTTTCGCCAGCATAGGTGGGGTCATTGAGTAGTTCATCTACGGTAATAAAATAGCGTGCGCCGGAAAGCGTGCCAGAAATAATGAGGTAGAGTGCAGCCCCCAAAACCAGCAAGCCCGCCACCATAAATTTTACTCGTCCGCCGCGTCTGGTCAGCTTTTGAAGCTGTGCGGACTGTACATTGTCTTTTTCCCAGCCGGTGCTTGCTTGTGTCACCCGCAATCCTCCCAAGGTGTACGCTTTTTAATGATTGTGATAAGCATATTATAGCCCTTTGTGATGTTTCTCACAAGAGACGAGGTAGGCGAAACATTAAGATTCGTCGCTTGCCTGGCTGCTCACAAAAAAGGTAATGAGTAGGATGGCTACGACGCCGATAATGAGCGCGAAATAGCTCAGTCCCTGCTGGGGTGTGGTGCCTGCCGCCTCAGCAGCTTCTTCCACGGCGAAAGCACTAGCTCCGAAGGCCAGCAACAGCGTATAGGTGACAAACATGGTAGCGAGACGGCGCATCTGATAACTCCCTGGGTTGGATAAGCGTGTAGAGCCTATTCTATACAGGCACCATGCAAAGAAAAAGCCTCTGCCAGCGGGGGCAGAGGCTCTTGAGGGGGTGTTGCCTATGTGCTTCGCGCTTAGCTGTCGTAGCTAGCGATATAGGCGACGATGTCCGCCATTTCCTGGTAGGTCAGGCGGTCTCCAAAGTTGCCCGGCATGGCACCGGCTGGGTAGCCTTCTACGATGTACTCGCCGGGTGCAACGATGCTCTCCACCACATAGCGAAGCGGCTCACCAGCGTGAGGGCGTCCACCCGCGCCAGCTTCAGCAGATTGCCATGTTTCCTCTGTGAGTGGGGCGACGGAGGCGTTCATGTGGCAGCCCGCGCAAGCGTAGCTGGTATAGAGCAACTGACCATTGTTGGGGTCGCCCGTGAAGTCTTCTAGGCCGACCAAGATCGCGTCTACGTCGATGCCAACAGTCTCGCCACCTTCGCCCTGCTCAGCAGCGGCCATAGGCACGGCTGCCGGGTCTACAGGTACCTTGGAGAACTGCGCGACGGCGTTGAGGTCTTCAACTGTCCAAGCGCTGCCCTTGTCCCAGTTGAGGATATAAGCAGTCAAGTCTTGAAGTTGGTCTGGACGTAGGGGGCCACCAGCGGTCTGTCCCCAGGCGGCCATGCCCTCGCTGCCGGGCCAATACTCGCCGCTACCGGGACGCCCGTGTACCAGTGTGGTGTAGACATAGCTTTCTAGGCTACCACCCCACCCAGCCTGATCCAGTCGATCTGGCATATCCACAGGGTATCCGGCTTCGATGGCTGGCTCTATCGAGACCAGGATTTGCTCCCGCTCCGCTTCAAGCTCGCCGATCTGCGCTTCGATCTCCTCGATCTCTTCCGCAGTCAAATCGCTGTTTCGCTCTAGCTCGTCTGCTAGGGCACGAATTTGGCGATCAACATCGCCGAAAACGTCATAGCCGAACAGATGCGGGCTATTGAGGCCGGGCGCACGGTTGAGAATGCCGTAGCCGTCGTTGGTGTGGCACGTTGCACAGTTCTGGTTAAAAAGATACGCCCCACGCTCAATGGAACGCCCGGTGTACTGGTCGTCGAAAGCGGCCATGCGGGCTGGCTCATTGATGATAATCCACCCGACAATGACCATGATGCCTACAAAAGCTACTAAACCGACCAGAATGCGGTTTTCCATTCTGTCGATAAGCATTCGATCTAAGTTCATGTGTTTCCCCTGTTACCGTTGGCTGCTGGCATACAATTCCCCGCCTCTGATAAGGAAACGGGGAATTGCACTGCCGCTCTATCTTGCAGATGGTCGGCGGCTTAGCGCTCGTACCACTCGCTGTTCTCGTGAATGTAGGTTGCGACGGTGTTGTACTCGTAGTTCATCTGGTCGAGTTCTTCGTCATAGGTCTGCCAGACAAGCACCACATCGGCGCGCTTCACATTCTCCTGGTTTTGGCTGATGTTCAACACGCCAATACCATTCTCTAGCTCATACTCCTCGATAAGATGCTCAAGCTCCTCCATGCCGTGCAGCAGCGCAGGTGCGTCTGACGGTACGGTGGTGAAGTTGAGATCGGTGCCCGGTGCGATGTCGGCGTAGTTGCTAGTGAGGGTCGTCAGAATGCCGTTCTCGACGATTTCCTCAGTTGCAACAACTTCGCCTTCCTCGTTGTACTCCGAGATGGTGACGGGCGTCTCTATCTCCTCATTAAACGCTTGGACGGCAACAGCCGGGTTATCGCCGTGGAACTGGGCTGTTGTGTACATACCCGGTTGTAGCTGGTCGAAGGGTATCGGACGGAGGACACCCGCGTGTTCCTCTGGGATCATCTCCGACATGACTTCGATGTCGCCGGAGGTTTGGACACCCACTGTGGGGTAGCCCCAGTAAGTGAAGACGATGAGCGCGGCCAGCAACACGAAGGAAGTGGTCAGCGCGAAGCGGCGGTCAGCATAGCGGCGGCTGGGTGTGGCATCCAAGTAAGGCATGACAGCCAGCAGGCCGAACACGATACCCGGGAAGACAAGCCCCCAGAAGACCTTCGAGCCGAGCTTGAGCGCACCCTGAATCCATAGGAAATACCAGGGGGCTACTGTGTGCAGCGGTGTATGTTGCGGGTCTGCGTGGCTTTCTAGTGGCGCAGCGAAGAACCAAGTCGCCATGACAACCAGCACGAAGGTGGTGGTCGCAATCCACATTAGCTCGTTCGTGAGTACGTCGGGAATGAAGTACACACGCTTGTCTAGCGGAACACGCTTGGCGGTGTCCTCACCGATGTTTTCCTTCTGTGCGGGCAGGCTGTGCCCGTGGATGATGACCTTGTAGTAGTGGACACCCGTGAAGATAAATAACAGCAGCGGTACAGCCAAGACGTGCAGCAGGTAGAAGCGCAGCAGGCCGTTCGCGCCCATGTCTGGGCCACCCCGGACGAGCAGGTTCAGGTTGCGGCCCACCAAGTCTTGCGGCGGGGCGGCTTCCACCATGGACGCGCCGATTGTTACGGCCCATAGCGCAAGCTGATCCCACGGCAGCAGGTAGCCACTGAAGCTGAGGAAGAGGGTGAGCAGCAACAGCACCACACCTGTAAACCAGGTGAACTGTCGCGGCTTCTTATAACTACCGGTATAGAACGTTCGCATCATGTGCAAGAACACGATGATGACCATTGCCTCCGCGCCCAAGCGGTGTAGGTCTCGCATGAACTTGCCGAGCGGCACGTTGGAGAGGATGTTGATCATGTTGCCGTAGGCGATTTCCGGCGAAGGTGTATACCACACCATAAGGAACAGGCCGGTTAGCGTCTCGAAGACGACGAAGTAGGTGGAAAGCCACCCTAGGCGGAAGGTCGGATAGAGTCCGGTCATATCTTGGTGGAAGTAGGCCGGGCGCATGTGCATCCAGAAGCCGTCTGCGTGCGGTTGCAGGCGCGGGTTCGGGCGGCGGCTGGGGGCCTCGCCTCGTAGTGCTTCACGGATGTCTTGGACGTTCATACCAGCGGTAACGCGCTCGACGATATCGTCGGCGCCTTCGTAAACCGCTTTGCGGAATCCCTTTTCCTTTACGTCGTCAAGAAACGACGGAAAAGGAAGGACAGACTTTGCCATAATGTATGTCTCTTCTCTGCTTGTCTAACAATAACTCGGTTGCTTAGTTGTTCTCGCCACGGATAATTTCGCCAGTGTCGATGGCGATTGAGGCGATGCGGCGGCCCTGCAATGGGATGGGTGCGCCATCTTCGCCAGTTGTCTCCGATGTGCCGTCCTCAAAGGTGATGGTGGTCACAAAACGGTCCATCGCACGCGGGGCGGGGCCTTCAATGTAAGACCCATCGCGGGCAAACTTTGAACCGTGACACGGACACTCGAAACGGTCTGTCTGCCGGGTCCACGGGGGCAAGCAGCCCAGGTGGGTGCAAACCGCATACAGCGTGACCAGCGCACTTGCTTCGGTGTTGGCGACATGGAAGCGCCCACTCGGCTCAGATTCGACCGGGCCGCCGGGCGGTGGTACGCGCGCGGGGTCGAAGCGGAAAACGCCGCCGAAGGTGCCTTCTTGGAAGCGCGGATACGCAAACCAGAGGATGCCAGCACCAGCCTGCCCTAATAGGAGCAGCATAGAAGCTCCCCAGATGTAATATAAGAACTCTCGGCGGCTAGGCGGGCTAACGCTAACCTGCTCCTCCGCCTGTTTCTTGCTGCCACCACGGGTGGCGGTTGCTGAAGCCATTACTTTTCCCTCTTTCTTTGCCATCTTGCCTGTACGGTTGCCCCTAAGCTTGGGGTTTATCCGCATCGAAATAGTAGGCACTCTGATGTAGTAACGCCAATCTTACGATTAGGTTGATCGACGCTGAACTACCGCTCGTCTGTAAAATATATCACAAGCAGGTAGGTGTGTCAAAGTGCGGTTAGGCCGATTTTTGTCACTGTATAACTAACGATTGCGACGACTGCACGAGGGCGCGATAATGAAGCCCATGACGACCTACAAATTGAAGCACAACCGCGTTACATGGACGAATATTATACACCCAACGCCAGATGATGTAGAGGCCCTACGGGCTGACTATCCGTTTATCCATCCGCTTAACCTAGAAGACATTCTTAGCCCGATGGAGCGCCCGAAGCTGGACGAGGACGACGATTACCTATTTTTGGTGCTGCACTTTCCGCAGTGGGACCCGGTTCAAAGACTTTCCCGCTCCAAAGAACTGAACATTATTATTGGGCGTGGCTCGGTTGTAACGATACACGATGGCACTTTGCGCCCGCTGGCGCGTATTTTCCAGCAGTGCGAGAGCAGCGAGGATGCGCGTCATCGCTACATGGGGCGCGGGGCAAACCACACATTCTACGAAATTGTGGACAGTATGGTGGATTATATTTTCCCGATGCTACGGAAGATCGACAAGAACATTCAACGCATCGAGGAGGGCATCTTCACCCAGGATATGCGGCGCGTTATCCGGGAGATTACGCTGGTGCGGCGGGATGTGATCGCAATGCGTCGGATCATTCGCCAGCAGGTGCCTGTGCTGTCGGAACTGGAAGACACCACGCATCCCATCATTCAGGAGGAGTTCGAGGAGTACTTCGGCGACCTGTCCGACCATATTAATAAAGCGCGGGACTACATCGACGAAGATCTTGAGATTGTGGGCAATTTGGCAGACACAGCCGACATGCTGGCAAACCACCGCATTAATGAGGTGATGCGCATCTTGACGGTGATTTCGGTCATTATGTTGCCGCTAACGCTGTTGAGCAGTGTGTATGGAATGAACGTGCCGTTGCCGTTACAAAATGACCCTAGCGCTTTCATCCTAATTTCGATTGGAATGGTGCTCATTACCGTGTTATTGTTGCTTTACTTTCGGCGACAAGGATGGCTGTGACGGCGACTTTGCGAGATTATACCTATATTGAAAACAGTGAACAATTCCGGTGGTTAGCCGTCGGCCTGGCAGACGAGCCATTGATAGCGATTGATACCGAATCGAACAGTATGTACGCCTATGAGGGTGTTGTCTGTTTGATCCAGCTTAGCACGCGGCAGGCGGACTACATCATTGACCCGCTGGCAATTGACGATTTGTCTCCGTTGGGGGTGCTGATGAACAACCCGGAGATTGAGACGCTGCTCCACGCGGCGGAATATGATCTGATGCTGCTCAAGCGCGATTACGATTTCCAGATCAATAATTTATACGACACGATGGTGGCCGCCCGTGTGATCGGCTATACCTATCATGGGTTGGGTAATTTGCTGGAGCGCTACTTTGACGTTGAATCCGACAAGAGCCATCAGCAGGACAACTGGGCACAGCGCCCTCTACCAGAAGACAGCCTCCGCTACGCGCAGATGGACACGCACTATCTGCCACGACTGCGGGACATTCTGACGGAGGAGTTACAGGCGATGGGCCGATGGGAGGAGGCGCAGGAGCTGTTCGAGGAGGCGGCCCAGGTGCCCGCTGCTGAACCGGCTTTCGACCCGGACGGCTTTTGGAAGATTGGCCGGAAAAAACGCCTGAGCCGCCGGAAGATGGGGCGGTTACAACAGGTTTATCTGCTGCGGGAGCGTTTAGCACAGTCTGAGGATCGGCCTGTGTTCCAGATTTTCTCCAATCGGGCATTGGTTAACATCGTCCACAAAAACCCTCGAACCCTGAAAGAGCTTTCCGACGTGCGCGGGCTGCATGGCGGGCAGATACGGCGACACGGGGACGCGATTTTGCAGGCATTGGAGGCCGGACGCGACGCAGACCTGCCGGACATGCCGCCAGCGCTGAACGCACCGGAGCCAGACCTGCTAGACCGGTATACGGTGCTGCACCAATGGCGTAAGCAAAAAGGGTTGGAGCGGGGCGTGGAGTCAGACATTGTGCTGCCGAAGTCCGTGCTGTGGCGGTTGGCCCGCAACATTCCAACCTCGGCGGAGGCATTGGCGCAGACAGAAGGAATCGGCCCGCAACGGCTAGCGCTCTACACAGAGGACTTGCTGACGGTGTTGCGCACGCTGTGAGTATTCTAGCTGGAGAAGCGCTGTGTGATCGCCTTGAGAATTTGGCGGAGTAAATAGGCCCCCAGTAGGGCGATCAGCAAGCTACGCGGGTTGAGTCCGGTGGCTTGTACCTGCACTAACGGCAACAGGGATAGCATCCAGCCGCCCACGAACGCGCCTGCTAGGCCGATGCCCAAGTCCAGAAAGAAGCTGTGCCGTTCGTTGGTGCCGCTGGCGACGCTGGCTAACCAGCCTGCCGTAATGCTGAGCACGAACCAGCCCAGCCACTCAAATAAGAACATAGGTCACCCCAAATTCGCCGTGATGCATCCTCATTCTATAGCAAAGTGGCGTTGCGCGATGGGGATAACAAAAAGCCCGCTGAGCGCGATGTAGGCTGCGGCGGGCTGGGGATTGCTAGATTGGGACGATGATTAAGCTAGGCTCGTCGAACTGCCTTGACAATTGCCAGCAGGATGACAGCGCCGATGAATGCGACGATCAGACTGGCGAAGTTGAGACCGGTAGCCTGTGCGGTGACCCCTGGGATGAGCGAAAGCGCGAAACCGCCGACGAATGCACCGACGATGCCGACGATGATGTCCAGCAACAGTCCCTGCTGTGCATTCGTTTTCATAACGAGACTCGCCAGCCAACCTGCCAGCGCACCTAGAATGATCCAGCCGATGATGTTAAAAAGACCCATGTGTTATCTCCTTGTCGTTTGCAGTGTCATTACTACATCTACCCTCAAATATATCTCACCCTATGTTTAATTGTTATAAAAAACGTAAAGGAATTTCCGTAAGTTTAGCTTAAGAGGAATGGTTTGGGCGACGAACAAAAGATTTTCGCTGATGATTGGCGGGAAGCGTTGGAAGCACACTACCGGGATGTTGTCCGCCGGAACGACCAGCAGGCGGAAGAAACATTAAAGGGTATTCTAAATAGTGTTGGCTTCACGGATGATGATCTGCGGCAGATGAAGCTGGAGGCGACGATGCGTGCGGAAGACTTGCAGGGTAATTTTGTGCCCCAGCTTGACGTGGATGTGGGGCAGACTTCGGGCACGCTCCAGCCGGGCATAGACCTATCCGACCAAGAAGAACCGGGCGAAGTGGCGCAGATAACCGCCGAAAATGCAGCCCAGGCGGAGCCGGAGGAATTATTAAAGCCGTCGGAGCCTGAAGCGAGTGAGGACGACGAGATCAACAGCGAAGACGATGAGGATTCCCCCCAGCAGATGAGCCTGTTCTAGCAGATGTGAAACTTTTCCGAATTTTCCGCACAGCGTAAAGCATTTGCGCTACGATGCGATGATCTTAACTGTGAAGTTATAGGGATGTGTCGTGAAGCGGATCGGTATCGTCGGATTTATTATCTCGGGCCTTAGCTTGGGAATTGCACTGCTACTTTTGCTGAATATCACGGCACTCAACCCGACCGACCGGCGCTACTCCAGCATACCTGTTGCTACCGCTGGCAATTTTAGAGATATAGGTGCAGAGGGCGAACGGGTGCTTTCGGCAGACCTGGGTGTTGCGGTCAATGAAACGTTGAGCCGTCCGCAGTGCATCTGCGACATCGCTCAACCACAATCTGTGCCTGCTACCTGTCGCACCTGCTACGCCTACTCGCAAGTGACGCCCACCAGTTCCAGGCCCGTGACCTACCGTGTGCCGGACTTTGTGACGTCTGGCTACATCGCAGAGGCCAAAAATGTTCGGGTTCTGCCCATTGGTGACCGTGACTTGAACGCACAGCTACAGGATTATGCACTGGCGGCGCGGTCGAAGGGGGTGCCGCTGTGGATTTATGTACGGGTAGACACGGAAGTTGACGCGGAGTACGTGTGGCTAGCACGCGGCACAGGCGGGGGTGTTATCCGCTACTTTGCTGCGCCCGGCTACCAAGACAATGTCGATCAAATCGCTTTGTATGTGGGTGGGGCTTCTCTGCTGGGGATGGCGCTATTTGGTCTAATAATCTACTTGGCGTTTCAAGCAGGCGGAGAGCAACCGCGCCGCGCCCGTCTGCACCCACTGCGAGATGATCCCCCGACGCCCGCTCCGGTGCCAGTGGACGAGCCAGATTTGCCTGTGGGGCAAGGTGCGCGTGCTAAGCCCCTCAAGAAACCAGACGGCTTGCAACAAGAGACGTCTCCCTGGCGACAGGCGGCACGCTCTGTGGGGCACGCGGAATCGTTTGCAGAGCAACTGAGCAAGAATTCCCGGCGGAGTATCGACCAGAGCAACGCAGAGGAGGACAATTAGACACTGATGGATCACTTCGATTGGATGCGGGCGACCTTGCTAGAGGCGGACAAGGCGTTAGCGCACGACGATGTACCCATAGGGGCGCTGGCCGTCCTAGACGGCGAGATTATAGGGCGAGGACACAATCACCGGGAGGCGGACGGCGACCCGACCGCCCACGCGGAAATGATCGCCATTCGGCAGGCGGCGCGGCATATCGGCCACTGGCGGCTAGAGGGGGTTACGCTGTATTGCACGCTGGAGCCGTGTGCCATGTGCGCCGGGGCGATGGTGTTGGCCCGGCTGCCGCGCTTGGTATATGCGACTACAGACCCGAAAGCAGGGTGCGCGGGCAGCATCGCTGACCTGGTGCGACATCCGGCACTTAACCACAATGTCGAGGTCATCGGCGGGGTGCTGGCCGACGAGGCCGCCGAGCAGATTCGGGCGTTCTTCCGGCGCTTGCGGTCACAGGGCCAGAAGTAGACCTTTACGCTGCTGTGGACGGCTTCTATAATGCGCGTCTACCGCAATGGGAGAGGTGCCGGAGCGGTCGAACGGGCTCGTCTCGAAAACGAGTGTGGTGTGCAAACGCCACCGAGGGTTCGAATCCCTCCCTCTCCGCTGTATTAACCGACACCGTCCGGTAACAGAACGGGACGGAGACCGGTAAAGTTGTACCGGAACTCTGGCACGTATCGAAACTGATACTGACAGTGGAAGTAGACACTCCGGTTGTACCAAGCCCCACCTCGCAGCACATATTCCTTCACATAATTACCGATGTTCGTGGCGCTGGCCTCGTAGTGTGTTAGGCACCACTCCGCTGCATTCCCAGCCATATCTACCACGCCAAAGGGACTGTTGCCCCGGCCCTCGTAGGCGTTGACGGCAGTTGTTCGCTCCCCATGCCCCGGCGGTAGATTGCTCAGCGGTTTTAGAAACTGTAGGCCGCCGCTGTTGTTGCAGCGGGTGTAATCCCACTCGTCGCCCCACGGGAACTTACGTCCGTCGTTGCCCTGGGCGGCGTATCGCCACTGCGCCTCAGTCGGCAGTGTAATTTTCTTCTCTGTGACCTCACTCAACCATCCACAAAACGCCATCGCCTCGTACCACGAAACACCCACCACAGGCTGATCGGGCTGGTTCCAGGTTGGCTCGTCCCAGTACCGGGGCGTGACCCAGATGTGCTTGCGGTGGTAGTGCCAGCCCGCATCGCTCCACCAGCGCCGAACGCGATAGCCACCCGCACGCATAAAGCGGGCGAACTGCGCATTGGTGATGGGATATTTGGCGATGGCAAACGCTCGACTGGGAATGACCACCCAGTCAAAGGGAGGCGGTAGGATGTGCTTGGCAAGCTGGCCGGCGAAGTGTGTGGACACGCGAATGCCTCCTTTGACGTGCAAAACAGTAAGCTAGCGTTTCGAAAGGGCGTGATTGACTGATGGCAAATGTGATGGTTCAATTTTAACAGAAAGCGGGGCGCAGATGAGACGCTGTGCATTACTTTTGCATCTACTAAAGCCTGCGGCCAACGCTATGATCTGGCTGGGATGTTCTGGTCAAGCCAACAGGGAGGCGGTCTACTAATTGCAAAGCGTGGTAGCATCGCGGTCGAAAATCTACCGAAAGTTTATTTAGAAGGAGAGAACGCGAATGGACGAAATGTTTCCAATGTCATTAGGCCCAGACGGTAATGTATGGGATGAGCCGGACATTGTGCTGGCGTATATCGTAACGGCTCTGGTAAACGGAATGGGGGTGGAGATTGGGGTTACGTTGATGGCGCACGGGCTGGTGATGAGCGGCACGCTGGTGAGTGAGCAACAGTACCTAAGCAACGTGACGGACATGCTGATAGAGCAGGTGGACTTTACGGATAGCGACATTCCAGAGGAAACACGCGACGCGCTGAAGTCTGTGCTGGATGTGCGTAACCTGGGCGAGTTCGACCCGTTGACCTATGCAGCGGAGGCCGAAAATGATGAGATGGCGGATCAGATGATGCCTCCCCTGCTACAGTACCTACACCTGCAAGACCCGCTGGTGGTGGCGGGAGAGTCGCCTATTCAATTTCAGCCCGGGGGCGGTGTAACTGTTCGCCTGCGGCTGACCTCCATTGACGGGTGGATGCTAGGTGAGATTCGACCGGACTTCGGCGGGCTTGGTCCCTTTGACGACGATGATCAGGTGAAGCATTAACCAATGTGGCCCTGGGTGTGGCGCGGCTCGCGTTGGCTGGCGGGCGTGTGGGCGGTCGGCGCGTTGACGCTACTTGTGGGGATTATCCTTTATGGAGATCGAGATTTTGCCCGCCCCGCCGATGTGATCATTGTGCTGGGCGCTGGGGTAGAGGCGGACGGCAGTGTCGGGGCAACCTTCCGCACCCGCATTGAGCGCGGGCATGCTCTGTGGGCACAGGGGCTGGCCCCGGCGCTGATCTGCACGGGCGGCGTCACTGGGCCGGCGGCGCGGGCGGAGGCCGAAGCCTGCCGGGATGCGTTGCTCGAACTCGGTGTGCCTCTGTCGGACATTTACCTAGAAACTAGCAGCCGCAACACCTACGAAAATGCACAGTACGCGCTGGAGATTGTGCAGGCGCAGGACTGGGAGAATGTGCTGGTCGTCAGCTCGCGGTATCACCTGTTGCGGGCACGGTGGTTATTCTGGCGGGCGGGGCAGCCTATCTACACCGTTCCCGCGCCCATCGGCCACCTGACGCGCACAGAGATCGTTTATGCCTATGGGCGTGAGGTAGCCGCTTTCCATTGGCAGGTGCTGCGCGATGTGCTGGGGGTGCCGCATATTCGTGTGCCTGTGCCGTAGATTGTGGTCTTTCGACACTGGCAACGTCAGGCGGGCTACAGCAGCGTGGGGGAAAGGTGGGGTGGCCGTGTTTCCCCAATGTTGGCGAACAAGATATAATTGAAGACAACAATGGCACAAATGAGGAGACGGGGCGATGAGGTATAGGCTTTCTGTAGTGGGGTTGGTTTTTGCGTGTTTATTGCTAGGCGTGGGGGGCGCGTGGGCACAAGATGAGACCGATTCCCCACTCACGGAGGTCGATACGTTGCGTGTGGCGGAAGTGCTACCTGCGGACGGCGCGTTGGATATTGACCCGCGCACGCCGATTACGGTGGTGTTCAATCGCCCGGTGGTGCCGCTGACCATATTGGAGGAGCGCGACGACCTACCAAACCCGCTGACATTTGCGCCGCCGCTGCCGGGGGAGGGCGAGTGGATCAACACCTCAATTTACGTGTATCGGCCAGACGAAGCGCTGGCGGGCGGCACGCAGTACACAGTGCGTGTGAGCGACCTGGTGAGCGTGGACGACACACCGCTGGAGCCGTTCGCGTGGGAGTTTGCAACCACGCGACCGAGCATCACCCGGGTGACGCCGGACAGCATGGCCGGGGACGTGCGCCTGGATGCGCCTGTGAGCGTCACGTTTAACCAGCCGATGGACGAGGCCAGCGTCGAAGCGGCTTTACGGCTGGAAAATGCCGAGACGGCGGATGCCTCATCCATAGCTGGAACATTCACATGGAGCGATAATAGCACCACCGCAACCTTCCAGCCGGACGAACGCCTGGAGCTGGATACACAGTACCGGCTGACGTTGGACAACACACAGGCGCAGGCCGCAGCGGGCGGGGCAGAACTCATCGCACCGCTGGAGCTAACCTTCTTGACGGTGCCCGCGCCTGCCATTTTGCGGACGGAGCCGCAGGACGGGGCAACCGACGTGGATATATTCGGCGGGTTGACGTTGGAGTTTGCCTCCGCGATGGACCCGGAGACGCTCCGGGAGCGCATCACGATTGAGCCGACGCCGCCCCAGGGGGAGCCAGGAGAGGGCTTTTTCAGCAGCTATAACAACGTCTACCGGATGAATTTCGCGGGCGACGCGAACACCACTTACACGGTCACAATTGAGCCGGGAATGGAAGACATTTACGGCAATACGATCGACCGTTCGCTGACGTTTAGTTACACCACGCGGGATTATCGCCCCGAATATTCGTTGCAGATACCCGGCCAGGTGGGCTTTTACAACGCGTTCAACGAGGCCACTGAGCTTTACCTGGCCTATCGCAATGTCGAGAATATCGACCTCTCGCTCTACGCATTGCAGACGGATAATCTGGTCAGCGCGATGACCTCCAACCAGTACAACATCGCCAGCGACTACGATTTGTCTGAGGCGGCGTTGCTGCGCGAGTGGCAGATCGACGCGACGGACATACCACAGAATACGCGGCGCTTTAACTTGCTGGACGTGGGTGAGGCCGATGCTGGCACACCGACTGCACGCTCCTGCGACGGGGCTATGCCATCGCGGGTGGCACCGGGGGACATCGCCGTGGTGATTACGGAGCCAGACCCGCTGCGGGCGCGGACGGAACCGCCGAGCGGTGAGATTGCGGACTTGCTCTACAGCGGCTATCGGCTGACGGTGACGGATGGCCCGCGCTGCATTGACAGCATTCCGTGGTTCCAGGTGGAGCTGCGCGACGGCGAGCTGGTATGGGTGGCGGAGAGCGTAGATGATGAGTACTTCATTGAGCTACGGGCGGCAGCGCAGACGACATCGGTGGCGGTGGCGACAGAGGATGGCCCGCTGGCCCCCGGCGCGTATTTCCTGCGGGCTAACAGCGACGACGAAAATTCCTATTCGCAGAACAGCCCGAATCACATCATGCTGGTCTCTACTGTAAATATCACGCTGAAGTATGCAGTGGACGGCGCGCTAGCGTGGGTAACAAACGTAGACACAGGTGAACCGGTGGCAGGCGTGGGCGTGGACTTCTTCGAGGAGTTCGATGTGCTAGCGGGGAGCGCGGTCACGGATGAGCGCGGGCTAGCCCTCCTTGACTTGCCGCGCCGAGATGATGTGTTCGGCCCATTGGTGGCAGTGGTGGATGAAGGCGAACAATTTGGTGTGGGCTACGACGGCTGGGCGGACGGCCTTCAGTCTTTCGAGTTCAATGTCTCGACGGATTACACCCCAGACCGCTATGAAGCCTATCTATACACAGACCGTCCCATCTACCGACCCGACCAGCCCGTGTACTTCCGGGGGGTGTTGCGGGCGAAGGACGATGTGACATACACCGCGCCGGCCTTCACACAGATGAACGTGACGATCTACGATGACCAGAACAACCAGATTTACAACCAGATGCGACCCGTGGACGAGTACGGCGCGTTCCACGACACGCTCATGCTGGCCGAGGATGCAGTGCTGGGGAGCTTCTATCGGATTGAGATGCGGGAGCCGGACGGAGACCGCTCGTTGCAGACGCTGTACTTCGCGGTGGCGGAGTTCCGTCTGCCGGAGTTCCAGGTAGAGACGACCGCACAGACCGATGAAGTGTTACGCGGCGAAGATTTGCGGGTGCGGGTGGACGCCGATTACTTCTTTGGTGGCGGCGTCTCGAACGCAAATGTGAACTACAATGTGCTATCCCAGCCGTACAGTTTTAACTACCAGGGAGAGGGGCGCTATAGCTTCACAGACATCGGGCCGTATGGAGAGAATCAGTTTTCTGGCGCTGATCGGCTGATTGCTGATGGCACGGCCACAACCGACGCGCAGGGCGAGTCCCTGCTGACTGTGAGTACGACCAGCGAAGAAGTGCGCGGTAGCCAGCGTTACACGGTAGAGACGACGGTAAGCGATGAGACGGGCTTCCCGGTGAGTGACCGCACGACGGCGGTTGTCCACGCCAGCGAGGTGTATGTGGGTGTGGGCACGGACAGTTACGTGAGCCGGGTGGGGGAACCGACCACGGCCAACATCATCGTGGCGGACTGGGACAGCTTACCCGTGCCGGATCAAGATGTTGAGGTGACGGTGCTGCTGCGTGAGTGGAACACCGTGCAAGAACTGGACAGCCGGGGCCGGGTCGTTTACCGCTCCGAGGTGGAGATCACGGATATTGAATCTGGCACGGTGACGACAGACGAGGACGGCACCGCGAGTTATGCGTTTACGCCGGAAGAAGGCGGCGTCTACCAAATCCAGGCGACGACACGGGATGAGAACGGCAACGAAGCGCTCGCCTCGCGGGTGCTGTGGGTCAGTGGGCGCAACTACGTAGCCTGGGCACAATCCAACGACCGCACGACCGAGTTGGTCGCGGACGCGGACACATACAATGTGGGAGACACGGCCTCAATTCTGATTACATCGCCCTTCCAGGGGAATACGCA
>JGI12210J13797_10295381_pt1 | contig 15725 bp, 9 predicted proteins | sample ElkSlonscriptome_3_FD_13797 | JGI IMG/M metagenome (IMG submission 13797)
CCTGAAACGGGAACACCCGAGACCACTCGGCGGCCATGTCCACCACGATCCAGCCCCGCTCCATCGCCTCGTCCCACGCCGCATCCAGACCGCCCACCGGTGAACCCCGGTCGTAGGCCCACTCCCGGTTCGCGTCCGTGTGACGCACCAGGATCTGCAGGCTGGGTCTGGCGCCGTCGGCGGACCACTGAAGCATCTGCAGGTCCCCGTCGGAGTTGCCCACTGCGATCACCGGGCGGCGCCCGATGGCCCTGTGGATCCCGACGATCTTGCCCGGGCCGTCGTTGACGTGGTCGATCTCCGCCAGCCGCCTCAGCACTGGCTGCTCCCCGGACACATCCGCCTCCAGCGCCACGGTGGTCCCGGTGACGAGCTCCGGCGGGATGCCGTAGAGCTCCTCCGATACGACGCGGATGAAGTCCTGTCCGCCCCCGGACACGATGCGCACCTGGAAATCATGAGCCCGGAGGTACTCCAGCAGCTCGACCATAGGGGCGTAGATCATCTCCGAGTAGGGCCGCTCGAAGCGGGGCTCCCGAGCGGTAGCGAACCAGTCCTCGACTGCTGCGGTGAACTCGGCCTGGCTCATCCCGGCGTGGGTGGTGGTCACCACCTTCAGGACCGCCGGAAGGCCCTGTGCCGCCACCGATCGGAGGTCTCCGGCCATGGCCGCGCTCAGCGCCGGGTCGTCCTGCCACTCCGGATGCTCCGGCGCGAGGGCGGCGAGGCGGTCCAGAGCGAACTGGAGCTGGAAGTAGATCGGGGACTCCCCCCAGAGCGTGCCGTCGTTGTCGAAGGTGGCGATCCGCTCTACCGCAGGGATGAAGTCGGGGTGGGCCGGGTCGGTGACCCGCTCTACGAACTCCGTGATCGCGCTCCGGGAGGGCCCCTCGTTCCAGGAGGGCAGGTCGGACGCCGAACGGGTCGCGCCCGAGCCTCCGGTGGACTCCAGGGCGGCGGAGTCGCAGGCCTGGAGGGCGGGGCCGAGGGCGAGGAGGCTCGCGGCGAGGAGTGTCTTGACGCGGTGGGTTCGCATGGGGGTGGCGTGTTCCGAGGGGAGCCGGGGACCGGGCGGCGCGACAATAACACCCCCGGACCCTTGAGTCATCGTCGCCGCTGGGCTATCACCCCCTCATGAAATTCCTGCCCGCCCAGCTCGCCTACATGGTCGAAACGACGTCCATGCGGCGAAACCTCACGGTCCTGCTCCGCTTCCTCGCGGCGCTGGTCCTGATGATTTCGGTGTACAGCGTGCTGTTCCACGTGATCATGGAGATGGAGGGGCAGTACCATTCATGGCTGACCGGCTTTTATTGGACGTTGACGGTCATGTCCACGCTGGGCTTCGGGGACATCACCTTCCATAGCGATCTGGGACGGGGATTCTCCATCATCGTCCTCATGTCGGGGGTGATGTTTCTGCTCATCGTCCTCCCCTTCACCTTCATCCAGTTCTTCTACGCACCCTGGCTCGAGGCTCAGACGCGGCGGCGTGTCCCTCGGGGGGTGGACCTCAAGGTGAGGGACCACATCCTCCTGGCGTCTCATGATCCGGTGACGATCTCGCTCATCGACCGTCTCGTCCCCCTGGGGCATCCCTACTACGTCCTGGAGCCGGAGCTGGGCCGGGCGTTGGAGCTCGAAGAGGAGGGCCGGCAGGTCATCCTGGGAAGCCCCGAGGACATCGAGACCTATCGACGGACGGGGGTCGAGCGCGCCGCCATGGTGGTGGCCAACGTGAACGACGCCGTGAACACCAACATCGCCTTCACCGTCCGGGAGCTCCATCAGGAGGTGCCCATCGTCAGCTTTGCCCGGGATCCGGCCTCGGTGGACGTCCTCGAACTGGCGGGCTCGACCCAGGTCCTCCAGCTCCCGGAGCTCCTGGGTCGGTCTCTTGCCCGCCGCACCCTGGCCGGGGACCATCGGGCCAGCGTGATCGGCGAGTTCGGCGAGCTGCTTGTGGCAGAGGCTCCGGTGGCCGGTACTCCGTTGGTGGGGAAGACGCTGGGGGAGGGGTGGCTCAAGGAGATGACGGGGCTGACCGCCGTGGGTGCCTGGGATCGAGGCGACTTCGCGGTACCGGGACCCGACACGGTGCTGGGGCCGTCCACGGTGCTGGTGCTGGCGGGCACGCGGGAACAGCTCAACGAGTTCACCGAGCTGACGGCGATCTACCGGCCTGCGGACGCGCCGATCCCCATCCTCGGTGGGGGGCGGGTCGGCCAGGCGGCTGCCCGAGCTCTTGCCGAGCGGGGCGTGGAGTACCGGATCGTGGAGAAGGACCCGGACCAGATCTGGGACCCCGAAAACACCATCGCCGGGAACGCGGCGGAGTTGGAGGTCCTCCACGAAGCGGGCATACGGGAGGCCCCCTCCGTACTGGTGACGACCTCCGACGACGCCATGAACATCTACCTGACCATCTACTGTCGCCGGCTTCGGCCCGACGTGCAGGTCGTCAGCCGCGCCACCCTGGAGCGAAACGTCTCCACCCTTCACAGGGCCGGCGCCGACTTCGTGCTGTCCTACGCCTCCATGGGCGCCAATGCCATCCTCAACATCCTCGAAGGCGACGACGTGGTGATGATCGCCGAGGGCCTCGACATTTTCCGGGTACCGGTTCCGGAGAAGCTCAGGGGGGTGACTCTGAGCGCCTGCGGCATCCGGGAGTCCACCGGGTGCCACGTGGTGGCTTTTCAGGACGAGGACGGGGTCCTGACCAGTCCGTCCGCAGAGGCTCCACTCCCCTCCAGCCCCGCCGGCGAGATCATCCTGGTGGCCACTACCGCCGACGAGGAGCGATTCATGACGCGATTCAACACGGCGCGAAAGAGGGGGTGAGGGCGTGCTCCGCTCCTGCCGCTCGCTTCCCGGTCGCTTCATCCTGACCTGCAGCGCGATCCGCAGCAGTTGGCCGCCATCGATCAGCTGACCGACCTCCGGCGACTCATGACGATGGCGAGTCTGCGGGTCGGTGGACTGCTGAACCTCGAGACGGACTCTTCGATACACGGGGGCTGCGAACCTTCCTCGCAGGCAGGGCGTGGCGTTGCCGTGGAGGCCTGTTGGTGTATGGAGGGACCGAGACGAAGCGACCGGGCGAGAAGATCTTCGCGGCTCCCCGGTGGAGCGTGATCTAGGAACCGGAGCCAGCGGCCCGTCGCCGGATCAGGCGCCCCGCCAGCCCCATCGCCAGCAGCCCCAGCCCCAACGCCCACACCCCCCGCTCCACCCACACCGACAGCCCCAGGCACCCCACCAGACCCACTGCGGGGACCCACGGCGGGAAGAGTCGCTTCTCGGGTGGGAGCCTGAGCGCCGCCAGGTTGGTGATGGCGTAGTAGACCAGCACGGTGAAGGCGCTGAACGACCAGGTCAGGCGGACGTTTCCCACCAGGGCGATCCCGGCCACGAGGATTCCGCAGGCCCAGACCGAGGCCACGGGGCTGGAGCGCGAGGCGTCGATATGACCCAGGACTCCCGGGGCATCACCCCGCCGAGCCATGGCCAGGAGGACGCGGGAGAGTCCCAGCACCAGGTTCAGCAGGACGCCGGCCATGGCGGCGACGGCGGCGACGCCGAGGACACCCGCCAGCCAGGGCATCCCGAGGCCGAGAGCCACTGCGTCGAGAGGGGCAGCGGTCCGCTCGGCGGCGGCCCCGAAGGCCTCGGCGCCCAGCACGCCGACCCCCGACGTTGCGATACCCAGATACAACAGGGTGACCACGGCGACGGTGGCGATCACGGCCCGGGGGATCACCCGACCGGGATCTCGAACCTCCTCGCCCAGGGTGGCCACCCGTCCGTACCCGGTGAAGGCCACGAACATGAGGGCGCTCCCGTGGAGCAGGGCCGGAATACCACCGTCTGTCGGACCGGGAAGGAGGGGGAGGAATCGGGCCCCACCCTCCGGGGAGATCACTACCGGGAAGGAGAAGAGGATGAGGAGGCCGAGCCCCAGGAGGGCCACCCCGACCACGACGGCGTTTCCCCGGTTCGACCGTCGGATCCCTCCGGCGACGAAGGCGGTGATGGCCAGCGCCGCGGTCACGGCCAACCCGGTCCGGACGAGCCCGGACTCGCCCCCCGCCAGATCGAGGAGATACCCCGACAGTCCCAGCGCCGCCGTCGCCGCCGAGGCGCTCTTGGCCAGCATGAACATCCAGCCGGCGCTGAAGCCGAGGGTGGGGTTCAGCCAGAGGTAGCCGTACTCGTAGGTCCCTCCGCTCACCGGGTGGGCCGCGGCGAGCTGAGCGCTGGACATGCCGTTGGCGGCGGCCAGGAGCCCGGCGATGACCGTGGCGGCGACGACGGCAGGACCGGCGACTCCAGCAGCGATCCCGACGCTCACGAAGACACCGGTCCCCACCATGGAGCCCAGCCCGAGCAGGACGGCGCCGGCGACACCGATCTCCCGGATCAGCTTGCCCTGGTTCGCGGGCGTCGAGTCGTCGCTCATCGGGGTGAGGCGACCCTGCATGCACCCGGGGCCGCCATGGGGTGGTCCCCGTTCATGCTCACGGTCGCGAAACGGGTTCCCCGGCAACCTCCATCGCGAGGCCGCTCAGCGTCGGGACGCCCTCCGCCATGCGGTCCGGGTTCAGCCACCCCTCATCGGTGCGGGGAGTCTCGAGGAGAGCCAGGCAACGTCGGGCGCCCCCAGCCCTCCTCACGGCACGATGGGCCGGTGCCGCAGCACGAAGATCCCCTCGTTGATGCTCGACACCGCCACCATCCCCGACTGGAAGAAGGGATACGCCGTCCAGGCCCCGCCACCGAAGCCCGGGGGATTGGGGCCGTAGGGGGTGGTGTCGAACCAGCCGATCTCCACCGGCGCCTCGGGGTCGGAGATGTCCAGGATGCGGAAGCCCGCCTGATAGTTCGCCAGGTAGGCCCGGTCGCCCTTGATGAACAGGTTGTGGTCCGTGGCCTGGTCCGGGCCCAGGTGTTCCGCCACCAGGACTGGATCATCGAGCTCGGTGACGTCCCAGATCAGCGTCCTGGTCCGGTCCGTGGTGCCGACGATCTCGTCCAGCTCGTCGTTCACGTACAGGTATCGCTGATCCTCGGTGAGCCAGCCCTGATGGACGTAGGCCGTACCCGGGTGGCTCATGGCGCTGATGGGGACGGGGTTCTCCTTGTCCGTGACGTCGACGACGCGCATGGCCGTCTCGTTCGATGCGAAGCAGATCTGTCTGCCCTGGTACGCTTCGTCGGGACCGCGGTAGATGGTGCACTGAGCGTCGTGGGTGCGACCGCTCCAGATGAGCCCTGCCGAGTCGGTGTAGCACCCGGCAAAGGCGGGGTTCAGTGGATCGCGGATGTCGATCATGTGGAGGCCGCCGCCGCAGGACTCGCCGCCGGTGTTGGTGCCCACGGTGTAGGCGAAGCCGCTCTCGGTGTCGATGATCAGGTTGTGGGCGCTGGCCACCCGGTCGTAGCGGGCGTCGGGCTCCAAGGTGGTGGGCATGTCGTACGAGGCGACCTCTCGTAGGCGAGTCAGGTCGAAGACCAGGAGCCCGTGGTCGCCGGCCCCGTCTCCCGTCATGAAGGCATGGTCCCGGTAGACCTTGATGTCCCGGGCGCTGCTGGGATTGCCCGCCATGAGGCCCACCATGACCGGCGCCGAAGGATCGGTCATGTCCAGGACGGCCATCCCGGCGGTGCGGCCGGCCAGGACGTACTCCCGGCTCGTCACCGGATCGGTCCACCCCCAGATGTCGCTCACCCGCTCCCCGGGCTCGGCGCCCATGGCCGAGAGGGGCAGGAAGGAGACCAGGTCCACGGAGTTGCAGTCGAAGCCACCAGCCAGGCCCTCCGCGCAGGGGACCGGGGATCCCACGACCCGCTGTAGCGGCTCTCCCGCGTCCAGCCAGGAGGGCCCGGCCTCGAGATTCGCCAGATCGTACACCGCGGCCCGGCCCTGGCTACCGTACGCACCCGGCGCTCCTACTACGAGGCGCCCGTGGGCCAGGGCGAGTGAGGCCCCGAAGTCGTCGCCGGGCTCGAGGCTCTCAGGCGAGAGGACCGCCGCCTCGACCCAGTCGTCCCCGGACCGCCGGAAGAGGTACACCGCTCCACGTCGGTCCTCGGCCCGGGGAGCGCCCACCGCCAGGTGATCGCCTTCTCCGGTGAGGCTCGAGCCGAAGCCGATCGTCCGACGGTCGGCGGTTTCGGTGTCACCACCCGGTAGCAGGACCTGACCGGGAACGGCCGCCGGAGGACCCCCGCCGGGGTACCACACCACCGCGTCTCGACCAGGATCTCCGAGCACCGCTCCCCCGTCTACGAGAGCCACGGTGGTCCCAAACGCTCCTCCGGAGGCTGCATCGGACCGAATTCCGGCCGGTATCCACCGTCCCGACTCCTCCCGGGACCAGAGGATGGCGCCACCTGCGTCGCCCCAGCCGGGGGCACCGGCCAGGACGTTCGAGCCATCGAAGGCCAGGGCCGCACCCATCCCCTGGGCTACCTCATCGCCGGGCACACCCAGCTCCGCCTCGACGACCCACTCAGTCCCGTCCCAAGCGAGGATTCGGGCGCCATCCTCACCGAGCTGGCCCCCCGCGACCGCCATCCGGTCTCCCTCGGCACTCAGCACCGCTGTCCGGGCCGGCGGACCCATGATCGCCATGAGCGTCCCCATATCGAGCCCTGAAGCCGGGAGGCCGGGGGGAGGCCCCGCCTCCGGATCCAGCGAGACCCGGCCTTCTGCCTGCCAGCCGTTTGCACCGCGCCTGTAGAGGTGCCCGGCAAGGGCGCCCCCGGGGTCGCCAGCCCCGAGAAGGAGGACGTCCCCGGCGGCATCGGAGGCCAGGACCGGGGTCAACGTCTCCCCTGGGAAGCCTCCGTCCAGCAGCGGGAGGGTCTCTCCTGGGACCCATGCACCGCCCTCCCATCGGAAGAGCTGAGCCTGGGCCGGCCCCCGGGCGGCGCCGGGCTTGAGGATCGCCACAACGTCTTCACCGGCGACGGCCACTGCGGACCCGAACCCATCCTGGGCGGCCACGGCGAGGGGTGTGAAGGCGAGGGGCAGGGACGTGAAGGATGCAAAGATGAGCGCGAGCCCGACGGCCCCGGTGATCCCTCGGGTGCCCATCCACATCCCCGGTGTGCCCGCCGTCGTGGGGGTGGCCAACTCCCTCCCCATCCCTCTCCTCGCCCTCATCCTCCGCCCTCCTCCGTAGCGAAGCGTCGGTACAGGAAGCTGTCTGGGTTCCAGCGAATCGGTCCCATCTCGTTCAGGATCTGATGGGTCACCAGCAGGTTCGCTCTGAGCTCCACGGCCACACCCTCCAGGTCGATGGGCTGGTCCAGGTCATCATCGGGTTGGTGATAGCGCTCCTGGATCCAGGTGTCGAGGGCCGCCTGGGGATCTTCGCCTGGCCGGGCCCCGGTCCGGCCGCCCTGAACCCAGATTGCCGGAATGCCCTGGCGCACGAAGGAGTACTGATCGCTCCGCACGAAGAGATTCTCCTCCGGGGTGGGATCGGGGCTCACCGGTGTGCCGGTCCGAGCCACGGCGACGTCCACGGCTTCGGCGAGGTTCGAGTGCTCGTACCCGAAGGCCAGGACGTCGGAGGAGGCGGTGATCATGGCCATGACGCCGTCGATGTTCTGATTGGCCACTACCCGGCCCGGGACGCTGGGGTAGCGGGCGAAGTAGTCCGACCCCAGGAGTCCGGATTCCTCGGCGGTGAGCCAGAGGAAGGCCATGGACCGTTCGGGTCGGTCCATCCTTGCCAGCACCGAGGCCAGGGTCAGGAGAGCCGCAGCGCCCGAGGCGTTGTCCAAGGTGCCGTTGAAGATGGAATCTCCGTCGAAGGTCGGGCGAATGCCCAGGTGATCCAGGTGGGCGGTCATGACGAGATATTCGCCGGAGAGCTCCGGGTCGGAGCCCGGGAGGAGGGCGACCACATTCGAGCTCTCGAAGGACTGATGGTTGAAACGAGCCCTCAGCCGAGCTTCGATCCCCAGGTCGAAGGACTGGGTCTCTCCCGCCTTCAGGCGTTCCTGAACCGCGTCCAGCTCCCGGCTCTGGGCAGCGAACCACCCCTCGGCAACAGGACGGGCCACCAGAACGTTCGGGAAGCTGCTGTCGGACAGTCCCTCCCCTTCCCCGGGAGGAGGAAGGTAGTCCACCGAGGGGCGGCGAGCCCGGTCGACGGCGTTGCTCCACTCCGGTCCTCCAGCCTCCCTGGGCGAGATCCGTATCACAGCCAGAGCGCCCCTGCCTTGCAACCGCTCATCCAGGTCCCGGGCGCTCCCCAGGACGGTCCGTTCCAGAGAGCTGAAGTGGTCCGGAGTCCCGGGGGTGATCACGACGATCTTGCCGGCAACGTCGATGCCCGCCACGTCGTCCCACCCCTGGTCCGGTCCGTGGATACCGTAGCCGACGAAGACCAGGGGCGCCGTGATGTCGATCTCCTCCACCCGTGCTTCGGGCCGGACCAGGAAGTCGACGCCCGCCTCCAACTCCTCGCCGTCCACGGTCAGAAATGTCGATCCGTCCACCAGCGTGGCCCGGCGGAACTGAATCGGCTGCATGTAGCTCCCCTGGGTCCCCCCGGGTGCCAGGCCGAGAGCTTGGGCCTCCCGGGCCACATAGGCCGCCGCCGAATCGTACCCGGCCGTGCCCGGGCCCCGTCCGGCCATGGCGTCTGCCGACAAGGCCTTCAGGTGCCCCTGGAAGGTCTCCAGGGAGATTGCCTCCAGAGCCTCGTCCACGTTCAGGCCCGGGGGCTCCGAAGAACAGGCTCCCACCCCGATGGCCAGGGGGAGCAGAACCAGCAACAGGGCGTGGCGGAGGTCAGCTGAGGGCATCGGTGTCGGGCTCGGAGGTAGGTCGTGGGCGGCACTGGAGGTGGAGCGAACCCGTCCCAGTCGGAGACGGGGTCCGTTCAGCGAAGACTCAGCTCGAGGTGGGTGCGTCGCGGACGAAGGCCGACCGATGTTCCCGGATCCACTCGGGAAGGGAGACCGGCGGTCGTCCGGTGAGCTTCTCCACCGTGTCGGTGGGCGCCATGGGCGAATCCTCCAGGCGGAACCGGGCCAGCGACTCCAGGACGTCCACGAGGACGGCGGGGAGACCGGCCTGGCGAACCTGAGACATGTAGGGAGCCAGGGGTACGTCCATGAATCCGACCGGGTGTCCCAGCTCCTCCCGGAACGCCCCGGCCACGTCGGCCCAGGTAAGGGAGGCGGGCCCGGTGAGGTCGTGGATTCCCTGGCAGGGGGGATCTCCGTGGAGAAGGGCCTGAATCGAGGCTGCCACGTCGTCGGCGGCGATGAAGGGTGTGCGGGCCTCACCTCCCACGTTCGGGAAGCGCCCGTCGCGGATCTGGTCGGCGGAACCCAGGAGGTTCTCCATGAAGCCCTCGGGGCGCACGATGGCCCCTTCGTCCGGGAACCGGGCCAGGAAGTCCCGGTCCAGCTCCCGGTGTGCCCGGCCGAGGAAGGCGTCGTACACCAGGATCGGTGTCGACACCGAGAGACGGACTGCGCGCCTGACCCCTGCGGCGGCGGCGGATTCATGAAGGCGCCGGCCCAGAGCCACCATGTTCTCGTGGATCGGCACCATGAGGAATGCGGCCTCGGCTCCGTCGAAGCCCTCGAGCTGCCCAGGCTCCATGTAGTCCCCGCGGGCCACCTCGGCCCCGGCCTCCCTGAGGTCCTCGGCCTTGGACGGGTCCCGGACCAGGACCCGGACCGCACCCCCGTCCGCCAGGATCCTTCGTGCCAGATGCCCGCCGATGGTGCCCGTGGCACCGGTGACGACCGTGATTCCACTCATGAAAGGAGTCCTCGCTACTGCTCGGGTCGAATCGGGATCGCGACTCGGAAGATCCGGGCCGGGGGAGGGGCCCATACAATGGTAGTCGGCTCCCGCCGTGGCGAGGGCCAGGGCCAGGCAGCCCTCGACCCGGCGCTGGAGCCAGACGTCGAAACGCCGCCGGAACCCAGGACGTTTGCTCGCTGTAACCGGGTCCTCCCGCCCCCACGGAGGCGCCCCCCTCGCCGTGGCGCTCCGGCGGGCGTGCGGGTTCACTCTCACTCCTTCTCCATCCACCCCTGGCAGAGGCCATGACCCCCTCCCCCCTCCCCGACGTCGCCACCCCGCCCCCGGGCCTGGACCCCGACCTCTTCACGACGCAGGACTATTCCGTCTACTCGGCCGGCGACCACGACGTGTGGGGGATCCTGTACCGTCGTCGCATGGCGGATCTGGAGAACACGGGGAGCCGGGTCTTCCTGGAGGGAGCGGAGACCATCGGGCTGGGGCAGGACCGGGTCCCGGAGCTGGGTGAGGTCAATCGCCGTCTGGGGGCCATGACGGGGTGGGCAGCCATCCCCGTGACCGGCTTCATCGAGGCGCGCCAGTTCTTCCGTTGCCTGGCCGCCCGGCGTTTTCCCACCACCGTGATCGTCCGCACCCGGGAACAGCTCGACTACCTGCCGGAGCCCGACATCTTTCACGACGTCTTCGGACACGTCCCGCTCCATGCGGATCCCACCTTCGGGGACTTCCTCCAGACCTTCGGCGCCGTCGCAGCGGAGGCGGAGACGCCGGACGAGATCCAGGCCATGGCCCGGCTCTTCTGGTTCACCGTGGAGTTCGGGCTCGTACGGGAGCGCGGCGCGATCCGGGTCTACGGCTCAGGGCTGATCAGCTCTGCCGGGGACGCCGCCAACGCCCTGGGGTCGACCTGCGACCGCCGCCCCTTCTCCCTGGATGCGGTCATCCAACAGGACTTCGAGATCGATCGGCTCCAGGACGTCCTCTTCGTGGTGGACGACTTCGCCGAACTCTTCGAAGCGTGCCGGGAGGCCCAGGAGCGGCTGAGGGCGGGACGGCTCGTGGGGTGAAGGGAGGGCGCCGGGTGAAGGGGCGGCGGCGGCCCATCGTCCCACTCACCGCGCCGTTGCCTCCACGCGCTCCCCGTCGCCCACCCCTTCGGACGGATAGAGGATGACCAGCGTGCCCTCGGCCAACCCCGCGGTGATCTCGGCGCGCCCCGGGCTCTGCCGTCCGACCTCGACGGTCCGGAGCCGAGCCCGGCCGTCCTCCAGCGCGAAGAGGTGCCATCGCCCCTCGTCCCGGAAGAGGGCGCTGGACGGGACCGTCAGGACGTCGTTGCCCTGCCAGGTCACCACGGCCACGTCGACCCGGTACCCCACTCCGAGTTGGGGTGGTGGCTCGTCCAAGGCCCCGATCACGTTCACCCGCTGCTCCTCGACGCCCAGAGTGGAGACCTCGGTGAATGCAGAGGGTTCGACGTACAGGACGGTGCCATGAAGGGGGTCGGACCCTCCCCACCCGGTGATGACGAGTGGATTACCGGGAGCGACCTGCACCGCGTCCTCGCTCAGGACGTCCACGACGATCTGGAGACCGCCGGGATCCGCCATCTCGAAGAGCGGCGTACCGGCCTGCACCACCCGCTCGCTCTCCTCCAGGACACGGAGGACCGTCCCGGAGATGGGAGCGCGGATGGGCACGGACTGTTGACTCTCCGAGTCCACTTTCGTGTCCATGAGGCGGGTCCGGGCGTGGTCCAACTCCGCCCCCGCCGTGGCTAGCGCAGCCTCCGCCGCCTCCTCCCGGGCTGCCGCCTCCTCAGCGGCCTCCTCGAAGCGTTCCATGGCCTCGGCCGTGATCGCCCCCATCTCGTGGAGGGGGCGTCTGCGCTCCGCCTCCCGGAGCGCCTGGCTGCTCTGATGCCGGGCCTGGGCCAGCTCCGCCTGGGCCTGAGCGACCCTGGCCTCCGCCGAGACCACCTGGGTTTCGAGGGCGGCTCGGACGCGGGGGTCGAGGGGGGCAGGGGACAGCGTGGCCAGGACACCCCTCTGCTCCACCCGGTCCCCCTCCTCCACGGTGGCCCTGGCGAGGCGCCCCGCCACGGGCGCGGCCACGGCGAAGAGCTCCCGGGCCCGCGTCCGTCCCTCCTCCTGGACGACCACGGACAGGGTGTCCCGAGAGGCTGCCGCCACTTCGACACGGAGCCCTGGGGGCCGCACCTGGCTCCAGGCCACGACGGCGACGACCAACGCCGCTGCTCCGAGGATCCACCGGGTCGAGGTCTTCATGGAGTTACTCCCGGGTCTTGAGGACCGAGATCAGATTCATCTTGTCGATGCGTCGGCGCACGATCCAGCCGCTTCCCGCCGCGGCCACGAGGGTGATGAGGGTCGACAGGATGTAGGTGCGAGGGGCGACGACGAGGGCAATGCGGTACGTCTCGGTGCGGATGGCGTTGGCTACTCCCAGGGAGAAGAGGTAGCCCAGGCCCCAGCCCGCAGGGATCGCCAGGAGGGTCACCACGGCCTGTTCCCCCAGGAGGAGGACCGACACCTCGCCGCGACGGAAGCCAAGAACCCGAAGGCTGGCGAGCTCTCGGCCCCGTTCGGAGAGGGCGATGCGGGCGCCGTTGTAGATGACGGCCACGGCGATGAGTCCGGCGAAGCCCAGGAGGAAGGCCACGGCGACGTAGAGGCTCTCCTCGAGCTGGGCCTCGAAGTTGTCCAGAGTCATCCGGGGCGACTGGACCGAGGCCACGGTGGGCGCGGCTTCGATCTGTGCGAGGAGTCGGTCACGGTCACTCAGGTGCACCGCCAGGAATGCGCCAGAGGCCATCCGTGGGCCACCCGCCAGGTCGTCCAGGGCCTCGCGGCTCATGATGGCGGAGACGCCGAGGAAGTCCTCGACGACCGCCGCCACCGGTACGGGACCGTGGGCCCGGCGGCCCTCCAGCAGCTCGACTCGGAGAGTGTCCCCCACCTGCGCATCCAAGCGTTCCGCCAGGATGGCACTCATGACCAGACCCGCTGCCGGAACCGGCCGGACGTCGTCCTCGTCGACGACGATCCTCCGCAGGCGGCTCCCCAGGGGCAATCCCTGGATCGCCACCTCCCGCTCTCGATGACCGGCTCGCAATCGCGCGGGTTCCATCCGGTACAGCTCGACCGCAGAGACGCCCTCCAACCGGGCGAGCTCGTATTGGACGGCGGCATCGACCGGTTCCAGGAAGGACACCTGAAGATCCTCCCTCTGCGCCATCTCGAACTGGAGGCGCATCATGAAGCTCACCCCGTCGAAGATGAACATCCCCATGACGAGGATGGCCACCGAGCAGGCCACGCCCAGCGAGGAGAGGAGAGCGCGGACCGGGCGTCTCTCCAGACTCCGGAGGATCATCAGTCCCGCCGGGGGGAGGACTCTTCCGAGCCCGCCCCGCTCGGCGGCCCCTGGCGTGAAGCTCGGAGGAGCTTCTGCCCTCATGGCCTCGGCTGGAGGGAGTCGAGCCGCCGCCCGGACGCCCTGGAGCGCGCCGAGTCCGGCGGCTCCCAGGGTGACGAAGGCCGCCGTGGCCAGGAGGGGGAGGCTCAGGACGTAGACCAGGTCGGGGAAGTTGAAGTATTGTCCGTAGAGTTCGACGAAGGTCCGACCGAGCCAGACGCCGGCGACCGCGCCGATGACCGTCCCGGCCCCCGCGGCCACCGCCGCCACACCCAGGTAGTGTCTCGAGACCTCGCCATCGCTGTAGCCGAACGCCTTCAGAACGCCGATCTGCGTGCGCTGTGTGGCGATGAGCCGGCTGAGGACGATGTGGAGCAGGAAGGCCGCCACCCCCAGGAAGACCCCGGGAATCGCCGTTCCCATGACCCGGTTCTGGTCCAGCTCCCCCTGGATGACGACATGGGAGAACTGGTCCTCCCGGGGGTAGGCGCCCTGACCGCCGTAGGGCTCCAGCAGCTCGTCCACCCGAGCGATGACCGCAGCCTCACGAGCCCCGGGCGCCAGATCCAGGACGACCTCGTTGAAGGCCCCGTCCATGTCGAACAGCGCCGCCAGCACCCGCCGACGCATCCAGAAGACGCCGTAGCGGGCGTCGTCGGGATACAGGGAGCCGGGCGGGACGGAGTAGCTGTGCTCCGGCGAGACCGCCGTGCCCACTGCTCGCAGCGTTCGGGCCCGCCCATTCAGGATGGCACGAATCGTATCGCCGGGCACCAGCCCACGGGCATCGGCAAAGGTGCGGCTGACGACGGCCTCGTCCACGGCACCGAGTTCCGGGAGCCGCCCGTCGACGAGCACCAGACCGCCAAGCTCCGGCTCACCGTGGTCCGGAATCGACACGAAGAACCCCATCCCCGGAACATCCAACTCCGGAAGGTCCAGGCGGGCCATGAAGGTGACGCGGCTGTCGACGGCGGAGACCCCGGGGATGCGCTCGAGGCGGTCCTCCAGTCCGCGTGGGGCCCGCTTCACCCCACTCCACACATCGGGGAAGCGGGTCTGAGCATAGTAGGACTCCTGGGAGATCCGCAGCGACTCGTAGCCACCTCGCATCGTCAGGACCGTCATGATACCCGCCGCCACCACCAGGGTGATGGACAGCATCTGGCCCCGGAGGTGCCAGAGGTCCCGGAGCAGCTTCAGGGTCAGGGGGGAGAGCTGGATCTTCACCAGTCCATCTCCATGACGTCGGCCCGGACCGCATGGACCTCCTCCTCGGCGATCCGACCGCTGCTCATGTAGAGCACCCGGTCCGCCATCTGGGCGATGGCGACGTTGTGGGTGATGACGACCGTGGTGGTTCCGGTCTCCCGGTTCACCTGATCCAGGACCGACAGGACCTTGCGCCCCGTCTCCACGTCCAGGGCACCGGTGGGCTCGTCGCAGAAGAGGAGGTCCGGGCGTTTGGCCACGGCCCGGGCGATGGCCACCCGCTGTTGCTCGCCGCCGGAGAGCTGGGCCGGGAAGTGGTTGATCCGATCACCGAGCCCCACCATGGTCAGGCTCTCTGCGGCGTCCATGGGGCCCGGGGCGATCTGGGTCACCAGCGCCACATTCTCCCGGGCGGTAAGGCTAGGGATGAGGTTGTACGCCTGAAATACGAAGCCCACGTGCTGACGCCGGTAGTCGGTGAGCCCGTCGTCATCGAGCTTCGTGAGCTCCCTGTCGTGGTACCACACCTGACCGCTCGAAGGGTGGTCGAGCCCCCCGAGGATGTTCAGGAGGGTGGACTTCCCGCTTCCGGAGGCGCCCAGAAGGACGACCAGTTCACCGGCACGGAGTTCCAGGTCGACGGAGCGGAGGGCGTGGACGTCCACCTCGCCCATGCGGTAGACCTTCGAGAGGCCCTCGGCGCGAAGGACCACACCTATGCCTGGACCCTGCGAGGGGTGCGGGGCCGTGTATGTGTCCACCAGGCCTCCTCGTGCTGAAGCCCGGGAGGGTTTGAAGCGGCGGTAACGCGTGACGCTCTACCCTGATTATCCCGCTCGTGGCCCTATACAGCAACCAGTACGGCAACCGGGCCGGGTCCGGCTCGGGTAGCCGTGCCCCGTCCGCTCGTTGCGATCGGCAACCCACCCCGCGGCGGGCACCGGACGGGGTGCCTCACCCCCTCCGGACCCGACGCCGCTGCCGTCGCTCCTCCTCCCGCTCCAATATGCCGAGGGCAAGCAGGAACCCCGGGAGGGCGATCCCACTGATGACGGCCAGGAGGAGTGCGAGTGTCGGGGCTGAAAGCCCGAACGCGACTGGCGAGTGGAACCGGCCAAGAGGTTGTTCGGGGAAGACGACTCTCGGCTCCGTGTAGCGGGCGGTGCGCTCACAACTGATCGGCCGGACGTAACGCCTCAGCGGGAGGTCGAGGTGCCGTACGAGGAAGTCCCTACCGGAAACTGTCTCGGCCAACCCGTACTGCCGTTGGTGT
>JGI12210J13797_11344007_pt1 | contig 15721 bp, 15 predicted proteins | sample ElkSlonscriptome_3_FD_13797 | JGI IMG/M metagenome (IMG submission 13797)
TGGATCCGGAGGTCGGCGAGCCGCACCCGTGGCTGCTTCCTTTTCCGGATGACGCGTCGGTGCCCGACCACGGTTTCGACCTCCGCGGTGGTCACCGGCTTGGGGGTGACCGGTGCTCCCCCGTACCGTGTGACCGGAATGAGCCAGCGGCCTTGCACCGCGAGCTTGAGGCGTACGAGGGCGGCGTCGGCGCGCTTCAGGGTCGAGGCCACCTTGCCGAAGGGCGCGTCGTCCGGCGCGAGCAAAGCGGCGGCGTAGGGCCCCGGGGTCACGGGTCTCAGGGCCGTCCCCGCCGCATCGAGCTCGATGATCCGCTTCGCATCCGCCAGCTCCTCCCATCCGCAGACGGTTCGGTCCCCCGGTACCGGGATCATCGGCGTGGGCCCCGTCGGGGCCGGGCTGCAGGCAAGGAGAGCCAGCAGCATGAGGCCGCTTGCGGCCCGGCCCTTTCTCGGTACCAGCGGAGCGGGCGGACGCTCGACGTTCACCACGATGACGGTGACGTTATCGCGCCCGCCCTCCTCGTTTGCGGCGGTCACGAGGGCGTCGACGGCTTCGGCGGGGTCATCGTAGCTTTCGAGAAGCATGCGGATGTCGTCCTCCTTCACCATCTTGGTGAGCCCGTCGGAGCACAGGACGTAGCGGTCGCCGGGGAGGGGTTTGCCGAGGATGAGATCGACGGTGACACTGGGTTCCACCCCGAGCGCACGCGTGAGGGTCGCGCCGAGGGGGCCGGAGATCCCGCCCTCCTCGCCCACGGTGTGGTCGGTCGTCACCTGCTCGAGCCGGTCGCCCCGAAGAACGTAGCAGCGGCTGTCCCCGACGTGGCCCACGTAGAGCCGCTGCTTCTTCGGACTGAAGCGAGCGCAGACGAGGGTGGTCCCCATGCCTTCGAGGCGAGGGTCTTCTTTGGCGCGCTGGTGCACGACCGCGTTGGCGCGACGCACCGCATGCACCACTTCCGCACCGCGGCGGGGAACGCCGGGAAAGGCCGGGTCATCGAAGGAGGCGTGCGCAAAGGTCTCCGCGATGGTCTCGACGGCAAGCTCGCTCGCGATCTCCCCCCCCGCGTAGCCTCCCATGCCATCGGCGATGACGAAGAGCGGAGGACGGTCGACGATGAGGTAACGGTCCTCGTTCTTGCGACGCTTCTTGCCGCGATCGGTCTGACCCACGGCCGATATGAGGATGCAGGCGTCGGCCCCCGTTGGTGTGTCTTCGGCGGCCTCGGTGTCGTAGACGATGGGCAGGACGGCGGGCTCGCGACGCTCGGTGATGGCATCGTCCTCGTCGGCCATCGACGGGATGGAGATGCGTGTGAGGTCGAGCTCCGCCGAGTCGTCGTCGTAGAGCCGTGGCAGGTCCATTTCCTCCGCCGAGGGGGGGGCCGATCGCGAGGCGGACACGAGAGCTGGAGGAGGAGCGGCGAGCACCGGCTCGCCATCGACGGAGCCTTCCGCGCGGGCCGCCGGGTCCGGCGGAGAGCCTGAGGACGCACGGTGCCGAGCCCGCCAGAGCCCAGCGAAGAGGAGGAGCGAGCCTAGACCACCGAGGAGGAGCTCGAGGTCTCCCATGGTGGCTCAGAGCAGCGCGGCGATGGCGGCGATCGCGATGACGGCGCCAATGATGACCGCGCCCCAGAGCGCTCGGTTCTGATTGGCGTCGTTCTCGCCGCCGGCGGCGAGAGCCGCCAGCTCCTCTTCGGACGTCTTCAGCCCCGGGACGGCGGCGGCCTTCGGGACCGGCTTGGGCGCTGCGGGCTTGGGCGGCGGCGTAGGCGGCGGCGTAGGCGTCGGAGCTGCGGCCTCTGGGCCAGGCTCGGGCATGGCTGCAGGTGGGGTTGCGGCCGAAGGCGTGGGCGGTGGCGCAACGGGAGCGTCCTTCGCGGGCGGCTTCGACCGCCGATCGACCGAAGGCTCGTCGAGGCCAGCGAGGAGCGCGTCCGGATCGGGGGGCGCATCCATCGACGGTCGGCTCTGTACCGCGTCGGAGGCTCGCTTGTGCGCCAGGCTCCGACTCTTGGGTCGCGGCCTACGGGTCCCGGGCGCCGGGCCAGGTTGGCTTGCCCTTGGCTCACTGGGTTGGCTCGCCCTTGGCTCACTGGGTTGGCTCGCCCTTGGCTCACTGGGTTGGCTCGCCCTTGGCTCACTGGGTTGGCTCGCCCTTGGCTCACTGGGTTGGGGCGCGCTGGCCTGCGGCTGGCTCGGCTTCGGTCTCGCTGCTCGAGGCGAGGGGAGGGCTTGCCCGCGGCGCCGGGCCGGCGGCGTCTTGGCGGGAGGCGGCTCGACCGCTTCTGGCGTCGCCTCGTCGTCCCGGAGGACCTTGGCCTTTTGCCGAAGGGTAGGGGCCTCTGGTGCGCTCGGGGCCGGGGCGAAGGGGGCCGCTCGGTCCTCGCCGGGGGCCGACTCCTTTGGCGCGGACGCCTCGACTGAGGCCACGCGCGCGGCGGGGGACCCATGGGCCGGGGTGGCGGCGGCGGGCACCGCGGGGGCCACCGGCGCGGCGGGAGCCGCGGCGGCAGTGGGTCCACGCGGGACCACGCCTCCACCGGGCGGGGGCTTGCTGAACGGTCTTCGCCCCCCGGGCGGGGGGGGTGGGGCGGGCATCGGCCGACGACCCGCCATGGGGGCCGGCGCCTTGGGAGCCGGTGCGGCCGCTCGTTTCTCCGCCTGCCGGGCTGTTGCCTCGGCGATCTTGGCTTCGAGGTCTTCGCGGCTGAAGGCCTGGGTCTCGTCTTCGTCGGGATCGAAAACTTCCGCCTCCATGCGGGCGAGCTCGTTCCAGACGCCTGGTTTGTCTTCGTTGCTCACGTGTTCTCCTCAGCGGCGAACGAGCGCGAGAGAATCATACCAGCGGAACGAGCCGAGATTCCAAGTCCCACGCGTCGATTGTACTGCCCGAGGGGGCGACGACGCGTGGAAATGGACGGTGGCTCAGGCCTTGCCGCGGGCGCGGAGACTGGCTGCCTTGGCCGTCTTCACGCTGGCGGCATAACGCGTGAATCGCCGCTCACCAGCCCGCTGGATGGCGTTGCGCTTCGCGAGTCGCTTGAGGGCAGCGGAGGCCCGGGCCTTGTCGCAGCCGACGGCGCCAGCGACTTCGCCGGCGCTCATGCCATCGCTCCCGACGACCACGTCGCGGACCGCGTCGTCGAGCGCGCGGGGATCCTTGGGGGCGGCGGCCGTGGCCACCTTGGGCGCCTTCTTCGAGCTCGGGGCCACGGTGAGGTCTCCTCCCACGAGCTGAGCGCGAACCAGATCGAGGATGACCTCATCCGGGGCGGAACGAACCATGTCGACGAGCTTCTTGCTGAATGCGTCCATGTACTCTCTTCTCTGGCGGCCGCGGTAGCGCGGCCTTTCGGTAATCTGTAATTGACGTCTAGTGCGTGGTAGGTGGGGCCACGATCGGTTTCTTCGTGGCCGTCCCCTCTTGGGGACACACAGGTGTTCAGTAAACGCGCGCCACTATGCCTCAAACGCTTCCGGTTCGCTAGCCCATGGTGATTGAAGGCTGAATCCGTGGGCGTGATTCGTTGGCGGGACGATGCTTGATTCAGAGCTTCGCCCAACGGCGGTATCGAGTCGCTATTTAGCTCTAGGTGGGTGGCGTGGAGACGTGAGCCCGAAGCTCAGGGGTTGAGGGCCTCGCGCTGCCACCCGTCCGCGCGTCGAAAGCGGCGGCGCTGATGCGGGTCACCGCCGAGCACCAGGTGGTCCACCTCGTCCACGTCGAGGGCTAGGCCCACGAAGCTTGGGGGCGGGGCGGCTGGGTCGTCGACCTCGAAGCGGGATGATGGTGCGCGGGGCTGCCCCGGCGCGGGCCACAGGAAGCTGCGGCGTCCGCTCGGCGAGAGTGAGGCCCAGAGCTTACGCGTGATGTCGCCGTGCAGGATGCTGCCTTGGGCAAGCAATCGGAACTGTTCTCGGGTCTTGCGGAAGTACCAGCACAGCTCGACCCAGCGCGATCGCTCGAGCTGGGTCACCTTGGCGCTGCGGGCGTCGGTTGCCACGAGGAGCCGCGCCGTCTCGGGCTCGAACGTGCGCACCACGACCGTGCGGCAGCGCGGGCGACCGTCTGCGTCCGTGGTGGCGAGCTGCGCGTAGCGCGAGGTCGGGTCGCGGCGGTGCTTGGCCCGCGCCACATCGAGGTCGTCTTGCCATGAAGCCATGACCACAACTTGCAGGGGTGGCGGGCACCGGCAACCCGATCGACCCCCCGGTTGACACTTCTCTACCGTTCGGTAGGCTGAGGCTGAATGGACGTTCGAGAGGAGACCTTGCTGCAGGCCACTCGGCTCTTCGCCTCCAAGGGCTTCGACGGCACTTCGCTCAAGGACATCGCGGAGGCGGTCGGAGTGCGGAAGCCGTCGCTCCTCTATCATTTCTCCTCTAAGAACGCGCTGCGGCGCGCGGTCATCGATGCCCTCCTCGCGCGGTGGAATGCGGTCTTGCCCCGGCTGCTGATGGCGGCCGCCTCCGGTGAGGACCGGTTCGCCTCGCTCATGCGAGAGACGGTTCGCTTCTTCACCGAGGATCCCGATCGGGCTCGCCTGCTCCTGCGGGAGCTCCTCGACCGGCCCGATGACCTCGCCGTCCGGCTCGAGACCCACGTGCAGCCGTGGGTGAGGGTCATCGCCGACTACATCCGAAAGGGGCAACGGGGCGGCGAGGTCCACGCCGATCTCGATCCCGAGGCCTACATCCTCCAGGTGGTCAACCTCGTGGTGTCGGGCATCGCCACCGGCGCCAGCCTCGACCGAGGAATGCTGCCGCCCGGCGCGACGACCGAACCCAGCGACCGTCACGCGCGAGAGCTGATCCGCATCGCCCGCGTCAGCCTGTTCACCCCCCAAGCCCTCGCCCGCATCGCGGACGGAGCCGAGCCCACCCAGGCGACCCCACTCGACGGCGCCGAAGCACCCAGGACGAGCCCATGAGCAACTTCTACAAGGACAACGACGACCTCCGCTACTACTTCGAGCGCGGGATCGATTGGGGCCCCATCATCGACGCCTGCGAGCCCAACCTCGAACGCGCGGGTTTCGAGAGCCGCGCCCAGGTGGCCGACTTCTACCGCGAGGTGGCGGAGATGATCGGCGGCTTCGTCGCCACCGAGGTCGCCCCCCACGTCAAAGCCATCGATGAACAGGGGGTCCATCTCGAGGACGGCGAGGCCGTCGTCCCGTCGCAGCTCGAGGCCATCTTCGAGCAGATCAAAGGCTTGGAGCTTCACGGAATGTGCATGCCCCGCGAGCTCGGAGGGATGAACTGCCCCCTGATGGTCTACCTCGCCAACACCGAGCTCTTCGCCCGGGCCGACGTCTCGATGATGGCCCATTTCGGCTTCCACGGCGGCATGGCCATGGCGATGATGGCGTACTCGATGCTGGAGGGCAGCACGACCTTCGACCCCGACACCGGCGAGATCACCGAGACGCGCTTCGGCGACTACATCGCCGAGATCGTCCGGGGCGAGGCGTGGGGCTGCATGGACATCACCGAGCCCGACGCCGGCAGCGACATGGCGCGCCTCAAGACCACCGCCGCGCAGGACGAAGACGGCACGTGGCGCATCACGGGCCAGAAGATCTTCATCACCTCCGGTCACGGCAAGTACCACTTCGTGATCGCGCGCACCGAGACGGTGCAGAACCCCGACGACCCCATGAGCGGCCTTCAGGGGTTGAGCATGTTCCTCGTGCCCACCTACGAGGAAGATGACGACGGTCGCCGTCGGCTCGTGGAGATGGACCGCCTCGAGCACAAGCTCGGACATCACAGCTCGGTGACGGCGAGCCTGCAGTTCGACCACGCGAAGGGTCACCTCATTGGAGAGCGGGGCCAGGGCTTCAAGTACATGCTGCTGCTCATGAACGGCGCTCGCCTCGGCGTCGGCTTCGAATCCATCGGGCTCGCCGAGGCGGCCTATCGCCTCGCCCGCGACTACGCGGCTGAACGGCCCAGCATGGGCAAGACCATCGACCGCCACGAGATGATCGCCGACTACCTCGAGGAGATGCAGAGCGACCTCGTAGGCCTGCGCGCCATCGCGATGCGCGCGGCGATGGCCGAGGAGCTGAGCCAGAAGATCAAGCTCCGGTTGCGGCGCGAAGCGTTGGGCGAGCTCGAGGAGAAGCGATGGTCGCGGGAGGAGAAGCGCCACGCCCGGATTGCGCGCCGCATCACGCCGCTCCTCAAGTATCTCGCCGCGGAGAAGGCGGTGGAGATCGCGCGCCGCGGCGTGCAGATCCACGGCGGCAACGGCTACACGACCGAGTACGGCGCGGAGAAGCTCCTGCGCGACGCCATGGTCATGCCCATCTACGAGGGCACGAGTCAGATCCAGTCCCTCATGGCCATGAAGGATACCCTCGGCGGGATCATGAAGGACCCACAGGCCTTCGTGAGACGCGAGGCCCAAGCGCGGTGGCGGGCGCTGTCGTCGAACGACTCCCTCGAGCGTCAGCTCGCGCGACTGCAGAGCCTGTCGTTGGCCGCGCAACGCCACCTGATGACCAAGACGGCGACCGACAAGATGCAGTCCCTCCGCGGGCAACCCATCCGCGAGTGGCGCAGCCGGCTCACGGACAACTGGGATCCCAAGCGCGACTTCGCGTTCGCCATGCTGCACGCCGAGCACCTCGCGCGGCTGTTGGCCGACGAGGTCATCGCCGAGACCCTCTTCGAGCAGGCCCAGCGACACCCCGACCGGCGTGAGGTCTGCGGTCGCTACCTCGAGCGGGCCGAGCCCCGCGCGCGCCACCTGCACGACCTGATCACCACCACCGGGGAGAGCTTCCTCGAGCGCCTCCGGCGACGGGACGAGGCCGACGCGTCGACCTCGCGTGCCGCCGAGTAGAGAGCAGGCTTGGTTTCGTCGCGGCTCGGCGCCACCATGGAGCGTGGCCGGGCGTCGTCGCTATCACCACGGAGACCTGCGCAATGCCCTCGTCGAGGCGGCTGGGCGCATGGTGGCGGAGCACGGTGCCGAACGGTTCAGCCTGCGGGAGGCGGCGCGTGAGGTCGGGGTTTCGGCCAACGCCGCCTACCGCCACTTCGACGACAAGTCCGCGCTCCTCCACGCCGTGGCGCAGGAGGCGTTCGGGCGACTGGCCGACGTGATGGTTCGGGCGGGCGAGGCGGCCGGCGACCCTGCGGCGCGGCTCGTCGCGGTGGGACGCGCGTACATCGACTTCGCCCGCGACGACCCCGAGCGCTTTCGCCTGATGTTCGGGACGGATGGACTGCGCAGCGCGCGCCAAGCCCCCGCCGAGGCGCCGTCGGCCTTTCGCATCCTCGGGGAAGCGCTCGACGGCTTGGTCGATGCGGGCACGCTCACTCGTGTGCAGCGGGAGGGGGCCGAGATCGAGACGTGGAGTCTCGTGCACGGCTACGCCTGTCTCATGCTCGAGGGGTCGGCGGCCTGGCCGGCACCGGAAGACCACGAGCGTGTCGTCGACCGCCTGCTCGACTTCGCGGTGTCGGGCCTCGCGGCGCGGCTCAGCCCGGCGTGAAGAGCCGGCCGAGGCGGTCGAGCAACCGAGTCAACCAAGGCGCCGCCGGTTCTGGTGCGTTGGCTCCGGGGGGCGTGACCCCGGCGATGATGGCGATCGCATCCTGGGCCACGAAGGCGCCGACGCAGTGGCCGCAGCGCCACACCTCCGCGTCGTAGAGCGATTCGCGCGCGAGGGCGTTCCGACATTGCGGGCACGGGCCCACGGGGCCGTCCGGAGCGCGGCCGCCCGGCGATGTTCCCACCTCCCCCGCGACCCGCTGTAGGTCGCCGTCCATCCAGTCGACCCAGGTGCCTCTGCACTGCGGGCAGACGGCGACGTGGACCCCGCCGCGCGGTTGCTCCTCCATCAGCTCGGGGCACGCAGTGCGCTCTGACGATACTGCGCCATGGCGACGGTCGAGATGCCGCGGATCGGGGGGCGCGTGCTGCTCGACGCGAGGACGTGGACCCCGAGGTCGCTGTGGTAGGTTGACGCCGCCCAGGACGGGCCCCGAACAAGACCATGAAGATCAAAGCCGCCGTCGCATACGAAGCCAAGAAGCCACTCACCGTCGAGGAGATCGAGCTCGAGGGTCCCAAGGAAGGGGAGGTCCTCGTCGAGCTGAAGGCCACCGGGGTATGTCACACCGACGCTTATACGCTCTCCGGCGCCGACCCCGAGGGGCTCTTCCCGTCGGTGCTGGGTCACGAGGGCGCGGGGGTGGTGGTGGACGTGGGGCCGGGGGTCACGTCCCTCGCCGAGGGCGATCACGTGATCCCGCTCTACACGCCGGAGTGTCGGACCTGCAAATTCTGCCTCAATCCCAAGACCAACCTCTGCCAGAAGATCCGGTCGACGCAGGGGAAGGGTCTCATGCCCGACGGCACCAGCCGCTTCAAACGCGGTGACGACACCATCTTCCACTTCATGGGCACCAGCACCTTCGCCACCCACACGGTGCTGCCGGAGATCGCGCTCGCGAAGATCCGCAAGGACGCTCCCTTCGACAAGGCCTGTCTGCTCGGCTGCGGTGTCACCACCGGCGTGGGCGCCGTGCTCAACACGGCCAAGGTCGAGCCCGGGGCCAACGTGGTCATCTTCGGCCTCGGTGGCGTCGGTTTGAGCTGTATCCAGGGCGCTCGCCTCGCCGGGGCGCGCATGATCGTCGGCGTCGACCTCAACCCCGAGAAGAAGGCGCTCGGCGAGAAGTTCGGCATGACCCACTTCGTCAACCCCAAGGACGTCGAGGGCGGCCTGGTCGACCACATCGTCGGTCTCACCGGCGGCGGCGCCGACTACACCTTCGAGTGCGTCGGCACCACGGCGTTGATGCGGGTGGCCCTCGAGTGCTGCCACAAGGGCTGGGGCGAGTCGGTCATCATCGGCGTCGCGGGATCGGGCGAGGAGATCAGCACGCGTCCTTTCCAGCTCGTGACCGGTCGCGTCTGGCGGGGCAGCGCCTTCGGCGGCTACCGGGGACGCACCGACGTGCCCAAGCTCATCGACTGGTACATGGAGGGCCGCATCGACGTCGATTCGCTCGTCACCCACACCATGAAGCTCGACGAGATCAACACCGCCTTCGACCTCATGCACGAGGGCAAGAGCATCCGTTCGGTGGTCCTGTTCGATTGAGTCCCATGAAGGTCGACAAGAGCATCCGCTGCTTCGATGGCGAGCAGCGCTACGTCACGCACGACAGCACGACCATCGGGCTCCCGATGCAGTGTGCGGTCTACCTCCCGCCCGCGGCGCTGAAGGGCGAGTCCTGTCCGGTGCTGTACTATCTGAGCGGGCTCACATGCTCGCCGGAGAATTTTACCACCAAGGCGGGCGCCCAGCGGTTGGCCTCGGAGGAGGGGCTCATCCTCGTGATGCCCGACACCAGCCCGCGCGGCGCCGGCGTGCCGGGGGAGGACGACGACTGGGACTTCGGAACCGCAGCGGCCTTCTACGTCGACGCCACCGAGGCGCCCTGGTCCAAGCACTACCGCATGTGGAGCTACGTGACCGAGGAGCTGCCCGCGCTCATCGAGGGCGCCTTTCCGGTCGAGGAGGGGGCCCGGGCGATCACCGGTCACTCCATGGGCGGTCACGGCGCGCTCGTGGTGGGGCTGCGGCATCCCGAGCGCTACCGCAGCATCTCAGCCTTCTCGCCCGTGGTGGCGCCCACCGAGGTGCCGTGGGGACACAAGGCCTTCGGTGGCTACCTCGGCGCCGACCGCGAGGCCTGGAAGGACTACGACGCGACCGAGCTGGTGAAGCGAGGCCAGAAGCACGCGGCGCCGATCCTCATCGATCAGGGGCTGGCCGATGGTTTCTTGGCGGAGCAGCTTCAGCCCGAACGTTTCGAGAAGGCCTGCGCCGAGCACGGCCAGACGTTGCAGTACCGGGCCCACGAAGGCTACGACCACAGCTACTTCTTCATCGCGACGTTCGTCGAAGACCACCTGCGGCACCACCTCGCCCATCTTCGGGGCTGAGGCTCACCGCGATGTGGGACAACCTCGAGGCATGGAAGTGGATCGGCGTGACGTCGCTCGTGATGGTGGCGGTCATGATCGGCCTCCGCGCCGTCACCGAGAAGACGCTCGAGGATACGCTTCACCCCGTCGACGAAGACGACGAGGACGAGCCGTCGACGTAGCGACGAAGCTGGCCTAGCGTGACCGGTCGTGCGCACCTACGACCCCGCCGTGCGACTGCTCGCCTGTGAGCAGTGTGGCGCCTCTCTTCCGGAGGCGCAGGCCTCGGAGACCCTCCGTTGCCCATTCTGCGACGCGACGCACCGGCTGCGGATGCCGGAGGTGGTGCCGTCGGGGGAGCCGGTGGCGCCCGCCACGCGTGAGCGCAACCTGTTGGCCCAGCTCGACCAGCCACCCACGCCGTCGCCCATCGCCGACCTCCTCGACGACGGGCGTCTCGCGCCGCGGCGAGAGAAGGAGGCCGTGGTGGCTTGGGTCGCCATCCGCAAGGCGCTCGCCGAGGCGCACGACGACGCGGAGGCCAAGCGCTTCTACGCGCTCACCCTGGCGCTCGCAGACGGCTCGTGGGGCGATCCCCTCCGGCAAAGGGCATGGCTCGAGAGCGGCTACGAGGTGGCTCAGCTCCCGCGCCACCGCACCGTCTTCTGCGCCCGCCTCGCGCGGGCGGCGGCCGAAGCCGACGAGATCGATGCCGCGGAGGCGTGGCTTTCGCGCGGAGACGCAGAGACGCAGGACATCGAGGCCTTCAGCGCCGCTTCGGTGGCGCGGGCGCTGGTGGCGCGGGGGCAGGGGCGGGCCGAGGCGCAGCGCGACGCCATCGTGAAGGCGAAGGGCCGGCTATTGCTCCAGCGTGACGATCTCGCCCTCGGGGCGTTGCTCCGGGCCGATGGTGAGGCGCGGGCGGGCAATCTCGAAGCGGCCATCGCTACCCTCGATCGTGCCGCCGATCGTGGCGGCCCACGATTGCGGGGGGAGCTCCACCGGCTGTGCGAGGCCCACCCCGAGCTGGCGGCCGAGCCCTATCGCCGTTTCGGAGAGCAACGGGGGCGGGCGCAGCACTCCATCACCTACAACACGGTCGTCCTCGTGTTCTTCACCCTCGTGTGGAGCGGCGGAGGCATCTTCGCCATCACGCAGCTCTCGGCCGGCAAGGGCATGGCGTGGGCGGTCGGGGCGGTGATCGGTCTCGGAGCGGGGATCTTCCTCGCGACCATGCTGGCGAAGTTGTGGCGCACACGCGAGGGCTGGCGACAGCCAGCGTGGGCCACGGTGGTCGAGGTGACCCCGTCGTCGTTCCACGGCGTGGATCAGCGGTCGATGGCCACGGTGCGCGTGGCCCTCCAGTCGGGGGAGGGCGACCCGGTCCTCGTGCGGGGTCGCGACGACGACGGCTTGTCGGTGGGCGATCCAGTGTTGGTCTTTCCCTCGGCCCAGGGGCTCGTGGGCTACGTCCTTCTGCGCTGAGTCGGCTCGGGGCGGGGGTTGGCCCCATCGCGGTTGGGGGTAGACTGTGGCCATGATCACTCTGCGAGAGGCGGGACGCGTGGGATTGGCCGTCGCCCGCGTGATGCGCGACAGCGAGCTCACCCGCGAGATCCACATCACCGAAGAGATCACCGGGCGCGACCGCTTCGTCGACATCCAGCGCGAGGTGGAGCAGACCGAGGAGGGCCGCGACCTGCTCCGCGAGCGCCCCGAGCTCTGCTCCGAGCAGGTCGACTTCGATGCGCTGCGGGCCTTGCCGCCCACGTCGCTCGGAGGCGCCTACGTCAGGCACCTCGACGACAACGGTCTGTCGGCCGACTACCAGGCCGCCAACACCCACTGGGTCACCGATCCCGACATGGCCTACCTCATGCGCCGATTCCGTCAGACCCACGACGTGTGGCATGCGCTCACGGGCTTGGGTACGCGAGGACACGAGGAGGTGATCATCCACGCCTTCTCGTGGGGCCAGTTGCGGCTGCCGGTGTCGGCGATGGTCGTCTTCTTCGGGACGCTCAAGCATATCGTCGGGGAGGCGCGATGGCCGGCGCTGCGCCACGGGCTGCGCGAGGCCTACGACCACGGTCGCCGTGCCGACAATCTCCTCCCCGTCTTCTGGGAGCGCCACTGGGAGGAGCCGCTCGAAGCCGTACGCGAGCGGTACGCGATCCGCGCCTGCAGCCCCGACCTCGTTACCTGACTCAGGGCGCAGGCTTGGGTTTGGGTGGCGGCTTGGGCTCGAAGCAGGTGAGCTTCTTGTGGTCGGTGACGCACACGGTCCCGTTGTCGTGGCCCGCCACGTGCCCGCTTAATCCTCGGACCCAGCTGACGCTCTCGCCTCCCGTACCGTTCAGCACCGCAAAGCCATTGAATCCCCGCGCTGCGATCTTCGCGCCGACGTAGGCTGCGCTGTAGATGTCGCCGTCGCTCCAGGCGCGGAGCTGGCTACCGTCCAGGGTCGAGATCTCCCGAAGGTTCGAACCCAGCACGAGGAGCTTGTCGCCTGTGGTCGAGAGCAGAATGTTGCGCCGCGGAGAGCCCATGAGCTTGGTCGCCTTGCGGCTCGTGAGGTCGTAGATCCAGACGCCGCTCTTGGTGCTGTAGGCCAGGCGCTTGCCGTCATCGGACATGATCATCGAGTCCTCTACCACCACGCCGTCGGTTTTGAACGTGAGCTTCGGTTTCATGGTCGCCAGCCCGTAGACCACGATCTGCGGCTGGTCTTCGACGTCGACGGCAAAGTGCCCGGCGCCCATGGCCCCGCTGTTCATGTCCTTGGGAAGGCGCACGGAAGCCTGCTCGGCGAAGGTCGGCCAGCCGTAGCGGACCACCTGGTCCTCGCAAATCCCCACGAAGTGGGCGGGCCCGGCAAAGCCGTAGGCGTAGTCGTGGCCCCAGCATACGGCCGCGGTGCGCAGGACCTTGCCGTCCGTGAGGCGGTGAATCGCGAGCGTGCTCTGATCGGTCCAGGCGAGCAGGGCGTCGCCCTTGGGCGCGAAGAAGAGCTGGCTCGTGCGCTTGATGGGCACCGACCACAGCTCGGCGTATCCCGGGGGCTGGGTCGGGGGTGGGGGACGGGAAGGGCCGAGCGGCTTGCGCGGTGCGACGGGCGGTTCGGGAGGTGGATCGGTTTTGGGCAGTGCCGCCAGCTTGCCGAGGGGGCGCGGAGCGAGGGCGAGGCAGCGGTAGTGCTCATCGTCACTCTGACCGCAGAGCACGTCGCCCCGTTCGGAGAAGGTCACTTCCTTCAGCTCGAGGCTGGCGCCGCCATCGCCGAGAAACTTCACCGTGTCGTAGCCGATGACCACGGGGCGACCCTGCACGAAGGCCACTCCATCCACACTGCCGCCGAAGTCGTGGGCCACGAGCGCCCCCCCATCGGAGGCACGGATCTCCTCGGGCGGATCGGCGCCCACGAGGAGCCGCTCGCCGTCCGGGGAGAAGGCGACGCCGTCGAGATAGTCGTCGCTGGGGTAGCGCGCGATCTCGCGTCGACCGATGACGTCGCGGAGGATGACCTCTTTGCGGCGCATGACCGCGAGCCGGCTCCCGTCCGGTGAGAGCCGCACCCCGACGTCGCGTCCCGGCAGGTCGAACCAGTCCACGACCTCGAGGGCCAGACCGGTGGCGGTGCCGCCGGCGGGTGGCTTGGGGAGGCTGATGACGCGTACCCGACGCTCTTGGCTGAAGACATCTCCCAGCACGAGGGCGATGCGGTTGCCGACGATGCTCGCCGAGTGGATCTCGTGGTCGATCTCTTGCTTGGTGCGCACCATGTCGGGCCAGCTGAAGTGGAGCAGGCCATCGTCGTGGATGAGCGTGAGCCGATCGGGGCGGGTGAAGCCGAGGGCGTGGGCGCCCGGGACCGAGGCGCTGCGGACGGTCGAGCCGTCGGAGCCGTGAATCCGGAGGCGGCCTCGGCGCACCGTCACGATCTCACCCGTGGGCGCCAAGAGCGCGGCGTCGAAGTCCCGGAAGTACTTCTCCTCGATCTTCAGCTCGAATCCCGCCGTCCAGGGGCTCGGCGTCGAGGCATGTCGCGGGGCGGCCACCGGGGCGTCGTCGAGGCCTTCGTCGAGGGCGACGGTCGCCCGCGGCGGAGGGGGCTCCTCGGGCCGGGGCGCCGGCACGTAGGACGGCCCGCAGGCCGCCGCGAGGGCCAGGACCATGCATCCGGCCGTGAGTCGAGTCATGTCTCGATTCTACGTCAGCGCGGGCGGCGGTCCCCCCTCGGACAGCCGTTTGTCGTCTTCACGGTGCGCGACGCACCTCGATGGTGATGGCCGTGGGGCTGCCTCCCGCGTTGGTGTCGTCGACCGACAGGAGGCGAACCTGCCAGCCGGCGATGGCTGTGTCGACGTACCTGTCGGTCGCGTCGTCGTAGCGCTGGCCCGAGATGTCTTGCCAGTCGGGATCGATCGCACCGCTCTCGATGCGCCAGCCGACCTCGGCCAGGTACTCGCCCCGTGCGAAGCGGACGTCGACGCCGGACAGGGGCGCGCTGGCCTTGTGCCATCCCCCGAGGAGCTGAACGTTGAGGTCGCTGCCGGTCACCGGCACCAACGCTTCCGGGTCGTCGAGCGAGAGCTTGCGCGGCCCCTCGGCGACGGGCGGCGGCGTTGGCGCAGGTACGATGGGGCCGGTTGCAGGGCCTGCGTGCAGGGGCACGGGCGGTGGGCGATCGGGCGCGGCGGCGGTTCCGCATCCTCCCACTAGACCGACGAAGAGGACGACCCTGCGGGTCACGTCAGTCGTCGCCGGCGAAGGTGAAGGGGCTAGACTGGCTGGTCGCGAGCTGGGCCTCGAGTCGCTCGTCGAGCTGCTCGACGTCGACCTTGAGCATCCAGGCGATCGACTGGAGAAAGCCACGCTCGGCGTCGTCGATCTTGCCGTCGGCGGCGGCGGCGGCGATGAGCAGCTCGAAGGTCTGCTGCCGCGTCTCCTCGTCGAAGCGGGCGAGCTGCTCCACGGCCTTGTCGCGGTCGGAGACTGGGGGCACCGGCGTGCCCTTCGGGATTTGGAAGCGGGCGCGGACCCGCTGCAGGAAGTTGGCTTCGTTGACGTGGATGTCTTGGTCGGCCGAGACCACGCCGGCGATGAGCCCGCAGATCTGGATGCGCGTGTCTTGTTCCATGCGTCCTCCTTCGCCGCCCGACGCTATCACGGCGCGGGTCGCGCGCCTTCGATGAGGCGACGCAGGAGTGCATCGGCGTCGGGCGGCAGGGGCTCGTGGCCCTGCCAGCGGGCGGCGTGGGCGAGCACCCGGGTGCGGTCGTAGGCCACGAACGAGCTGCCCAGGACCACCTCGGCCACATCGCTGCCGCGACGGCGCGGACGCCCTCGAGCTTGGGCACGGTGACGGGGGACAGGTGCTCACTGGCGTAGACGTCCGCCGGAGCCCCGCCCAGCTGCCCCCGCCCAGCTGCCCCGGCCCGCCGGCCCATAGCCCCCCAGGCATCAGCATCAGCGCTCGCCCCAGCGCCCAAACAGCATCCGCGGACCCTGCCACGCCCCCCGAACCCCGTCGACGCCGAGCTCTTGCCCTCTGCGCCCCGATCGGCCATGTCACTCCCAAGCGCGAGTGGCGGAATTGGTAGACGCGCCGGATTTAGGTTCCGGTATCGCAAGATGTGGAGGTTCAAGTCCTCTCTCGCGCACCCTGGCGAAACCCTTGGTGAATCCGACTGGCGGGGTCACGCTTGATGTGGACGAGAAGGGAGCCGCGTACGACGTAGGCGCGAGCCGAGGTGAG
>JGI12210J13797_10331435_pt1 | contig 15720 bp, 3 predicted proteins | sample ElkSlonscriptome_3_FD_13797 | JGI IMG/M metagenome (IMG submission 13797)
CTTCAAATAATCAAATCTTAAACCACTGGAGCCTTCACCACGGCCGGTCTTTTTGTGGATACCAAGCCACAGATAAGTTTTACCATTGTACCAGCGGGTACGTTGGTAGGCGCGGTTTACCATGATCCCTGCACGGGGGACCTCTTCTTCATAGATATAATACGCAGTGGGCTGCGCCTGGTCTAAGCCTTCGCGCAACAAAATGGTACGCGGACGCACCCGCTCAGTCGCCTCCACCTCAGCCCCGGGGGTGATACGCGGCATGGCTGCTCGCTGCAGTTGAATCTCCCGCTTGTCGTTGTCCCGGTGTACGGGTACAAAGGGAATCCAGTTTTCCGGCACTGTACTCATGATTTTGTAACGAATAGAAGCAGTTGCCTCATCAGAAGGGAGTACTTCCTCACCTGGGGCGAGCAGGCGCGTATAAAAAGAAGCCAGTTCGCGCGCAGCTTCAGCAGCTTTGGCCTTACGACCCGAGGGTGTACTGATATCCGTCTCAATGGCCCAAACCATATTGGCAACCTCATCGCGCAGCGTCACAAACTGCTCAACTGCTTTTCCCTCCTGAATTTTGGGTACCGTAGGTAGAAACAGCAGACTGTTGTCCGCACCCTCAAGCTCATTTCCTGTCTTGTTTATAGTAAACATAGTCCACCGCATCCAGTCATCGTCGGGACCTTTGCCGGTAGGGTTGACCCATGTTCGCTCGCCAAATACATTGGTAACTACCAGTCCCCGGACGTTAGATATTGTGCCCCCTTTTACATCTTGAGGAATAATAAACCAATCGTTGGCATACAGGAGCGTAAATTCTGCAAAGAGTAACTTACCAATCTCGTGTGTGTCTGGCTTTATGTCGCCAATGTAGGTCTTGCTGTTTTCAAAAGTCCACCAGCGGGTATTGGGCATACCTCCATAGTCTATGTTAGTAGGTATCAATGCGTTGGTGATACTGTCTTGTACATTTTTGTTCACCTCACCCTCTACCGACATATCTACATCCTGTGCTTCCGCCAGCGAGAAGTTAAACCAGTCCAGTCGCCCGGAATAGTATTCTTCCGCCTGGTATATTTTTTCCTGTTGGGTCCCGTTTTTGGTCTCAGGGGCTGAACAGGCAAACTGGTACTCCAGGCGGGAGGGCTGCCAGGCACTTTCAGCACCTTGCGGTTGCATAAAGAACTGCTCTACCCAGGCCCTGAAGTCCGCTGCCAGTGCATTTACCTGTGCCTCCGAGGAGGTACCCGTACCCAGGCTATCCCCTTGCAAGATCGCCTTGTACACCTTGTAACCGTCTACTCTTCTTCCAGACGTAGCCGCAAAGTCCTGCCAGGTCTCAGGATGGGCAAGAATAAAGGCATCGTCCTTATCATCAGGGTCGCTGGGCGCACTTACAGCGTAGCCTTTGGCCAAAAAATGGGCTTCTTCGTCAATGCCATTCTTTTTTAACATTTTGACCCATCTCCGCCCCATCATGATGCGGATATCAAGCGAGAAAACGTCTTCGTTTTTGATCGTAAAAGGAACAGCCTGCTGTTCTACCATAGCTTCCAGCGGTTCCTGTGCGCTGTCGTAAGCACGTGATGGGTGCTTGCCTGCTTTATATTTGTTGAGCATGGTAGTAGCAATGTGTACTTTTGCCCCGGCAGGTGATCCGGCATCGTCCATCTCAAATTCACCCATCTGCCATTGTTTGGTAAGCATCCACAGCGGGTCTCGGACTTCAGCTCTTAAGGCACGGTCAAAATCTTCTTTTCTTGGCCTGCCTTCCAGGCGGTTCCATAAGGTTATGGTAGGTAGCTTTCTTTTGGACAGCACCTGATCAATGCGGTTGATCGTGTATTTATTCATCATCGGCTAGGGTAGTTGTCATTGTAGACAGATTGTTAAAAGCATAATTCAGCATGATGCTTACGGGATACTTGGTAACGGGCGATATGGTAGCGGGCAACAGATTGGCGTAGCCGGTAGCTTTCAGCCCCGGAAAGCCGGTATAGTTGGTTTCGTCATTTTCAATCTGCTCCGGTTCTACTCCACGTAGCTTGGCCTCGTCTAGCGTTTCATTAAGAATAGCCAGCAGGTCATCCCAGGCCCAGCCTCTACCGTACAACTGCGGCGAAACTGCCAACAGCATACTTTGTGGTGGTTCGGAATTAGGGCGGTCGTAGTGGAAGGCCAGCCCGGCAGTTTCTTCTTCGGTGGGCACAACCTCTGTCCACTCGTCTACCAGCAAGCCGCACAACGCTTTGTCAGGGTCAAATGGCTCATGGTAATAGGCAGTATATAGCAGGTGGTCATTTTCACGAAAAACCTGTTGTAGCTGCTTGTTAGTTTGTGCATCAGGATGACCAAATTCTGAAGCAAACCAGCAGTAAGGTTCCTTCATAGGAAACTGCACCGGGTTCAACGCTATGTCTGCGCCGGTGAAGGATTCAATCTGAGCAATAGCCTGCTCCATATTGGCTATTTTTTCGCGAACCCGGGCTACGCCGTACATCCAGTCGTCTACCGGTAGCGGGTTGTTGAGCGTATTGTGTTGGTAGTCCAGCAAATCATCCATTTTGCCTAGCGCCATTTCCAACTCACCAGCGTGGATGGCCGGTGTAGTGAAGGAGGGTATCATTTTGAACTCTTCGCTCAACAATACATTAGCGGCCTGCTGCAACAGTTTTACCCTGGCAGACGGGGCACTCTCTGTTTCGTAAGCAGCCAGCAGTTCACTTTTGACTTTGCCCAGCCTGTCATTAAGATCGCTTTGCAACAAAATTGCTTTGTCCAGCAGGGTTTCTGCCAGCTGAAGGCATGATTTTTTAATATCTTCAGTATCAGTTTCTACCAGGTAAAAAGCTTCGTAAGAAAGCAGCGGTTCTAATGCTGCCAGGGCGTCAGATACTTTGCTGTAGTCAGCACTTACAAAAGCTTGAAAGCCAGTATCTCTCTTTTGTTGAAAAGCAGCCAGTTTAGTAGCCAGCGTTCCGGTACGAAACGCTTCGGGGTCGTTACCGTGGTCCAGTGTTGTCTGGGTAGAGATAAACCTTTCGGCTTTCAGCAGTACTTTGAATGCGTTGTCAGCAGTGGCATCATAAGTTGCCATTACCGCATTATAGTCAGCCTCCCGTTCATTCCAGGTATTTATCAGGCTTGTTACTTTCTCAAAAGCCAGGGAGAGCTGTGTTTTGCGCCATTGTATCAAAAACCCGCTACCCGTCTGAGGCAAGCCTGTCAAAGAAAGCAAGGCCAACAGCGGCAGGTAAGCGTCGATAGTATCATCAATATTGGCGACTATGGTAGCATCATCATCGCCTCCATCTCCGAGCGAATTGCTCAGCGTAGTTACAAATGCACTGAGGTAAGCCACCACTGGCTGGTTGGAGAGTGAGGCAAAGGTCTCTGTCTCCAGGTAATTGACTACGGCATCTACCCGCTCTCGTGGTAGCTCCTGACTTCCCTGACCATCTTGCTGGGCTTCGCTGCTACCGATAATGTCAGTAGCTTCCAGGGGCCTGGACTTGAGCAGCAGCGACCTCAGGTGGGTGATCAGCGGAGCGATCTCAAATATGGAGACATACTGATCTGCTGTCGCCTTGAAGTAGCGGATACGTATATCTGTATCAGGGCGTGGTGGCTGGCTGGCCTCGCCCGGCACCGCGAAGCTACTTTCCAAAATGTGCTTAATGATGTAGTCGTCCAGGGCGGACATCGCCTGGTCAGTGTCTGGATTTACCAGATACAATATATCCAGCGGCTGCAAGCCAAGGCTGTCCATACTTACCGGATGGTCGGTATATTCGGTATCAGAAGCCAGGTGGTAGAAGGAAACGTAGGCACGAATACGCGATAGTTCGGGCAGCACATCGCCCAACAGCATGTTGAGTCCCGGCTCAGCCATAGCACGTGGCGTATGGCCCGGCGTGATGGGCGCATTGGCTTTTATGTGAATACCCACGCGATGCGTAAGGTTTACTCCACTGCGGGGAGTTTGTGCCACCTCGGGTATTTGCGGATAATTACCTGAGCTGTAAGCATCCAGGGTGCCGGATGCCCGGGCTATGTTCCCCTGCGCTACCTGATGCACACTCTCTGCAAAAGCCAGGTCTGCCACAGCATCGTTGATATCGCGGATGTTGTTGATTTGAGCTACGATGATATCCCGGACATTTTGAGCGACTGAGCCCAGCCCCAGCTGACTGAAGTACTCCGGTTCGCCATTACTGCCCAGGTTCTCTTCTACAAACTCAATCATTTGTAAGCCGTCTACTACGTTTCTTGCCTCCAGTTGCTCGATGGAAACGTCTTCATCTTCCTCGGCAGTAGAACGGATCTGGTTACCCGCCAAAGGGAATTTTCTACGCAGCTTGAACACATACTGGTCAACGTTTGCCAGGTTGTTGTTATCGTGGATACCACGCTCAAACTCGTACCCCAGCAGGGCAGGTAGTCCCTGTCCGTTCTGGATACCCTCTACAATTTTCAGTGCTTTGCGTACCCTCTCAGATGAGAGGTTTACGTTGAACATATCCCCGTTCTCCTGATCTGCGTAGGCCTGGTAGCCGTTCCGTAGAATCGCGGCAGTTACGGCATGGTTTTGTGAAGGCGCATTGATAAAACCCAGGTTAGTGTTGTCCTCATAAACCGGATACCGGCCATCCGGGTTAAAAACCTCATTGAGTTCTTTGTCCAGTTTCTTTTCCCTGAATTGCTTATTTTCTGAGCGTACATTCTCAAGCCAACCATACGCGCCAATGTACAAACCCTGGTTGTTGTTCCGGTCTTCTGCGTTATCAATGGATTGTTCCGCCTGGTTTCGCAGGGCTTTGAGTTGATAGTTTACCAGTCCGTATTTCCAGGCATCAAACCGGTAGGTAGCACAATCAATATGTTCGGTAAATACTCTTTCTAAACGTGCCGTAGGGGTATCGGAAAGCAGCCGCAAGCTCTGGGTCTGTTCGTAGAGGTACTGCGTAGCCACATGCCTTTGCTGCATGGCTTTGGGTATATGTTCGTGTACCGGGCGTACGTCCGAACCTGTGATTTTTGACTGTTTGTCGTATAAGAAATGGTAGCGGCTTTCACTTTTAAAAGGAGAATCCAGCGTCTTAGCGCTCTGCATGTTGATTGCTTGCGCTTCGGCGGCATCGGTCTTTGGCTGACTTAGGTCGCGGACGTGTACGAAGTTAGCCTCTGCTTTGGCAATCCTAGCCAGGTCATTGGAGAGCAGTTTGTTGGCGCGAAAGAGGTTGAGGCTGGCCAGAAAGTAACTTTGCTCCAGCGAATACTTCAGCATGAGGTAAAGCAGGGCATTGGGGCGCTTGTCGTCAATAAATCCATCTTCCTTTCGCAGGGTATCAAAAGAGGTTTCGGAAACCCGGACCAGCCACTGAAGGTAGTTTTCAGGCGAACTCCCATCGGCACCATTGCTGTACACCCGTATGGGATTAAGTTCGGAAAGGGGCTGGTCATCAATCAGTGGCCCGGTCAGTTTGTGGGCATTCAGGACGAATAACTTCTCCAGGATTTTAGGATCTTCGTCTCCCGTCAGGCCCAGTTCGTTCAGTAAGAGTTTCCCACCGATAGAACTGCTGATGGCTTCCAATACGTCCTCTGAAGAAGCGGATTGCAGGGAAACGGCTTTACCGGTAGCTGGCTGTGATGCCATGTATAGATTATAAATATGCTCAAAACTCTCACCGGTACGGTTGTGAAACTCAACCGAGCCGCTATGGAGGCCCAGAATATCGAGCATGATCTGATGAGGGTCGCCGCTGGCGCCTGTGTGGGCTACCTTCAACGCCATGCGCTCCCAATCACTTTGGATGATGTTCAGCTTCTGTTCTAAGCCAGGCAGGAAGCGGGTAAAGCCGGAAGGCAGCTCATTGGCGATGTCGTTGGGCACCATCAGGGTTTTTTCTTTCAGCCAGCTTATCCGCGAAAAAGCAGTGGTCGGTAAGATGCCGTAAGGCTGATCGTCAATACGGATGGAGGGGATGTTGCCCCGCCCCACTACAAAGTGGTTAAAATACCAACGCAGGCTATTTGTTTGCCAATCGGACAGTGCTCCCTCCAGCATGGTTTCAAAAAAATAGCCCCAGGTAGCGGGCCAGAGCGCGGTGTTCATAGCGCGAGCTTCCAGTTGATCACGGCCATTGGTATTGATCATGTCGGCGAAGGTGCCTTCAGAAATACCCAGCATTTCACTAAACCACGCGCGATCGCTTTTGCTCCACCACAGCTGATCTGTATCTGCTCCTCCATCGGCGTTATTTTCTTCTGGCTTAAATATGAGATCGTAAGATGCATCAGCATCCTCGGTTTCGGTAAATGCCGAAGCTGTTTCACCGGTGTTGTTGGTGGGGGTGCCTATGGGTAAAAAACCAAATCCGCTGTTGCCAGAGTAGTGGTGCTTTATTAGTTCTTCAAACTGGGCCTGGCCTTCACTTTTGGTCGCGCTCATTTTGACACCTACGACAAAAAGGCGGTCAAAACCAGCACTTTGCTGCTCATTGGTCAGGGTGACTTTGAACCCCATGCCCTTGTCTACTGCTTCTTCAAAGTCGACCATCCACCGCATATCGCGAGTGATTTTGGTATCGGAGCCGGGTATAGTAATCAATTCTTCTTCGCTCATTTTAGGATCAGGCCCTACTATCAGAGGAAAAGGGACAGGATTGCCCATCATTTCTACTACCTCCTCTTCGCCATTGTAGGCGATCAGGCACAAGCGCTCAGGCATGATTGTTACTTTGGGTGCATGTGACCAGGTTTGTTTCTGAAGGTCAGTGTCCGGTTCAAAAGAAATGAACTGTACAACAACTTTTGGAGCCTCCCCGCCCGGGCGGGGAGGCTCCTGCTTGAGGTTGTTAGGTGCCAAGTTGTCGACTATCCCTGTAGCTCTTTCTTTGCCTAGCTCGTTGGCTAGCTTCTGAAAAGCAGCATCCATTGACTTCGTATCACCGGCAGCTTTTGCCAGATAGTAGTCTCGCCAGAAGGCAGCGATTGTTTCTCTCTCTTCTTTACTTGTCCCTGACTTGTCGTTGATCACCAGGATGACGGTTGTCTCAGAGATATCTATTTTGGCATCAATAATTTCCTGGTAGTTTTTGGGGCGGTAGGTATTCATCAGGTACTGTGCCCTGCCGTATCCGTGGCCATCGGCCAGGTAACGCCAGGCAGCACGGCGTTTTGCTTCATTACCGGCTGAGGCCCAAAACTGCATCCAGAAGGTTTCGGTATCGCGGGCTTCCGCCTCTGAGAGGGTCTCCTCAAAAGTATCCACCGAGCAGTCGTCGGGGTAAGCCCGTACCCATAACTGATGTCGGGTTGATGTACCGTCAGTGATTTCCTTGAAACGGGTCTCTAGCCGTAGCGGAAGCAGGAGGATGGGTGTTTTTTCGTCAAGCCTGTTCAAATGCTCACGGGGGTCGCTAAAGTTTGCAAAATCCTTCCAGGCGACATTCAGGCCACGGTCTATCGCAGTTAGCTGATCATACGCCGACTGTATTTTACCGTCTTCTTGTTTTATCGCAGCCTCAATACGCCCAAACTTTTCTCTTAGTTGGTCACCTTTAGGGTTCAGGTAGCGCTTCAGGCGTTCACGCTCCGCTATGAGTCTCTTCTGGCGTTCTTTGGCCAGGAATATCTCTTTTTCCTTAGCGCTTTTGTTGCGTCTAGCGCTGTTCAGGGCTTGAGTGTCTAGTTCGTTTACAGGCATTGTTTTAGGTTTTGGGTAGCATCTCGGCACCGTGTACAGCTACCATCACTGGTGACTGGTAGAGAATGTAGGCAAGCTCGGCAGCGTTCATATTTTTGTGCCAGTTAAATTGGATATCTTCTGCCCGTTGTACTAATTTTTCGTCGTCATCGTCTTCAAGGGCATTGTCTGCGATACTTATGCTGGCCGTTGCAGAAGTTATCTGCAAATTTTTAGTAGCTCCGGGTGCACCGCCATCAACGGCCGGAGTAGTATTGCCCCAGGCCATGTCATTCCAGACTTCCAGTTCGCCAGCTTCAGTAGTGCCTATGTCAAGCCCGAAGCGGGGTTCGCCAGGGCGTTCTTTGATCACAAAAAACCAGCCGGCACGATCTTCAAGGTCCGACAGCTCGCCCTCGGTAGCACCTTGTACTTCGCTTACGTTCAGGTTGAACCCAAAGAAGTAAATATCGGGGTCTACCTTGGCTTCGTACAGTGGTGTTTTGACAGTATCCAGGGGCGGATTGTCATCTGAGTCAGCCGGAAGCGGTACCAGCTCTCGTTCCTGGTCGCGATCCGGACTATCGTCAGTATCACTTTTAGGCTTCCACCTGGCGCGGTGGGCGTAGATGATCGCATTGGGGTATTTTTTTAGCAACTCGCCCCGGACCACCAGTACTACTTCTTCTTCGTTTTCACCCGGAGCCTCACGATGATCATGATCTCCCAGTTTGGAGAACTTAGACCAGCGATGTAGTTTGGGAATGTCGCGCAGTTTCTCCCGGATGGTTTCCTGTAGTGCCTGATCAATCTCTTCGTTGGTAGCTTCTGCTCCCAGCCTGTCCTTTACCTGGTTAACCATCGTTTCCATTTCATCCTGCGGAAAGAGGTAATCGCTGACATCCCAAAACTGTCTAAAATAGCTACCGCGCTGGTCGGTTGGGAACTCGCGCCATAGCAGCTCACGGGCAAATTCGTGGTTCAGGCCCACCATGTATGCTTCAATAAAGCGTTGGTTGGTTTCCAGTAGCGAAATAGAGTTTTGTGCTATTAGATTGATATTGGGCAGAAACAAATCAGAAGAAATATTGATCAATGATTTGTACATAGGCGTATCAATTTCAGGATACACCATTGCTTCTTTGAAGACCTCCCTCACGCGTTCGGCAAGTATACGCCCGGGAATATAGATTTTATTGTTCAGGATGTAGTTGGGAATCGCCCGGTCGGGGTTGATCGTTTCTACAGTAGCTTTAGCAATATCCCCTAGTTTGAGTTGCTGACGCTCTGGCTCTATTGCCAGGGCAATGTTAGTCTGAAGCAGTTCAGATGAATCTTTCAGTGCCGCCTTGAAATTCCTGCCTTCTGCGCTATCGGCACTACCCTTGTTGTATTTTGTTTTTTCACCAACAGGTACCAGCTTAAAGTTAGTGTAGGTAGGAAAATCATTTACTGCTTCGGGTGTCTGCCCTTCTTCCGAAATATTGTCGGCTGTCTCTGCTTTTTTCTTCCAGCTACGCATTCTGGCATATAACGCCAACAAAACCAAAGCAATAAGCAGGGCAATGCCACTGATGATTTTTAGGCCGGGACGGCCTTCCATTGCGCCAGTAGTTGACAAGATTACCAGCAAGACGATGATCAGCAGTGGTACGCCGAGCAGCAGATAGTTGAGCCACTTGTATTTTTCCATCCATCGGCGTAGGAATCCTAGCCTGTCTGAGGGACTGGCTTCTTCGCTGACCTGTTGGATGGTGGGCAGGCCCTTGGGGATTTTTTTTACTGGTGCAGGGAGCACTTCGCCTTTGTTCAGCCTATTAGCCAAAGAGGCCACCCGTATACTTTTCTCCCGGAAAGGAAGCTTTTTGACCAAGCGGCTCCGTGGGCGCGAAAACTGCTTTATGCTTGGTGAAAAAGCAACAGATGGCACTATGCTTTCTTTGACCAGGTGTTGTACGGTAAGCACCTCTTCTTTGCCCTCTACCGATATGCCTCGTGACAATACCCGCGCATGTACCGGCTGGGTAAGGTTGAGGAAAGCGCCTACGTTGGTTTTCTGCAGGCCCTCTACGTGCTTTTTGTACCACTGCCTGCTCACCAGATTGGCCATTTGGGCAAACTTGATCTGGCGGTTTGCCTCCAGCACTTTCCCTACCTGTTCCCAGGCAGCTTCCATGTACTGCTCCTGGTTAGTCTGTACTACATTGGTACCAAAGCCTGCGGGCACCCTAAACCGAGGGTCCAGGTTAAGCTCATGGATCCAGTTATTGTCAGGAATTGTATCTGCATCGTCAAGCAGACGATTGGTAAGTGCATGCCAACGACCGTAGAGAGGTGCTGTAATAAGCGGATCGGGATCAGCCTGTGCCGCCGACTCCTGGGCAATTTTGTCGGGTAAGTCGGGATGCTGATGCGCATCTTCCGGTGTTTTTTTAGCGTAATCGTCAGCCAGATTGATAAAGGCGGCCAACTGTTTCTGGAATTCCCTTGGGTAAGGGGCTATGGCCCACTCATCGTAGTTATCAAACTTCTCCTTTTCACTCTCTGACATGGAGGCATAAGGAATCCTCAGTGCACCGCCTAGGCGCAGTATTCCTTCCAGTTGGTTGACATCGGTACCGTTTTCTGGAGCATCGCCAATACCGTTGATATTAGAACCGGGATTGGTCACGTCCATATCGCGGCGGCCTACCCGACTGTCTACGGGTTTGGGTTTGAGCAAACGCACCAGGTACTCAAAGTCCCCTGCCGGACCCGTCTGAAACGACCAGTGGTGATAGTAGGGGAAATTCAGGGCTTGCTCTTTTCCTTCGTAGTCTGCCCAGGCTGAAAACGTAGCATGAAGCGTCGGTACATTTGCAAAGATAGTTTCTACATTGAGCCCTAAGCCTGCCAGGCGGCCGCTCTCAAAGGTTGGTACCAGGAAAGCATGGTAGCTGGTATTTTCCTGCAATCGGCGTGGACATAAAATACGGGAATATGCTTGATCCGGGTTTTGAGTGACCAGGTTTTCATAAGCCTCAATAATAGTATCTGAAGGATCTGAAACTACCCGCTGGACATCAGGATTTGTCAGATCGTTGGCAATCAGATCATCATTTACATGTACATGTGCCCAGGCCCATAGCTGCTCTGCCGGAGGAAAGATATCCGCTGCATCACTCGCCATTTCAATATAGGGCGAGGCCTTGTCAGATCCTCCTTTGCCAAACTTAAACTCATCTTCCTTTACCACTACCAGGGCCAGCCAGGGCCGTAGCCGGTCTTTGTTGTCAGGCTTTGCCGGGGTATAGCGCCACGGAAAATCCTCCTCGTAAAAGTCTATCGCTGCCAGGTAGTTAGGCTCAAAATTGCTGATGGCCTCATGAGGTTCTGTATTGATGATAGAGCGCTTGTCAATACCGACAATATCAGCGGGCCCGTACAAACCTACCTGCTTGGTGAAGGGCGTGGCCGCGTTGGCACCATCGGCTATGAGCTGCAACTGTACGTCTATTGGCGCACGTAGTTTTACAGTTGTATCGTTGTCTGCGGCTTGCAGCTGGTTGGCGATGCCCAGCCTCAGCCAGGGCAGGAACGAATAAGAGGATAGTATCTTGCTCATGGCAGACTGTTTACTTCGTTGTTAGGAATTACATGCACAGAACCGGCGACGGCAGGGTCTTGGGCGATAAGGGAATTCAGGTATTCATCAGCACTTGCCTGGCTCGCAAAGTTGACAGCCTCCGCTCGCAAAGGGGTGTTGTTCCGAGTATTTGCCACTGTATATTTCCCTCTGCCTACTGCAATTTTCTCGTTGAAGGGTTGATATTGCTTTTTGACTTTATAAGATATCGTGGATTTTGCGACTGCGTTATTTCCCAGGAATGCGGAAAAAAGCGCCTTTACTAAGTTGAAGAAGCGCTGCCGATAGCGTTTGTAAGCTGTGTCTATTGTAATCAGTTCGTAGCGCACATGCCTGACGGTGAGCTTTCCAAACTTTATCTGGCTATCACTGACCGATAGCTCATAGCCACCGGTTTCTTTCTCGTAGGCCGGGCTACTCAGCTTCTTGCTGTCCTTCATTTCCTGGTACTGAGCACGGGCAAAGTTTTCTTTGATATCACTCTGAGCTACAAAAGAGCCTAGTGGAACAAAGTCCAGTACTTTCGCATCGTCGGGCTTTTTGCTGCCTACTTTGTCCAGCGTGATTTTGAGCGGTAAGGCCCGCTGCGTAACCCGAATACTGCCTACCGGATGCAGCACCAGCATTTCTTCTTCCCCTTCTTCTGCCTGGGGAATTTCTCTTAGTGTAACCAAAAGGCTGTTGGCAGCAGGGGCGAGGGCCTGCCAGTTGGCCGCTTTGCCCAGCTCTTCCTGTAGGATTGGGATAATCTGGATGGGCGGTAGCTGGGTATTTTCTTCATCGCCCCAGCTTTCGTCAAAGCGGGCTTTGAAAGTAACGAACAGGATCTTGATTTTTCCGTATCCTTTGGCCCGCCAGGGAGATGTACCTTCAAGTGAGAGTTGGAGGCTGATGGAAAATAAGCCAGCGCCAAAAACTTTGAGCGATACTTTACCCGAAATTTCAATGATAAAGTAAAACGGGTTGAACTGGAAGAGAGCGTCAAAAGCCAGGTGCCCTTCAATTTTAAACTCACTGAAACCGAACATCAGCTCAATCTTGCAACCAAACTGCGCGGTGTTAGACGTAACGGCGAAGTAGCCCTCCACCCGGATTTTACCCCAGGACTCATTCAATATATTGAGCGCTACTCTTTTTGGGACAGGAAAAGGCAGTGGAGGAGGGTTAAACTGAGGGTGAAAACCACCTACACTCACCACAAAATTAGAGTCGTCGCCCCAGGCAATAAGTACGCCCATCTCACCTTCTATAGTGATAAACAGCACCCGTGAGTCAAAGATAGATGCAAAGAAAAAGGCAGTCTTCTTTTGGAAATCAATAGCCCCGATGAAGTTGACCTGTAATTTGAGCAGTGCGGCCTCTTCGTCGGGCAAGATACATTTAAGTACCCCGAGGATAGCAATGCGCTCCAGTCCTCCGCCTTCGTTGGTACGAATCTCAATAATTATCCCAAGTGATATGCTGATCAGAGTAGGTGTCCCCCAGCCTAGCTTGGCCATAGGACCGATCAGGAACTTATCCTGGCCGATTGGGAAAAACTCTTTGAGGTCGCTGATGATCTGCGGGGCATTCTCAACCACATTGGTCGGAAACATGATGTTGGCGGTAGCCCCGGTACGTATTCCTTCGGCCAGTGGCTCTAGTTTCATGGTGCGGTGCAGGCCCAGTAACCCGCCTGCGCCCAGGAACACGAAACCGTAGCCCAGTTGTAGGGTAAATTCTGCTGTAATGATTACAAGCAGTGAGAACCCATCAGAGCCGTCGGGCATTTTAGTGGAGATCAGCCCGATGGCTTTGAGCGACAGGAAGTCCTGGAAGGTAAGCTCCAGCACACCCGCATACTCACCGCGTTCGGCATCTATAAACAGGTAGCCCCCTCCCTTGACTACCCCGGCATCTATCGCCAGGCCAATACCGTTGGGCGGCTTGAAGGCAAAATCAAGATCAAATTTGCCCAGTATGCCGTTGTTCAGGGCGTTTTCGCTGATAATAGCTTTCACACCTACATTTTCTACACTGGCAGCGATGGGGCCTAAGCTAAAGCCTGCCGAAACACCCAGTGTCAGGCTCGTTTCTTCCAACAGGCCAAGTTCCAGGCTGATCTTACTCACCTTGATAGGCCCCAGGTCAAGGTGAATGGGGATGGATATGGCGACGTTGTTTCCACCATCTATATAAACGCCTTTGCCAAATTTCCAGGTAGCGGTAATGTCGCCTACCATGATCTCTACAGGATCGCTGATGAAGTTTTTTAGCAGTCCGTCCTGTCCCAGATCAATGATAGCCCGTAGTTGTTCCAGCCCTCCTTTTAGGAAGAAGTCCCCGTGCAGATCACCTCCGATAGTGACTGATGCTGACTTGATATCTACTTTGGAGCCTCCACCGAAAGAAATGACCGGTAGCGTTTCATTGTTAGCCCGATCAAAATATTTAATACCGGTTTCAAAGCCCGCGTTGATACTGCCTCCGGTCTGTAAGCTAACCCCCAGCGGGCTGATAGCGAGAAAAGCTCCTCCCAGGGCATCTACCGAGATGTTGACAAGTACATCCAGGTTATCGGCTATGGGGATTGATTCGGCGATTGTCCCGTTTACAAAGGGAGCTACGGCAAAGCCCAGGTTCTGCTCCTGGTTCATATCGCCATATGGTAACAGCTTGAATCCAGCCTCAGTGTCAAAGATCGGGTTGTTCTCTGCGTCCAGTCCGGTAGCGTTCTTTTGTATCAATGCCAGCGAAAGCTGATAGTGATCGTCAGCCGGATTGAAGTTGGAAAGAAATCCGGCCAGCTCAGCAGGGCTTACTTTTTTAAAGATTGCCAGCGATAGCCCCGCCGCTTCAAACATCGCTGCCAGGTTAGTAAACAGGAATTTGTAGTCGAGCGATTTGGGATCACCTGCCGATGTGTTGCCGTTCCAGCCATATACTTCTTTGGCCCAGCCGGAAGTATCGGATACAAAATCACTGATCTTTCCCCAGTCAAAACTGATTTTGGTATAAGGCAGATCACGGGCATCTTCAATAGCTTCTATCTTCAGTACGCCTAGTATTGACAAAAAAGTAAGTAAGCCGGGACGTCTTACAGAAAGGTATTTGTGAAGCAGATAGTCAAAAATTTCCACAAAAAAACCACCACTAAAGTAAGTAGTCAGGCTGCTGGAATCACCCACTGACTTTACCACAGAAAAAATCTCCAGTAATTTCTCAAGATCGGGGTCTTCGCCTTCCGGGGCATCGTCTTCGGTCAAACCATCTATGGTAGTAGCCAGTGACTGAAAGGACACTATAATACTACCGGTGTCGCCTGAGTTGAGGTCATAGCCAAACTGACGGAAGAATTTGACCAGCTTCTCTTCGGAATGAGCTGCTTCCAGGAGTGGTTCGGCAAACCAGGATAATTCGTCAAAAAATGTATTTGCTTCCATAGTTATTCCCTCCCCCATTCAGATGAATTGCCCCTGGCAGATTCAGGCCAGCTATTGCTATTGGCTACTACTTCGGCCGTATTAAGCGAAGGCAAAGGCTGTAGTAGGAGTGCTTCTACGTCCAGGATACCCATGCCACGGTTGAGGTTGTCCCAACCGGTAGGTTTGCGCACACTACCCGACAGGCAGTGTCGGAAAACGTCGGTAAGCAAGGGACGGCCAAATGTGCGAATCAGGTTGAGCCGCCCGTGGAACGCCTGCCAGAGAGCACAGGCACCGGCGGTCAGTGCGGTTGAGTAAGAGGTGCCGTCTCCATTAGGATCAATGACAAAATTTCGTGGTGGGTTAGGGGCAGTAAACCGGGGAACATTACCGGTAGTACGGGCTACCATTACCCCCCAACCCGGCGTTGTGAGGTCTACCTCAGGCCCATAAAACCCCTCCGTCGGTTGGCTTTCATTCTGAGGGCATCCTGCTATACTCAGGGCGTGCACACTACGTCCGGGGGCAGCAGGACCCACTGAACCACGGGTGTTGAATGCCTGTCCGGCAGCACAACAAACGATAACTCCCCTTTGTCTGGCCCGTATCAACGCCTGCTCAAGGTAAGAAGGCATGCGCAAGCCTCCCAGGCTGATAGAAATCACCCCCACCAGGTCATTGTTAAGGGATAGTGCATGATAAATGGCTTCGGTCACTGTGCGGTAGGTATTGACTGGCTGGCCATGCATGCTAGTATGGCCAGAACCAAGCGCCACAGTATCTGATACGCGTAGCGGAATGACCTCTGCTTTGGGGGCTATACCAGTAACAAAATCGCTTGTCGGAACAGTGTAAGACGGATAATTATTGTTGGGAGGATTCTGACTGGGGTGCCCTTCATCACTCAGCATCAGGCTGGCGGTAGTGGTCCCGTGGCTAGGGTGCATGCCAGAGAGCGTGTCTTCCGCACTGAGATGTGGTGCAAATCTTCCAAAAAAACTTTTTGA
>JGI12210J13797_10374889_pt1 | contig 15712 bp, 11 predicted proteins | sample ElkSlonscriptome_3_FD_13797 | JGI IMG/M metagenome (IMG submission 13797)
CGGCAAGTGGGGCTCGGCCCGCGTGCGCGACCAGGTGCTCGACCGCCGCGCCCTCGATCCGGGGCACCCGCTGCACGGCCCGCTCGCGGCCGTGCGCGACCGCCTGCTGCCCGACGCCGGCGGCCTGTGGTGGTTTCGGACGTGCGAGACCTTCGGCGCGCGCCCGGGGCAGCGCTTCGCCACCGAGCTGTCCGAATTCCTCGGCAGCCGCGTGGCGGGGCACACGTTCATCATCGGCCACGTGCAGAGCGGGCTGCACTCGCTGCGCCCCGGCCAGCGGCCCACGTGGTCGGAGGACGAGGGCCTGCTAGAGGGCTCGCCCGAGGAGCCGAAGCGCGCCTACTGGTCGCGCTGGCGGGCGCCCAACACCATCACCTGCCTGCGCGGCGACGTGCCCTCGGGCTACTGAGGTCGCACCGGCGCTGCTCTAGTCCCCTGGAACCCCAGCGCCGTCGCCCTCGCCGACGCCGGCTGCCCTCGCCCTCGTCCTCGCCCTCGCCCAAGCCTCGCGCGCCGAGCCGCTCGGCTCAGGAGCGCCGGCGGGCCTTGGACGAGCGCGAGCGACAGCGACCGTTGCCGTCTTCGCAGCGGAAGCGGACGTGCATGTGATCGCGGTGGCCGTCCCAGTGCTTGAGCAGCGGCGCCTCGTCGGCGTCGCTGTCGGCCACACGGAAGTAGCGGGCGTACTCCCGCTCGCTGAGCTGCTCGCGGGCCAGCGGCTTGAGCAGGCGCTGCAGCCGACTGCTGATGAAGATCTGCTGGACCTCGCCGGTGGCGACCAGCGACTGGATGAGCACCCAGTTCTTCTCCACGTCGAAGTTGGCCTCGTCGGCCCGCCGCCAGCGCTCGGCCTCGGTGCCCTCCACCAGCACGTAGCCGAGATCGACGTCACGACCGGTGCGATGCGAGCGGTGCGGCAGGGCTCGGCCACCCCGACGCGCCGAGATCTCCCCCACCGACACCGGCGGGGCCACCTCGAACGACTCGCCGTAGCGGGTGAACGCCTCCACCATCGCCCCGATGGCGTTGACCGCCCCGAACGCTCGGGTGCGACGCTCGCGGAGCGTCCAGTAGGCGCCCTCGGGCATGGGCAGCCCGTGGCGGAGCCGGCCGCGGTTGGGCGAGCCGATCGACTGGGTGGGGAGGGTCTCGTCGTGCTCGTAGACCCGCAGCTGCTCCCCCGCCTCGACCGTGGCGCGCCCGCGGAGCTCGGGGTTGAGCGCCACGAGATCGCGATGGAGCATGCCCCAGCGGCTGGCGAGGGCGTCGACCGACTGCGGCTCGTCGACCGTCCAGTGGATCTCGCGGAGGTCGAGCTCCAGGGGAGGCGCGGCCTCGGGATCGCCCTCGGGCTCGAGCGCGTCCTCGGGCTCGGCACCCTCGCGGAGATCGAGCGACGCGACCGACTCGGGCGCGTCGCCCAGCGGCAGCTCCGGAAGATCGACCACCTGAAGCGGCGGGCGAGCGACCTCGTGGGAACCCAGCGGCTCACCGGCGGTCGCGATCCGACCACTGCTGAGCAGCAACACGAACAGCCCGAGCCGTCTCACCACCACGGCGAGGACCATACCGAAGCGAACGATCGAGGGCCAACGAAAGCTCGACGATCGGGCGGCCGGATGAGGGACCGGGGCCGAGGACGCGCGTGTTCGAAGGCACTTTGGTGCCCGACGCTACGCGCTCGGCTGGTTTGCTCCCGGGGGTCGCCGCGGCCGCCGAGGTCGCCGAGGTCGCCGCACGTGCTCACAGCGCCCACGTCGTCCTACGCGGGGCGGCGAGGGCGACCTCGCAGCCCGTGGTGAAACCCTCGCGCGGCCATGACACTCGCAGTAGGTGCGGCACGAGGCCTCGATGTCGGGTGGCGGGGGGCGGGTCGTCGATGGTGCGATCGTGGCACTGACAGCCGACGAGCAGCAGGCCGAGCAGCAGGAGCGGGCGCAGGGACATGGTCGAGGACGAGCGTACCCCGCGGGGTCCGCGTCGGAGGCACCGGTGAGGAGTGGCTCGGGTGGGCGTCCCGTCAGCGCGTGGGGTCGAGCGCGGCGACGACGCGGACGGTGTGCACGATCCACACCGACCTCGTCCGAGACCATACTCGCGAGCAGGACGTGGTCTCGGTCGGAGAGCTCCGTCACGACGATCGCGGTGTTCATGAGCCCCCTGAACATCTCATCAGAGGACCCCCATCCCGTCCGCGGCGTTCCGCCCCCTGGGCCAGCCATCGTCAGGTTTAGTTGACATAGTGGTCGACCGATCGAACGTTGCTATCGCACTGATACGCCCTATAGTCCCGAGCGTCGCCCAGCCACCACTTCAGGGTTGACATCGGCTCACGTCGCGCAGAACGCTGAAGACGTGACCATGGAGACGTGGGGGGCGTGCGCCGACGAGGTCCCAGCCCGGCGAAGGCGACCCCTGACGCGGATTCTTGCCATGCTCCTTTCATGGGGCATTTCCACCGCACAACGACAATGATCCCAGCCCGATACAGAGACTACGTATTCATCTTCGTGATGACGATCCTGATGGGGCTCTCGATCTCGGGGATCATGACCTTCTGGAACGGCTGGTCAGGGGGGTTCATCCTCACCTGGATCACAGCGTTCGCGAGGACCTATGTCATCGTCGTCCCGACGGTGCTCATCGTCATGCCCATCGCCAAGCGACTCACGGCAATACTCGTTCGGCCACCGGTCGACGGAGCGACGCCCGGTGCAGATGTAGAGTGATGACAAGGGCGACGGTCGTACTCTCTGTGACTGGGCCGAGCACCGCCGACGTGGGCGCCGCCGCGCGTCTGGACCTGCCCGGCACGAAAGACTCGTCCGCTGACGACAAGAGATTGCAAGCTCGAACCTGAACCCTTGGGGTCCGGCTGGAGGATGGAAATGCGTCGAATCATCAGGAATGTGCTCGCTATTACGATGGATCAGGAACTCGGAGACCGTCATGGTGTCGACATCCTCATCGAGGACGACCGGATCGCCGCAATTGGGCCCCAGCTGGATGTCTCCGAGGTCGCGGAGATCATCGACGGGCGGGGCTTCATCGCGATCCCCGGCTTCGTGGACGCGCACAGGCATAGCTGGCAGACGACCATCCGCGGCCTGAACTCCGACATGTTCTTCTATGAGTACGTGACCACGCTCAATCCAAGATACGGCGCGGCGCACCGACCACAAGACAAGTACGCAGGGGTACACCTCGGCGCGCTAGATGCGCTCGACGCTGGCGTTACGACGATGGTCGAATATGGAATTGCCGTCGAGTCGCCCGATGACTCCGATGCCATGATCGACGCGCTTCAGGATGCGGGCGTGCGTGCCATGTACTGTCATGGCGTGGCTTCCGACTGGCAGAGATGGTGGACCGACAGCGCGTTACCGCATCCGATGGACGACGCGCGGCGCCTCGCCCGCGACCGCTCTTCCTCTCGGGGGGGTCTCATCGACCTCGGTATCGCGCTCCGGGGACCCGAGTTTACGACGCCCGAGACCAATCGTCGCGACTTCCAGGAGGCGCGGGATCTAGGACTTCGGATCACCCTGCACGTAAAATCGGCGGGGGCGATCGAGGCGATGAAGTCCTACCTCGGACCGGATACCTGCTACGTGCATTGCTGTGAGTCGACCGATGACGAGCTAAAGATGATCCGGGACTCTGGAGGCCATGTGAACGTGACGCCGGAGTGCGAGATGGGCATGCACGCTCCGCCGGTCACTCATCGCCTCTTCAAGCTCGGTATGGTGCCGTCGCTTGGTGTCGATGGCGCCGGTACTGTGTCTGCGGACATGTTCGTTCAAATGCGCATGGCCTATCAGGAGCTGCGTATGCAGATCCTCCGCGAAGGGATCGAGCGCGAGGGAAAGCCGCCGTTCAAGTGCCCCGTCACGACCCGCGATGCGCTGCGGTGGGGGACCCTGGAGGGGGCAAAGCAGTTCGGTCTCGATGATCGGATTGGCAGCCTGACCCCGGGTAAACAGGCCGACATCGTGCTGCTGCGCACCGATGGCATGAACATGACCCCGCTCAACCACCCCGTGGCTGCGACGGTCATGAATGCGAGCGTCCGGGATGTCGACACCGTGCTCGTGGCCGGAAAGGTCGTGAAGCGCGGCGGCGCTTTGGTCTCCGCCGATGTCGAGAGGGCAAAACGCCTCGCCGTCGAGGCACGAGACTATCTCTACGCCCAGGTAGGGCCGCCAGATTTTCTCGCCACACCATCGTCGAGCTAGTCAGCCCGTGGTGAAGCCCTCGTGGGCGGCTAGGAAGCACACTTGGCGATGTCGGGGCGGTCGTTCGAGCCGTCCTCGGACGGGTCGGTGCTGGTGAAGTGCTGGATGAGCTGTCGCTCGCGCTCCTCACCCCACCGCTTCGCGGCCGACTTTGGTGCCGACGGGCGCCTTGCGACGCTCGCGGAACTTATCATGCTCCGACATGATGAACACGGACATCAGAGACCAGCTCCGCAAGACCCTCGTCGAAGAGATCGCGCCCTCGTTTCGAGTCACGATTCCGTACGAGCAGCAGCGCGAGGTCCTCGACGCGATCGGGGCAGGCAGCGCGCTCCCCGATGGGCTCGAGGAGGAGCGCGGGGAGCTGGCCGGCCTCACCACCACGTGGTTGGTCGCGCCCGGGGGGAGCACCGAGCACGCCCTGCTGCACCTGCACGGCGGCGGCTACGTCGTGGGCTCGTGCATCTCCCACCGAGGGCTCGCCGCGTGGCTCTCCGCGTCGGTGCGCGTGCAGGTCGTCCTACCCGAGTACCGGCTGGCGCCCGAGCACCCGTGCCCCGCCGCGATCGACGATGCGGTGGCGGCGTATCGGGCCCTGCTCGACAGCGGCCTGGCCCCGGAGCGGGTCGCGCTGAGCGGCGACTCGGCGGGCGGGGGCCTGGCGTTGGCCACCCTGATGGCGCTGCGCGATGCCGGGGAGCCGCTGCCGGCGGCGGCCTTCCTGCTGTCGCCGTGGACCGACCTGACCCTGAGCGGCGAGTCCATGAAGACCCGCCGACAGCTCGATCCGTGGCTGGAGGAGCCCATGCTCACGAAATTCTCGACGCTCTATCGCGGTGAGCTGGCCCCCGACGATCCGCGGGTCTCTCCGCTACTCGGCGCGTTCTCCGGGCTCCCGCCCCTGCTGGTGCAGGTGGGCGACCACGAGATCCTGCGCTCGGACTCGATCCGCCTCTCCGAGCGGGCGGAGGCCGCCGGCGTCGAGCTGAGCCTGGAGGTCGCCGACGCGCTGTGGCACGTCTACCAGCTGTTCGCGCCGGTGCTCCCCGACGCCACCGAGGCGCTCGATCGCGCCGGTGAGTGGCTGCGGGCCAAGCTCCAGATCGGCTGAGTCGCCGCGCTCGATGGCCGCGCCTGCTGCTGCTTGACGAGGCGCTCGGCGCCGAGGTCTGCGTGCTCGAGCGAGGGTGGGTGGTGCAGCGAGGGGACCTGGCCGCGCTGCGGGCCCGCCCGGCCACCGAGTTCGTCGCGGAGTTCGTAGAGCTCGATTTCTCCGGGACGAGTTCCTGCTACCATGTCGTGCATGACCGACGACGCCGAGCGTCAGGCTCGTGCTGCACAGCGACGCCAGCGAGCGACTCTCCGCAGAACACACCTACAAGATCGGGAGCACGACCTCGATCCTCTGCGCGGCCCACCGGCGATCTCATTGGTCACCACGCTCAGCGACGAGAGTTGGTCCCTGACGGGTCGTTCGTGGCCGAGCTACCCTCGGCAGGAGATCCCCTGCCGTTTCGTTCCCGATCCTCGCACGTGATCGAGCTACCCGACGATTTTCGCGATCTCCTCGTCGAGTTCGCGGATGCCAGCGCAGATTTCGTGGTGGTTGGCGGGCATGCCGTGGCCTTCCACGGACACCCAAGGGCGACCAAGGATCTCGACGTGTTGGTGCGCCCGAGCATCGACAATGCATCCCGCGTGTACAGGGCTCTGGCTGCCTTCGGCGCGCCGCTCCAGTCCTTCGAGATCAAAGAGGAAGATTTCTCTTCCTATGAGGGAGTCCTCCAGATCGGACTGCCGCCGCGGCGCATCGATGTTCTCAACCGCGTGGCGGGGATCACCTTCGAGCTTGCGGTACAGGCTGGTGATGCGTTCGAGGTCGACGGCCGCCGCATTCCCATCATTGGTCTCGAGTACGCCTCGTCCTACGACGGCGAGATCAACCTCTCCGCGCTCGGGGACGGCGACGTCGTGATGCTACGGAGCTACCCGCAGGGCTTCGTAGGCTGCAACGCCAGCGGAGAGGTCCAGACCAGCCACAGCCCGACCGTCATCGACGGCTACGTGTGGATGGTGCATCGGACCGACATCGACGGCGACGGGACCGACGAGCTACAGCTCGAGCTCATCGATGGCTCGGGAGAGACGGGCACCTACCTGAAGATGAACGGCAGCGACGAGCTATCCTGCGAAGCCATCACCGGGATCGGAGATGCCGCGGGATGGAACTTCGAACAGTCCGTCAGCACCGGCGGAACCTACTACCGGACGGTGCTCAGGATGCTGAGCAACCACGAGCACGGCCAGTGCCTGAGCTTCTCCGACAGCGGCGGCAGCGGAGCGTCGTGCGTCTCCTACAAGGACAGGCTCTTCAGCTTCGAGATCCTGGCCCACGCCTCGTAGCCAACGCCCTCCTCGCGCCTTGGCCCGAGCCGCGCTGACGGCGCTCTGACCCCACGAGGGTTTCAGCTAGCCCGTACGCAGCAGATCGATGAGCGCCGCGGTGGCGGCCGACGGGCTGCGGTCGCGCAGGCGCACGCCCCAGAACTGTCGCACCACCGGCGTGCCCGAGATCGGCACCACCTGCAGGCGCCCCGCCTCGAGCTCGTCGCCCACCGCCATGCGCGACACGAAGCTCAGGCCCAGCCCGGCCAGCACGCAGCGCTTGGCCGCCTCGGTGCTGCCCACCATCACCCGCACCGCGCCGCCCTCGGCCTCGGCGTCGGAGGCCAGCCGGGCCAGCAGCGGGGCCACGGCCGCGCGCGTGCCCGAGCCCTCGCCCCGCAGCACCAGCGGCACGGAGGCCAGCCACGCGTCGCCCTCGGTGATCAGCTCGGCGTAGGGATTGGGCACCGGCCCCACCAGCACGACCTCGTCCTCGGCGAACGGCTCGGCGACGAGCGAGCGGTCGTGGGGCTTGCGACCCACCAGGGCCAGGTCGCACTCGCGCGCGGCGAGCGAGGCCAGGGCGCGCGACGACTCGGAGATCTCCACGCGCACGCTGACCCCGGGGTGGGTGCGCCGCAGCTTGGCGAGCGTGTCGGGCAGCAGGTACTCGCCGGGGATGGTGGAGGCGGCCACCACCACGTGCCCGCGATGGCCCTGGCTCTCCTCGCGCAGGCCCTCGAGCGCCTCGCCCCGCAGCGCCAGCAGGCGCTCGGCGTAGCCCCGCAAAAGCTCCCCCGCCGCGGTGGCGCGCACGCCCTCGCGGCCGCGATCGAGCAGCCGGGTGCCCACCGACGACTCCAGCGCCTTCACGTGGAAGCTGATGGTGGACTGGCTCAGCCCCATCGCCTCCGCCGCTCGAGTGAAGGTGCCGTGCTCGAGCACGGTCAGCAACGTGCGGAGGTGATCGAATTCCATCGACTCGCCCGTGGGTGAAGGAACGTGGAGGCCGCTAGCGGGTGCCGAACAGCCGATCCCCCGCGTCGCCGAGCCCGGGCAGGATGTAGCCCTTCTCGTTGAGGCGCTCGTCGATGGCCGCGGTGAACACGGGCACGTCGGGGTGGGTCTGGTGGAAGGTGGAGATGCCCTCGGGCGCGGACAGGAGGCACGCAAACTTGATGGAGCGAGCGCCCGCGTCCTTCACCCGCGTGACCGCAGCGGCCGCGGAGTTGCCGGTGGCGAGCATGGGGTCGACCACGATCACCTGCCGCTCGCTCATGTCGGAGGGCGCGCGAAAGTAGTACTCGACCGCCTCGAGGGTCTGCGGATCGCGGTACAGGCCCACGTGGCCCACCCGAGCGGCGGGCAGGATCTTGGTCATGCCGTCGAGCAGGCCCGCGCCCGCGCGCAGCACCGAGATCAGCACCACCTTCTTGCCCGCGATGAACGGCGCCCGCATCTTCATGAGCGGGGTCTCGATCTCGCGGTGCTCGAGCGGTAGATCGCGGGTGACCTCGTAGCCCAGCAGCATCGCGATCTCCTGCAGGAGCGCGCGAAAGTTACTGGTGCTGCAGCTCTTGCGACGCATCAGCGAGAGCTTGTGCTGGATGAGCGGGTGCTCGATGCAGTGAACCTCGCCGGACATCGTTCGTCTCCTCGCCTCGGGTTTCGGTCTAGAACACCGCTTCGGTCGTTGTCGAGCCGGCGGCCGTGAGCGATCTCGACCCGCTCCGAGGGCCCGCTTCTCGTAGGGTAGGGCCTCATCGTGGACGCCTACATCATCGACACCGTTCGCACGCCGCGGGGCAAGGGTCGCCCCGGGGGATCGCGGTGAGCGGCGAGGCCGGGGTGGGATCAGCCGCCCTGCTCGTAGAGCACCTGCGCGCTCGCCAGCCCCCACGCCCGCATCACCACCCGGGCCACCACCGAGGCCTGGCCGATGAGGATCGCCACTCCGATCGTGAGCGCGTGGGAGGGATCGGCCCCCGGCACCACCACCCAGTAGAGGAGCAGCAGGCCCAGGCCCACCAGCCCCAGCTGGATCATCACGCTCACCACCGCGCCCAGCCGCCGCCCGCACGTGCGTGCCCCCGCGCCCAGCGAGGCTCGCCACGAGCGCGAAGGATCGGCGATGGCGGCCACCTTGGCGTAGTCGACGACCGCCCGCACCGCGAGCACCCCCAGCCACAGCACGACGTACTTGGCCAGCAGCCAGGCCGCGTACACCCGCTCGTCGATCACGTCGCGGCACAGCGCCTCGACCCCGGCCGACAGCGCGGGCAGCCCGGTGCCGAAGATCACGGCCCACGCGGCCCACCCGGTGACCGACAGGGCCAGCATGCGCGGCATGTGCCGCACGCCCAACACCAGCACGCTGCGCTCGTCGCCGGCGAAGCGGGCGAGCAGCCCGCCGCTGAGCAGCACCCAGCCCAGCAGGTAGACCACGCCCACCAGCCACAGCGGCGCCGGCACCTCGAACACGGCCCCCCGCAGCAGGGCGTCGAGCGAGCGCAGCACCGCGCCGATCCCCACCACGCCCGCGTCGAACGAGGCCTCCAGGCCCTCGGCCCGCCGGGCGTAGGTGGCGTGCCACAGCCCGTCCCAGCCGGTGAGCAGCCGCTCGGACGCCTCGCGGTGGCGCAGGGACGCGGCCAGGCTGGCCTGCACGACCGCGGCCAGCGGCAGGGTGAGCACCACGCCCAGGGCGTAGGCGACCAGCACCGATCCCCACGCCGCGCGCACCCGGCCCAGGCCGGCGACGACGGCCCGGCGCGCGAGACGGAAGCGGGCGGGACTCTCCATGATCACCTCAGGCGAAGAAGGCAAAGGCCTCCAGGGTGTGCTGCGCCCACACCATCCACATGCTGGCCCACTTGGTCGCCGCCACCGAGGCGGGCGCGTCGCGCAGCCAGGCGTTGTTGGTGAATTCGGTGTCGAGCACCAGCACGTGGTCGGGATCGACCCGCACCCGCTCGACGCGGCCGGGGTGCGCATAGCGGTAGGTGGCCCAGCGATCCTCGCCGTCCCAGTGCTCGACCTGCCGCGTGCCGTCGGAGAACGTCACCTCCACCGCCACCGGGAACCGGCCCTCGCCCCACCGCCGCACGGTGACCGCGGAGTGGAAGCGCCCCTCGGGCTCGACCTCGGCGCCAGGGCCCTGCTCGCCGTAGCCGCGGGCCTCCTCCGCCGGCCAGTCGACCACCCGCCCCACCGCGTAGTCGAACACCACCGAGTCGCTCCAGACCTGGTCGAACAGCCAGCCCAGCGGCTGCCCGCTCACGCGCTCGGCCACCCGGAAGAAGTCGGCCGGCTCGGGGTGGGAGAACGCGTAGGTGCGGAAGTAGGCGGAGACCACCCGCTGGAAGGTGGACCAGCCCAGGTAGTTCTCGAGGGTGCGCAGGGTGAGCGCCCCCTTGCCGTAGGCGTTGATGTGGTAGCCCCCCGGCCCGGTCTGCCACGAGGGCCGCGCCTGGGGGTCGCGCTTGAGATCGGAGTGCAGGCCCCCGTAGCGATCGGCCCCCGCGGTGCGCTCGGGGGGCACCACGCCGGGAATCGCCACCGGCAGCACCCCGTCGAAGTAGCGCTCGACATGCGCGTGCTCGGGAAACGCCGCCTCCAGGGTGCGGGTGGTGGAGTAGGTGTTGAAGCCCTCGTCGAGCCACGCGTGCTCGAACTCGTCGTTGGCCACGATCCCGTACCAGAACTGGTGGCCGGCCTCGTGCACGGTCACGCCCTCGGGCGAGCGCGAGCCGGGAGGCGACAGCCAGTGCGTGCCCCCGGTGAACAGCGTGGGGTACTCCATGCCGCCGGTGCCCGAGCGGAACGCCGGGTCCACCACCGTGAGCTGGGCGTAGGGATAGGCCCCCCACCACCGGCCGTAGTGCTCGAGCGCGGCCTCGGTGGCGTCGAAGTAGCGATCGCGGTGGGCGTGGTGGTCGGGCATCAGCAGCAGGCGCAGCTCCACCGGCGGCAGCTCGGGCGGCTCGAAGCGCCGGGTGTACACGGTGAACGCGGGGCTGGCCGCCCACGCGAAGTCGTGCACGTCTTCCTGCACGAAGCGGTGGGCGGTGACCGGCCCCTCCTCACGCACGTCGAGCTGTCGCCCGGTGGCGCCCACCACCCACCCCGAGGGCAGCGTGAGGGTCACGTCGTACACACCGAAGTCGGAGAAGAACTCGGTCTGGATGAACTGGTGGCAATCCCACTCGCCGTCGGGGCCGAGCACGCCGATCTTGGGGAACCACTGCGCCGCGAGCAGGTAGTCGCCGCGGTAGCCGGTGCGGGCGAAGGTGCGCGGCACCTTGGCGGTGAACGACAGCTCCACCTCGATCGTCTCGCCCGGGCCCACCGCTCGCGGCAGCGGCACGCGCAGCACCGTGCGGTCGTCGGGGTTGCCGTCGTCGGGCGCGATGTACTCGGCGCCGGGGCGCAGATCGACGCCCTCGCCGGAATCGCGCAGCCGCAGCTCGTGCACGTCGGCGTAGGCCCAGTCGTCGGCGCGCACGTGAGCGAAGCTGCGCCCGTCCTCCCGCGCGTGCCGCATCCACGAGCTGCGATCGTTGCGCCAGGCGTTGTAATAGAGGTGGTAGCGCAGCTCCTCGGTGGGGTGCTCGGTCGTGTTGCGCCACCGCAGCACCTGGTGACCGTCGATCCGCTTGGTCTCCGGATCGAACGCGGCCTCCATGGTGTAGCTGGCGTTGCGGGGGCTGAGCGCCGCCGCGGGGCCAGCTGCGGGGCCAGCCGCGGGCGCGGCTTCGACCGGCGCCGGCTCGGGCTCGGGGGCGGCCTCGGCCTCGCCGGCTCCGCTCGGGCCGATCGAGGCCACCCACGCCAGGACGCCCGTGCTCACCACACGCGCTCGCCGAGATGCCGGGCTCCACTTCGCCATGGGACGCGCCGACGATACCCGAATCCACGCGAGTTCGCGCCGATCGCCGGCCGATCCTCTCGCTCGCGTCGGGTCCGCCCCCACGGAGCCGCGCCCTTGTGTGGCCCGAGGCCATGGGCGATCGTCGAGCAATGCGACTTGGCCTTTCGTTGACATGCCTCTCCCTGCTGGCCTCGGGCTGCTTCGATCCCGATGGAGACGAGCTGCCGACCGCCACCGAGGGCAGCTCGTCGTCGGGCGAGGCGACGACCGCCGCTTCCACGACCTCCGAGCCCGACACCGCGACCGAGCCCACCACCACCCCGCCGGCCGACACCACCGTCGGCACCACCGACGACCCGCCCACGGTGGAGCTGCTCGTCGACGGCTCGGGGGCCCCGCCCGACCTCGAGCACGCCCGCCGCGTGGCCCTGAGCGCGCAGGCCAGCGACGACGGCACGGTGACGCGCGTGGAATTCTACGACGGCGACACGCTGCTCTCGAGCGACGACGCCGCGCCGTTCGAGGCCGAGGTGCTGCTCACCAGCCTCGACGCGGGCGCCCACGCCTTCACCGCCCTCGCCGTCGACGATGCCGATCAGGAGGGCACGAGCGACCCGGTGACCCTGACCGTGAGCATCATGGGCGGGGCCACCGTCGCCAGCGAGACCAACCTGTTCCAGATGGGCGGCATCTTGTTCCACCCGGGGATCGGGGCGGTGATCGGCAACGACGACGAGGTCATCGTGGCCGGCTCGCTGTCCACCACCAACTTCGATGTCACGGGGCTGGGGATGATCAGCCTCTCGCCCGATCTCTCCGCCACCAACTGGCAGGTGAGCGTGCCCATGAGCCTGGTGGAGGGCCAGCCCCAGTACCTCACCATGGGCCAGCCCCACCTGTCGCCCGACGGCGGCGCGGTGCTGATCGGCGGCAACTCGATGGGGATCGACGGCGAGCTGTCCAACAACACCGCGGTGCTGCGGGTGGCCGCCGACGGCAGCGGGCCCCTACCCTTCCTCGAGATCGAGTCCGACCCCGAGGTGCAGAACGTCCCGCTGCCGGGGCTGGCCACCGACGCGGAGGGCAACATCTTCCTCGCCGGCCCCGACGACGACATCACCAAGCTCATGCCGATGGGCGGCGGCACCCTGTGGGAGAGCCCGGTGGGCACGGCCTGGACCACCAGCCTGCTGGGCGGGCACCGCATGCGCACCGACGACGAGGGCGACCTGGTCTTCAACGCGTTCACCTGCAACGCGGAGACCGACACCTGCTCGCTGGAGACCCGCAAGATCAATGGCTTCAGCGGCAACCTGCAGTGGAACCAAGCGATCGAGCAGACCGGCACGCAGTACCGGCTCCACGTGGGCGGCTCGGCCCCCGGCCCCGACGGGCGGGTGCTCACCCTCCACGGCCCGCCGCTGGAAGACGGGGGCGGCCTGCACATGGTGCTGGTCGACGGCGACGGGGGCGTCCAGCAAGACGCGATGCTCGGCGGCGAGGGCGACGTGTTCGCGGTGGCCGACCTCGCCTACGACGAGCAGGGCCAGGTGACCGCGGTGGGCACGATCTTCCCCGGGGGCGACGAGAGCATGCGCTCGCCCTTCGCCGCGCGCTTCGGCGACGACGGCACCCTGCTGTGGCAGCGCACGTTCTCCTTCGGCATGGTCGACGACCAGGCCATGGCGCTGGCGCTCGACCGGCACGGGCGCGTGGTGGTGGTGGGGATCGCCGACATCGAGGCGTTCTTCATCGTGTTCCTCGGCGACGTGTGGGTGGCCCAGCTCGACCTGTGACCACCTGTGGGCGCGGGCGCGGGCGCGGGCGCGGGCGCGGGCGCGCGGGCGTCAGCGCCCGAGCAGCTCGGGGATCGGCGTGGCGTCGAGCATGGGGTGCCCGAAGGGCCCCAGCTCGACCCCGGCCGCCGCCGCGATCGTGGCCGCCAGATCGGCCTGATCCGCCTCCACCTCGACCACCCCGCTGGGCATGGTGCCGCTGCCGTCGATGACGACGGTGAGGATCGAGTAGCGAGTATGGGCGGCCGGGACGCTGCCCATGTCGCTCACCCACACCACCAGCGTGGTGTCGAGCAGCGAGACGCCGCCGCCCTCCGGCGCCGGCGTGCTGGACAGCGACACCAGCAGCTCGGCGAGCGCCTCGCCCCAAAACCCGTACACCGGCTCGACCACCTGGGGCTGGTTGTCCATGAGCAGCTCGTGGAACGACTGGAACGCGCCCAGCGAGGGCCAGACGAGGTCCGGGATCGTGCGGTCGATCGTCATCAGCTGCACGCGGGTCACGTCGTGGGCGAAGGCGGCCGCCGCGATCCGCAGCTGCACGCGCAGCATGTCGGCCGGCACGTCTTCGCCGACCAGGTCGGCGGCGTTCTGGAGCGCGGTCAGCTCGGCGTCGGGGGGCAGGTCGCCCAGCAGCTCGTCGAACGCCACGGCGGGCACGTCGTAGGGCGGGCGGATGACGTCCTCGTCGAGGTACGACACCCCCATGGGCAGCATCTCGGTCGACGGCGCCAGCCCCTGGTAGACGGACGCCACCGGGGTGCCGGCCGCCAGCAGCGGGCCGAGCACGACCTCGAGCGAGGGGCCGCCGCCGTAGTGGGGATCGAAGTACTCGCCGTCGAGGGGGTTGCTGCCCAGCAACCCGCCCGTGAGCAGGCTGGCCGCCGCCGTGCCGTGGGCATCCATGACCGGCATGCCATCGGGCGGAAAGGCGATGTTGTCGATCCCCTCCACCACCAGCAAGCGATCGGCGAAGGGCTCGAGCGGCGCGAGCATGGGACCCCAGGTGAGGCCCGCCCCCGCCCCCGAGTACGCGTGCTCGCGGTAGTAGCCGTTGGGGGTCCACAGCAGCAGCACCCGCGAGATCGACGGCGCGACCGGCTCGCCGGTGGTGTCGCCGTCGTCGCTCGAGTCGCCGAGGGTGTCGTCTCCGGTGACGCCCACCTCGCCCGCGTCCGCGGGGGGCGAGGTGCTCGTCGAGTCGACGGGGCCCTCGTCGTCGGTGGCGCCCGGGATCGGGGTCGAGCCCGTGGAGGTCGCGGTCGAGGTCGACCCACCGGAGTCCTCGCCCGTGTCGTCGAACCCCGCCGACGGGCCGCACCCGGCCACGAAAGCCCCCAAGACCAGCCGCGTCCACCCGTGCACGGGGCCGAGCGTAGCAGAACCGACCGGCCGCGCGCCGCCGCGGGTGGGCGAAACCGACCCCGCCCGCCGCCACCCGAGCGCGCCCCCGCCCCCGCCCGACGCCGAGACGCGACTACTCGACCTCTTGGTCGATGTACAGCCCCGCCGCCGCGTTCACGCCCATCTCGTCGGCCGCCCCCGAGCGCTCGTAGGTGGAGTACACGTGGTCGTCGTCGAGATCGCCAAAGGCCTGCGCGGTGAACTGACAGGCGCCGAAGCCGGTCGGGTCGTTCTGCCAGCGGAAGTCGTAGTGGAACGCGTGCCCCTGCTCCATCTGGAAGTTCAGGGCGCTCCACACCGGGTGGTCGACCCATAGCTTCATCGAGTACTCGCCGGGGCCGCTGGGCTCGCCCGCCACCGGCACGCAGCGGCCCCCGGGGCCCTCGTTGCAGTTCACCGACAGCGGCGGCGTGGGCCCGGCGCTGCCCTCCAGCCGCCCGTCGTTGGGGCACTGATGGGCCGCCGACGTTCCCTCGCCCTTCAGGATCGCGAAGGTCCCCGCCGCGGCGTGCTCCTCGTTGAAGTAGACCGAGGAGGCGTCGAACATCTTGGCGATCTGCACCCGAGCCTCGGCGGTCTTCGAACGCCGCATGTACGTGGTCATGGCCGGGATGGCGATGGCGGCCGCGATGCCGGCCATCGCGGTCATCAGCATGGGGTCGCGCATCTCGATGGGGACATCGACGGTGAGCCGGCCGCCGTCGAGCTTCGGCTGCACCAGCGTGCGCAGCCGCTTCGCCGTGTGGTGCCCGAAGATCGCCCCCACCCCCATCATCGTGTCGTCGGCGGTCATCGCCTCCCGCTTGGCGCTCTCCGCCTGCGCGACCACCTGGTCCATGCCGCCCTCCACGAGGGTCGACAGCGACTTCATGGAGGCTTCGGGGCCCGTGGCCACCCCGCGCAGCCCCCCGGCCCCGTAACGAAACAGCGCCCGCTCGATGCCCAGGCCCCGCAGCTCCCCGCTCATGGTCTGGGGCAGCGCAGACACCTCGACCACGGCGGCCAGCGAGACGCCCTCGGAG
>JGI12210J13797_11085802_pt1 | contig 15711 bp, 15 predicted proteins | sample ElkSlonscriptome_3_FD_13797 | JGI IMG/M metagenome (IMG submission 13797)
CGAGACGAGATCGTCGATCGACAACGCGGGCTCGACATCGGCCTCGAGCTTCCAGGCCGCTCGCACCGTGATGCTCGGATCGTAGCCGATGACCTTCATCCCTAGCGCGCGCGCCGCATTCGCGACGAGCACGCCGATGGCGCCGAGCCCGACCACGCCCAGCGTCCGCCCCGGCAGCTCGAAGCCGACGAAATCCTTCTTGCCGGCTTCGACCGCTTTGCCGATCGCGGCGTCGTCACCGTCGAGCCCGCGCGCGAACTGCCAGCCCTGAGCGATGTTGCGCGCGGCGAGCAGCATGCCCGCGAGCACCAACTCCTTGACCGCATTGGCGTTCGCACCCGGTGCGTTGAACACCGCAACGCCGCGCTCGGTCATCGCGTCGACTGGGATGTTGTTCACGCCGGCCCCGGCACGGCCGATCGCCTTGAGACCCTCGGGCACCGGCAAATCGTGCATTTTGGCCGAGCGCACCAGGATGGCGTCCGGGTGCGTCATCTCGGAGGCGATCTCGTAGCCTTCCCGCGGCAGCCGGTTGAGACCAGTCACGGAGATATTGTTCAGCGTCTGGATCTTGAACACCCTGCTCACCCCTTGGTCCGCTCGAAATCTGCCATGAAGCCGATCAGCGCATCGACGCCGGCCTCCGGCATCGCATTGTAGATGCTCGCGCGCATTCCGCCGACCGACCGATGGCCTTTCAGCGTCAGGAGCCCCGCATCCTTGGCACCGGCGAGGAAGTCGGCGTCGAGGTCAGGATTGGCGAGCGTGAACGGGACGTTCATCCAGGAGCGCGAATCCGGCTGCACCGGATTGGCATAGAAATCGGAGCCATCGATGGCCGCGTAGAGCTTCTCGGCCTTGCGCCGGTTGATCTCGCCCATCGCCTCGAGCCCGCCCAGATCCTTCAGCCACTGGAACACCAGGCCGGCCAGGTACCAGCTGTACGTCGGCGGGGTGTTGTACATCGAGCCCGCATCGGCGTGGGTCTTGTAGTCCAGCATTGCCGGGACGCCGTCGCCGGTCTCCCCGATCAGCTCGTCGCGAACGATGACGATCGCAAGCCCGGCCGGCCCGATGTTCTTCTGCGCGCCGGCGTAGATCAGCCCATAGCGCGAGACGTCGAGCGGACGCGACAGGATGGTCGAGGACATGTCGGCGACGACCGGGACAGACGCCTCCGGGATGTATGGAAACTCGACGCCTTGGATGGTCTCGTTCGGCGTGTAATGGAGGTAACCCGCCCCCGATGAGAGGCTCAGCTCGTTCTGTGCCGGTGCGCGGGTGAAGTTGCCCTCTTCGGTGGTCGCGGCGACGTTGACGTCGCAGAACCTGCGCGCCTCGCTGATCGCCTTCTTCGACCAGCTACCCGTATTGAGATAATCCGCTTGGTTGCGCCCGCGCAGCAGGTTCATCGGCACCATCGCGAACTGCAGCGACGCACCACCCTGCAGGAACAGCACCCGATAGCCGTCCGGAATCGCGAGCAGATCGCGCAGATCCTGCTCGGCCTGCTCCGCGATCGCCATGAACTCCTTGCCGCGGTGGCTCATCTCCGCGACGCACATACCGCTGCCGCGCCAGTCGAGCATCTCTTCCTGCGCGCGACGGAGCATGGGCTCGGGCAGCATCGCTGGACCGGCGCTGAAATTATAGGGTCGAGACATCAGTGGTACCTCTATCTGAATTGTCGTGTCTTGGGCGCGCGCTGGCGGATACCGTCGGCTCAATCGGCATCGCCGTCAACCGCGGGGTCATCCGGACCGGGGCCTGAAGGCAGCTCCGACGGAGGGCCGGCATCGGGATCAGCCCCGTCGCCGTCATCGTCGCCATTGAGGGCGATGATGCGCTCGATCCCAGCCAACCGCTGGGTCTCGCCCAGATTGATGAGCTTGACGCCCCAGGTGTTGCGGCTCATCGCCGAGACATCATCCACCCCAGTGCGTACCAGGGTGCCGGACTCGGTGATCAGCATGATCTCGTCACCGGGGCGCACCAGCACGGCGCCGACCTGCTCGGCATTGCGCTCACCGATCCGCATCGAGATGACGCCCTTGGTGCCGCGGCCCTTGGTCGGGAACTCCTCGACCGGCGTGCGCTTACCGTAGCCGTTGGCGCCGACGGTCAGCACCGTGCCCGGCTCGGCCACCAGCAGCGAGATAACCCGCTGCCCGCCCTCCAGCGAGATGCCGCGCACGCCGTGCGCATTGCGGCCCATCGAGCGCACCTCGGACTCGTTGAAACGCACAGCCTTGCCGGCCGAGCTGAACAGCATCATGTCTTGGCGGCCGTCGGTGACAGCGACGCCGATCAGGTACTCGTCCTCGTGTAGGTCGATCGCGATGATCCCGCGCGCGAGCGGCCGGGAGAAATCCGACAGAGGCGTCTTCTTGACGGTCCCCTTGCTGGTGGCCATGAACACGAAGCTGCCTTCCTCGTACTCCGGCACCGGCAGCGTGGCGTTGATGCGCTCGCTCTGCTCGAGTGGCAGCAGATTGACGATCGGCCGACCGCGTCCGCCGTAGCTGGCCTGGGGCAGCTCGTAGACCTTGAGCCAGTAGACCTTGCCGTGACTCGAGAAGCAGAGCACGGTGTCGTGCGAGTTCGCGACGAAGAGCCGGTCAATGAAGTCCTCGTCCTTCATGCTGGTCGCGCTGCGCCCCTTGCCGCCGCGGCGCTGCGCCTGATACTCGGCCAGCGGCTGCGCCTTGACATAGCCGGCATGGGAGAGCGTCACGACGACGTCCTCGGGCGCGATCAGATCGAGCAGCGAGATGTCGGCCTGATCCTGTGTGATCTCGGTGCGGCGCGCGTCGGCGTACTGGTCGCGGATCGCGGTCAGCTCGTCGCGGATGACCTGCATCAGGCGGTCCGGATCGCTCAGGATCGCGAGCAGATCGGCGATTTTCTCGAGGATCTCCTCGAACTCCTTGATGATCTTGTCCTGCTCGAGCCCGGTCAGTCGCTGGAGCTGAAGATCAAGGATCGCGCGCGCCTGACGCTCGCTGAGCCGGTAACGGCCGCCCTCGCCGATGCCGTAGCCGGCATCCAGGTCGTCCGGGCGCGTCTCGGCCGCACCGGCGCGCTCGAGCATGCCGGCGACAGCGCCGGCCGCCCAGTCGCGCGCCATCAGCCCTTCGCGCGCATCGGCCGGGCTGGCCGAGGCCTTGATCAGCGCGATGACGTCGTCGATGTTGGCGAGCGCGACCGTATAGCCTTCGAGCAGATGGGCGCGCTCGCGCGCCTTGCGCAGCTCGAAGATGGTGCGCCGGGTGACGACGTCCCGGCGGTGACGCAGGAAGTACTCGAGCAGCTGCTTCAGGTTCAGCGTGCGCGGCTGGCCGTCGACCAGCGCCACCATGTTGATGCCGAACACGGTCTGCATCTGCGTGTGCTGATACAGATTGTTCAGCACCACATCCGGGTAATGGTCGCGCTTGACCTCGATGACCACCCGCATCCCGTCCTTGTCCGACTCGTCGCGCAGCTCGGCGATACCCTCGAGACGCTTCTCGCGCACGAGCTGCGCCATCTTTTCGAGCATGCGCGCCTTGTTGACCTGGTAGGGCAGCTCGGTGACAACGATCGCCTCGCGGCCGCTGCGCTTCTCGGTCTCGGTGTGCGTCCGCGCGCGCAGCCGGATTCGCCCGCGACCAGTGCGGTAGGCCTCGTGGATACCGCGCACGCCGTTGATGCTCGCGGCGGTCGGAAAATCCGGCCCCGGCACCAGCTCCATCAAGCGCTCGAGCTCGACGAGAGGGTCGTCGATGATCGCGATGCAGGCATCGATCACCTCTCCGAGGTTGTGCGGCGGGATGTTGGTCGCCATACCGACCGCGATCCCGGCGGCGCCGTTGACCAGCAGGTTCGGGAAGCGCGCCGGAAGGACGGTCGGCTCCTGCTCGGACTCGTCGTAGTTGGCGACGAAGTCGACCGTCTCCTTGTCCAGGTCATCGAGCAGCGAATGCGCGATGCGCGCCATGCGCACCTCGGTGTAGCGCATCGCTGCCGGCGAATCGCCGTCCACCGAGCCGAAGTTGCCCTGCCCGTCGACCAGCATGTAGCGCATCGAAAACGGCTGCGCCATACGGACGATGGTGTCGTAGACCGCGGTGTCACCGTGCGGGTGGTATTTACCGATAACGTCACCGACCACGCGCGCGGACTTCTTATACGGCTTATTCCAGTCGTTGCCGAGCTCGCTCATCGCATAGAGCACGCGCCGATGGACAGGCTTCAGCCCGTCGCGGACGTCCGGCAGCGCCCGGCCGACGATCACGCTCATCGCGTAGTCGAGATACGACTGACGCATCTCGTCTTCGAGGTTGACCTGCAGGATCTCTTTGGCGAAATCGGCCATCGCTTTGTTCAGTGCTTCCTTCGAGGAGGTGGAGCGCCGTGAGGCGGCTTGGGCAGCGGGGGCGCCGGTCAATACGGCGGCGGGGCGTCAACGGCGGCGGAAGACGCAACGAGGCACCGCGGATAGCCCATCGCGGCAATCGTCAAAAGCCCTTCATAATACCATCCAGCGCGGCGTCCCACGGCGCCAATCGCTTGCGGCACGCCGCGTCGCGGCTAGGCGCGTTCCCCCTCTAGATGCAGCGCCTCGTGGATCTGGCGCGCCAATCCTTGGCTGATCCCGTCCACCCGCGCAATGTCTTCCGGCGCAGCACGCGCAAGCCCGCGCAGTCCTCCGAACGCCCGCAGCAAATTCTGTCGCCGCTTCGGACCCACTCCGGGTATCCCTTCGAGCGCTGACGTCTTGCGCGCCTTGTCACGCCGCTGCCGATGGCCGGTAATCGCGAAGCGATGGGCCTCGTCGCGCATCTGCTGCACCAGATGCAGCGCCGGCGAGTCAGCACCGGCAAGGATCGGCTGCCCGTGTTGCGGCCAGAGCTGCTCGGCGCCGGCCTTGCGGTCAGGTCCTTTAGAAACGCCGACCAGATTGATCCCGTCGATCCCGAGGCCGTCGAGAACCGCGGCCACCGTGTTCGCCTGCCCCTTGCCGCCATCGATCAGCAGCAGGTCCGGCACCGGAACCTCGCCGGTTTGCACGCGCCGATAGCGCCGCAGCAACGCCTGCTCGAGCGCCGCATAATCATCGCCGGGCGCGATCCCGTCGATGTTGAATCGCCGATAGTCGGATTTGCGCGGACCTTCATCGTCGAACACGACGCAGGACGCGACCGTGCGCTCGCCGCGCGTGTGACTGATGTCGAAGCATTCCATCCGCCGCGGCAGGTCGTCGAGATCGAGCAGGTCGCGCAGGGCCTCGAGGCGGCGGGCGTATCCGGCGCGGCTGCCGAGTCGGCTCTTGAGGGCAAGGGCCGCATTGTTGACCGCCATCTCGACCCAGCGCGCGCGATCTCCGCGCAGCCGGTGCTTCAACGCGACGCGCCGGCCGGCGCGCTCGCTCAGGGCGTCGGCCAAAAACTCGGCCTCGTCGGGCTCGGCGTTCAACAAAATCTCGGGCGGCACATCCTTGTCACTGTAGAACTGGGTCAGGAAGCCGGCGAGGATGCTTGCCTGATCGCTGTCCGCGGGCACCTGCGGAAAGAATGCCGTGTTGCCGAGGTTGCGCCCGGCGCGGATGAAGAAAACCTGCACACAGACGGCGCCCGCCTCCTCGACCAGCGCAATGATGTCGACATCACCGCCGTCGGCGGTGACGTACTGGCGCTGCTGGATGCGCTGCAAGGTGGCGATCTGGTCCCGCAGCGCGGCCGCCCGCTCGAACGCGAGCTCCGCGGCGGCCTGCTCCATACGTTCCCCGAGCTCGGCGATCACCTCGTCGGTGCGTCCTTCCAAGAACTTGATGCTGTGCTCGACATCGACCGCATAGTCTTCCGGACGCACCAGGCCGACACAGGGGCCGGTGCAGCGCTTGATCTGATGCTGCAGGCACGGGCGCGTTCGCGTGCGGTAGAAGCTGTCCCGGCACTGCCGCACCGGGAACAGCTTCTGCAGCAGCTGAAGCGTCTCCCGGACCGCCCAGGCGCTAGGGTAAGGCCCGAAATAGCGCCCCTTGCCATGGCGGGCACCGCGATAGAACGTCAGGCGCGGAAACTCGTCCTGGGTGCTCAGATAGATGTACGGATAGCTCTTGTCATCGCGCAGCACGACATTGAAGCGCGGCCGATGCGTCTTGATCAGATCGCTCTCGAGGAGCAGCGCTTCGCCTTCGGTCCGGGTCACCGTCACTTCGATGTCCGCGACCTGGGAAACCATGACCTGCAGGCGCCGATTCAGGGCGCGCCCGAAATAGCTGCCGACGCGGCGCTTCAGGTTCTTCGCCTTGCCGACATAGAGCAGCGTCCCCTGGTCGTCGAGCATGCGATAAACGCCCGGCTCGGCCGGGATCGCCATCAGCGCGGCGCGATGGTCAAAGCTCGGCATACAACAACCGTAAGGGGCTCTTCGTCGTCGAGATCGACAAACCGAGGAGTATAACCAGGAGGGAATAAAATATGACCTATAGGGCATAAAGCACAGTGGCTCCAGCCCTGATGCAGCCATCCGAGCACGATCGCGGCAGGATCGGCGTGACGCCTGCCACGCGCCCTCGATGGCCCGAACCCGTGCGCCAGCGCGCGGGCGATGGCCGTCTTCGCGGCTCTCACGTATGCTCCCGCCGATGCATCATCCCGACTACCTAGGCGGCAGCATCGTCAACCTGATGGCGTCGTTGTTGGCGGCGCGAGGTTGCGATCGCCAGACGGCCACCGCTGTCTATCCGGAGGCAGGGCTGCTGCCAGCCGCCGAGGTCACGCAGGCGCGTCACGTCGTGCTCCTGGTGATCGACGGGCTCGGTGACACCTGGCTGCGCCGCCGATCGCCGCGCGGCCCGTTGGCGACCCACCGGATCGGGGCACTCACCACGGTCTTTCCGCCGACCACCGCAACCGCGATAACCACCTATCTGACCGGCGACGCGCCGCAGCAGCACGGGATGACGGGCTGGTACATGTGGCTCCAAGAGCTCGGTTCGGTGCTCGCCGTGCTGCCCGGTACGCCGCGGCATGGCGGCGCTGGCTATGAGGCGTCCGGCATCGACCCTGCGCAGCTTTTTGGCCATCGGCCACTCGCGTCGCGGCTCGAGACCAAGGCGGTCGTGATCTCGCCAAAGCAGATCGCCCGCTCGGGCTATAATCTGGCGCACCTCGGGCCGGCACGGCTGCAGCCTTTCAAGGGCTTGGCGGGGATGTTCCGCCAGATCGCCACCAGGGTAAAACGCGCTCGCGACCCGTTGACCGTCTATGCCTATTGGCCGGGCCTCGACGCGCTCGGCCATCGCCAGGGCATTGAGAGTCCGGACGCTGCGACACACCTCGGCGAGATCGAAGCCCGTCTCAGCGAGCTGCTGCAGCGGCTCGCCGGCACGGACACCCTCCTGCTGGTCTGCGCGGATCACGGCCAGCTCGATCATTCGGCGGATACCGTCACCGAGATCAGCGAACGACCGACGCTGGCCGAATGCCTGCGCATTCCCCTTTGCGGAGAGCCGCGCGCCGCCTATTGCTACCTCCGACCCGGCCGGGAACGGCAATTCGAGCGGCTCTACGTCGAGCATCTGGAGGCCGACTTTACGCTGCACCGCAGCAGCGAGCTGATCGAAGCGGGGCTGTTCGGCCTCGGGACGCCCCACCCGCGGCTGCATGAGCGTATCGGCGACTACACGCTGATCGCTCGCGCCGGAGCGGTCATCCACCAGCGTCTGGCACACGAAGAGCCCTTTCAGCAGATCGGCGTCCACGGCGGCATCAGTGAAGCGGAAATGATGGTCCCGCTGTGCCGCTTCCAAACCTGATCGGCATGCGCTGGCTCGCTTCCCTGCTCGGCGGTCAGGAGGCCCCGCGATTGGTCGGCATCTTCATTGCCAGGGAGGCGGGCGTGCCGATGCAGGCGCTCGATTCCGTCGAGGCGTTCGCCGGTCGCGGGCTCGCGGGTGACCGCTACGCAGAGGATGTAGGGCACTGGCGCTTGACCGACCGCTGTCAGATCACGGTCATTTCCGCCGATCAGGTCGCCCGCGCCGAACGGCGCAGCGGGCGTGTGCTGCAAACTGGCGCGCACCGGCGCAATTTGGCGATTGCGGGACTCAGCCAGGACGAGCTCCGCGAGGCACGCCTGCGCATCGGCGATGTCGTCCTCGACTGGCACCGCGTGCGGCCTCCGTGCGGCTATCTCGACCAGGTCGCCGGGCGCCGCATGGCGAAGGCCCTAGGGCGCCATTCGGGCCACTGTTTCCGGGTCATCACCGGCGGACGGCTGCAGGTCGGCGACGGCGTTCAACTCGTTCGTTCCCCCAACTAAGTCAACGCTGAACGCTCGACCGCGCCGGCGGCCCCGAAGGCCGCGCGGCGGCGCGCTATACTCGCGCCCCACCAATCCGCACGCCCCTTGAGGACCCCACCGAATGGACCTCGTCCAGATCATTTTGCTCGCCTGCGTGCAGGGCCTGACCGAATTCCTGCCGATCTCCAGCTCCGGACACCTTATCGTCGCGCCGCTGCTCTTCGGCTATGCCCTGCAGAGCCTGGCGTTCGATGTCGCGGTGCACGTTGGCACCCTCGCGGCGGTCATGCTCTATTTTCGACAGGAGTTGCTGCGGATGACGCTGGCCGCAGCGGACTCGCTGCGCACTCGGTCCCTGGCCGACCCCAGCGCGCGTCTTGCGTGGATGGTCGTCGTCGCGACCCTGCCGATCCTTGCCCTCGGCTTGCCCCTCAAGGCACTGCTCGAATTCCTTCGCGAGGATGACCGGCTCGTTGGGCTCGTCATCGCGGGCACGACTATCGGGTTCGGGCTGCTACTCTGGCTCGCGGATCGGATTGGCCGGCGACGCCGTGACGAATACGGTATGGGCTGGGCGGGGGCCCTAGTGATCGGACTGTTTCAGGCCATCGCGATCGTGCCCGGCACCTCACGCTCCGGGATCACGATGACGGCCGGCCTCTTCGTCGGCCTGACCCGGCACGCGGCCTCACGCTTTTCGTTCCTGCTTTCGATCCCAACGATACTGATCGCCGGCCTCATCGAAACCAAGGACCTGCTGGAATCGCCTGAACCCGTTGCCTGGGGCGAACTGTGGCTCGGCGCGGCGCTGTCGTTCATCGTCGCCTACCTGACCATCCACTTCTTCCTCCGGTTCATCGAGCGCATCAGCATGTTCCCGTTCGTGCTCTACCGCATAGTACTGGGCCTGTTCCTATTTTGGGTTGTGCTATAATAATCGGCCTTTCGCCATGGCAGATCTCTTCGCGAACGGTTTCGTCATTGACGTAATCTTGGCTTTGGTGCTCATCGAGGCGCTAGCGATCGCCATCCTTCACCGGTTTAATCGGCGCCTCCCATCACTGTCAACACTCGGACCCAACCTCGCTGCTGGATTCTCCTTGCTACTTGCAGTTCGGGCCGCCATCACCCAAGCCCATTGGCTCGCTGTCGCAGCACTTCTCGCAGCCGCACTCGTCGCGCACCTGTTTGATTTAGCCGGACGCCGGCCCGATCAATAGACGCCAACAGCGATCGCCGACAATCCTCGGGCTTTCGCCCCTGCACGTACAAGTTATACCCATCGCAGATCAGTTTTCGGCGTTCCGAGCCCGCTCCGGGTCGGGCAGCTGCGAGCGGGGGACGCCGTAAATCCTTCCTTGGAGGCTTGACGACGGCATCCCTGCCGTCGTCACCCCCGCTCGCCGCCGCCGACCCTCAGCTATCCCCCGCGGCAATTGGCGTGCTCTGGGTATATATAGCCGCTTCAGTAAGCAAAAAAGCAGCCGATTGGCTGCTTTTTCCTCGGCGCCAAGTCCCCCGCTTCGTCAGGGTGACTTGGCGCCTTCATCCCGAGACGCGCTGTCTCAAACGCTAAACGAGACCTATCTGCTGGGAAATCATCTGGCTGGCTTGGTCGACCGGCGGGATACCGTCGCCGAGCCAGTTGAAGTCTGCGCTGCTAAGGAGGATGAAGTGGATCAACAGACCCAGAATGAACAGAAAGACGAAGATTGCCACTAGAGTGCGGCGCGGATCAAAGATCTGCCAGAGCTTATGCATTTTCAAATTCCTCTGCGTTAGTCGCTAAGACTCGGAGCATCATCACAAAGCGATGCCCAACGAAGTCAGGTTCGCAAGCGCGTCAGCCCTTACAGCCAGGGGCGCCAAATCCACGCCAGCACATGCGCCAGCACTGCAACACCGATGAATGCGGTAAAGCTGGACATGAAGATGCCGTGGAACTCCTGGGCCTCTTCTTCGGTCAGTCCGGTCAGGCTTTTAGGATCAGCCATGGATATAACCTCCGGTTTTCAGAAAGAGCCTCTCGGCCATTGGCCGCGTATGCCCCCGCGGTAGGGTTGCCCTTTCGGGCCTGACGCGCCGAGCATGCTGCTCGGCGCGGTCACGCACCATTATCAGGTGCATCGGCAAGGTTCGCTCTATACGGTTGCCGTTACAAACATGAACGTCAGTTCATCGTCCGGGCGGGCGGCATTGCCGACATGTTCGACGTCGGCGCATCCACTGAAGCGCCACCAAGCCAATTGAAGTCAGGCGACGCCAACAGGATGAAGTGGATCAACAGTGCCAGCACGAACAGAAAGCTGAACAGCGCCATTAGGCTGCGGCGCGGATCGAATAGCTGCCAAATACGATGCATGAGGTCTCTCCTCTAGAAAAATGGGGTGAGGAAGCAGCGAACTGCGCCGACATCTTCACCCATGCAGCGGGGCCGTAAGCCCCGTCCAGCTGCTTACAGCCAGGGGCGCCAGAGCCATGCCAGCACATGCGCAAGGATGACGACGCCAAAGAACGCGGTCATGCTGGACGTGAAAATGCCGTGAAACTCTTGGGCTTCCTCTTCGGTCAGGCCCGTCAGGCTCTTGTTATCAGCCATGGAAATCACCTCTGTCGTTTTCAGGTTTGACCTTTCGGTCATCGTTTCCGCCCGTTTGGGCGGGGTGATCCTTCACCCTGGATATTCCTACCGAGACTGTGGCGCCGGTGGATACTGCAGCGGAGCCGGCGGGTAGCGCATCATCGACGGTGGCGGATACTGCAGACGCGGCGGATACTGCTGCGACTGCTGCGCTGCCGGTTTTGCGTCGGCTTCTGCAGGCGCTTGCTCGGCCTCTGCGGTCTCAGCTGGTGCCGGGTCCTCAGCGGCCGCTTCCGGTTCCGGTGCCGGCGCCGGTTGCTCGGCCTTAGCCTGCTCGTCCGCCGCCGCAGCCTCTTCCGCGGGTGCGGCCTCAGCCTCGGGCGCCGCTGCGGGCGCAGCCGCCTTGGCCTGTGCATCGGCTGCCGGTGCTGCTTCTGCGGCCTCGGGTGCCGGAGCTTCCGGCATCTCGGCTTTCGCCTGTGCCGGCGGTGCAGCGTCGGCCTCTTCCTCGGCGCCCTTCTTGGCCGCGAGCCCACCTTCCGGGATCGGCCCCTGAAGCGAAGGATAGTCCTTCACCATCGGTGCGCCGTAGAGTGGCTTATAGGCACCCTGGTGGCAGGTCGTGCAGTAGACCTTGTAGACATCGCCCAGCGGTCCCTTGCGAGAGGCCGGCAGAACCTCGCTCAGCGGCACGACCCAATCGTTGTTCAGTTCACGAACATGACGAATCGCATACCAAGCAGTGGTGCGCTGCGGAGTGCTCTGATCCCAAGAGTAGAACGACCGCGAGTTATGGCAGTAGGTGCAGTTGACGCCGAGCGCGTCCGACATGTGCATCATCAGGCCATAGGTCCACTCCGCCTGCTTGATCGAGCGACGGTTGCCCTGCGGCAGCGGGGTGTCGCCAATGACGCGGATGTCATTGTTCTGCAGCAGGAACGGCGTGAACGGGTCGTACGGCAACGACGCATAAGCGACGGACGCAGCCGCGATGTTCTGGCCCGTCGGTGCCTGCGCCGTCGGCTGACCTGGCCCCGGGTCGGTGACCCAGACGTACTCCGGCACCGGATTCCCCCGGTGGCAGGTGTAGCAGGTGATACCGGTATCCGCGACGTGGTCCTTCCAGTTCGCGTTGGTGTCCTGGGTCATCTGCAACATCTTGCGCGAGGCGATCTTGGTGTAGATCCCATCGTCCTCGAACCCGCCATCGCTGACGTGGCAGTAGTAGCAGCCCTGCTCCGGAGCAACCCAGTTGGTCAGCGCAACCATCAATCGGTTGAACTCGTTGACCGTCAGATTGCCAAGCACCTGGACGTTCTTATAGGTGTCCTTCGCGAGCGGCCCGCCCTCGGCTGCGGCAGGGATCGGCTCTGGCGGCACGTTGGCTTCCAGCGAGTCCTGCAACAGACGTGGGTTGTAGTTGGTCTGCATCTGCAGGCCGCGATATCCGTTCTGGATGGTCTCCGGCGGTGGCGCCTCGCACCCGCTCAGGAACGCTGCGGCGCCAATGGCTGCAAGGATGACCGTGTTCCGGTTTAGCGCCTTCATTGCGACACCCCCTGCAACAGGTTCGGGTCCTGGATCGTCATCTCCGACGGATAGGGAGCCACGATTCCATGCTTAATGCCCCAGAGATACCAGTTCTCGACCACGGTGCCAGTCAGCAGGATGCCGATACCAGCGGTAATCACGGTCAGGACCGCGAACCACCATGCCCAGCGATGGATCGATTCCATGGTGGCATTGAAGCCCATGGTCCAGCGCCAGAAGAGCATTGCACGCTCAGCGGCCGTGCCGCGGCTGGTGATCTGGTCGATCTCTCGGTCGCCACCGTAGCGGGAGACACCGAGGATGGTTCCGCCGTGCATCGCGAACAGGACGGCAGAGCCGTACAAGAAGGCGATCGACAGCGCGTGGAACGGGTTGTAGTAGAAGTTTCCGTAGCGGATCGAGATCGCAGCCGTCCAATCGAGGTGCGGGAAGATACCGAACGGAACCGCCTCACCCCAGCTACCCATCAGCACTGGACGGATGAAGCCCAGCGTCAGGTAGAAGAAGATCGCCGCCGCGAAGGCCCAGGCCACGTGCGTGCCAGTCCCGAGGGCGACGGCGCGCTGATAGGTCCGGATCCACCAGAGGATAATCGACGCGGTCAAGAAGAACCCGGCCATCAACCACCAGCCCCCGTCACCCAGTGGCGGAATGCTCAGGCCATACGCAGGCGGCGGCGGCTCGAGCGCCAGCCAGAAGAAGTTCTTGACGAACTGAATCGGGCTCCAGTCGACCGACGCGAGCATGTTGAAGCCGATGATCTCGATGGCGATGAAGCCGCAGACGATCGACGCGATTCCCGCGAAGCCAAGGTAGATCGGGCCGATTTGGGCGTCACCGATCTTGCCAAGCCAGTAGGAGAACCACGGGTAGACCGGTTTTCCCAAGCGCGGCAGGCTGCCTTCCGGGAGCTCGACACCTGCGTAGCCTGGTTCGCGGACCTGAACCCGCGTAAAGATGTTTTGATACTCAGCCATGTTGGTGTCCTCTTATGACCAGAACGGCAATTCGAGCCACCAGTTCCACCACTCCGGCCAGCCACGTGTCCAGAACGGACCGCTGATCACGATGCAGACGGCGCTCCAGAAAGCGGCGTTGATCGCGAGGAACAGTCCAAGACGGTGGATACCGAGCGCACCGATGGAGTACCCGACGAAGTCACGGAAGAAAGTGTTCTCGTGCTCACCGGTCTTCACGGGCTCACCCTTTTGCGGGTTCGTCATCGACAGGATCAGTGATCCGTGCAATGCAAGCGCCAGCGCATTGGTGAAGAAGAACGTGATCGCCAGCATGTGGGCCGGGTTGTAATGGAAGTGCAGGTATTGGTAGCCCACGTTCGACACCCAGTCCAAGTGACTGAAGATGCCATATGGGAAGCCATGACCCCACGCGCCCAATAAGACGGGGCGAATCACAACCAGCGTGACATAAGCTAGGATCGCAAAGCCGAAGGCGACCGGGACATGAAGCCCCATGCCCAGCTTGCGCGCGATCTCAGCCTGGCGCAGCGCCCAGGATACAAAGGCACCGATCGCACAGATCGTAATGAATTGCCACAAGCCACCTTCCATGAGCGGCGCCATCCCGAGCCCATAGCTCAGATCCGGCGGAGCAATCGAAATTTCCCAAGGATTCCAGGTCGGGCCCATGGCCGCGCCCCAGATGATTAACAAGGTACCAAGCGTGGCGAAGAAGATTGTCGTGACTCCGAAGAAGCCGACATAGAACGGCCCCACCCAAAAGTCGAACAGATCCCCCCCGAGCAAGGTACCGCCGCGTACGCGGTATTTTCTCTCGAAACTCAGCATGGCCATTGAAGATTTCCTCTGCTGGGGAGACACGCGCAGAAGCGCCCTCCTCGTAGCAAGATCGGCGGCAGGCGGTGCCATGCGGGCATCCGCACTGCCGTCATCCGATAGGCCCTGTTACATCTGCTGCGGGACGACCTGAGCAGCCTGCACGCCTTCAACGGCTGGGATGCCGTCTTCGAGCCAGTTAAAGTCGTCGGTGCTGAGCAGGATCATATGGATCGCCAGACCAAGGACGATCAAGAAAACGCCTAGGCCAATGAGAACGGTCGAGGGTTGGATCAACAACCACATCTTGTAGAGTTTTTCGTTCATGAGTGAATTCTCCAGTCTTGTATGAGGACGAAGAGATCAGCGGTTGCTAGGCTTCCGATGATTCTTGTGCGTTCATTGCCATGACGGTTCTGGCTTACAGCCAGGGGCGCCACAACCAGGCCAACACGTGCGCAAGGATGACGACGCCAAAGAACGCGGTCATGCTGGACGTGAAAATGCCGTGAAACTCTTGGGCCTCTTCTTCCGTCAATCCGGTCAAGCTCTTGTTGTCTGCCATGGGGTTACCCTCCGGTTCAGCTATCTAGGCCGTACGGCCATTGGCGCATGAAGTATGCGTCACCAGAAAACGCCGAGGCTGGTTTCGCCACAGCGCTAACAGGCATCCGCAGCTCGCAGATACCTGATCGGCTCTCACGATCGAGGGCCAGGACCCAACGTCGCGTTAGCCAGAAAATGGAGCGCGGGCGGCGCGTCGAGCGGCCGGCCCGTGCGGAAGCGACTAGTTGACGCGCTCTGCAAGAAAACGCGCGACGCCGCACTGTGCGCCGAGGCTGTGCGCCGCGCTCTCCGCGCTCAGGAGCCTTCAACCCGGTTTCACGCCCGCTGCCCGCAGCGTCGATGCGAATCTGCAGCGGCTGCAGTTGATTGCAGGCGATCGCGAGGGTAGGCATGTCGGGGGCGGTTTGCACGTTTTCGGATGCGTCGATTGCTGGCTTCATCGGCTTGCGGGAGCGGCGTCGACACAAACTGCTGAAGACGCCCAAGAAGTAAGTGTCAGTCTAGCCTGACCAAGCTCTATGTCAAGCCTAATTTACACCCGAACTGTCAACGCAGGTTGGCAGTGCCCAATCTGGTTGACGCATCGCAGGAAGAGACGCGGTAGCAGGCCGTTAAACGGAGACGAGCAGAAGGATGACGCGTCGCGAGGTGCGCGTCTGGAAGGCGGCAGGTGGCGTTGGCGACGGGTAGCAGTATGGCCAGCCTACCCGGGTCTCATCTGGCCCCTGTGGCGCTAGCAGGGAGCCAGGCACGGCGCCGGGAGCAGCAGTAGAGCATGCCGGCTTGGGCGCCGTCCCTTCACCGCAGACGGCCCTCTGTGCGGCAGTCCGCCGTCGACCGTCGCGGCCGACAACGGGAGGCTTTGCGGGGAGGCGGGGATGCCGGGATGCGGATCGGCCAGAACGGGATGCGAGCCCGGGCGCC
>JGI12210J13797_10239068_pt1 | contig 15710 bp, 11 predicted proteins | sample ElkSlonscriptome_3_FD_13797 | JGI IMG/M metagenome (IMG submission 13797)
AGCCGCCACGCCGCTGTCCTGGTCCGCCACATGGCCCTCCAGGGCGAGGGAGCCGGCGGTGGTAGTCATGCCGTCGGCAGTATCGATGTTGTCCTTCAGGACGATGGGCACCCCGTGTAGCGGACCCCGGACGTTCCCGGCGGCTCGCTCCTCGTCGAGCCGTCGGGCCAGCTCCAGGGCCTCGGGATTCGTCTCGATGATGGAACGGAGGCGGGGACCGTCTCGATCCAGCGCCGCAATGCGGTCCAGGTAGAGACGTGTGATCTCCTCGGAGCTGCGGCCTCCACTCGCCATCTGCTCCGCAAGCTCCGACATCGTCACCTCTTCGAGTTCGAAGACCTCGTCGATCCACCAGGCGTCCGAGCCCTGGTCGGGCCTACCCGCCCCCTGTCCCGACTCACGGTCCTGGGCGCAGGCCGGAGTGCCGATCGCGGTCAGGGCTGCCCCTGTAGCGCCGAGCTTCACGAAGCTGCGGCGGTTCAGGCCGGCGGACGACTCGGAAGCGTGATCGGACATGGAGCTCTCCTGAGGGCGGGACCGGGTCGACGGGGCACTTCGACGATCGTGGAAGGCGAGGCGGCAAGCTCGTTGCCGTGGCGTATGGAAGGCAAGGCACTCCAATCGGGGGTCCCTCCTCTGGACATCGCCGTGCCCCTGGGCTCGCCACCGTGGAGTACCGACGTCTACGATATCACCGCGTTCCGGCCCTCCTTGCCCTTCTGGAGGTGGGGCACGCCCTCGGTCATCCACGCCGGGGCCGGCTCCCCGGTGAGGTGATGATCGAAATACTCCTTCATCCTCCTCTGGAAGTCCTTCTGATTCGCCTCCCGCTGCAGGTGGTGAGGCTCGCCGGGATAGGAGAGGAGGATGACCTCCTTCTCCAGGCGCCGGGCGGCGGTGTACAGTTCGAGGCCCTGGTTCCAGTCCACGGCCCCGTCCTCGGTCCCGTGGAGGATCAGGAAGGGCGTGGAGATGTTCGGCGCCTGATGCACGGGCGACTGGCTCATCCAGCGTTTCATGTCGTCCCACGGTTGGTCCCCCATCCGCCCCTGGCTCCACTGCAGGATCGGCCCGTTCCCGTTCCCGGTCCGCTTGTACAGGATGTTGTTCATGCTCATGAGGTTGGTGAGCGGCGCCCCGGTGACGATGGCGGCGAACATGTTCGTCTGGGTCAGGATGAACGAGGTCTCGTACCCTCCCCAGGAATGGCCCTGCAGGCCGATCCGATCGGGATCCGCGTAGCCCAGCTCGATGGCCTCCCTCGAGGCTGCCGTCACGTCGTCCAGCGCGGAGCTGCCGGGATAGCCGTCGTCGTAGACGATGTCGGGCATGAGGACCAGGTATCCGTTGCTTGCATAGGTCGACATGTGGGGCCGGTCGTCGTAGACCGGCATCGAGAACTCGTGGTGTCGCTGCGACATCTTCTCGTAGAAATAGACGACCATGGGATACCGACGCCCCTCCTCGTAGCCCGCCGGCAACGCCAGTGTGGCCTGCAGGTCGTTCCCCCGCTCATCGGTGTAGTCCACGAGGACCCGTCGACCCCAGGCGAACTCTTCAATCTGCGGGTTGGCGTCGGTGATCTGGCGAGGATCGTCGAAGGAAGCGTCTGCCACCCAGTAGTCGGGAAACTGCTCGAAGGTCTCCCGGGTGAAGACCACCCGGTCGGCGTCCGAGGCCTTCTGGATCCGGCGGATCATCTCGTCCCCGAACAGGACGGGCTCGGGCGCTCCCCCGGGACGGGCCCGGAGGTAGCCGGACTGCTTGGTCCACTCGCCGTAGCCAGACAGGATCGCGCCGTCCGGGTCAACGAAGTCCTCGTCGGGCTCGAGGTCCACCACCCGATAGCGGACCTGCTCGGTTGCGCCTGCGCCGCCGGTGACGGCCGTGGCGGAGCCTCCCTCCAGAGGCACCGACCACACGTCCCAACGGTCGTTGAGCAGCACCCGGCCGTCCTCGGTCCACCCCGCGATCCCGTGGACGGGCTGCTCATCGATGCGATCCCACTCCCGGTTCACGAAATCGATTCCGGTCTCCGCCGTGAGATCCGTGCGATCCAGCGACGCCAGCTCCACTGCGAAGACATGCTCGTCGGCCAGGTACAGCCACCATTCACCATCGGGGGAAGTGCCTATGGGCCGACGGACCCCGGTGGCGACCTGGGTCGTCTCTCCGCTGTCCAGGTCGATCCGCACGAAGTCTGCCGTCCCGTCGGGTCGCGTGACGTCCCCCCGGTAGGCCACGTCCCGTCGCCCCATCGCGTAGTCGCCCCCAGGCAGGTCCACCCGTCGCATATCGTCGTTGGCGAGACGCACGAAGCGTCGGTCGTCGACGTTGAAGACGGAGGTGAAGGTGTAGCGCCGGTCCGCCCCCGCCTGGATGATCTGAGTCGATTGGAGTCGGTCGTCCTTCCAGTGCCACACATCGACATTCACCCCCTCATCCCGGTCATCCTCGACCTCTGGCTCTTCGGCCTCCTGGGCCTTGATGCCCACCACCACCCGCTCCCCATCTTCGGTCCACCGCGTGTTCGCCCTCTCCGACAGGACGAATCCGTCAGGGAAGGCCGGATCGGCGCCGGGATCGTAGACCACGGTGGACCCGTCCATCGGGACCACCAGCAGGGCGTTCTCCCGCTCGACCATCCCCTCCGGCGTGTCCCCTCGCAGCGCGGCGAGCCCCCCGCCAGATTCGCTCCAGGCCAGGTCTTCGTATCGATAGGCCCCGGCATCCACCGACCGAATCCTGCCCTCCGCCAGCTCCATCAGGTAGAGCCCGTTGCCCGACCGGCCCTCGGCATCCACCAGGTACGCCAGATGAGAGGAGCGGTCATCGAAGGCGAACTCCGACACATTCCCGAAGGCGAATGAAGCGCCGGCGGCGAGCTCCCGGAGCAGCAGGTCCGAGCCCTCGTGATCAAGGTCACCCTCAGGCTGGGCCTTGTGGATGGCCAGATGAGACCCGTCTTCCGCGAAGGCGAACCCCTGCACTCCCGACTCCTCGGTCCGCGCTCCGGTGGTGAGGTCGATCCAGTGCAGAGCAGTCTTCGCTACATCGTCGTCGGCGGTGTCCTCTTCGGGGTGGGCGCTGAGGAAGGCCACCCATCGGGAGTCGGCTGAGAAGGTGACGTTCGACGGGTTCAACCCCTCGTAGCTCCGCGTCCCGTCCAACTCCTGGACCAGGAGGCTGGCATCGCCCTCGTTCGGCGTCTGGACGTGGGCGAACCAACGACCGTCGGGAGAGAGCTCCGCATCCGTGATCCGACTCCACTCGGGGTAGTCGTCCAGAGTCAGTGGACGCTGGCCGGACTCCTGTGCCGAGATGGCCTGGGCGCAAAGAGTGAGGACGAGGAGGAAGGGAACGACTCGTGTGTACATCGGCTTGTCTCGGCTTAGGTGCCACACTGTTGTGGTGCCCCATGCTGTCGGCATCGCCCCGGAGACGCCACCCTGTCGATGATGCCCCGGGCCCAGTCCGACAGAACTCGCTGCCCCTTCGTTCCCAGCCCACCGCTTTTGCGAATCATGCGCATCGTATCCCTGATCCCTGGAGCGACGGAAGCCCTTGCGGCCCTCGGCCTCGATGCGCAGCTGGTGGGGATCACCCATTCGTGCGACTACCCGCCGGGCCTCCTGGCAGAGCGGGTCACCTCGACCTCCATCCCTCCGGATGCGGGCAGCGGCGAGATCGACCGCCTCGTAAAGGAGAGCGCCGGACGGAATGCGCACCCGGCCCCGGAGCCAGATCCGGACGGTGCGGCGCAATCAGGCGGGACCGCTCCTCCACCCCTCTTCAGCCTCGATGTGGACCGGATCGAGCGCCTCCGACCGGATCTCATCGTCACCCAGTCCGTGTGTGACGTCTGCGCCGTAGGTCAGGGCCAGGCGCTCGCCGGTCTCGAGGGCCTCTCGTTCCAACCCCGGATGCTGGCCCTCCACCCTCATCGTCTCGACGACGTGTTCGACGACCTGGCGAGGCTCGGCGCAGCGGCGGGCGTCGCCGACCGGGCCCAGGAAGTCGTGGCGGACCTCCGAGCACGCATCGATGCCGTCCGCCGGCGTGTAGAGGTTCGGCCCCGGGTCTCGGTTGTGGTCCTGGAATGGCTCGACCCCCTCTTCACGTGCGGACACTGGACTCCGGATTTGGTGACGCTCGCGGGAGGGAGGGAGTTGATCACCGAACCGGGTCAGCGTTCCGTAGAGGTCGATTGGGCACGGATCCGGGAGGCGGACCCGGAGGTGCTCCTGCTGGCGTGCTGCGGGCAGGACGTGGACCGGACTCGAGAGGACCTGCAGCAGCTCGCTTCCCAGCCGGGCTTCGCCGAACTCCAAGCCGTTCACACGGACCGGGTCTTCATCTCCGACGGGGGTGCCTACTTCAGCCGGCCGGGTCCGCGGTTGGTGGACGCCCTGGAGCTACTGGCCGAGACGCTGCACCCCGACCGGGACGGAGATCAGGCCGGGCTGGTTCGGGCCTGGCCGGAGGGATCGGTGGGGGCGCCGGCGAAGACGTGAGAAGGTAGGACGCCGGTCGGAGCCTGGCGGTGGCCGGACGTCCCACACCCCCACCCCCTCAGTTCACCTCCAGCGACACCTCCGTCTCGGCGAAGGCGAACGCCCTCACCACCCGCACATCCAGGGTCCGATCCTCTCCCACGAAGTGGACCTCGTACTCCCCGGGGAGCACCGAGAAGAAGGTGTAGCGACCCTCGCGCCGCCCCTCGATGGAGCCAGGCTGCAGGACCACCGAAGTGACCAACTCTGTCGCCCCCCCGGCCACGACCGCCGTGACGTCGCCGAGGAAGCCGTAGACGGGGTCGGCCTCAGGGCTCCAGATCAGGAGCGCGGCGCAGTCGAGGCCTGGAATCACCGGCCCGTCGGGGCCCTCGTGGAGCTCCATGCCGGCGATGGATTCCGTGCCGATAAGGCGGGACAGGCCCATGGGGTTCGAGCCCCGGTCGACACGGCCGTACCGGCTCCCGTTGAGGTAGACCGCCACCGGGCAGGGATCCTCGCCGCGGGCATCCGTGAGGTAGATGCCCCACTCCGTCCCTTCGGGTCGGCGGATCTCCACGCGATGCGACCGCTCGAGCAGGTCGGGGAGGTTGAAGCGTTGCTCGATCTCCTCCCCGTCGAGGTGAAGCACGGCGGACGGCCAGGAGCCACGCTCCTGAAACCCGACGACATCCAGGATCTGAGACCCAGACGGGCCGCCGCCAAGGGGCCCATCCAACGCTCGGGGCCCGCCCCCGCAGGCCCCGACGCACACCAGCGCCAGCGCAGCACTCACCTGAACTCGGGACAGCGGCATGGTTCATCTCGCAGCAACCAGGAGACCTCGATAGGTGCCGGTCCCGGCCCCCCGACGGACATCCAACTTGGGCTCCCGAAGGACGATTCCGAGGCACCCCTTCGTCAAGTGGTCGCGGCATCGTCCTGGCTCCCCCTCGACCCGCTGACCCCCACCTGCGAGCCCTGTACTTGACGTTCAAAAACATGTGATGTATTTATCACATATGAACTCGAACGACACCCCGCCTCCTGACAGCACCGAGACTCCCGACGCCCTGGATCCCGTGTGGCGCGCCCTGGCCAACCCGGTGCGCCGCCGGATCCTGGACCTCCTCATGGAGGGTCCGAGAACGACGGGTGAACTGGCGACGGCCTTCCCCGCCCTGTCCCGGTTCGCCGTCATGCAGCACCTGAAGGTCCTGGAGGAGGCGGACCTGGTCCTCCCGCGTCGCCAGGGGCGGGAGCGACACAACCACCTCAATCCGGTCCCGATCCAGCGGATCTACGATCGGTGGGTGCACCGATTCATGCAGCCCTGGACCGAGGCCCTCGTAGGTCTCAAAGACGAGGTGGAATCCCGAGATCGCGGCGCCTGACCGCATCCAACCACCCCTCCCCTTCCGGAGACACCGCTCATGAATGACCTGGACATCGCCCCTCCCCGCGTCTGCTCCATCGTCATCGACGCCCCGGTCCAGAAGGTCTGGGACGAGATCACGAAGACGGGAGGTATTCAGCGCCCGCTCTACAACACGATGCTCGAGGTCGAGTTGGAGGAGGGGGGAAGCCTCCGCTACTACAGCCCGGATCGGAAGAGGGTGTTCGTGGCGGGGCGCGTGCTGGAGGTGGACCCGCCCCGGCGACTGAGGCACACCTACATCTTCGCCATGAAGCCGGGACCGGCCACGGAGGTCACCTGGGATCTGGAAGAGACCCCGAGGGGCTGTCGGGTGACGGTCACCCACGCCGGTTGGCCCTCCGAGAAGCTCGCGCAGAAGCACGAGGCCGGGTGGAACGAGATCCTGGGACTCCTCAAGAGCGAGGTCGAGACCGGCGACATCCCGACCAGGACCAAGATCATGTACAGGATTCAGGGGCTGTTCATGTTCGCCCTACCATCGACGACCAAGCGGGAGTACGCCGACGAGCAGGGGTGGTAGGGGTCGGCCCCGAGGGTGAACGAGGAATGCGGACAAGAACCCCGGCACCCACTAACCTCCATCCCCGGGCCCTCCTCGGACCGACACCACCTCGCCGCCGAACTCGAAGAACCCGGTGGTCACGATGCGAGTGTCGCTCCGGGGACGGCCCACGGGGGTCTGCACCTCCCGGATCGGAGTCCGGACCCACCAGCGCCGCACGATCCAGGCGCCGGAAGAGAGTCGTTCGAATTGCACCTCCCCTCGTCCACTCGGGGCCAGGGCCTCGGCCCGGTCTCCCACGTACCAGAAGCGGACCGACTGGAGGGCGGCGGTCTCCGGATCGAGCAGAATGGTCCCCTCCACGTCGGCGATCCCTCCCTGCTCCACGGGCTCGAAGTCCAGACCGATCTCGTCGTCCTCGACCCAGGCCTGGAAGCAGTGGGTGCGGAGGAAGACATCCGAAAGGAGGGCGTTGGCGTCCGGGGCCACGGCGACGACGCCGTCTTCCGACTCCACCAGGTAGCCCTCTCGTGCCAGGAGCTCCGGGGACCGGCTCTCGAAGGGCGCAGAGGAGAATCCCTGGCTCCGCTGCGGCGTCTCTTCCAGGACCCGTCGCCCCTGGGGTCCGTACCGACGGGTGTACCGGGTGACCTGATAGGCGTAGATCTCCTGCTGCTGGACCCAGCGGGCCAGATTCAGCGCCTTGCGCGCCTCCTCCCAGACCAGCGCCGTGAGGCCCCGATCCGAGGGGCGCACCTCACACCGGGACGCCGCCTCGGCAACGAGACCCTCCAGAGGGATGGCCGACGGGATGAGTGCAAGACGATACGGGTCGGGACCCGGGACCATCCCGGAGACGGTCCACTCCCCGGTGGCGTACCCCAGAAGCTCCGCCCGCAGGACCACCGCTTCGGTGGGCATCGATGACAGCGTGACCCGTCCCGAGGCGTCGGTCAGGTTGGCAGACAGACGCACCCCGGCCTGGTCCTCCAGGGTGACGAAGACCCCGTTCAAGGCTCGGTTGGCCCCGGCCTCGACAAGCTCGAGCCTCAAGCTCTGGGCCCACACCAGCTCCGGGAGCGAGAGGAGGACGACGAGGGCCAACCCTGCGGCGAACCCTCCCCACCGCGACCACACTGGTAAACCCGCCGGCATCGGCCTCCCTCCCTCCGCGTCGCTTCCTGGTCCAGGGCCCACCGATATGGGCTCACGACCCCACCACCGGCGCCCCTCCACCCTGCATGCAACATCCCCACCCCGCCCCGGTCAAGAAGAAGCCACAGTCGTCGATGTCGCGCCCCCGACGCTGGTGCCCCCGTGGGCGGCTCCGTACCTTCGCGCTCTTCTGAACGGCGCGCTGCGGACACGCCACGAGGTGGATCCCGACGGCGACGGGGCATCGACTCATCGAGGACGGGAGGGGGGAGCATGACGCCGACACGACGCGATTTCATCCGGACGACAGGGGTGGTGGGGGCTGGATTGGCCCTGGGTGGTGCCGGCGCCTGCGCCGACTCCGGTGGTCAGGCAGCAACCGAGGGAGGTGGTGGCGCCCGGGAACCCACCGCCAAGCGAATCCTGATCCTCGGAGGGACCGGCTTCATCGGCCCTCACACCGTCCAGTACGCCCTCTCCCGAGGGCATCAGGTGTCGACCTTCACCCGAGGTCGGTCGAGGACCACGCTCCCGGAGGCCGTCGAGCAGCTGATCGGCGACCGCAACGACGACCACTCCGCGCTGGAGGGGCGGACCTGGGACGTGGTCCTCGACAACAACGCCCAGGACTACCGGTGGGTGGAGACCAGCACCGCCCTCCTCTCGGACGCAACACAGCACTACGTCTTCGTCTCCTCCATCTCCGCCTACGCCCTGGAGGGCTTCGACTGGAGCCGGGCGGACCAGATCCTCATGGAGCCGGTGGTCGGGGTGGACTACCCGGTCGTCGAGGCGCCGGAGGGGTGGAGTCATGGGGACGACGCGACCTACGGCCACATGAAGGCCCTCAGCGAGCAGATCGTGATGGACGCCTTCCCGGGCCGATCCACCATCGTGCGACCCGGCCTCATCGTGGGCCCCGGGGACACCACCAACCGCTGGGGCTACTGGCCCCTTCGCCTGGCCGACGGCGGCGAGGTGTTGGCGCCAGGGAATCCCGAGCACGCCAACCAGGTGATCGACCAGCGGGACCTCACCGAATGGATGGTCCGACTGGGAGAGAGCCAGAGGTCCGGCGTCTTCAACGGCACGGGTCCCGGCGAGCGCATGACCACCGCCTCGATGTTGGAGAGGATTGGGGATGGAATGAACTCCGACCACACCCTCACCTGGGTCCCGGAGCGCTTTCTCGAGGCGCAGGGGCTGGCTCCGTGGAGCGACTTTCCGGCCTGGATTCCCGGCGACCCGCTGATGTTCGTGGACGTGAGCGCCTCGGTGGCTTCGGGCCTCACATACCGCCCCCTCTCCATGACCGCCGCCGACGCGCTGGCCTTTGAGCGCAGTCGTGATCCGGAAGAGGTCACCGCCCGACCCTTCGGCATCAGCCGGGAGCGGGAGGCGGAAGTGCTGGCGGCGTGGCACGCGTCCCTGGGGTGAACCGAGTGAGGCGCCGACCGTATGCAGCGGCGCTTCTGGCGGCGTGCCTCGCGGCGGCGCTCGGGTGCAGCGGTGGCGCCGTTCAGGCGGTTGGGCAAGCGCCCCGCTTGGATGGCCAGGTGGCCCTCATCACCGGCTCCACCAGTGGACTCGGCGAGGTCCTGGCCCACCAGCTCAGCGACCTGGGCGCCGAGGTCCTCGTCCACGGGCGAAACGCAGAGGCGGGGGAAGCCATCGTGGACTCCATCCGACGGGCCGGAGGCACGGCGCGATTCTACGCGGCGGACCTGGGCTCCCGGGAAGAGACGGCTCGCCTCGCTTCGGACGTCCGTGAGGACTACGACCGCCTCGATCTCTTCATCAGCAACGCTGGGGTCGGTCCGGGCCCGGACCGCCGGCTCACCTCCAACGATGGCCTGGAACTCCGCTTCCACGTCAACTACCTGGCGGGCTTCCAGCTCACCCACCTCCTCCTACCGCTCCTCCGGGAGAGCGCCCCGTCCCAGATCGTCATGGTGGCGTCCAGAAGCCAGCGGGAGATCGACTTCGACAACGTCATGCTGGAAGACGGCTTTCAGGGCTTCCGAGCCTACGCACAGAGCAAGCTGGCCCAGATCATGTTCACCTTCGACCTGGCCCCGCAGTTGGAGGGGAGCGGGGTCCGGATGAACGCGGTACACCCGGCCCCGGTCATGGACACGCCCATGATGGAGGCCGCTGGCGCCCGACCCCGTAGCACTGCGGAAGATGGGGCCCGTTCGGTCATGAACCTGGTGCTGTCGGAGGAGGGTTGGAACGGCCGATACTTCCACGAGCTGGAGCCCGGGACCGCCCTGCCCCAGGCGTACGATCCGGCGGCGCTGGCTCGCCTACGGCAGCTGAGTGTGGGGTTGGCGGGGACGGGGGCGGCCTCCCGTGGACCTGGTTCGTGGAGGTGAACTACCCTCTGCGACCCATTCCTGAGTTGCGGTGGGTCGTGGATCCAACGCACTCGGCAAATGAACCCAGTCTTCGTCAGTCACGATTTTGAGGACAGGGCAGCGTATGCCTCGCTCTGCCACCTTCTCGAGCTGAGCGGCATCCCGCGACGGGACGTCGCGACCGTGTCCGTGGGCGAGAAGCTCGCGGGAAGCGCGTGCGGTGATCGACGTGACCTTCCGGAAGATCGAGCAGGCGGTTCTCGTTGAACCCCGTGCAGGCCGGAAGACCGGGCATTGATGGAATGCACAGAGTTGGCTGTCGACTGCGGCCCGTCCGAGCCGAAGTTGATCGTGGGCTATGCGGACACTCTCGAGTTTCGATCGAGCCTGACCTTGTTCCACATCGCGAGCGATGTGGAGGGCAACGTCTTCGAGCATGCCTTGGAAGGGTCCTTCAACGGGCAACGCGATCCGGGAACATACGAGTTGGTTGCCATTCCGAAGTATCAGCGGTTCAACCTCCGCCATGCCCCGCGTCCCAACACGGCGCCAGCGGCCTGCCCGGCGGATTCGACCCCAGCACCATGATGGCGTTGCCGCACCGGGGAGCCGCCCGCAGGTTCCCGACAATCCCCTAGCGAACTCGGAGATCCAATGCCCGCACTCACCCGCTCCCCGGCTCCCCGGCTCGCCGTCGTCCTCGCGATACTGGCTCTGGCCGCCCCGCTGGCTCCGATCCTCGCCGCGCCGGCGACGGCCCAGTCCATGGCCGAGTTCACGGACGGCATGGAGCGGAACGACGGATTCCTGACCTTCTGGTGGGATGAGAACAACGGGCGCGTCTACCTGGAAATCGACCGCTTCGACGAGGAATTCCTGTACCTCCGGTCGCTGGCTACCGGCATCGGGTCCAACGCCCTGGGGTTGGACCGGGGTGAGATCTTCGACGAGTTCATCGCCCGCTTCGAGCGAGCCGGGGGCGCGGTGCACTTCGTCCTGACGAATCCCGGTTTCCGGGCCGAGACGAATCGGACGGAGGCGCTGGAGCGGTCTGTGGAGGAGTCCTTCCCCACCTCGACGCTGGCCGCCTGGCCCGTGGAGGTGGTGGAGGGGGAGCGGATGCTCGTCGACGCCACGGAGTTCTTCCTGGAGGACGCCGTGGACCTCGCGGGGCGCCTGCGCCGGGCCGAGCAGGGGACCTTCAGCGTGGATGCCGACCGCAGTCGCATCCACCGGCCCCGGACCCGGGCCTTCCCGGAGAACACCGAGGTGGAGGCGGCCCTCACCTTCTCGTCGTCGACCCCGGGTCCCGAGATCCGGAACCACACCCCCGACGGCCGGGCCCTCACCGTGCGGCAGCACCACTCCTTCGTACAGCTCCCCGACGACGGCTACCAGCCCCGACGCTTCGATCCCCGCATCGGCCTCTTCCCCGTGACCTTCTTCGACTACGGAAAGAGCCTCGACGAGGAGTACGTGACGCGCTACGCCGTGCGCCACCGCCTCCAGAAGCGTGATCCCGGTGCAGCCCGATCCGAGGCGGTCGAGCCCATCGTCTACTATCTGGATCAGGCGGTGCCGGAGCCGTACCGCTCCGCCTTCATCGAAGGTGGGGAGTGGTGGAACCGTGTCTTCGAGGCGGCGGGGTGGATCGACGCCTTCCGCATCGAGGACATGCCCCCGGACATGGATCCCATGGATGCCCGCTACCACGTCATTCAGTGGGTACATCGCACCGAGGCGGGTTCGTCCATCGGGCCCAGCTTCAGGGACCCGCGGACCGGGGAGATCATCAAGGCCGCGGTCCGCATGGACTCCCATCGGTCTCTCGCGGACTACAACCTCTACGCCGGGGCCCTCCCTGCCACCGCCTCCCCAGGCTCGGGCCCGTCAGAGGAGTGGGGCCGGGGCGGCACCGAGGCGTTCCTCGGCGCCGGGGGCGGTCTCGACTGGATGACCATCCTGGCTCCCGATGTGACGGCCGAGGAGTTCGCCATGTCCCGCCGGCGGCAGCACTCCGCCCACGAGATCGGCCACACCCTGGGACTCGCCCACAACTTCATCGCCGCCAGCTACGGCCGGGCCTCGGTCATGGACTATCCAGCGCCGCTGATCGAGCTCGAGGGCGACGAGATCCGAATGGCCGACGCCTACCGACGGGGCCCGGGGGCCTACGACACCCTGGCCATACGGTGGGCCTACACCGAGTTCCCGGAGGGAGAGGAGGCCGCAGGGCTCGATGCGCTGGTGGAGGAGGGTATGGAGCGAGGCCTCCTCTTCATCACCAACTCCGACGAACGCGCCTCGTCGTCCTTCCCCGACGCCACAACGTGGATCAACGGCGCCGACGTCCTCGACGAATTCGAGCGGGTGACCGAGGTGCGGCAGGCCCTGGTGGAGCGCTTCGACGCGAGTGCCATCGAGCCCGGCGAAGCCATGTGGCGCCTGGGCGAGCGCTTCGTGCCCGTCTACCTGCACCATCGCTTCCAGCTCGGGGCGGTGATCAAGGCCGTGGGCGGGATGCGCTTCCGCTACGGGGTGCGGGGGGATCCCCTACCGGTGACGGAGGTGATCGACGGCGAGCGGCAGCGCAGGGCCCTGGACCTCCTGCTACAGGCCCTCGAGCCCGACGCCCTGAGCGTACCCGAGGAGGTGCTGGCCGCATTGGCGCCCCGGCCCTTCGGCCACGCCCCGGTCCGGGTGGGCTTCGAGTCCCGGGCCGACCCGGCCTTCGACCACCTCGGGATCGCCCGGACCCTGGCGTCGACGACCCTGGGAGGCATCCTCGAGCCGGAACGGATGGCCCGGGTCGCGGCGTTCCGCCAGCGCGACGCCTCGCTCCCCTCCACCACGGAGGTCGTGGAACGCCTCACGACCGGAATCTGGGACGGAGGGACCGCCGACCCGCTGGCGCACGTCGTGCAGCGGGCACTCGTGGACGCCCTCATCGATCTTGCCGCCGATGACGATGCCTCCGCGGAGGCCCGGGCCGCCGCCGAATGGGGTCTTCGGAGGATCGGAGAGCGGGCTACCCTGGCGGCGGACGCCGCCGAGGGACCCGGCCGGGCCCACCTGGAGCTCGCCGCTGCGGACATCCACCGCTTCCTCGATCGTCGCTATGAGGGCGGCGACCGGACGGACCCGCTGTCGCCACCCCCAGGAACGCCCATCGGAAGTAGCCGCTGACCGCCGCCCAGGGAGCGGAGGGCGCGCAGCGCCCGTCTACCGAGTCGAACCCCCTCGCAAGGTCAGCTGGCCTCGGGCAGGCTCGCCTCCCACTCGATCATCCGTCGGATGTGGTCCTCGGTGGGGAGCCGTCCCCGACCGCCGCCCAGGTTGTCGATCATGTGCTCCGGATCGCCGGTCCCTGGGCAGGCCACGGAGACGGCGGGGTGGGCCACGACGAACTTGAGCATGAACTGGGCCCAGGTGCTGGCGTCGAACTCGGCGGCCCAGTCGGGCAGCTCACGATCCCCGATCCGGGACCACATGCGGCTCCGGCCGAAGGGGAGGTACACCAGCACACCGATCCCCTCATCCTGGGCCAGGGGAAGGATCTCCTCCTCGGCCTCCCGGTTGTCGATGGCGTAGTCGATGCCGATGAAGTCGATGGGGTAATCCCGCATCACCCGAGCCAGGTTTCCGTACTGCCCTTGGCTGGTGGTGGTGATACCGATGTAGCGAATCCGACCCTCTTCCTTGTACTCCTGCAGGATGCCGAGCTGGGTCGGCGGGTCCCCCATGTTGTGTACCTGGTTCAGGTCGATCACGTCCAGGCGCATCCGGTCGAACGAGCGCTCGATCTGGGCCCGGCACTCCTCCGGGTCGGCCGACCCTCCACCCCGGGACGCCACATTCACCTTGGTCGCCCAGAAGATGTCGTCCTGAATCGCGTCCTCCGCCGCCCACTCCCCGGCGTACTCCTCGGAGCCGCCACCGCCGTAACCTGCAGCGGAGTCGAAGAGCCGACCGGCACCCTCGGCGTCTCGTGCCAGCGCGTGGAGGACCGCGCGATGGTCCGCCAACTCCTGCTCCGTCGAGTTCGCGGAGATCCACCGGCCCCCAAGCCCGATGACCGGGAGCGGCTCGCCGCTGGACGGGATCGGCCGGGTGAGGACCGGACCCTCCTGCCGGGCGAGGAGGAGTCGGGGGTTCAGAGCGATGGCAGCGCCGGCGCCGCCGGAGAGCCGGAGCCATTCACGTCGGGTGAGCATACGGATAGCGGGATCGGGGGGATGTGCCTCACGGATCGTGCACTTCCGGGGACACGGACCGGTGGAGCAACGTTGGCCGCCCACCCCCTCACCTTCCCCGCACCGCCCCCAACACCGCCGCCAGCTCCTTCCGTGAAGCGAACTCCGTGTTGAGAGGCCCTAGGACGTAGCTCTCAGCCACCTCTTGCATACCCGCCTCCAACACCTTCCGGGCACGAGCCGCCCGCCGCCCGGCTCCGATGCGCGCGAAGCCGCGGCCCACGAGCGCCAGGATGATCCCCCCGGCGATCCCGCCCAGCGTCATGAGGGTCGGGATCGGGAAGCCCCTCCAGGCCGGTGTCGGCGGCTCTGGCAGACGCAGATAGCTGAAGCCGAAGAGCAGGGCCAGCCAAAGGAGTCCGCCCACTGCAGTGATCAACAGCACCTTCTGCAGCAGTCCGAAGAGCCCCCACCACCCCGGCGGTTGCTCGCTCCGGAGCTCGGCGGCGGCGATGGCCTGATCCAGGGGATCGGTCAGGCGCTCCATGTCTCCCAGCACGACGCCTCGGATCCGGGCGGGCCATGGCGCGGCCAGCCCGTTGCTCGCCTCCTCGGCCACCTCCCGCAGGGCGTGTTGGAGCGTCGCCATCTGCGTCTTCCCTGGGCGGGGTAGCGAGGTGGCTCCCTCGGTGCGGCCCGGCTGGAGCCCGAGACGCCGGAGTGGATGGGCGCGGAATCCCTCCAGCCATCGCGTGACGGGCCACCCGACCCGGGCCAGGGCGTCCCGGCGATACCCCCGTGCCACCGCGTCGGTGAGGATCGGGACCCCGGCGGCCTCACCGAGACCGGCCACGAGGCGCTGCCGGGTCTTGGCGCCCAAGGCGGCGGCTCCGCCGTCCAACCCCGCCACCTGAGCCATCTCCCCAGCAGCCCTCGCGAGGTCAGCCTCGATCCGCTGTACCGCCGCCCGCTTCTCGGCGACCCGAGCGAGGATGTGCCCTCGAAGTTCGTCGACCCCGGTCCCCGCCACCGCCGAGGTGGCGACGATGGGCACAGGACCCAGGCCATCATCCCGGAGCAGGACCTCCAGGTCCCGAAGGCAGGCCTGGAGCTCGGAGTCCGAGAGGCGATCCACCTGGTTCAGGGCGAACACCATGACCTCGGAGTGGGCCGACAGAGGGCGCAGGAAACCGTCGTGCAGGGCGGCGTCGGCGTACTTCTCCGGGTCCAGCACCCAGACCATGAGGTCCACCAGGTCGATCAGCCGACTCATCTCCAGCCGGTGTTCGAGCCGCACGGAGTCGTGGTCCGGGAGGTCGAGGAGGACGAGGCCGTCCAGCGGGCCTCCCGCCGAGGGGTCTTCACCCCCCATCCGGTGCACTCGGGCCACCCCCAGCCAGTCCAGGAGCGCCTCCGCCGACCCTTCGCCCCAGACGCAGGCGTGGGCTGTGCCCGTGGTGGGGCGGCGCACGCTTGCCGGGGAGATATCCTCACCGACCAGGGCGTTGAAGAGCGAAGACTTCCCGCTGCCCGTGGCGCCGGCGAGGGCCACCACAGTCCAGGCGGTGCCGT
>JGI12210J13797_10815875_pt1 | contig 15710 bp, 10 predicted proteins | sample ElkSlonscriptome_3_FD_13797 | JGI IMG/M metagenome (IMG submission 13797)
TCAACGGCGACGGCATCGACGACCTGTTCATCGGCGCGCGCGGTGCTCTGGCGAACGGCAGCCGCCCCGGTCGCGGCTACGTCATTTTCGGTTCGACGGCTGGATTCGCCAGCGCCTTCGACCTGTCAACGCTCGATGGCTTGAACGGCTTCGTGCTCAACGGCCGGGATCCCTTCGAACGAACCGGCACATCGGTCGACGGCGGTGGCGACATCAACGGGGACGGCATCGCTGATCTGATCATCGGGGCCACCTTTGCTGACCCGAATGGCGCCAATGCTGGGCGAGCGTACGTGGTCTTCGGCTCGAACGATGGCTTCGCGGCTGAGATTGATCTGGCCGAGCTCAACGGGGGCATCGGCTTTGCCCTGAACGGCGCGGAGGAAGGAGATCAGGCGGGCCGCGCTGTTTCGTTTGTCGGCGATGTCAACGGCGACGGCGTTGATGATCTCCTCGTCAGCGCCGATCGCGCCGCCGCCAACGGCAGCAACTCAGGCCGCAGCTACCTGGTGTTCGGGCGCGCGGCGCTGTTCGCTGATCGCTTCGAGAGCAACTGATTGAGCGAAAGATCGATGGGCGACACCTTTTTCAGCCGGCAAGCTGGGGAAACACCACCGCCAGGGTCCAGCCGAAGGCGACTGCACTGGGCAGGGCGCTGACCAGCGGGTCGCCCGTGGCCCGGTAGATCCAGCTTCCAAACAGACCGTAAATCAGAAAGTACGGGATGATCACCACGGCAATGATCAGCAGGAAGAACAGTTCCTGGAACGACAGGGCCACGGCCAGGCCCAGTGAGAACAGGAAGCAGATCCGCGTCAGCACGTGGGCGCCGCGCGGAACATCCGGGCCGCGAGTCAGCCATTCGTCGGCGAAGAAATAGGCTAGGGTGCCGCCGAGCATCAGCAGCAGGAGGGGCAGGCGGGGATCGGTAACGGCAAAGGAGGTCACGAACTGATCCATGGCCACCCCAATCGATCCTGCCGCGTAAAGCGTGGCGGCCGCGGCGGTCCCCAGCGCCAGTCCGATTCGGCGCCGCGGCGACGCGGAGCCATGCGTGCCGCCCCGCCGCTGATGCAACCAAACACAGGCAAGCGCCGTCAGCAGGCCATAAAGCGCAAAGTGCACCGCGAGATAGCCGCCAACCAGCACGCCCATGAAGTCAGGCGGAAAAGCGACCAGCAACAGCGGCGTGAGCACGGCGGGCAACAAGGCGGCAGGCAGCAGTTCACGCCATTTCGGGTTCAAGCCCTGAGGACGATCGACGGTGCTGGGAAGCAGTTTGGAGAGCGGCCAGGCCAGCAGGAGCAGTCCGATGAAGAGCAGCGCGATGGCCGGGCCGCGAGCGTTGACCGGGTCAGTCCGAGGCGCTGAGTTCCGATTGAAGGTCTCGTTCAACCAGGCGATCGACTCTCTGACGGCCGTTGGGCTGTAGAGTATTCCCACGTGTTCGACCCAGGGCGGGAACGCTGCACGTCGCGCGCTGCCGTTTTCGAAATTTCCGTAGGTCACGCCTGCCTGCGCATCATCGGTGACCAGTGAGACAACGCGCAGCGCTTCGCCCTTCAAGCGCCCTTCCAGATCGCCGACCAGCACCAGCAGATTGTCCGGCGATTCCGCCGTGACGGCGGGGGAAAACATGGACAGGGCAACGGTGGCCTCCACGCGTGGATCTGATTGCGCGTAGCGCACGATGATGTCCGAGGCCATGGAGTGCCCGAGGATCGCCAGATCCGACCCGGCACCCGGCAGACCCATGGCGTAGTCGGCCACCGCCTGTGTCTGCTCCAGCAGTGACTGAGTCGCTCCGGCCACGTCCATGACGTCGCCTTTTAAGGGTTCCAGATTGCGGCCGTGGCCGAAATAGTCGAAGCTGACCGCCAGATAACCGTGGCGTGCCAGCGCCAGAGCGAAGGACTCCATCAACTGTGTTGAGCCGGCGAATCCGTGCGAGATCAGCACCACGGGAAGACCCTCTGAGCGATCCGCCGGCCCATAGGTCGTGACCGGTGTCGGCCCCAGCCAGCTGCGCTCGATAGTGACCCCCGCTTCGCTGCGCCAGAGCAGGCTTAGGGAAACGGTGATCGCAATAACCGCGACTATGGCTGCCAGAGCCGGCAGATAGCGGGATCTTCTCTTCGACCGATTTTGATTCATGCATCCTCCCACTGTTCGCGTTCGATGATACCTGCCAATACGAGGTCGATGGGCTCCTGAGAAATGAGTCTGTCGACGGGCTGCTTCGAATAAAAATAGGCGCCTGCTGAGTCTGAAAAAGACAGCCTGAAACACCTGACGCAAACAAGCGGAGACCGAGAAGCTCAGCTATGCCTAGCGCCGTTCGTCTTCGAGTGGCAACAGCAGGTCCTCAAGGAAGAAGGCGGAAAGCGATGCTCGGTTGGCCAGGCCGGATTTGCGGTACACGGCCCGGGCCTGGTCGCGAACGGTGCGCTCGCTCGTGTCCCGTAGCGCGGCGATTTCGCCGAGGCTCAGGCCCTTGAGAATCAATAAGGCGACTTCCGACTCCGCCGCGCTGAGCTGCCACGCGACGAACTGCGACTGGATCGCCTCACTCAGTCCACAGATTGTCTCTTGGTAGCGCGTTCGCCACTGTGCGGAGTCGAAGCGGGCCTGGCGAATTTGGCTGGAAAGTTCACCGAGTTTCCGATGCTGCTGCCAGTCACGAAGTAGCAGGCCCAGCCCTGATCCCGCGGCAATAGTAAGCACCAGGGTTTCGATGACCAGGTGTAGCGTATCAACCCCGGCGCCGCGGTCTGAAAGCAGATCCCAGGCGACCAGGACGGCAATGGCTGTAAAAGCGCCAGCTAGAAGCAGTCTTGGCCGAAAAGCGCGCGTTAGTTTCGACATGGTGACCTGATCAATTCGAGTGACGATGGTTCATCCTAACTGGGTGAATCATCAAGGCTCCATGCTGCCATGAAATACGAGCGTTTCCGGGTCTACGTCGGTTGACGGATTCTCTTCAGGGGCCCCCTCGTCTAGTGTCGGCATTGTCTTCCACCGGAGCACAATGCATGCGGGATTCAAACATCCAATCTGACTACTCGGGCATCTCGGCCCTCAATCACTGGCTGACCGCACTGGCGGTGGTCGCCATGTGGACGCTCGGTCTGGCGGCTGGAGAAGCCCCAGAAGTGGCAGAGGACTACATCATGAGCATCCATATCGGACTGGGATTCTTCGTTCTGTGGTTTGTACTCTGGCGGACCGGCTGGCGATTGGCCAAGGGCTTTGCGCGTATCGACAAGGGCAGTCACTTCGAGCGAATCGCCGCCGGCACAATGCATCGTTTACTGTTGCTGGTTCTTCTGACACTGATTTTCACCGGCCCGATCTACCTGTTCACGGAAGGCGAGGGTATGGAGGTCTTCGGCTGGTTCACTTTCTATATCCCCATGCCGTTCGGTCATACGGTGCATGAAGCCGCCGAAGAGGTGCACAAATTCTGCGCTGGCTATCTGTTGCCGATACTGATTGGGGTGCACATGCTGGCGGCGACTCGTCACTGGCTCAACCAGCGGCGCGGCGGTCTTTGAGCTGATCACGATTGATTGCTAGGCCCGACCGTCCTTGAGCCAACCGTCGCTCGGGGCGTGGATTCCGGCCGAAGTAATAAAGGCGGGCCCTGAAGGACCCGCCTATTCGCATCGTTGCTGATGACCTGCTGTTGAGCGTCGATCAGCTGCCGATATCGAAGCGATCGGCCTGCATGACCTTGGTCCAGGCCGCTACGAAGTCGTTGACGAATTCCTGCTCGCCGTCAGCTGACGCGTAAGCTTCAGAGACGGCTCGCAGTTCGGAGTTTGAGCCGAAGACCAGATCGACCGGCGTCGCGGTCCACTTGTCATCGCCCGAAGCCCGGTCGCGCCCGACATAGATACCGTCCATGTCCTCGTGCTTGCTCCAGACCGTGTCCATGCTGAGCACGTTGGCAAAGAAATCGTTGCTCAGCTCACCGGGGCGGTCGGTGAAGACACCGTGCCTAGCACCATCGATATTAGCGTCCAACGAGCGCAGACCGCCAACAAGAACGGCCATCTCCGGGACGGTCAGGTCGAGGAGCGCAGCCTTGTCAACCATCGCGTCGAGCGGCGGGAAGTAGTGCCGGTCGCTGTAGTAGTTTCGGAAGGCGTCCGCATGGGGCTCGAGCCAGGAAAAGGAATCGACTTCGGTCATCTCCGGGGTGGCGTCACCGCGGCCTGGAACGAAGGGCACGTTGATATCGTGACCGGCATCGGCGGCCGCCTTCTCAATGGCGGCGGCTCCGCCCAATACGATCAGATCCGCCATGGAGATATCCGCGCCGCTGCCTTCGTTGAAGTCACTTTGGATGCCTTCCAATACGCCGAGTACGCGGGTCAGTTCGTCAGGATTGTTGACCGCCCAGCCGGCCTGCGGTTTGAGGCGAATCCGCGCGCCGTTGGCGCCGCCTCGCATGTCGCTGGCGCGGTAGGTGGAGGCCGAAGCCCAAGCGGTGCGGACCAGCTCGGGCACGGTCAGGTCGGAACCGAGGATGACGTTTTTGAGTTCCGCGATATGGCCCGCGTCGACCACATCACCGTCCCAGGTCGGGACCGGGTCCTGCCAGCTCAGTACTTCGCTGGGCACCTCGCTGCCGACGTAGCGGGCACGTGGGCCCATGTCGCGGTGGGTCAGCTTGAACCAGGCGCGGGCGAAGGCGTCTTCGAATTCCTGTGGCTTGGCCAGGAAACGCTCGGCGATCTCGCGGTAGGCCGGATCGCGCTTCATCGCCACATCGGTGGTCAGCATGATCGGGGTCGTGTTGCCGGCACCGGGCTGCACTTCCGGCACAGTGTTGTCGAGCGCACCGTTGGCCGCCACCCACTGGGCACCGCCAGCCGGACTCTCCGACAGCACCCATTCATTATTGAGCAGATTGTTCAGATAAAGCATGGACCAGCGGGTCGGCTGCTGGGTCCATGCCCCTTCCAGCCCGCTGGTGATGGTGTTGGCACCATTGCCCGAGCCACAACGATTCTTCCAGCCCAGTCCCTGGTCTTCAATCGGTGCCGCGGCCGGTTCGGCATCAACACAATCGGCCGGACTAGCCGCGCCGTGGACCTTGCCGAAGGTATGACCGCCTGCGATCAGCGCGAGGGTTTCTTCATCGTTCATCGCCATGCGTCCAAAGCTTTCGCGGATGGCCGTGGCCGCGGCTTCCGGGTCGGGAACGCCGCCCGGGCCTTCGGCGTTGACGTAGATAAGCCCCATCTGGGTGGCCGCGAGTGGCCCTTCTAGTCGTTCTTCTCCATCCCGACGCTCGGCGCCCAGCATGGCCTCTTCAGGTCCCCAGTACACCAGGTCCGGTTCCCAATCGTCCTCCCGGCCGCCAGCAAACCCGAAGGTTTCGAAGCCCATGTCTTCCATCGACACATTTCCGGTCAGAACCATCAGGTCAGCCCAGCTGAGCTTGCGCCCATACTTCTGCTTGACTGGCCAGAGCAGGCGGCGAGCCTTGTCGAGATTGGCGTTGTCGGGCCAGCTGTTCTGCGGGTCGAAGCGTAACTGACCGCCACCAGCGCCACCGCGACCGTCGACGACCCGGTAGGTCCCCGCCGAATGCCAAGCCATGCGGATGAAAAACGGTCCGTAGTGGCCCCAGTCGGCCGGCCACCAATCCTGCGAGTCGGTCAAGACGTCGCGGATATCTTCCTTGACTTCATTCAGATCGAGGGTGGCAAATTCAGCCCCGTAGTCGAAGTCCTCATCGTAGGGGTTGGACGAGACATCCTGGTCGCGCAGCGGGCTCAGATCGAGCTGATCGGGCCACCAGAACTGGTTGGACTTGGCCTCGTCCATGGCGACCAACGAGCTCGTGGCCATCATTGACGCCGAGACCAGCGTAAGGCTGGCGAGAATGTTGCGAGTGGTTATATTCATTGACGTATCCCTGATTCGAAGCAATGCCATTTCGGCCTTCTATTATTAGATCGAATCGAACAGAGTTAAGCAATTCATATTGTCTATGGTGCTGATCGGTGACGCGAATATAACCGCCCCCCTTCCATGGAAGAGGCTCCCTAATGGAAGCGCTCGAGTGCGTGGGCCTTCAACGCCTCGAAGGGAACGATCTTCAGCGTGTTCTCGTGGGTCGCTTCCAGATGAACCCGGGGCGCGCAGTCCGCTTCGAAGGCTTCCAGCCAGCGTGCGGCACACAGGCACCAGCAATCACCATCGTTCAGCCCGGGGAATCCGAACTCTGGCCGCGGTGTGCTCAGATCGTTGCCACGGGATTTGCTGAATTTCAGGAATTCGTCAGTCAGCACGGCGCAGACCGTGTGGACGCCGGCATCTTCCGGCCCGGTTTCACAGCAGCCGGTGCGGTAAAAGCCGGTCTTCGGATCGTGCGAACAGATGGTCAGCTCAGTGCCGAGCACGTTCAGCCCTTTTGTGTCAGCCATGTCGATGTCTTCCTGTCAGGTTGATCCGGCAAGGATAGCGCAGCCGATTAAAGAGGAGCCTTCGATTCCGATGGGCGCGCTCTTTTCAGTGGTTGAATTGATGATTTCTGCTTGTCCCGTTCGTACCTTGCGAATCCATTGCCACGAACCAGTGGCGTGAAACGCCTCCGCAAAGCGTTCGTTTTCTATTGTTCGAGAATCAGGAGCCCACCCTCATGAAAGAGTCAAAGAAAAAATTCATCGGCAGTTCAACTTTTCGGCCGCTTCCCAACGTTCAAGCCAGGATGAACCTGCCGTCGTCGTGCCGAAAATGTGCTGTGGAAGCCGCCGTTGCCGGCGCGCTCGGGCTGCAGCGGAACCACCACCTTGTCCGCCCGAGCTTGAACTGGGTGATCTCAATGGCAGCATGGGGTTTGTCATTAACGGCGATGCGATAGCCGATCAGCTCGGCCGATCGGTCGCTGAGGCTGGCGATATCAATGGCGATGGGATTGCCGATCTCGTCATCGGGGCGCCCCGCGTTGTTGCGGGCAGAAACACGGATGCTGGCCGAAGCTTCGTCGTGATTGGACGCCGCCCCGACCGCGTGTTTGTCGATCGATTCGAGACGGATTGACGCGGGGGCCCTGTTCTAAGAGGTCGCCTTTCTTTTCGTAGCCCCGGCCTGCCCGAGTGTATTCGCCGATGGTCTAGTGGTTAATCGATCTAGACTCGGTCACACTCGCGGGACTGAACGCTGAAAGTGGAGACAGGCATGGCGACCTCGCCCTATCAGAAACACGCGACGAAAGCGGCTGCGGACCCCGATGCCTACTGGCTGGACCAGGCCCAGCGAATCAACTGGCGTCGTGCGCCGACTCAGGGCCATGCGCCCGCCGAACAAGGCGGCAATCAGTGGTTTGCCGACGGGGCGCTGAACACGGCCTGGTTGGCCCTCGATGCGCATGTCGAGGCCGGTCGGAGTGATCAGACGGCTCTGATCTACGACTCGCCCTCGGCCGACAGGAAGCAGAGCTTTACTTACGGTGAGCTGACCGAGCGGGTTGCGCGCTTCGCGGGTGCCCTGGCCGGACTGGGCGTGGAGAAAGGCGATCGCGTGGTGATCTACATGCCGATGATTCCCGAGGCGGTGATCGGTATGCTGGCTTGTGCTCGTCTGGGTGCCATTCATTCGGTCGTCTTCGGCGGCTTTGCCCCGCACGAACTGGCGGTTCGCATCGACGACGCCCGGCCCAGAGCGGTGCTGTCGGCCTCCTGCGGCATCGAGTTTGGTCGGATCATCGACTACAAGCCACTGCTCGATGCGGCCCTCGAACAAGCCTCGCACCCGGTCGAGGCCACCGTCATCTGCCAGCGCAAGCAGTGCGAGGCGGGTCTCGTCGACGGCCGCGATCACGATTGGGAGGTGCTGGAGGAGGCCTCCCAGCCTGTCGATGCGGTTCCTGTCGCGGGGAATCATCCACTCTATATTCTCTACACCTCCGGCACGACCGGCAAACCCAAGGGCGTGGTCCGCGATCACGGCGGCCACGCGGTGGCCATGCACTACAGCATGGAGGTGGTATACGGGATGCAGCCGGGTGAGGTGTTCTGGGCAGGCTCCGATGTTGGCTGGGTCGTCGGCCATTCCTATATCGTCTACGCCCCGCTGATCTACGGTTGCACGACCGTGCTCTACGAGGGCAAGCCGGTGCGCACCCCCGATGCGGGCGCTTTCTGGCGGGTGATCGCCGAGCACCGCGTCACCGCGATGTTCACCGCACCCACCGCGTTCAGGGCGATTCGCAAGGAGGACCCGGACGGGACGCTGATGGCGCACTACGATCTGTCGTCGCTCAATCGCCTGTTCCTGGCCGGTGAACGGCTCGATCCGGCGACCCACGACTGGTTGAAGGATAAAACCGGCCTGCCGGTGCTTGATCACTGGTGGCAGACCGAGACCGGCTGGGCGATCGCCTGCAATCCCGTTGGCCTGGACGAAGCCGACGAGGTCGTTGGTGCTGCGGGTCGACCCACGCCCGGTTTCCAGATCGACATTCTTGATCCCAACGGACAGGCTTGCGGGCCGAACGAACAGGGCGCGGTCTGCCTGCGCCAGCCGCTGCCACCGGGCTGCTTGCTGGGCCTGTGGCGAGACGCCGAGCGCTACACTCGATCCTATGCCAGCGCCTATCCAGGCTACTACCTGAGTGGCGACGGTGGCTACATCGATGAAAACGGGCAGGTGTTCATCATGGGCCGCATGGACGATGTGATCAACGTCGCCGGTCATCGCCTGTCCACCGGCGAGCTGGAAGAAATCGTCGCCTCGCATCCCGACGTTGCCGAATGCGCGGTGTTCGGAATCGACGATGAGCTTAAAGGCCAGCTGCCGCTGGGCCTGGTTGTACTCAAGGACGGAAGTGCCCTGACGCCGGAGGCCGTCTGCGAGGAACTGGTGGCCCGAGTACGCGCGACCGTGGGTGCGGTGGCCTGCTTCCGCCAGGTGCAGGTGGTACCGCGCCTGCCCAAGACCCGGTCTGGAAAGATTCTGCGCCGCACCCTGCGCGCTCTGGCCAACGGCGAATCACCGGATATCCCGTCCACCATCGAAGACCCGGCAGTAATCGACGAAATCCGCGCCAGCATGAGTGACTAGAAAACAAGACCCCGAACCCTCAACCCCTTATCTCCTCATCCCCTTATCCCCTTATCCGTCTCCTCGCTTCCCCCTTCACTGAAACGAGGGGCTCAGCACGTCGTACAGCCAGATGCGCGCGGCCGCCCAGTCGCGCTTGACCGTGGGTTCAGAGATGTCCAGGGCCTGAGCGATTTCTTTCGCGGTCAGGCCGCCGAAGAACTTCAGGGTCACGATCTCGGCCTGGCGCGGGTCGAGCCGCTCCAGCTCGGTCAGGGCCTGTTCCAGTGCGTCCAGCGACAGGACTTGCGGATCAATGGCGCCATGGCCCGGCGCCAGGGTTAGCAGGGTCTGGCCGCCGCCTCGGCGATCAGCCGCACGTCGGCGATAACGCTGGACCAGAACGCGCCGCATGATCCGCGCCGCCATAGAGTAGAAGTGCGCGCGGCTCTTCCAGTCCACGCGCTCGACGTCGACCAGCTGCATATAGGCTTCGGCGACCAGCTCGGTGGGCTGTAGCGTGGCACCGTGATCACGGTTTAGTTGACTGGAGGCCAGGCGCTGCAGCTCGGCGTAGACTAAGGGGACGACGTCATCCAGTGCCTGTTCGTCGCCGGATTGCCAACGTTTGAGCATCCCTGTCACAGCCATGTCATTATCCGCGCTCAAAAGTTGAACTCATCGCAGCGCGGATCCAGCGTCAATCTCTGACAAAGCAAAATAAAAGCAGGTCGGTTCCAGCCGCTGTCCATCAGTAGCGCCGCCCAGGGACGGGCTTGTTCTTGTCGCCCGAGCAGGGCTAGGACCGTGGCGTGATTATGCAGGACCTGATGGTCTTTACCGTCGCCAATCATGGCATCGGTCAAGGTGAGGGCTTGTTCCAGAGCGGCCAGCCGTTGATCCTCTCGCTCTAGCTCGGCCAGTATCCGGGCCTTGCTGATCAAAATAACGGACAGCAGATTTTGAAATTGCGGTTGTTCTGGATCCCAGGCGATCAGCTCTAAGGCAAGATCCTCGGAATCCTCGGCGTGTGACAAGGCTGAAACATAGCGACCCTCCTGTCGTAGGGCGAGACTCATCAGCCAGAGTGAGTTCGATAAGTTGGATTTCATATTGACGTTGTCGGGATCAATAAGAAACTGTGCTTGATCAATGGCAAGGGGCCCTTCGCAGGCGTTGGCTTTCCCCGGGGCATCCAGATCCTGAAGCAATGCCAGGCAGCGCGTCCAAGACAAATCGGCTGTTTTCTGATCAACGATCTGCAAATCGGGTGCCTGTTCCCGGACGATCTGAAGCGCTTGATCAGCGCTGGAAATCGCCAGCTCAAAATCCCCAGCGCGCAGTCCGCTTTCGCTGAGCGCGTTCCAGGCGCCTAGCAGCAGGCCCCAGGCAGCTTCCAGCCGAGATTGATCACCGTTCGAGTCACTTGATTCAGATTGAGTGATCTGCTCGAGTTGGAAATACCTCTGAGCAGCTGCCAGGCTCTCGCTCGCGACCGTTCGGGATTCATCGTATAGCCCAGCCGTATTGAGTTGCAGCGACAGGCGCTGCAGGCCAAAAGACAGGTAGAAGTCCAGTTCTGGGTTGACGGGATTAACCGTCGAGAGCGATCGCAGGTCGCTGGTGGTCTGGCGCATGACCACAATCGATTCCATGAGACGGCCTTGGAACTCCATGATCTGCGCGGATCGAAGCAGTGCAAGGTTGGCTCTCAGCTCGGCCTGAAGATCCTCACGATCGCCGCCACGCCGGGTGACAAAGTATTCCAATGCCTTGTCTGCAACTGGCTCAAGCAAATCCAGCCGGCCCACTTCATCCAGGCCTTCGTAGAGATCCTCGAGCATGAACTGCGCCAGCTCCTCAGCTTGATCTCGGGCTTGCTCTGCATCCTGACGAGACATCTCAGCATCCATTTTTGCCGCCTCAGCAAGGTTGCGCTCAGTCTGTAGATCAAGCGTGTAGCGCGCGACACCTGCGATCAAGAGGACGGTGAGCGAAAGGCCTGCCAGTGCGATCAATCTCCGTTTTGGCCGGTCCAGAATCTTCCGGAGTTGCTGACGCAGGCTGCGCGCGCTGGGTCGTTTTTCTGCCTCAAATGCCAGCGCTGATCGCAGCAGCCGAGTTTCAGCGCGCGGTTGATCGTTTGGAATTCGTACCTCACCCTTGCGCGCCTGATCCAGCAACGACGGCCCAGTTTGTTTCTTGTCGAAGGGTGCCTGACCCGTGAGACATTCGATCATCAGCAGACCAAAACTCCAAATGTCGCTGGCCGGCGTAGTCGCTGCGCCTCGTGCTTGTTCAGGGGCCAGATAACCTGGTGTTCCCGCCAGCTGTGTTCCGGGGGCGGTTCCATGTATTTCTGCCCCGGGCTGCAGACTTCGCGCAAGCCCAAAATCCAGGACCTTGATCTGACCGGCACGGGTCAACATCACGTTGTCGGGCTTCAGATCACGGTGAGTAATACCCTGCTCGTGAGCGCTGACCAGTGCATCGGCAATCTGGCGAGCCCATTCCAAGGCGGTTCGCCGCCCGGGTGGACCGTCCTGAGCCAGCACATCTCGTAGCGTGCGGCCGTCGATCAGTTCCATCACCAATACATCGCGCCGGTCGTCGGAAAAGAAATCGTGGACCTGGCAGATATTCGGATGGGCCAGTGCCGACAGGGCGCGTGCTTCGGCCAGAAATGCGTCACGGCGCGCCTCTGACCAGCGCCACTGACTACGAATCAGCTTGACCGCGACGGGGCGTTCGAGCAGTTCGTCCTCGCCCGCGTAGACTTCGCCCATGCCGCCGCGCGCGATCAGTCGATCGATTCGGATGCGCCCGATGGTGGTGCCGATGATGGACTCGGTCTGCTGGCGCTCGTCGACCGCAAGCGCGCTATCGGACAGAAAACCGTCGCTGATCGAATGCCGTATCAGGCGCAGCAGATCGGCTCGAAGCGCAGCATCGTCACCGCAGGCCTCGTCGACAAATCGCTCTCGCGCCCCCTTGGGCTGCTCGAGCGCCTCGATCATCAAGTTTTTCAGGCGCTGATAGCGGGCGGAATCCATCGACCGAGTTTAGCTCACCGACACCCTGATAGATGGGGCTCGGCATGCTGGTGTCGAAAAAATGATCCTTTTTTCTCCCGCATTGCACAGACAACCAGTGAGCCACCTTAACTTTCTGAATTTTAATTATGCAACGATCTACTCTCGTTTCGCTTTCTGCTCTTACGCTGGTGCTGATCAGCCTTACATCGCCGGCTCAATCTCAGGTTTTCAGCGTCGCCGCCGAGCCGGACAGTCTCGGGGCGATTCCGGACGGCGCGGGCGAAGGGCCTGGAAACTATGGCTCCGCCCTGGACGTGCGCTTCGAGGTGGATGGCACCCAGGGATACGTAGGCAGCATCGGCGTGGAATTCAGCGCCAATCATGAAATCGTTGCCGATGTGCGAGTCCGGCTGATTGCGCCCGATGGCACACAACACCTTCTGTTCGCGCAGACCGGCGTTACGACGAACGATTCAGAGGGGCACAACTCTAACCTTGTCGATTCGTCGGTCTACTCTTTTTCTGATGCGGCCAGCGATCACTGGTGGACCGCCGCCAATTTCCCGTCCAGCTTCGACATTCCGTCGACGGCCGCGCGCACCATCCCATCCGGTAACCTCAATGCGCCCCCGGGCCTGCCCGACTTCACTTCGATGGACCAGGCGTTCCTGGGGACGCCGATGGATGGGACCTGGATCCTGCGCTTCGACGATGGTTATGTGGATTTCACGGGTGAGGTCACGGCTGCGTCCCTGTTGTTCGAATTCGACACGCCCGATATCGTCGTGACCAACGCAAACGACGCCGGTCCCGGCAGCCTGCGCCAGGCCATGGTCGATGCCGGGGAAGGCGAGACCATTGCCTTCGATCCAGGCTTTTTCTCCACGGCGCGAACAATCGAACTTCTATCGACTCTGCCTGTGGTCGACACCTCCTTGTTCATTGATGGCCCAGGTGCAGACCTTTTGACCGTGCAAAGAAATAGCGAGTCCGCCACAGTCGCGGTCTTTCTGACGAGTCAGTTTGAAGGCAGGTTCGCGATTTCAGGCATGAGAATCACCGGCGGCGTGTCCGCATCCGGTGGCGCCTTATCGATTGCAGCCTCATCGTTTCGTGGCAGCGAACTTGACCTTGACGACAACGTAGCGTTTCTAGGCGGAGGGCTTGCGTTCATCGACGGCAAAAACGGGATGCTGCTGAATTCGCTGGTGAGAGATAATTCGGCGTCCAGTGAAGGCAGCGGTATCTACCTGGAATGCAGTTCGGATGATGACTGTACATTCGATATTCGCAACACCACAATTTCCGGTAACGAAACAAACGCCGAGAACGAGCCCGCCAGTATCGGACTGGCCGTCGCCGATGGTGCGGAGATGTTCGTGGATTTCTTCAACAACACCCTAATCGGGGAGGGCACGGGCGTTCGGATGATCGAGGAGGGATCCACGCCCAGTCTGCTGCTTCTCGAGGTCGGCAGCTCGATCTTCTCGGTGCCGAGTGAAAACATCGATTTCGGCAATTTCATCGGTGCCTCCATTGCGTTGAATCGGGGGTTCAACTTGTCGAGGCTGGCCGATTCTTTCTTCGCTTCTACCGGCGGCCAGGATGATGTGGACCCGCAAGTCTCTGCCCTGGCCGATAACGGCGGTCCGACCCTGACGCACGCCCTGGAGGTCACCAGCCCGGCCATCGACAATGGCCAGGCCTTTGGCCAGGAATTCGATCAGCGCGGCCGCGGCTTTCCCCGAACCTTCGACACGGGCAACGGAACGATCGAGGGAGCCGATGGGACGGACGTTGGCGCCTTCGAGTTCACCCCGGAAGACCGGATCTTTGGATCTCGCTTCGAGCTCGTTTCAGAGATCATCCGCTTCGACAACGTCGACTTCACACCCAACGATGACAGCATCGGCGGCTCGATCCGCTGGGTCGATGGCACGACCTGCGATTGTGACGATCCGCCATTCGACTTCAATCTGTACCAGCTCAATGGCGGGGCCGCGTTCTTCTTTCCCAACAGCTCAGAGGACAGAGGCGGTGTGTCCATCGACGGTGGCCAGTCCTATGCTCCTCTTCTCTCCGGATCGATCGTGGGCCCGGGTGCTGAGTTTATTGTCACGACCGGTTCAACAGCCGCCGAGGCTTGGAACACAGTGTCGGGCCAGGATGCCTATCTCGGCTTCCGCTTCGAAGACAACGGGCAGGTCAAGTATGGCTATGCCCGAATCGAAACCGGCCCGAACGGCAGCCCGGCCACCATCGTCAGCTACGCCTACGAGAACAGCGGCGGCCCGGTCACGATTCCTTGAGGCTGCAATGGGGCCGGGGTTCTTTCCGAAGTTGAACCGACTACGTTAAAACGAGGCAAAAGGGAGGAGAGCACAATGATCCTTTTACTCCCCCGCCTGCACAAGCAAACTATATGTGTTGATAACTACCCGAGGACGCTCCCTTTTATGAATCGCTCTGCTCTTATTATTCTTCTCGCACTGGCGGCTTCTGTAGCGAGCCTTTCCGGCGAACTAAGGGCCCAGACGTTCTCGGTGTCAGCTGACCCCGACAGCCTCGGGGCAATCCCCGACGGCGCCGGCACGGGGCCCGGAAACTATGGCCCCTCCCTGGACGTTCGCTTTGAGGTGGTCGGCACCCAGGGGTACGTAGGCAGCATCGGCGTGGAGTTCAGCGCTAATCATTCTTTTGTGGGCGATTTGCGCGTCCGTCTGGTCGCGCCTGACGGCACCGAACACCTGCTGTTCGAGCAGACCGGGGTTTCGACCAACATTGGAGAGGGATACACTTCCAATCTGGTGGATTCGGCGGTCTACTCTTTTTCCGATGCGGCCAGCGTTCACTGGTGGACCGCCACCGACTTCCCTACTGACGTCGACATTCCGTCAACTACAACGCGCACCAACAAACCTGGAGGCATCGATGTGCCTCCCGGCTTGCCCGACTTCACCTCGATGAATGAGGCGTTCCTGGGGACTCCGATGGATGGCACCTGGATCCTGCGCTTCGACGATGGTTTCGCAGCAGAGACAGGCAACGTCACGGCAGCGTCCCTGTTGTTCGAATTCGACACACCCGATATCGTCGTGACCAACGCCGACGACGCCGGCCCTGGCAGCCTGCGCCAGTCGATGCTTGATGCCGGGGAGGGCCAGACCATCGCCTTTGATCCCGACTTCTTCGCCACGCCTCGCACGATCACTCTGCTGTCGGCTTTGCCTGCGGTGCAACACTCGCTCTATATCCAGGGGCCCGGTGCCGCCACACAGGGGCCCGGTATCAATGCCCTGGTCATCCTGCGAAGTGATTCCGATGAGCTGCCTCTCTTCCAGCCGTTTTTCACCACGAGATTCGAGGGCCGCTTCGCCCTGTCGGGAATGACCATTGGCAGGGGGCGAAACTTTGCGGGTGGTGGGGTTTTTTCTCAAGCCACGTCGTTTCGAGGCAGCGAATTGACCATCTTTCTCAACGAAGCACGGACAGGCGGAGGTATTGCCATTGCTGATGCGCAGCAGGCCCTGCTGCTGAATTCAACCCTTGCTTCCAATACAGAACTTACCGACGATACGGACAGTGCCGACGGCAGCGGAGTGTTCGTTAGCTGTCTTC
>JGI12210J13797_10068151_pt1 | contig 15709 bp, 12 predicted proteins | sample ElkSlonscriptome_3_FD_13797 | JGI IMG/M metagenome (IMG submission 13797)
CATAAACTGGCAAGGAACTGCAACACGGTGGCGCGGGATGGAGCAGCCCGGTAGCTCGTCAGGCTCATAACCTGAAGGTCGTAGGTTCAAATCCTACTCCCGCAACCAACTTTCTACATATAAAACAACGCACTATGAATCGCATCAGCTAGGCTGGTTGCGTCTGCAATTACCCTGGAAGCAAGTGGGAATGCTTGGTCTTGCATTTAATCTGCGATTTGTAGCGTAAGCCGTGAGTACGCCGAATTGATACCTGGTGGTGCCGTTCGGTCGCGCGCCACAACTTTTGTCGGGGCCAGCAAGCCACATGCTGATCCGCATCGAGTGGGTACGTTTCCAGAGGTCTTGTAGAACGTTGCAGATTGAGATTTCACGGTCATTCCAACCACGAATAACAGATGTGCGCCTCGGTCGGTTACGTCCCGCCCGAACCTTATACAGCCTGATACTCGTCTTGCGTATCGAGTGGCGGCTTTCGGTGCCCATGACCCTTGCGGTGATGCATGGATAGCGCGCTTGGGGAGGCGTTCTGCCCGCCCGTCGGAACGGCTTGCCAGTTACCGATCACTTGCCTAGCGTTACCGAAAATTGCATGAGGGAACCCCACGCATGAAAACGCTTCGCCCCGCAATACTCTGTGCGTTCACTTCCATTTTCATCCCTGGGGGCGCGCTTGCGGAATTCTCGGCGCAATGCGGCGATCTCTTTGCTGGGGAACGTTTGACACTCGTTGTGCCAAACAGCCCCGGAGGTGGGTATGATACCTATTCCCGAGCCCTTGCACCGGTGCTGGAAAAGCATGGCGGCTTGACGGCGCGTGTCACGAACATGCCCGGCGGCGGCGGGAATGCGGCCCGCAGCTTTGTCATGAATTCGGATGCCGAATCCCTTGTGCTGTTGATCGAAAACACTGCCGACCTGGTGACATCGCCGATGGGCAACATCGGGCGAGGTGCGCTGGCCGAGAAAGATTTCACCATCGCGGGCTATCGCATTGTCGGTATCCTGCACAGTGAAGCGTCGGCATGGGTCGCAAGGGACGGTCTTGACCTTTTCTCGCCAGACCTGGGTACACTCGTCGCATCGGAGGGCAGCCTCGAGGAGGCCCTTCTGCCGGTCTTCGTCGCCGGGCTTGCACTGGGAATCGATATGGACGCCGTCACCGGCTATGACGGGACAGGCGAAATGGGTGCCGCAATTCTGCGTGGCGAGGCCGATATAACCAGCGCCTCTTTGACAACGACCAAGAGACTGGCCCAGAACGAGGGTCTTGAAGTCAACCTGGTATTGTCCGATGGACCCGCGCCATCTGATCCGGATCTGCCCTTTCTGGCCGGTGAGGGAAGCGTGGTGTGGGACTTGACGGCCGGCCTTCCCGAAGCTGAAGCGACCTATCGCAGATCATTGGCTGCAGCCGTCGCAGGCCTGCGTGGTGCGGCGCGCGGCATGTTTGTATCGGTCAACCTCGATGCAGACAGGGCGGCCTGTATGGCCGAACTGATGGACCTCGCAAGTGCCGATCCCGAATTCGCCGAGGCCGCCGAGGCACAGGGTCGCCCTGTGGCGCCCATTCCCGCTGCCGAGGCCGGTGAATTGGTCGCGTCACTGATCGCCTCCCATGCGGCTGCACTCCCCACACTCGAGGCAATCGCCGCCGAGAAAATAAACGAATAAGTCTGACCCGCAACCGGGCCCGTTCTGATGACAAGGTGCATCCTCACAATTGACGTATTTCGAGGCGCTTTCTGAAGGCATTGGTAACGTCTTTTCGTTTCCCAATATACTGATCCCCGTCCTGGGGACCGTACTTTCGATGGTGTCGTCCTTTCTGCCGGGCATTGGCGGGTCCAGCATCGCGGCCCTGATGATCCTGCTTACGGTGACGTGGGATCCCGTTCCGGTGCTGCTCTTGTTCGGGGCCATGACGGGCGGGGCAACTTTCATGGGCTCGGTCACGGCAATACTCTTCAATATTCCCGGCAACTCCTCTGCGGCGGCGGCGATGCTGGACGGTCACCCCCTGACGCGCAAGGGACTGCCGCGCACCGCGATTGCCTGCGCTGCCACCGCCTCGGCGCTGGGATCTGTCGTGGGGGTCGTCGTGCTGATCGCCCTTCTCCCTGTTATCCGCCCCTTCTTGCTGGAGTTCGGTCCGCTGGAAAGACTGCTTCTGGGGATTTGGGGGCTTTCGACAATTGCAGCGATCCCCAATTCATCCGTACTCAAGGCGCTGGCCGTGACGGCATTGGGCCTGTTGGCGGCCGCCATCGGCACTGATCCCGAAACGGCGCTACCGCGCTGGAATTTCGGGACCTTCGCGCTGTTCGACGGTTTCGACATGATCGCGCTTCTGCTCGGGTTCTTTACTGTCACCGAACTGATCGGCTGGCGTAAGAACTACCGCCTCGCCCCGCCGGACAACCCCGAGCGAGAAAAAGACTCGGTGCTCGCCGGGGTTATGGCCGTGATCCGGCACTATCGGTTGTTGCTCCGGTCATCCGTGGTCGGCACCGTAGTGGGGATCATTCCCGGCGTTGGTGGCACGGTCGCCGGCTTTGTGGCCTACGGGCAGGCGGTACAATCGGCAGGCAACGACAGAAGCAAATTCGGCAAGGGCGATATCCGCGGATTGATCGCCCCCGAGGCGGCGGTGGATGCAAAGGACGGCGGATCGCTTTTGCCGGCTCTTGCATTCGGACTGCCGGGCAGTGAGGCGGGGGTGATCCTGGTGACGGTCTTCGCCATTCACGGGCTTGTGCCTGGAACGCCCATGCTGACCGTCGATCTGTCCCTTACCTTCACACTTGTCGCGGCCCTTTTGCTGTCGAATATCCTGACTTCGGTCGTCGGCGTCACATTGGCCCCCGCACTTGGACGCCTGACCAATCTGCGGGTTGACCGGATCGCGCTGCCTGCGCTCGTTGCGAGCCTGGTTACGGTGGTCCAACTCAATGGGGTCCTGTTCGATCTCTATGTGGTGCTTGGCTTCGGCATTTTCGGCTATCTGCTCAAGCGATTTGACTGGCCGCGTGTGCCCTTCGTGATCGCCTTCGTGCTCGGCAGCTTCATCGAGCGCAATGTCGCGTTGACAACCCAGTTGTTCGCGCTCGACCGGCTGTCGTTCTTCGAACGACCCGCCGCAATGGTGCTGGCTGGCTTGATCGTCGTGTCGTTTCTTTGGATGGCCCGCAAAAAAGGCGTGCCGCAGGACGCGGTGGCTGCGCCGCGCTTCGCTGCGCGCTTCGCGCTCGGGCTCATGGCGATTGCCGGATTACTTGCGGGGATCGCGCTTGTGACACCGAACGGCTATTCGGCCTATGCGACCGGCATGGCGGTGGCTGCAACGGTGCTCTGTCTGCTGGTCAGTCTGCGCGAAGTCGTTGCGGCACGGCTGGTTGCCACGCGGTCGATGCCGATCCCCACATCGCACGTGGTACCGATCTTGTCGCTTCTCGTCATGGGCTCCGTCACGGCGCTTTTCGGATTACCTGCGGGGATCGGTGCGGTCGTGTTGACATGGGTTGGGGCCGGCCACCAGTGGCGGTCGCGCCAGATGGTCTGGACGCTGGCGATTGCTGTCGGACTGGGTCTGGCGACGTTCTATTATCTCGACCGAGTGGCGAATGTAATTGTCCCCACCGGCTGGATTGTCTCCGCGATCAGCCAGGGGATCTAGCCTGATCCGGCTTGATGATGACGATGCCTGCGCGCTTGCGCATTTTCATGGATGATTTGGGTGCCGTCGGCGATATCGCCGTCTGGTGGGCATAATTGATCGCCTCGACGGATAGCCCGCTGGTTGCGCAAAGCGCCTTGATGTCGTCTTCGGAAACGCCGGGGCCACTCAGCTGATGCCGCCACAGGCGCTCGGCGGCTTCGAGGAACGTCTCCAGATCGACGTTTATGGGTTGCTGCTGCATGAAAGCCGCTGCGAGGCTCTCGCGCCGCTCCTCGATTTCACCAGGTTGGAAAATGCGCGCATAGGTACCACCGACGGGCACAAGACGCTGAGACATCAGTACCTTGCCGCCGGGGCGCAGGTTGCGGGCCCAGTCCCGAAAGAGAGCTGGCCGCGCGTCAGGCGGAAAAAACGGTACGAAACTATGCGCCATGATCGCATCGGCAGGCGGCACATCCAGTTGGTCGATGGTGCCCTGGATCGGATGAAAGTTGGCACCGATCGAGCGTGCAAAAAGACGGCACTGCTCCAGTGGGGTAGCGCAGCGATCAAGCATGACGATCTCGGGTGTAAGCCCGGATCTGCGTGAGGCGTTGACCGCAAGTGTCAAGAGCCCCGTATCGGCCCCGCCTGACAGGATAATGCGTAGCCGACCATCGCGCGCCACCTTCGGCAGCTCGGCATCGAAAAAGTCTTCCCCTTGTGGAAGTGCGCCGCCTGTTTCGAGAAGCCGGACCATGCTCCACATGCGGTGGTAGTCGAAACAGCCATGGTCGGTGTCGCACAGCGTACCGGCCCATTCAAAGGCAAAGCGCGCGAGGGCGGGAAGCGGTTCGACCACGCTATCTTCGGGGCGAGGGCTGTCGTGGGGACCGGACAGATGTTGATCTTGTTGCTTCATACCGCGGACCCGGCCGCGCTTTGGCCGCTGCGCATGTTGCGCCATTCAGCGGGCTTACCGATATAGTCGTTGAGGTGTTCCTCGGCCGGTATCTGCAACCGTTTACGCCGAATGAAGTATAGCTCCTCGCGTCCGACGCGCTCTGGAAAGAACATGCTCATGGACGGGTTCGCTTCGAAGAGTACGAAGCGATCCGATGCAAGATCAAAGCCCATGTCGGCACCGAAGAAATCCAGATCGGAAATCTCGCCTATCTGGCGGCAGATTCCCATAAAGCCTTCATGCGCCTCGAGCGCATCGATCAACTCAAGCTCGTATTCGGGCCGCGCGACAATGACATCGTTCTGCTGGCCCTGAACAAGCCAGTGCGATGCGGCCTTGCAGTGCCGGATATAGGGTCTGCCACCAATGAATGTCACGCGGACCTTGAGATAGACGTCATCCGCGGTCTTGGTATCGATAAACTGGATCATCACATGATCCTTGCGATACCAGCGCGAATAGAGAAGCGACGCCCAGTCGTCATGGCTGTCGATGCGCTGCATTCCGACACCTGCCTGAAATTCGACCGGACGCACAAGGACGGGGAACGTGAAAGCATTGTCCTCGAAAACGCGACGCAGGTCGTCCTCGGTCTCGAAGCGGAACCGATGCGCTTGTGGCACGGTCAGGCCCGGGATTGCGCCGAACCGAGCGGCCTGATTGTCCCGCGTTGCTGCGGCAACCGCCCGGGCAGAATTGAAAACAGGAATATGCGCCTGAAAAGTCTCCTCCAGCCATTGCAATGCACCGGCGAACGTATCGGGATCGGTACAATTATTGACGATCCAGTCCGGCTCCGACGCGGCATCGGAAGGCGGGTGCGGATACCACAGGGTGGCGGCATTTCGATGGATGGCATCAGTCGCGCTCTGCGGTAGCACCAACATATTGTGCCGAATAAAGGTCGCGCGACCGTGCTCGCCAATTTGCAGCCGAACCTTGCGATCATCCGGCAGAGCCAGAAAGTTGAGGCCTCGCATCGTATCGCCCCCCGTCAGTGTTGTCGCTGGTGTGCGGGACGGATGGCTGTCCGCCACTTCTGCGGCGCTTGCAGCAGCGCCTGCAGCCGTCCTTCGACCGACTTCCACAAAAGCTGGCCAGGGTCCGGCCCGTCTTTGGGGTTCGCAACCGGCAGCCCCGGCCAAAGGTGCTCGAGCCGTACCTGACGGTTAGGCCGGAACGACAGTTCGACCGTCCAATGGTCCATACCCACGCGCTTGGCGATCTGCGCGACGACAGCGCGGAAACGATCGGGTTCCATCTTGTCGGGTGGGACGAAATCCTTGACCAACGTGGCTCCGGGATAGGCATAGGCAAAGCTGACCTGTTCGGCCGCGCCACCCACGAATGTGATCCTGATCCTGACATGCTGGGCAAGATCGTCCCCCCGCATCTCGGTGATTAGAAAGCGCTGGTGTGGCCAGTCCAGACGCATGACGGCCGCCCAGTCGTCGGCGCTGCGGACGATTGCAGCAGGGCGATTGTGCAGATGTGTCGAAAACTGCACTTGCAGCGGGTACTGCAACCCGACCTTGGCTATAGCCCGGGCAAAATCATCCGGTTGGGTGGGTCGCAGCCGCATCTGCTGGGGTACCACAAGCCCCTTGATCGCAGATAGACCCTCTCGGAACTGCGCACTGGCGGCATGGGCCACGGCATTGGGGTGGTTGAACACCAATGCCCCGTCTGGCAGCCAGCGTGCCATCGAATAAAGCGCTTTGCGAAAGTCATCGAAGCAAGCGCAGCAATTGATGATCGGGCCGCTTGCCGGGAATGGCGCGTTCTCGGGACGGTAGAACCAACGCAACTGGTCTTCGTCGGTGATCTGCGACAGGAACGCCGCAGGAAGTCTCAATTGATTGGCAATGGTGAACTGCGGTTGCCCCGCGCTGTCGATATAGCACGTCGCAGCCTTGCTGTCGGGCACCCCCAGGGCGAGATGATAGCGATGTGCGTCTGCCTGCATTGCCCGATCCGGTCATTGATGGATAGCGATTGCTTATTGTAGGCGGGCAGGGAAGAAAACCTTATCATGAACATAAATCAACATGCGTGGCGTTTGGGTAATGCCGATGCGAACGCGCAGGTTTTTGCGAACGACTGCAAAACCCCTGCCTTCGGCGGTTTGGTCAAAAGCGTTGGCTTCCCCTGGGCGTCCGGTAGGCTGTGCAGGGGTCAGCACCATTCATTTCAGCCGTAGGGCGCGATCCACCAGGCCGCCAGTGGCCGCATGTTGAGAACCGCCCGGCAGGACAATGTACCCTGATCGAAGGCGGCCGGGGTCTGGAACACCAGATTCCGCTTTTCGTAGAGTTGGTGATACAGGGCCCGCCGTATGCGATCGGCTTCCTCTTTCAGGTGCCAGGCGTCAAGTTGCGCTGCCAGAGAGAAATTGAATCCGGGCTGTATCTCGGCTGTCTGAAAGCTCGGATCGTCCTGATGAGGCAGCTTCGACAGGGCCGCATCGGATAATCCGGTAAGCGACACCGCGCCTTCCCCGTGGCCGCCGTGCACGAAATTGCGCGTGAATATCTCTCTGAGGGCCGAGCGGGCGTGGTCTTCAGGGACAATATCACCAAGGCCGAGCCGCCGCGCCAGAAAGACGCCGAAGAGCTGTTCAATGAAACAGGCGTCCGACAAAGGCCCGTCCGTGTCGACCCTGTACCAGGCCCCATTGTAAAGACGTTGCTCGAAGGCCGTCTTGGCGGCCTGTGCCTGCTCGTGCCACGCCTTGGCAACCGCAGCTTCCCCCGCCTCCGCTGCGAGCGCACCCCCGGCGAGCAATGCAGCGATCCAGAGGCCGCCGCAGTAGCTGGAGGGGCCGGTCATGGGGATATTGTCGAACGTCTGATCGGGTGTTCCGTCATTCTCGATCAGGCCGTCGCCGTCCCTGTCGAATTGCTGAAGATGGTCGATCGCCGCCTTTACCGCGGCGAAGCGGTCAACACGCCAGTCACGGCCCATGCGCCGACCCTCGCGATAGATGCAAAGCACCAAATCGCTGTTGAGGTCCTTCCAGAGCGTGCTGTCACGGTAGGTATAGGAATTCGGGACGACGAACGGGTCCTCACCGGGACCGCCCAGATCGTGCGGGCAGGCACCGCGCGGGTTGAGCCGGAACAGGCTCTCATCCCAGCGGTGACGCCGTTTCGAGACATCGTCGGCAAGCAACAGGTCGGCGAAGTCGCGCGCCACACTTGCAGCAAGATCGGGGAAGAACCGTCCCACGGCTTCGGCGGCATACACCCAAAGGTCCATCGTGTTGTAAAGCGCGTAGTCATGGCACTCGATGATACCGAAATGCATGACGCCGTCGGGGGCCCCTTTGGCGGAAGTCGCCACCGTCAGGCCGTCGACCAGAAAATAGGCCTCGTTGATGGCCATGCCGGCCTGATGCGGCTCGTGGCCCAGATCACTCTGCACCCGTTCGTGCCAGTCTGCGATGCGCCGCTCCCAGTCCGACGCATGCCTATGAGCGTGCGCCGTCATCTCGGCTGCATTCCGCCCGCTCTGCCCCCAGGTGTCGGTATGGGCGCGCAGCCAGTGTCGCCCCTGACCGAAAGAGATGACGGGCAGGTCCCATACAAGGGTGGCGCGCATTGTTCGGGTTTCACCGGGTGCCAGCGTGACACGCGCCGCGACCGCGGCAGTCGGATGCCCCGGCGGTGTTTCGCGAAACCCGCTTTCCGAAACCCAGCCCTCGCCCAGGTCTGGTGCGTCACCGCTTGCCACGAACGGGGCCCAGAACGGGCTGCCATTGCCCGCCCCGTCGAAGCAGACCGTCCGGCTATGGGCCGCGTCGATACCACCTGCCAGACTGATCGCCCATTCGCCGGTGCCCTCCGGCGGGCGGTCGGACACGCGGCGGCGGTCCAGTGCGACCGCCGTACCCTCGGCGATCTCGAGCGGACGGTTGAAGCATCCGGCGGCGACACGTGGTGGGCGGGTCTCGGAAAAACTATCGAACCAGCCGTTGAGATTGGCAAAGGTGAAAGCCAGCGAAACCTCTACGGGCTGTGCCCCATGATTGGTCAGCCGCCAGTCGAAGACGGCGACCGGCAGAACGGCGCTTGGCAGATCGCCGGGAATGACCGGCGAAAACGACTTGCATTCCGCGGCGACCCCATCCTGCCGCTCATGGCGGTGCCAGGCGAAGGGAAACAGCCCGCCCCATTCGGGTGTCGTCGTCTCGTATTCGAAGGCGGACAATTCGGCGGTCCGGGGGGCAGGCTGCAACGCACGCGCCTGAGGTGCGCTACCCGGGGAACACGTGCGCAGGATGAAACCATTGGCAGGCATTGCGAATGTCGCGACACCGCCCGCCTTCAGTGTCCAACGGCTGAAGCGGCCGTCCGAGGCCCGTGTGATGCCCCCGGTGCCAATGCCGCCCAAGGGCACGCCGGTGGCTGCAAGGGGCTGGAAAAGACTTTTCAGTTTCCCTTGCGAGGCATGAAGGCGATGACCGGGCCTGCGCACAAGGCAAGGCTCTGGAAATGAAAAGGGATCGTTGCGCATCAAGAACTACCTGCCTGCGCGCAGTCTGGGTCAGGGGCCGGGTTTCTGCAATACGCTGCCGGATGAAATTCGAACGCTCGTTTCCGACAAGGGCTGGGACATCACGCCCGACCCTCATGACGTCAGGAGCCTGCCCAATCCTGCAATTTGGCAACCACCGGCCTTCCAAGTGAGGCAAGGGCGCTTTGAACCTCCGGCTGCCGCGCTTTCTCGGTGGCGGTTTTGAGGTCGAAGGCGTGTGCTGATGTCACTGCCGCAAGCTCTTGCCAGCTGACCGGCACGGCGACCGGTGCCCCCGCGCGTGCCCGGACCGAGAAGGGGGCGATTGCTGTCGCGCTGCGCTCATTGCGAAGCCAGTCGATGAAGATCCGCCCCTCCCGGCGGGCTTTCGAAATCGAAGCGGTGAACCTCTCCGGCTCGTGGTCAGACATGATCGCCGCGAAGGTCTGCGAGAACGCCCTGACGGTTTCCCATGTCGCTGTCCGGCGGAGACGAACGATAACATGAATGCCCTTTCCGCCCGTCACCATGGCATGGCTGTCCAATCCGAGGTCCGAAAGACGATCGCGGATATCGAAAGCCGCCTGACGGACCTGACCGAAGCGGACATCCGGGCCCGGATCAAGATCGAAAACCATCCGGTCGGGACGTTCCAGCCGGTCGCGGCGCGCGCCCCGGATATGAAACTCGATGGTTCCCATCTGGACTGCGGCAATCAGACCCGAGACGTCCTGCAGATGCATGAAGTCCTCGCCGGTTTCATCTTCGTCTTGCAGTGCGGTCGTCCCGATCGCGTCTGGAAATCCCTTGCCGGCATGTTTTTGAAAAAAGCCGTGATCGCTGAGCCCGCCAGGGTACCGCAAAAGCGATAGCGGCCGCCCGGCAGTCGTTGCCAGCATTCTTTTCGCCACCGCCTCGTAGTACTGCGCCAATGCACCCTTGGTGATCCCAACGTCGGGAAAAACCTTTCGGGATGCACTGGTGATATGAATGCCCGCGATGCGGCGGGCGTCAGGGTCCTTGGCACGCCGCGCGACCTTTTCGGTGGCTCTGGCTTCTTTCAGCTGCGAGAATACGCCGTGCCTGATCCTGCCGCTGTCGGTCAGCTCGGTATAGCTTACTTCCGCGACAAGTTCCGGCTTGACCCAAACCGTATCACGTGGCGCATCTGCTGGACGTCGGGAAAAAACGCAATGCCGGCTATGCATTCGCCGCAATCTTTCGGACAAATCCTCCAAGGTGCTTTCATCGAAACCGGACCCCACACGCCCGCGATAAACCAATGCACCGTCGTCGCGGCTTGCCATGATCAGTGATGCGAAAGGGCGGCCTTTCTTGTCGGAAGGAACATACCCCGCGATCAGGAAGTCGGCCCGTGCGCCGCATTTCACCTTGACCCAGCCTGACGTCCTGCGACCGCGATAGGGGGCATCCGCGCGTTTGCAGATGATCCCTTCGCCACCAGCCTCGCAAAGGGTTTTCAGAACGCGGCGGCCATCGGCTTCGACAACCGGCGACAACCGCAGCGGGGCCAGGTGGGGCACATCATCGAACAGCGCTTCGAGATGGGCGCGCCGCTTGCGCAGCGGTTCGGACTGCAGATCGACCCCGTCGAGGTGCAAGAGATCGAAAGCATAAAACACAAGGGGGCCGCCCCCTTTCAAAGCCTGTTGCAACCCCGAGAAAGTTTCTGGACCAAGGCCGGATACCACCTCGCCGTCCAATACCGCTGACGCGCAGGGAAGCTCCGCCAGATAGGGCGACAAGGCCCCGAATTTATCTGTCCAGTCATGACCGTTGCGGGTGAAAAGCCTCGGGCCGTTCTTTCCCAGGCATATGATTGCGCGATAGCCGTCGTGCTTTGGCTCATACCACCACCCGGTTCCTTCGGGCACGTCTTCGCGCAGGGTCGCAAGCTGCGGCTTCGCAAATGCTGGGTTCTTGCCCCGCTTGCGGGTCTTCGACGGCGTACCGTTGCCGATGTCATCCAACGACCGGCCCGTCGCGATACTGGTTTGATAGATCCGGGTCGGGTCCGTCTTCGTGTCGACGGCGCTGTCCTTTTCTTTGATCAGCAACCAGTTTTCCCGCTTGCGGTCCTGCGCGGTCTTGCCCTTCATCCGCAGCAGCATCCACGCCCCGGACAGACGGTGTGACAGGACGCGAAACTTGATCCTGCCTGCTGCCAGATCATCTTGCATGTCTCCAAGCGGGCGCCACCACCCGAGATCCCACAACATGACACGTCCCGCGCCGTAGCCATCGGGAATGACACCCTCGAATTCGAGGTAGCTCAACGGATGGTCCTCTGTGCGGACTGCCAGCCGTTTGTCCGAGGGATCGAGACTGGGTCCACGGGTCACGGCCCAACTGAGAAGCACCCCGTTCCATTCCAGTCGCAGATCGTAGTGGAGACGGGTCGCTGCGTGTTTCTGGACCGAGAACCGCAGACCATGGGACGAGGCAACGCCGCCGTCGTAAGGCTCAGGTGTGCGGTCGAAATCACGCTTGGCACGGTAGGTGGCCAGCCTGTCCATCGGCTCAACCGGCCTTGCGGGCTGCCGACTTCGATTTGGACCGTCCCGCCTTCGCCTTTTTCGCAGCCGGCTTCTTGGTGGACTTCAGGCTGTCATTCAGGGCCGCCATGAGGTCGACCACGTTGGTGCTGTCACCCGTCCCTTCGGATCCATCGTCCGAGGATACACGTGGCGTTCCGGCATTCTCGCGCTTGCGGTCGATCAGGTCACGCAGGGCGATATCGTAATGATCCTTGAACGCACCGGCATCGAATGCGCCGGTCTTGCGCTCGATCAGCTGGGTCGCCACGGCAAGCAGATCGTCTTCGACTGCATCATCTTGAACGGCTGTGAAAAGCGGGTCCGCGGTCTTGATCTCGTCTTCGTAGAGCAAGGTCTCCATCAACAGCCCATCACCGCAGGGTTTGACGGCACACAGATGTTCCTTGCCGCGCATGGTCATTTGACCCAAGCCCACCTTCTCGGATTGGCGCAAGGCATCGCGGACCACGCGGTAGGCATCTTGCGCCAGATCGTCGCTGGGGACGATGTAGTAAGGCTTGTCGAAATACAGAGGAGGGATCTCACAGGCTTCCACGAACTGGACCAATTCAAAGGTTTTCTTCGTTTCAAGCCGGATGTCATCCACCTCATCCTTGTCGAGCAAGAGGTAGCCGCCGTCGCCCAGTTCATACCCCTTCATAATCTCGTCTTTGTCGACGGGGCCTATTCCGGGTACTGTCTTTTCGTATCGGACGCGCTTGCCAGACGGGCCGTGTATCTGGCGAAAACTCACCCGCGCTCCGGATTTCCTGGCCGAGTGTATCTCGACGGCGATCGAAACCAATGAGAGGCGAAGTTGCCCTTTCCAGACAGCACGCGACGCCATTTATCGCCCACCGCCCTTGGCGGGAAAAACGCCGAAAACCACGGCTGATTGCTTGCAGGGCTTTGCGGCGAGGTCGCCTGGCACGACAACACCGAGTGCTGCATGGACAGAACTTTCAGTCGCAAGCAAGACGGCTGCAACTGTCACCGAGACCTCGGCCCACATCAAGGTCACGACGCGAAATGCCGCGTTTGGGCGAGAAATCTGAGTGTCGCTCATGGATTGGCCTTCATTGATTGCGCGCTTGTCCGGTTCTTGTTCAATTAACCAAGCGTCAACTCGTTTGGTTCCAACCAGATCCCCCGCTTGCAGGATGGCATCAACCGGACAGGCCAGCATTCCATCCCGAGGTGGCGCGAATGTGCATTCACCGCCGCCGGGCCATTGCGAGAACCCACGCGCCAAATACTGCGCCAAGGACAACGCGCACCGGAAAGTACACCAGTGCCGGAAGCGCGAATAGCCAAGCCACAACGGGTGCGGGTAAGACGTAGAGTGCGAAACCCTTGATCCAGTAAAGGAAGCCGAGAAAGCCCACGAGAAGCCGGTCGACCGTGACGTCGATTTCGGTCAGCCCGGATGCCACAAGCCCAACCGCATAAGCCGCGATTGCCGCGTCCAGCGCGCTGCCGATCACCGAGGCCCAGCCGACGAAAACGAGAAATGGCTTCATCCGCGCACTGGCCCGACAATAATGACATTTTCCGCGGGTCGGTTCCGGCCCGTGTCGTTTTGTTTGCTTGCGCCTGTTTGCCCGCCGGGCAACGGATCAGGGCCGCCAGACATATTCGAGCTGCGCCGCAACGAACGCCGCCGTGCGTTCACCGTATCGCTCTGAAATCGCCGCGAGGTTGACGTCCAGAGCTGCGAAGGGCGGCCCCGCTGACGGCGTGATGGTCGCATCGGCCCGGCCGCCTGTCTCCGTGACGAAACTCACGCCCTCGGCTGATACCACTGCGCCATCAGGATTGCGTGCCACCAGCCGCGAGCGGTACGTGCGGGACCATGCATCGGCCTGCAACGCAAGGGCGATCCCGTCGAAACCGTCGACGACGGGTGCAGCAAGCACTTCGTGCCGCCAGAACCCGAGCAGGTTGCCCGCCGCCAGTTGCACCTTGCCGATGTCGAGCGAGAAGAGCGAACTGTCGTGCTCCGCGCTCCAGTCATCCAGCCCAAGCCCCGCGGCGGTGGCCTGCGCCGTTTCCTCGCCCGCCAAAATCTCGAGAAGCTTCAGCGTTACCGGCACCGAGGCGGAGACACCCGAAGAACTCATCACCGGGCCGTCGATGACATACCGTGTGTTCTGGACCCAGGTCGTGTCGGGATAGCGCCGGTTCAAGCGATCCTGCGCGTACCAGTGGGTCGTGGCGGTTCGTGCGTCGAACAGCCCCGCGCGCGCGACCGGCTCGGCCCCTTCACAGATCGCGACGACCAAAGCGCCTTTCGCAGCCTGGCTCTTGATGAAAGCGGTAGTGGCCCTCGTGCCACGCGAATGGAACGCGGGAACGATCACCACATCCGCGCCACGGGGATACGCCGCGTCGAAGGCGCTTACGGTCATGTCGGGCATGATCGTCAGCGCGGGCATCAGGTCCACCGGCCCATTCTCAGTCGCGACGATCAGAACATCGGCAACCCCGCTGCGCTTGAGGATCCCGTGCGGAACAAGAAGGTCCGTCGTCTCCGTACCGGTATTGTCGGCCAACAGAACGACGAGACGTCTCTGCGCATCCGTTTCGCGGAGTTCAGCGGGATCCGTCTCAGGCATCTTCGCGCCACCGGCCACTGTACCGCCGGCATCCAGCAGGGTCATCGGGGTGGCAGCAAGCACGAGGGCCAATAGGGTCATGAATATGCGGGGCATGGGTATCTCCTGTTTGACCGACAGATAGCGATCTCCTAGCTTGGCGGGAATGACATATGATACGCAAATACCGCCAAAATCCCGGTCCGTCGCTTTTTTTGCCATGGACGGTGTCCAGAGCCTGGATGTGACCGGTCCGATGGAGGCATTCGCCGTGGCGGGCCTTTTCGGTGGTGCATATGATTTGGGCCTCTACGCGCTGACCGCTGCGCCAATTCAGACGAATGCCGGGATTTGCCTCGGGCCCGTGACGCCGCTCCATGACATGCCGGCTGTCGATACCCTCGTGGTCTGCGGCGGATCCGAAAAAGCCATGACGGCCGCATGGCAGGACGGGGCGACCCTCGATTTGCTCCGGACTCATGCTGCGCGCGCGCGGCGCGTCGTCTCGATCTGCACGGGCGCTTTCGTTCTGGCGGCAGCGGGGTTGCTGGACGGCCGCCGTGCGACAACCCATTGGAAAACGGCGGCCCGGTTCCAAGAGATTTTTCCCGATGTCGTTCTTGACGCCGATGCGATCTACGTGGCCGATCCGCCCTTCTACACCTCGGCCGGTGTGACCGCCGGTATCGATCTTTCACTTGCTCTGATCGAGGCGGACCACGGGCCGCGCGTGGCGCGTTCGGTCGCACGCGAACTGGTCCTGTTCCTGCGGCGGCCCGGCGGACAGGCCCAGTTCGGGGCCGGGATCGACCTGTCCGCGACGACACCCGGGCCCATCAGCGAGCTGGCCATGAAGATCCTCGAGGATCCCTCCGGGCGACACCACGCCGAAGGCCGGCATGTCGCCGCGCTCGCCACGCTCGTCAACATGAGCGAGCGAACCTTCCTGCGCGCCTTTTCCAAGGCCATCGGCATGACACCGGCGAAATTCGTTGAAGAGGCCAGACTTACCCGCGCAAAGACGCTCCTCGAAGACACCACGCATCCTCTCGAAAAGATCGCCTTCGAGGCTGGTTTTGGCTCGGTCGATGCGCTCGTGCGGTCTTTCCAGAAAAAGGTAGGGATCACCCCCGGCGCGTATCGCAACAGGTTTCGGTCGGGAGGCGGTGCCGCCAATTAGAACCGGAACTTCTGCGTCTGGGCAATTTCGGCCGCTATCAACTCATGGATTTGGCGAGAAATCGGCCAGGATCCGGACCAGCATCCAAAATCTCGCGCTTGAGCCCCTCACGCGACACACAAACTTATCCCTACGGTTTCCTGTGCCTCAACGCCCGGTATCGCGGCGGCACGGCACGAACATTTCGTGCTTCATCCGCTTCGGCTTGAGCGCGCGCACCTTCTAGTGTGCCTCGAAATT
>JGI12210J13797_10123040_pt1 | contig 15689 bp, 18 predicted proteins | sample ElkSlonscriptome_3_FD_13797 | JGI IMG/M metagenome (IMG submission 13797)
TTGTAAAGGGCGGGCCATTCACTGCAGGACGCGTCTTGCACTGTCGACTCAGTCACACTCTGAATGTTACAGGATTGACGACGAGGTACACTAGCACAACGGGTTCGGCCTAAAACAGCGTTCCAGTTGCTGATCCGAGGCGGATTTCGGCCTCGTCCCCGGTTTCAGCGGCAACTACCGCCAGGCCTGTTACGGCTTTGGCATGATCGGGTTCGGCGACGGCATAAAGAACCTGAGCGCGCGTGCCGCCCACTTCGAATTCCTCGCCGGGCGCGGGCGGAGACTCAGCGCTCAGGCGGAACCTGGACGTTCGGAGAGTGACCCGGCCCCGATAATGAACGCGCGCAATGATTTCCTGGCCGGGAAAACAACCCTTGCGATAGCTCAAACCGCCCAGAGCCTCCAGGCCCAGCATTTGCGGCAGGTACCGGCGGGCGGTTTCCGGCAGCAACCAAGGCAGGCGAGAATCGATGTCGTCGCGAATCCATTGATCCGGAAGCGATTCTGAGCCATGCTCCGTATCATCCAGCGCTCCCAGAAGCAGACAGCGATCGGGATCGGTAGCGAGCGCCAGCGGACGTAGTTCGCCGCTATGCGCGGGTCCGGCGGGTGTTACGACGACGTCGTCCCCGAGCGTGACTTTTCGGCCGATGCTGAACATCCGGGCCCGCTTGATTATTGGCGCGACAAGCGGCTCGGGAAGCACCAGATCGGCCGCGCCGTTGGACACCGAGATCAACATCACCGAATCGACGCGTCCGTCCGGGTTGCACCAGGCCGTCGGATAAAGTCGCGATTCCTCAAGGCTTTCGATATCGATCGTCAGTTGCGACTGCATGAACGCAAGCGCGTCCGGCCCGGTCACCGGGATGGCGCGCAAACGAATTGCTGAAATGTGGTCAACCTGCGACATTCGATCACACCATACCGGTAAAATGCTGGGTAATGAAGCATAACGAAACAAGTGCAAACGAATCTCAGTCTGTAAATGTCCGCGACACCGCCGGTTTGGTCGAGCGCTGTCCTGAGGGTACGCTCAGTGCTGGCAAAGACGTCACTGAAAACGATCGGGGCAAGCGGGTCGATCAGAATGCTGGCTGTGACGCCGACAGTTCCTCACCGGGTGGCCGAAACGATACGCAAACCGAACTTGGGGGTCGCAAGGGGCCGGATCCAGTTCGCTACGGGGACTGGGAAAAAAACGGTCGCTGTATCGATTTCTGACCCACTGCCGGGTCTTTGAGCCACTCGCGATGAGCCGCTCGTAGCTCGTCTCCGAAAACTCGATTTGAACCATGGATTTTTGAGAATGGAAACCAATCAACGCCCGTTGTCGCCGCATCTTCAGGTCTACCGTCCGCAATGGACGTCCGTGCTTTCGATCCTGCATCGTATTACTGGTGTGTTACTTAGCGTAGGCACGGTGCTGATGGTTTTCTGGTTCGTGGCGCTGTCGGAAGGGGAACAGTCGTACAAGGCCATGGTCGCGTTCATGTCGTCGCCGCCGGTGTTGTTGGCGCTTGTTGCCTGGACATTGGCGCTGTTTTATCACTTGTTCAACGGAATCCGTCATTTGCTTTGGGATACCGGCACCATGCTGGAACTCAAGCCGGCCCGTACCAGTGGTTGGGTAGTCGTTGTCCTGACTTTTGCGGCGGCCGCTATCGTCTGGGGAGGTCTGATATGAAAGCGCTTCGCAATCCGCTTGAACGGGCGATCAACCACGGGTCAGCCGGCAGCGGCGTCCACCACTGGTGGGCTCAGCGCTTCAGCGCAATTCTGCTTGTGCCTCTGACGCTCTGGCTGGTCTGGACGCTCGCTGTGCTGTCGGGTGCCGATTATGCCGAAGCGCGGGACTGGATCGCGTCTCCCTGGAATGCCTCGATGGCTGTCCTGCTGGTCGCATCGGTTTTCTACCACGCGCGACTCGGCGTGCAGGTGGTCATTGAAGACTATGTGCATCGACGCGCACTCGAGATCGCGCTCCAGGTGGTCGTGGCTGCCGCGGCACTGGTTGGCGCGATCATTGCGACAATCGCCATTCTCAAAGTGGCTTTTGCCGGTTGAGATTCGGGATGCGGCTCAAGCCGCGTCCTTGCACTGCTGGTGGAAACGCCCGAGCACGGTCAGCCGTCTCCGATCTGAAGCGCAAAAAACTGAACAACAATCGCTGGAATCTGAATGTCTCCAAGCTATAACATCGAGAAGCATGAATACGACGTGGTCGTCGTTGGTGCCGGCGGCGCCGGCCTGCGAGCGACCATGGGGCTTGCCGCAACGGGGCTCAATACCGCCTGCGTCACCAAGGTCTTTCCGACGCGCTCGCACACAGTGGCTGCGCAGGGTGGAATGAGCGCGGCGCTCGGCAACATGGGCGAAGACGACTGGCGGTGGCACATGTACGACACCATCAAGGGGTCCGATTGGCTGGGTGACCAGGACGCTATCGAATACATGTGCCGCGAAGCTATCCCTTCGGTGATAGAGCTGGAACACTTCGGCGTGCCGTTTTCACGCACCGAGAAAGGCAAGATCTACCAGCGGCCGTTTGGCGGCATGACGACGCACTACGGCGAAGGAACCGCGCAGCGCACCTGCGCGGCGGCCGACCGAACAGGCCATGCCATCCTGCACACGCTTTACCAGCAATCGCTCAAGCATGATGCACAGTTTTTCATCGAATACTTCGCGACCGACCTGGTAATGGACGACGACGGCATCTGCCGCGGCGTACTGGCGTGGGATCTGGCAAATGGCACGCTGCACCTGTTTCGTGCCCACGCAGTGATCCTGGCCACGGGCGGCTACGGTCGCGCATACATGTCTGCAACCTCGGCCCACACCTGCACCGGCGACGGGAACGGAATGGTGCTGCGCGCGGGATTGCCGCTGCAGGACATGGAGTTCGTCCAGTTCCACCCGACCGGCGTTTACGGCGCCGGTTGCCTGATCACGGAGGGCGTGCGTGGGGAAGGCGGTTATCTGACCAACGCCGAGGGTGAGCGTTTCATGGAGCGCTACGCCCCGAACGCCAAGGATCTGGCCTCGCGCGACGTGGTTTCGCGATCGATGACGATCGAGATTCGAGAAGGGCGCGGGGTGGGTGCAAACAATGATCATATCCATTTGAACCTGCAGCACCTGGGGCCGGAAGTCATCAACGAGCGATTGCCCGGTATTGCCGAGACCGCTCGAATCTTCGCCGGTGTCGATGTGACCAAGGCGCCGATCCCGGTGCTGCCGACAGTGCACTACAACATGGGCGGCATTCCGACCAATTACCACGGCGAGGTGGTCACACGCAAGGACGACGATCCGGATTCGATCGTGCCGGGGCTCTACGCAATTGGTGAAGCCGCATGCGTATCGGTGCACGGCGCCAACCGGCTGGGATCCAATTCGCTGCTCGACCTGATCGTTTTCGGCCGGGCCGTGGCCAAGAAATGTGGCGCAAACATCAAACCCAACCAGTCTCATCCGAGTCTGCCCGACAGCCTTGTTGACGGCCTCGTCGGGGAATTCGACCGCTTGCGCTACGCAGACGGCGACAATCCCACCGCAGAAATCCGGGGCCGGATGCAGCGTGTCATGCAGGAAGATGCGGCGGTATTCCGCACCAACGACAGCCTCAAGCAAGGCGTGGACCGTATCAACGAGGTGCGCGGCATGTTCGACGATGTCAAGGTTTCCGATCGTTCGCTGGTCTGGAACTCCGACCTGGTCGAGACACTGGAGCTTCGCAACCTGCTGGGCAATGCGGTGACCACCATGGTGTCGGCTGAAAACCGCAAGGAAAGCCGGGGCGCACACGCCCACGAGGATCATCCGGATCGCGATGACAAGAACTGGATGAAGCACTCGCTGATCTGGTTCGACGGCAAGGGCGAAACCCGCATCGGCGACCGCCCGGTGCATATGTACACGCTGTCCGACGACGTCGAAGTGGTGCCCGCCAAAAAGCGGACATACTGATGTACGCCGGATTGACAACGCTCGAAACTTTGAAACAACGGTAGCGAAATGGCTGAATTCAGACTTCCGAAGAACTCGCGCATCACCAAGGGCAAGCACCATCCGGCGCCCGACGGTGCAGGAAAAGTCAAGACCTTCCGCATTTACCGCTGGGATCCGGACTCCGGTAACAATCCGCGCATCGACAGTTACGACGTCGATCTGGACGACTGCGGTCCCATGGTGCTCGACGCGATCATCAAGATCAAGAACGAGATGGATCCCACGCTGACCTTCCGGCGATCCTGCCGTGAGGGTATCTGCGGATCTTGCGCGTTCAACATCGACGGCGTCAATACGCTGGCATGCACCAAGGGGATCGACGAAATCAAGGGTGACGTCAAGCTCTATCCGTTGCCGCACATGCCGGTGGTCAAGGATCTGGTGCCGGACATGACGCACTTTTATGCCCAGTACGCCTCGATCCGGCCCTGGATCCGTACTCAGAGTCCGACGCCTCCGGACAAGGAGCGACTGCAGACGCCGGAGGACCGGGAATATCTCGATGGGCTATACGAATGCATATTGTGCGCCTGCTGCACGACCTCGTGCCCAAGCTACTGGTGGAACGGCGACCGTTACCTGGGTCCGGCCGTGTTGTTGCAGGCCTATAGATGGATCGTAGATTCGCGCGACGAGGCAACCGGCGAGCGGCTCGACGAACTCGAGGACCCATTCAAGCTCTACCGCTGCCATACCATCATGAACTGCGCGCAGACCTGTCCCAAGGGCCTGAATCCGGCCAAGGCGATTGCCGAAATCAAGAAGATGATGCTGGCGCGCCAGGGGCTTTAGGCCGCGGTTCCGAATGACAACGAGATCGCCTGAGTCGAATGCCGCTACCCTCTCGCGCCTTCGCTGGCGCTGCAGACGCGGCATGCGCGAACTCGATACTCTGCTGGAGCGCTGGGTGGTCGAAAAATGGCCCACGGCCGACTCGTCGGAGCGCGCGAATTTCGAGCGGCTTCTGAACTGCGAAGACGATCAGCTCTGGGACTGGTGCATGAGCCGATCGGATCCAGCCGACCCCGAGCTCGCCTCCATCGTCGGACAGCTCACCGACCCGACGCGTTGTTCCGGTGAGGATTCAGGGAAGGAGCGTTCTTGACGGCTGAATTTCGCACTCGGCGCGGCCGCATCCGGACGCTGGCAGTTGCGCTGATCACGCTGCTCGCGCTTTGGTCAGTGTGGATTTCCGGAGTGCCCTTGGCAGTCGCGCTTGCGATGACCGGTCTCGTTATCGTGATGGCATACCGCAATCTGGCCAGCCATCGCACTCATGTGATCAGGCTCGACAGGAATGCAAGTCCGGCCTTGAACGGAACGCGCGGCAGCCTGACCAGCGAAGCGGCCACGAGTCTGTTCATCGCGCTCAAAAGGGTCGCGCCGGATGGCTCAACGGATCGGGCTTTTCTGTTTCGCGATGAACTCGGCGAGGCGGAATTTCGTGCGCTGCTCGCGTATCTTCGGCATGGCTGAGCGGCCTGCCGCTCGATCGATTGTTTCCCCAGCCGTTTGACCCGTTGTTCGACGGGCCGATTGATCAGTCTTTCGATCGGGACGCGCAGCGCCCGCGGGTTAGAATCGCGTCATGGAGGACAGCGGTCGAATCGAATCATATGCGCGTACCCCCGGCGCTTTCGCACATTGGCTGCTGGCCCTGTATCCCCTGTGGCAGTGGCTGGTGCTCATTCCAGCGGCGGCCGTATACACGATTGCAGGCGCGCTGGTCGCCATCGTCATGTGCGCGTTCGGTCTCCAGCGTGAGGCCAATCTGGGGGTGGCCGCGCGCTGGGCCCGGTTCATTGCCTATCTGACGCCCATGCGCGTCGAGATCGAGGGTGCCGAGCACATCGATCCAGGCCAAAGCTATGTCGTGGTGGCGAATCACCAGAGCCAGTTCGATATTCCATTGATCTACGGATTCTGCGGACTGGACCTGCGCTGGGTAATGAAAGCGGAGATCGGCAAGCTGCCCTTCATCGCCCAGGGTTGCCGTGCCATCGGTCATATCTTCATCGACCGGCGCAATCCTGACCAGGCCAGGGCGGCGATCAACAGCGCTGTGGCCAGGCTGCCCCAAGGCACTGGCGTGCTTTTCTTTCCCGAAGGTACGCGCAGCCGCAGCGGCCAGTTGATCAAGTTCCGCAAGGGGGCCTTCCGAGTGGCCGTCGACCGCAATCTGCCGGTGCTGCCGATGACTGTGCTCGGAACGCGCGAGATGCTGCCGCCGGGGTCTTTTCGTATACGGCCCGGTTGCGCGCGGCTCGTCGTGCATCAACCGATTCGGTCCATTGCCGGGCCGACCGATGTTGCAGTGACCGATTTGTGTGCACGTACGCGGGCCGCGATCGCTGAACCGCTCGACCGGCACCGGGCTGAACGGGACGGCGGCGGCTGATGCGAGTGCACGTGCCCGATCCCGAGTACACGGCTTCGCCGCGTGCCGGAAGGAATTTCGTTCTGGCGCTGAAACTGGTCGTCGGCTTCGTCGTGGTGATGTGGTCGGTATTTCTGTTCGACCAGTTTTCGGGCATCGGGCTGATCCGCTATGGGCTGATTCCGCGCGAAGGTATCGGGCTGCTCGGTCTGATCACGACACCTTTGCTCCATTACAACCTGAGCCATATCGGATCCAATACGCTGCCGCTATTGATCGGCGGCACGATCATGCTGTTTCTGTATCCGAATTCTGCACTGCGCGCGCTGCCGGCGATCTGGATCGGCTCTGGCCTGCTTGCGTGGGTTTTCGCCCGCAGCAGCGTCCACATCGGGGCCAGTGGCGTGATCTACGGCTTGCTCGCATTCGTATTCATTTCCGGCGTGATTCGGCGAGACTTGCGCTCGATCGGGGCCGCGCTGGTGGTCTGGTTCATGTACGGCTCGATGATCTGGGGCGTGCTTCCGACAGGCCCTACCACGAGCTGGGAGCTGCACGCCAGCGGACTGGTGCTCGGAATCGCGATGGCGCTTCGCTATCGTGAGTGGGACCAGCCGCCGATGAAGAGATATGACTGGGAGGACGAAGAACCTGTCGAAGAAGAGCTCGATCAGCCCTGGCGCGAGGCTCCCGACAGATGGCAATAAGTAATTGGCCATACGAAAATGACAATAATCGAATGACCATAACGCTTCACGTAATCGGATGCGGTCGTGCCGGCCGAAGTCTGGCGCGGTTGTGGGCGGATGCCGGTTCGTTCTCGATTGGCCGGATCGTCAACCGCAGTATTGCAAGTGCGCGCTCGGCCGCGGAATTCATCGGGCAAGGGCGGGCTGTTGGATCCCTGTCTTCGATAGGTAAAGGCGACTGGCTTATGCTGGCAGTGCCGGACGGTGCGCTTGCGGCCATTGCCGAAAAGCTGTCGGAAGCGGCGGCCGAAGGTGCCCTATCGAGACCGGCGCTGGCGTTCCACATTTCCGGCGCAGAACCCGCCGAAACACTCCGTCCGATCGGCTGTCCGGTAGTTTCGGTACACCCGGTCTTTCCGTTCGGCGATCCTGAGCGCGCGGTCGAAAACTTTAGCGGCAGCTACGCCCTGGGCGAAGGCGACGCGGCCGGGCTGGACAGCATATTGCCGATGTTTGCGGCCATCGGTGCCGAGACCATGCGGTTCAACCCGACCGACAAGCGGCGCTATCATGCCGCGACCATTGCGGCCAGCAACTTTCTCAATGTGCTCGACGACCTCGCGCTAGGACTTGCCGAATCTGCCGGGCTGGCGCCCGACAAGGCGCTGAAGGTTATCGTTTCGCTGCAGCGAGCCGGTCTTCTTGGAATCGAGCGCGCCGGGCCGATGCGTGCGCTGACCGGCCCGATAGAGCGGGGCGATCGCGGGGTATGCGAACGGCTCTCGCGAACGTCGGGGGTGGCCGGGAATCCGCTGTTCATGGCCCTTGCGCGTGCGGCCGTCGACCTGGCCGAACGCAAGCACGGCCTACCGGCAGGAAATACGTCGAATCCGCTTCGAGCGATGTTCGATGAATCCGCCTCGACAGGCGCGGGAGGCACTGATGGCGGCGTTTGAATACGAAGCGATCGAGAACGGACGTCAGGTCGGCGGGGTGGTGCAGGCCGACACCGCGCGTATGGCCAGGCAGCAGTTGCGCGAGCGAGGCATGGTGCCGCTGGACGTGCATCCGGTCGCACGACCCCGTACCGCCCGTGGCGGCGCGCGCCTGGGTCGCGAGCGGGCGCTGCTCTTGCGCCAGATGGCAGCACTGCTCAAGGCCGGCCTGCCGCTGGACGAGGTGCTCTCGCTGGCGGCCGACCAGTCCGACGCCAGGCGCGTCAACAGGCCGCTGGCCGCGATTCGCGCCCGGGTGCTCGAGGGTCAGTCGCTGTCGGATGCCATGGCCGAGCAACCAGCCCTGTTTCCCGTCATGTATTCGCGCTCGATTGCGGCCGCCGAACAGGCCGGCAAGCTCGATTCTGTCGTCGAGCGGCTGGCGCGTCACGCGGCGCGTCGTCTCGCGCTTGCGCGCAGCGTTTCGGTCGCGCTGGTCTATCCGCTGCTGCTGGCGCTGATTTCGCTGGGCGTTGTGTGGGGCCTGCTCGGTTTCGTCGTACCGCGCGTGGTCGGCGTATTCGAGTCTTCCGATCAGGAGCTGCCGTTGTTGACGCGCAGCCTGCTCGAGATCTCGTCGTTCGTATCCGGCTACGGGCCGCTGATCCTGGTCCTCGCGGCCGGCCTGATACTGGGTGTTGTGGCCTTGCTGAGGATGCCGGGCCCGCGCATGCGGTTCGATCGAGCGTTGCTCAAGCTGCCAATGGTGGGCGGTCTGGTGCGCGCCCAGGCGGCCGCGCTTTTCGCACGAACGCTGGCGATCCTGGTCAGCAGTTCGGTGCCGGCGGTCGAAGCGCTGAAAGCAGCCTCGGAAGTCGTTTCCAATCGCAAGGTCCGCGCCGATCTCGAAGCTGCTGCGGCGCGCGTCCGGGAGGGGGCGTCGATATCGGCAGCCATGCAGCCCATCGAGTGGTTGCCGCCGCTTACCCGTCGACTGATTCACGGCGGCGAGCAGGCCGGTGAACTGGGAGATATGCTGGAGCACGCGGCCGAACTCCAGGAATCGGATCTGGAGGATGCCGGGCAGGTGCTTATGGCCGTGCTGCAGCCGGCGCTCATCCTGCTGGTAGGCTTGGTCGTCCTTTATATTGTGCTGGCGATTCTGCTGCCCATCATGAACATGAGCCAGTTGCTCTCATGACCGACCGGAGTCCGATCCGGTGATCAGATTCGAGCACGTGGCCAAGCGCTATCCCGGCGGCGTGCAGGCGCTTTCCGACGTCAATTTCGAACTTGAGCGCGGAGAGATGGCGTTTCTCACCGGGCACTCGGGCGCAGGTAAAAGTACCCTGCTGCGCCTGATCGCGGTCCTGGAGCGGCCGAGCCGCGGCCAGGTGCTGTTCGACGGCAAGAACATCGGGCGGGTTTCGTCAAGACAGATCCCGAAACTGCGCCGCAAGGTGGGCGTGATCTTTCAGGATCACAAGCTGCTGACCGATCGCAAGGTGCTGGACAACGTCGCCCTCCCGTTGCTGATCGCCGGCTTTTCATGGAGCGAGATCAGGCGCCGGGTGCGCGCGGCGCTGGATCTGGTCGGCCTGCTGGACAAGGAAAACACGTTAATACCGGCGCTTTCCGGCGGCCAGCAGCAGCGGGTCGGCATTGCGCGCGCGATGATCGCCAAGCCGCCGGTTCTGCTGGCCGACGAGCCTACCGGCAATCTCGATCCTGAGCTTTCCGAAGAACTGATGCGGCTGTTCTGTACCCTCAACGAGCTCGGCACCACCGTCCTGATCGCCACGCATGATCTGGATCTGGTCGAGCGCCTGGGACGTCGGACACTGGTGCTTGAATCCGGCTGCATGGTTGACGACCGGAACGCGGGCAGCATCGGAGCCGACAATAGTGAGGGAGCGAACTCATGAGCCGGATGTCCGGCGCGAATCGCGGCGATCTTCGGGCCTGGGCACGCCGCCACGGCTACAGCTTGCTGTCGTCGGTTGGCACGCTGATACGCAACCCGATCACCAGTGCGCTGACCATCTCGGTACTGGCCATCGCGCTCACGCTGCCGCTGGGCCTGAATACGGCGCTGGTCAACCTCGAGGCCGTTCACGACAACCTTGATCGGCTCGACAGCATCAGCGTATTTCTCGACGTCGATGTCGACGAGGGCGGAGCCCGCCGCGCCGGCTCCCGGCTGTCGAATTGGCGCAATATCCTCGCCGTGGATCCGGTGAGCCCGGACGCGGGCATGCGTGAGCTGGCGGGCGCATCCGGTCTAGACCGGTTCGACGTCGGCGACGTGCCGCTGCCCTGGGTGCTGGAGGTCACGCCGAATTCAAGTGTGGATATCGCCGAGCTGGCGCAGCGGCTGCGCCGCGCCCAGCAAGTCGATATGGTCATTGTGGATCTGGATTGGGTGCGGAGGCTGGACGCAATTCTGGGCGTTTTTTCACGCCTGGTGGTGCTGCTGGCCGTATTGTTTGCGGCGAGTGTGCTGTTCGTGATCTCGAACAATATCCGCACAGAGATCCAGCGACGGCGCGAAGAAATCGAGATTCTTGCGCTGGTGGGCGCCACACCCGGCTATATCCGGCGACCTTTTCTGTATTCCGGGTTGTGGATGGGGCTGGGCGGTGCGTTGCTGGCCTGGCTTGCGGTGCATGCAGGATTATGGATGCTGACCGGACCCGTAGAGTCGCTGGCGGCCACCTACGGGGCTTCAGCGGAGCTTGTCGCGCCGCCGCTCGAGATGCTGGCGGGGATGCTGGCTGGCAGCGGCGCGCTCGGAATTTTCGGCGCCTGGATTGCGGTTTCCCGCCAGCTTGCTCGAATAAACCCGTGATGGCCCGTTCCATCGATACTATATACAGCGCACCGAAGCCGCTCCAGTCGATCAATTTCGGCTTTTTCAGCGCCGCGGAACTTATCCAATGCCGGCGGGCTCAAATGCATACAGGTGATATACAGGACAAAATTGGTTCTGTTTTTGAGTAAAACAATTAAGTTTGGTATAATCTAAGCATGAAGTCTCAGGAGCATTCAATGTCGAAGAATCTTGTACCAAGTCATCTGTTGGCCCCGGCCGGCACAGGCTCCCTGGATTCGTACATGCAGGAAGTCAACCGTATTCCGGTGCTCACCCTCGAAGAGGAGCAGAGTCTTGCGCGCCGCTATATCGGCGAAGAAGATCTGGATGCCGCGCGCATGCTGGTCATGTCGCATCTTCGCTTCGTGGCGCACGTTGCACGAGGCTATTCGGGCTACGGCCTGGCGCTGGGCGACCTGATTCAGGAAGGCAATATCGGCCTGATGAAAGCCGTCAAGCGTTTTGATCCTGACCAGGGTGTTCGACTCGTGTCGTTTGCCGTGCACTGGATCCGAGCCGAGATTCACGAATTTGTGTTGCGCAACTGGCGCATCGTCAAGGTCGCGACAACCAAGGCCCAGCGCAAGCTGTTTTTCAACCTGCGCAAGTCGAAAAAGCGCTTGGGGTGGTTAAATCAGGAAGAAGTCAACCGCGTTGCTGAAGATCTCAACGTCAAGCCCGAAGTTGTCATGGAAATGGAGTCCCGGCTTTCGGGCCAGGATGTTGGTTTCGACCTGACCTCCGACGATGACGACGAAAAGCCGTATCTGGCGCCGGCCGCGTTCCTTGAGAATCACTCGGATTCCCCCGACCTGGCTGCCGAGAGCGAGGACCTGGAAGACCACTATCATGAAGTGCTGTTCGCGGGCATGGATCAGCTCGACGATCGTTCGAAGGACATCATCCAGTCGCGCTGGCTGATCGACCCGAAGATCACGCTGCAGGAACTGGCCGACAAATACGGCGTGTCGGCCGAGCGGATTCGTCAGCTCGAGGCTGTGGCGATGAAGAAGCTGAAGGCCCACTTCGCCGCCTGAAAGCCCGAAAAGCTACTGCGCGCGCGCCTGAGGGCGCGCGGCGGTGCCCGAAATCCTCATGTGCTCGAATGCACACTGAGGTGCCTGCGCTCCGGTACCCACCGCCAGCCACGCGCGCGACGCCTTTTTCGAGTCTCATATCCGTTTTATCGCGGTTTCATTTTTATGAGATTCAGCTGGACCTGAAGATTTGCCAGGAATTGACGCCTGGCTCATGAGTCCATTGCCAGCTAATTTTTGCGTCCCACGAATCTAGTGCCCCCCCTCACTCATTCTGTAACTTTCAAAGCATCGAACGACGCGGGCAAGTCATTTTGAGTTAATCGCTTGCTATTAACCCGGCATACAAGCAAGTATGCCGGTTAATGCCCGACCGGAACGGCCGGGACCGCAAAGCGAACCCATTTGAGGATATGCGCGCAGATAGCGTGCATCAAATACTGTATGTATTTTGATGCCATGTTGATGATATCGCCAATGCCGAGGGTGCCCCGGCTTGCAACGATTGCCGGAATCACTGACGCGGTTTCCTGAATGCTGCGTTCTGTGTCGCTTATCGGAAGCATTGCACGGCGTTCGTCGACCATCACCGGAACGGCGTTCTTGAAAAAGTCGGAACACTCGTGTGCAAGGTAGAATTCCCATACGGTCTTGTCCATGCAGCGAAAAACAGCTTCCTCTGACGTTTCGCCCGTTTCCGGATGAAGATAGGGGTGATGTGTCAAGACTGTTTCTATCGAAACGAAGAACGGTTGAGGCCTTGTTGCAGCCTCTGAAAAAAAGTTGCCAGGAATTCAAAAAATTACGATGCAAGACAAAGAGCAGATCCAGGCCCTGATTTCGGAGCTTTACGCGCTGGTCTCGGGGCCGGGTGATAAACAACGCGACTGGGCGCGCGAGGCGGAGTTGTTCATGCCCCAGGCGCACATGATCCGGACTATTGTCGACAAGGCCGGGCGAACCGCGCCTGAAATCATTCGCGCGGCCGACTACGCCGAGAACTTCGAGCGCAAGATGGGCGGTCGGGATTTCTTCGAGCTGGAGGTCCACAACATCATCGAGGTGTTCGGCAACATCGCGCACGCCTTCAGTACCTATGAAGCCTACGAGGACGCCGAGGGAACTCGTTTTCTGAAGCGGGGGATCAACAGCATCCAGTTTTACCGAGTGGACGGCGAATGGAAGATTGCAGGCATGGTCTGGGACGACGAGCGGCCCGGGCTGAGCATCGGTTCGGGATATCTGCCGCGGTAGCCTAAAGTCCCGAAAAGCAGTTTTTTCCCGGAAGGCGATAGGTGATGGCCGATTGGCGATTGGCGATTGGTGTTGGGTGTTCGGTGTTCGGTGTTCGGTGATTGGCGATCATCGATTCCGTGCCAATTCGACTTGAACGCGACCGCGCCGGGCACCATTACCGAAGATCATCCTGCCAATTTCCGGAGCGCCATTCATGACCACGCCACTCGACCGCGACGCCGCCATTCTCGCCATTGCATTGCACGCTGCATTCGCCGACGGCGGCAAGCACGAAGCCGAGCGCGAGGAGTTTCGACGAATTGCCGATATGCTTTCGGACGACGGTGACGGTCCGGATGCCCGCCGCGTGTATCAGGATGTGCTGCTCAAGCGCGTATCTCTGGATGACGCCGCGTCGGCGCTGACCGAGCACGGCGAGAAGCACCTGGCCTACGAGCTGGCGGTCGGGGTTTGCGACGCCGACGGGCGCACGGTGGATTCGGAACGGGCGTTCCTGGACAAGCTGCGCGAGGCGCTCGGCCTGGAGACTGCGGAAGCCGAGGCGGTCGAGCGCGAGGCCGAGCAGGTTGTTGAAATGACCGAGGCGGCCGCGCCCGCGACTGCATCCGCCGCCGGGTCGGCGCCGCAGACACGGCCCGCCGTCGACGAGGCGGCGCTGGACAAGTCCATCCTGAATTATTCGATTCTCAACGGTGCGCTCGAGATTCTGCCCCAGTCCTGGGCGTCGATGGCGGTCATTCCGCTGCAGATCAAGATGGTCTACGAGATCGGCCAGCGCCACGGCGCCGAACTGGACCGAAGCCAGATCAAGGAGCTGTTGGCCACGCTGGGCGTCGGCATGACTTCGCAATATATCGAGCAGTTCGGCCGCAAGCTGATCGGCGGGCTGTTCCGGGCCGCGGCCGGCCGCGGTGTCGGGCGGCTGGGACGCACCGCTACCGGCATGGCATTCTCGTTCGCCACCACTTATGCGCTGGGCCAGGTCGCGCGACGCTATTACGCCGGCGGTCGCCGGATGAGCACCGAATTGCTGCGCACCACCTTCCAGGAATCTCTGGGCCCGGCCAAGGAGATGCAGCAGGAATACCTGCCGCAGATCGAGCAGAAGGCGCAGACGCTGGATATGGGGACGGTCATGGGAATGGTCCGAGGGCGTTCGTCGACCGGCCTCTGAATCGGTACCCCAAAACAACCGCTCGATAGGTCCTAATGCCGGATCGAAGGTGCTCGATGCGGTCCGGCCCGGTTCTCGGAATGCATTGCATGACCAACAATCAGCTGTGGTGGTCTGCCATAAATTTCCCCGCTGTTCTGCTTGACGAAAGTGTTTTTTTTTTGGTATAGCTGTATCTGTCCATTCGGACATGGCGTCTGCGCAGACCCAATTTTCTGGCAAAAAATTGGAGTAGTGAAAATGAAAAAACCTTTCCTGGCCGTTATGGGGCTCGTCGTCTCGCTTGCTGCTTCCGGAAGCGCTTCTGCGTCATCTTCTGCGTGGTGGGTGTTGTGTGACTGGTGCGAAACTGATTCCGCTTTCCAGCACCAGGCGCTGAACGCGCCGGGCAACTACACACCGATCTACGTGACCAACCGCGATACCAACGAGACCCGGAAATACGATAGATCCGTAATCATCAATGACCTCTGGGGAGGGGTACAGCAGACCGTTATCGTTACCTTGGCCGATTTTTCTGCGGCGGTGAAAGCGGTTTTCGAGCAGGCGGTTCAAAATGCCAACGTTATCGCCATCCGGATTCCGCGCAATGATCTCGCAGGTCTGATTGCCGGCTTCGGACAGGCGGGCTCGACTGCGGGTGATATTTCCAACGGGTACATTTCCAATGGGCTCGTCAACGCCCTGAACCGCGAGGTCGAACGCCGTAATCTGCTTCCAACGCATACCCAAGTGAATGTCGATGCGGGGCTTACCACACCAATTGCGGGAGCGAACTATGGACAAGGAAGTACCATTCGTGTTCGCAACTTGACCATCGATATCATGTACGAGGATGGGTCGACAATTACCGTAACAAGGCGGGCGAATGACGGAAAGCTGGTTCATTGGTTCGTTGTCGATGCACAGGGTAATGAAATTCCACTTGAGGATCCGGTAAACGGCACATCCATCAACGCCGCTGCGTTCGAAGGGCGTGACTTTTATTTTGGCGGCGATCAGCACGCAGTTCTGGGGGTCATTGATTTTATTAATCGTTCGACTGCATTGGTTTGTACTGTAAATACGAGTGCAATTGACGGAATCGAGATCATGACGGTGCGCTGTAGTCGCCCTTAGGTCATTCGACGCGGAATTCTGCAAAGTAAAAAATCCGGCACGCAAGATCGTGCCGGATTTTTTGCGTTGATTGCACTGCAGTTTTACGGCGGCTTTCACTGGCCTGTCATGCGGGCGGTCGGCTGCGCAATGCTCTGATATCCTCCGAGCCTGATGAGTTTGAAAAATCTCGCAGGAAGGCGCAGGAGATGAATCCATATGTAACTCACCTCGAA
>JGI12210J13797_10121604_pt1 | contig 15686 bp, 9 predicted proteins | sample ElkSlonscriptome_3_FD_13797 | JGI IMG/M metagenome (IMG submission 13797)
CAACCGCGTAGCCGACAATGTTGATCGAGGGCCGGTCGATGCCGGCCGGGATATAAAGATCTTGGACTAACACATCGAGCATTTCAGAAAGTTCTTCCTGCGAAAATGAAGGATTCGGTTTCCAAGTTCCTCGTGGCGCACGGCCTTCCGGACGGGAAGGAATGCCTTTATAGCCTTCGATCCAGTGCTGCCGTTCGGAGGTGCGATTATTCACCGACTTGTTTTGCTGGCGGAGTTTTTCGCGCATCTCTTTGATGATATCCCCGTATTTGGAATAATATTCATCGCGCTCTTTTTGCCACTCCTCAATTTCCTCTTTGTTGTCATCACGAATTTCCTGCCATTCCGCGAGTTCCTTTTCGGTTGGCGGCCGACGGACGGATGGAACGCCGTCACTCAGGACAAAAATAACGTCGGCTCCCATCTCGAAAGCCCCGGTCAAGGCGAGATCCATGCGTGAGGTGCCGCGGTAACCGGCTAGCCGGTCGCTCGTATAGTTCTTGAGCCGGACGCCGGTTTCTTTTTCCATATAGGGAGCGATCCAACGTTTGAACTCGGATTTGATATCGCCCGTGGCGGGAACCGCACCAGGTTTGAAGCGGTCCACATCGTTTTCGAAAACGAAGACATTGAATTCTGTCGTGGGCTCCAGCTTGTTGACCATGGTGACCAGCTCTTCTTTCAACTTATCGTAAGCTTCTTTGCCGCCGCGCTGGGTGAAGACCATGCTGGGGGAAGCATCAAGGATGAGTGCGACTCGGCGCCCTTTTTCTTTAATACCAAAAAAAGCCACGTTGGAAGCGGCACCCGCGAGCGGGGCCACTTTACCAGCTCGTTCGATTGCTTGGGAAACTGACCCCACATCGGTTGCCAAATCTTTAGCGAATGAAGCTGGAGAAGTCGCTGCCGGATTGCTGGCGACTTGAAAAGAGGCTGTGGTGGCCGATGTCGTGATGGCGCTGTCGAGAGCCGAACTAATGTTGGTCGTGGAGACGACTGGCGTGGCGACTTCGCTGACGGCCGGGACGGTTTCAGTGACCTGCTCGAGTTCAGGCGCCGGTGCACTTTCTTCGCGGGGCGGCGCTTGGACCTCGGAAGTGCCTTCGTTCAGAAATTCCATGTCACCCGGGACACCCATGGCGGCTTGTTCTTCGACCGCCTTGTAAATGACGAAACTTCCCGAGCCAATTACCAGAATCAAATGGAGAAGGACCGAGATTGTGAGGAATTTGGAGGCAGCCAGCTTGGTCAAAAACCGATCCAACAGGCTATCTTGGGAGGAAGCGCTCATGATTCAGGTAAAATAATGCAGAACAACGCTTTGCCAACTGTTTTGGAGGGGTGACGAGATTAATTTCTGGGACAGTCCCGCGCTTTCCTTTCCGATCGATTCGTCGGAATACGTTCGCCAGGCGCCTAGTGCCACCTTCCCGTTGCAACAAACGAGTCGCGCACCAGAGTCAATTGCGCGTTCGCTGCAGGCGTAATTGCCGTTTCAAGCTGATGTAAAGCAGCACGAACGAGACCAGCGTGAAAAGGATCAGCACCATGCTGTTCATCACGAATACGCCAGCTTTGATGCCGAAATAGCGTTTCTCTAACCCAAAGAAAACATTGCTAGATCCACCGTTCCGGTAATCATTCTCTTCCATTTCGGATTTTGAAACCAGATCGGTCACTTTTTGATTCACGAACAGTTGCTCGGCGGTCACCGGATCTGGCGCTTCAGACATGGCAAAGTCGTCATAATCGAGCTCGGCTCCGGCCAGGATCCTGTCGATCTCTTGGAGTTCGTCCATGACCTCACTTTTATCAGCCCCTTCGGCGCCACTGACGAAGGCCAAGGCATTCTTTAAAGTGGATAATCGGTCCAACTCCGCGTCGCTTAAGTTCGGCTTGGCCACCAGTTTCTGAATGGCTTCATTAACGGCGGTTTGCCGGATGGTGAGCGGATTCAGTTTGGCCTGAGCCACGACCAAGGCTTCATAAGACCAGCGCATTGGCATGAATTCGCAGATCAGCGGCACCTGCAGATCGCTCTGCTCCTTGGCGATCTGTTCCGGTTCCTGAAAGCGGCGAGTCAGGGCGTAAACAAAATCCAAGTCCCGGTTCATCTGCTCGTATTCGATCAACGCTCCGCCCATAATGATCTGAGGAATCAGAACCAGCGGAACGATGTTCGAAGCCGTCTTACCATCATTGACCAAGGAGGAAATCAAGAGGCCGATTGCCACCCCGCTGAAGGCGGTGATGAAGGTGAAGCCGAGATAGGTCCAGAACATCCCCCGAATCTCCAGAATGGTATTGCCGATCAAAACGAAGAGGACGCACTGGATCAGGGCAAACAAGCCGAGGGTGAGCGCTTTGGCGGTGATATAATAAGGCAAACGAATATCGAGATTCCGTTCCCGTTGTAAGATGGAGCGGTCGCGAATGATGTCGTCGGCGCTGTTGGTCAGCCCGAGGAACATGGCAACGACGAGGCTCAGGAAGAGGTAAGTCGGAATATGAAAAGCCGAAGCGAAGTCGTAGGTTTCCGCCTCGGAATAACGGAGGACCAACCCGATCAACGCAGCCAGCATGGGCGCTTCCACGATGCTGGTCAGTAAATTGGCCCGGTTACGGAGTTTGCTGATGAATGCGCGCTTGAATAAGGCCCGGAACTGCACCCATTCATCGCGCCAACGAATGGTCACCCGTTTGAGTGCATTACCGGAGGGCGGCGGCGGGGTGGCTGGCGTCTCACGGCTGACCGACACCTGCTTCACATCCTGGAGAAGGCGATGGGATTCGTATTTGTCCCGCCAATATTCCGGTGAATAACGGCGGGCAGGGATGAGTTGGCCGCGATGGTTTTCCTCGTAAATAATATCGCCGCTCAGATCACGGAGCGGGGTCTCCAGCACGTCGAAGATGAAGTCCGGCCGGGTCGATCCGCACGAAGGGCAGGCGCCCATGTTTGTCCCGAAATGTTGCTGATGCTCCGCTTCTGCAAAGTAATTGAGCATCTCCATCGGGGTGCCGAAAAAGACGAGGCGCCCCCCTTTATCCAGCAGGAGGGCTTTATTGAACATGCGAAACAATTTCGAGCTGGGCTGATGAATGGTCACCAGCACGATCTTGTTGTGCGACATGCTGCGAATGATCTCGATGACATGTTCGGAATCCTTCGAGCTGAGTCCGGAGGTCGGTTCGTCGAATAAATAGACATCGGCCGAACCGATCATATCGAGACCGATATTCAGCCGTTTCCGTTCGCCGCCCGAGAGGATCTTGCGGGTCGGACTGCCGACGACGCTATCGCGCCGCTCACTCAGGCCGAGCTCGATCAATTTCCCATCGATCCGCCGGCTGCGATCGCGGGTGGAGAGGTGCGGGGAACGAAGCGCAGCGGCGAGTTCCAAGTTTTCGCCGATGGTGAGATGTTCGTCGAAGGCGTCATCTTGCGGGATGTAAGCGACGTATTTCTTCAGTTGCTCTAGATTGTCGTAAAGGGAAAGGCCATTGAGCAGGATGCGGCCATGGCTCGGCTCGAGCTGGCCGGCGATGGTTTTCATCATGGTGCTCTTGCCACAGCCTGAACTGCCCATGACGCAGACCATTTCTCCTCGAGCGATGCTGGCCGAGATTCCATCCAGCGCGACGGTGCCACCGCGAAATTTATGGCTGACATCGCGGATTTCGAGCTGGCTGATGATGTTGCGTTCCTCCTCGATCACCCGTTCGGTGAAGTCGCAGACGAGGACTTGACCGGGATCGATTCGGATCCGGTCGCCATCCCGCAGTTCCGCCCAGTTGCGCACGGGCGTGTCGTCGATCATGATCGGGCGGTCGGCCTGCTGGACTTCGACGCGGCCGACACGCGCTTCGTAATCGCAGCTGATTTTCAGGAGCACATCGCCGCTGGTGCCTGGCGAGAGCAGGATGTCGTCCTCATCGAGCAGGGTCGGATTGTTGGATACTAAATATTCCCGCTTACTAGCTTTCAGCTGGAACCGCGCACCCATGGCACGGGCGCGGCGACGAAGTTCGGAGAGATGAAGTTCGGTGTTGTTGTGGAACTCGATGGTCTCGTCGAGCGTCGCCTCCACGATGGTGCCCGCTTTTAATTGCACCTTATTCAACACCGCGGGGACATTGCGGAGAGCTCGGACGGTGACACGAAGGCCGAAGGCGATTTCCAGACAACTGTCGCGGGTGCGGGTCCGTTCGAGCTGCACGACGTTGTCGTCGTTGATGCTGATGAAAACGGAGGTCTGGGAGAGATTCTTCTTGGCGTTGAAATAATTCAGCAGGTCTTGATGAGTGAGGACATGTTCGCCCACGATGATTCGTTGCCCCGGATAAGCCCGGCAGAAGGTGTTGCGCCGCAGCGGACGCCCGCGAACGGTAATCGGAGCGGCGCTCAGATTTTTCAACAGAATCAGATCACGATAACGAAAGGCGATCAACCGGTCGCCAGGCCCCAGACCGCTCTGCACAACGTCACTCGAGCTATCCGAGCCGAAGGTCAGCGATTCCAGCGGGGAAGATCCTTTTTGGAAGACGTTAGAATCGGCGCTTTCGGTGGCGTTGAGTTGGTAGACGATATCGATCGCCTGGGCCGCCATACCGAGTTGGGTCATGAAGGAGTAGAAATTGATCACCGACTCCTGTGGCAATCCGGCCCGGGCGATCAGGTCGTAAAGCTGGACGCCGAGCATGACTTTGCGTTCCTCACTCAATTGCCCAGCCAGTTTCTGGGCCATGGCTTCCAGATCCTGCTGTTCGTGTAAGGCCTGGCGGAAGAGTTTGCGCAGCTCGCTGTAGACGGCCTCCGGATAATCGTATCGCAAGAAGCCGAGGCTGGAATCGATCTCTTCCTCCAACAGCTCGCCATCGACTTTGGAGAAACAGGCCAGGACCTGAATGAGGACCGGCAGCAGGTTCGGCCCTTCCGAGACGGTGCGCGGTTTGCGCAAGAGCCGACGAAACCACGTCCGGCCGGTTCGTTCGATTCGATAACCGATCGGAGTGAGCGATTCCAATGCCCTGCCGGCATTGTGCGCGAGATGCTTCGGGAAACTGACCATGCAATTAAAGACGCCCCTCCAGGGGGGCAATGAGCGGAGAGTAGCGGCGACTGGGCGACTTGGCAAATGTCGCGCGTGCTTTGCCCGGTTTTTCCATTCGCCTTGAGGGAAATCCCCTTTTCCCTTTCTCCTGCTTTCGTAGGATCCCAGAGGTTTGACTCCTTCGTGCTCACAGCGACAATGAGGGTTCTTGAATAAAACCCGTTCCATCTTCTCGTTTCTTGTCACGATGTTCGTTCTGGCTGCTTGCGTCGTGGCGGGGTGGTATTTTTTCTTTGGACCTTCCCCGATCGAGAAATCGGGGCGCGCCCGCCAACAATCCGCGCCTGTGGTCAAGACCGCCAAGCTCGAGCCGCGCGATCTGCAGCGAAGCCTCGATGTGATCGGCACACTGCAAGCGGATGAGGAAGTGGTGATCACGCCGGAAATCTCCGGGCGGGTCACCAAGCTCCATTTTGAGGAAGGGGAACGAGTCGCGGCCGGAGCGCCGCTGTTGGAACTCGACAACACGGAATGGCAAGCGCAATTGGCCAAGGAGGCAGCTGAATTCGAACTGGCGCGATTGGAAGAACAACGCGCTCAGGAATTGCTCACCAGTCGCGGGGTCGCCCAAGCCGCTTACGACACCGCCGATGCCAAACGCGGAGTCGCTAGTGCTGAAATGCAGCTGGCGCGCAGTCGGCTGGAAAAAACTATCATCAACGCGCCTTTCGACGGTTCGCTCGGTGTGCGAAATGTCAGTGTCGGCAGCTTGTTGGAACCGGGCGACGAAGTGGTGACGCTTCAACGGCTCGACCCGGTCAAAATCGAGTTTAGTGTGCCGGAAGAATATGTCGCCTTGATTCGCACAGGCGCGACCGTGGTATTTTCCGTTCCGGGCGGCGGACGATCTTACGAGGCGAAAGTCTATGCCATCGAGCCGCGGGTCGATCCGGTCACCCGCACCGTGTTGATCCGGGCGAAAGCAGGCAACCCGAACAGAATCTTGTTGCCCGGCGGCTTCGCCCGGGTGCGGGTGCCGCTGCAGACGATCGAGGATGCCTTGGTGATCCCGCCGCTGGCTCTGATTCCTGGCCTGTCCAAGAAAAGCGTCTTTCGGTTGAACCAGGACATCATTGAGCAGGTCGAGGTCGAGACTGGATTGCGTAGCGAGGAAGGGATCGAAATCCGAAAAGGTCTCTCGGCTGGCGATGTGATTGTGACCGGTGGCGTTCAGCAATTGCGGAGTGGCATGCGGGTGGAGCCGGCCAGCCGGCAGGAGCCGCCTGCCTGAGATGAGTTTATACGCCATCAGTATTCGCCGTCCCGTCCTGGCAACCGTGCTGGCTCTGACGATTTCCCTGTTCGGGTTCCTCGCCATTTTTCAGCTCGGAATCAAAGAATACCCGACCGTCGACCCGCCGATCGTCTCGATCACCACAACTTACCCGGGTGCGAGCGCGGAAATCATCGATGCCCAGATCACTGAGCCGATCGAGGAAGAGGTCAATGCCGTGGCGGGCATCCGCACATTGACCTCCACGAGCCGGGAAGGGCGGAGTTCGATCACGGTGGAATTCGATCTCGACGCCGATCTGGAGGCGGCCGCCAACGATGTGCGGGACCGCGTGTCGCGCGCGATCCGCAGCCTGCCTCCCGACGCCGAACCGCCGGTAATCAGCAAGGCCGATGCGAACCGCGATCCCGTGGTGATTCTCACCGTGTCGAGTGAGCAACGCGATCTTCTGGAGCTTTCCGATTTGGCGCTCCGCATTTTCAAGGAACGGATGCAGACGATCCCAGGTGTCGCCGAAGCCAGTATCTGGGGCGACAAAGAATATGCCATGCGCATCTATCTCGACCGGCTGGCGTTGGCGGCTTACGGACTCACGATCGATGACGTGCGCCAGGCGATCGCGTCGGAAAATGTCGAACTCCCTTCCGGCCGAGTGGAAACCGATGCGACCGATTTAGAAGTCAAAGCACTCGGCCGGTTGGGCACGCCGGAGGAATTCAACGACATCGTGCTGGCTCAGCAAGGCAATGCGACCGTGAAGCTCAGTGACGTGGGGCAAGCGGTCCTGGGGCCGGTCACCACACGATCGATGCTCAAAACGGACGGCATTCCGATGGTCGCAGTGGCGCTTCGGCCGCAGCCAGGGTCGAACCAGATCGCGATCGCCGACGAATTTTATGAACGACTGGAGGCTCTTCGCGACACCCTGCCGGCTGATGTGGAGACGGAAGTCTTTTTCGATGCCACCATGTTCGTCCGCTCCTCCATCCAGGAAGTCGTGCAGAGCATTAGTATCGCCCTCGTTCTGGTCGTGTTGATCATTTATCTGTTCCTGCGCGATTGGCGGGCGACGCTCATCCCGGCCATCGCGATTCCGGTCAGTCTGCTCGGCGGTTTTTTTCTGATGTTCGTTGCCGGCTTTTCGATCAATGTGTTGACTCTGCTCGCCATGGTTCTGGCCATTGGGTTGGTGGTCGACGATTCGATCGTGGTGATGGAGAATATCTACTCCAAGGCGGAACGCAAAATGCCAAGTCGGCAAGCGGGGATTGAGGGCACGCGCGAGATCTTTTTCGCCGTGATTGCCACGACCCTGGCCTTGGCCGCGGTTTTCCTTCCGATCCTCTTCCTCAGCGGATTGACCGGACGTTTGTTCCGGGAATTCGGCGTCGTGCTGGCCGGGACAGTGCTCGTTTCCAGTTTTGTGGCGCTTTCGCTGACGCCGATGCTCTCGACAAAACTAGTGACCGGTCACACCGGGCATTCCTGGTTTTACAACGTGACGGAACCTTTTTTCCGCGGAATGACCGACGGGTATCGCCGGTCGCTTCAGTGGTTCCTGCAGCGTCGCTGGCTCGCTTTTCCCTTGTTGCTGGCCGCGGCGCTCTTTTCGGCTGGCATCGCGCAACGGTTGCCGCGGGAACTGACGCCGACGGAAGATCGATCGACTTTGCGTGTCTTCGCGAAAGGTCCGGAAGGCGCATCGTTTTCTTACATGGACCGTTTCATGGATGAGGTGCAGCAAGTCATCCTGCAAACGGCGCCGGAAGCGTCCGGCATGCTTTCCGTCACCTCGCCGGGATGGCGGTCGTTGTCCTCTGGATTCGCCCGGATCACGCTGACGCCGCCCGAAACCCGTGAACGGTCCCAGACTGAGGTGGCCGCAGCGCTCTTACAGGCGGTGGGCCGAGTTCCCGGCGCTGTCGCGCGAGTGATGGAGGAACAATCGTTGAGTAGCGACGATGGAGCTCCGGTGGAATTCGTCCTGCAAGCGGCTAACCAGGATGAGTTGCAGGAGGTGTTGCCGGCATTTCTCGCGTTGGCCGGGGAAAGCCCTGCGTTCGCCCGGGTCGATGCCAATCTTGAATTCAATAAACCCGATATCCGCGTCGAGATCGAACGGGACCGGGCTCGTAACCTCGGCGTCTCGACCCGGGACATTGCCGAGACGCTCGCTTTATCCTTGAGCGAACAGCGGGTCAATTTCTTCAACATGAACGGGCGGCAATATGATGTTTTATTGCAATTGCATGACGATCTGCGGAAGTCGCCGCTCGATCTTCAACAAATTCAGGTACGCAACGAGGCGGGTAAATTGGTCCGGCTCGATCAGTTGGTGCAATTTGAGGAAGGGCTGGCATCGCCCGAACTCCATCGGTTCAACCGATTTCCAAGCGCCACAGTCTCGGCTGATCTGGCGCCTGGTTACACTCTGGGCGAAGGGTTGGCGGAAATGGAGCGGATAGCGGACGAGGCATTGACGCCGGGAATGCGAACGGATCTCGCCGGGTTATCACGCGATTTCCGGGATAGTTCCGGCGGCCTGATTTTCGTTTTCCTGCTGGCGCTGGTGCTGGTCTATCTGGTGTTGGCGGCGCAGTTCGAAAGTTTTCGGGATCCGTTCGTGATCATGTTGACGGTGCCGCTTGCGGCCTTCGGCGCCTTGCTGGGGTTGTTGGTGGCGCAACAGACGCTCAATATTTTCAGTCAGATCGGCCTGATCATGTTGATCGGGCTGGTGACCAAAAACGGTATCCTCATTGTGGAATTCGCTAACCAACGAAAAAACGATGGGCTCGACCTGATGACGGCCACGTTGGAAGCCGCGACGGCCCGCTTGCGGCCCGTGTTGATGACCGCGTTGTCGACCATTCTCGGGATCTTACCGATCGCACTAGCGCTCGGAGCTGGATCGACCAGCCGGGCGCCGATGGGGATCGCGGTGGTCAGCGGCATGGCGATCGGCACCTTCCTGACGCTTTACATCATCCCCGCGGTCTACTCGTTTTTCACCTCGCGCCGAGCGACGGAGAGTCTGTTGGAAGAGAGTCGCAACCGGCATGAGGCCGAAGCCATCGGGAGCCACTAACGAAATCAATCGAGCGCGACCACCTCAGCTTTTTCCACACTGTCCAGAGCGCGTTCGATTAGCTTCGTGATTTCGCGGCCGTAATGGACATCCGCGACACTGGCGCATCGGCCTTCGATGACGTCGAGCCAATGCGCATGCTTGTTGAACGCCTCGCCGAGCTCGATTTTGCTACTGTTGCCTTCCGCATCTTTTGCCTCGAGTTGCCGGCCCCAATCCGTGGTGAATAAGCCGCCGTCACGTCCGAGCACTCCTTTATAAAAATCGGGGATCCAAGAGCGTTGGCTCCCTTCAATGGTCGCCGTGGTTTCCCCACCATAATTCATCGTCATCCAAACGTGATCGTTCATCCGGGCATGTTGATTTTCGAAATAAGCGAATTTCCGGCAGAAGACGGACTGGGGCAGGCCAATCAGGTCGACGATCCAGTCGATCTCATGTGTCATCAACTCGCTCATCACCCCGCCGCTTCGCTCGAAATCCGCCCGCCACCCGCGTTGGCCATCGAATTTGAGATTGCAGAGACGGCGCGACCAGATGCTCACGATTTCACCAAGCTCGCCGGCGGTCACCCGCTTTTTCATTTCCTGATGTAACGCGCTGAAACGAACGCTGAACCCGATCATCGAAGCCACCTTGGCCGCGTCGACCGCTTGGACGATCCGATCGGCGTCGGCGGTCGTGAGGGCCATCGGTTTTTCGATCCAGACATGTTTCCCTGCCTCAGCCGCAGTGATGGCTTGCTCGGGATGCAGCCAGTTGGGTGAAGAAATCACGACGGCATCCACTGCGTCGAGCATGGGCGCTAAATCATCGAACAGAACAGCGTCACGATGGTCCTCCGCCAATTTCCGGGCGTTGTCGGGTTGAGGATCCGCGATGGCCGCGATTTTGCAGCGCGTGGAATGTTCCGCCAGTCTGCGCGCGTTGCCGGTCCCGTTCGGGCCAGCGCCTAAAATGCCGATGTTAATCATGGAATGAAGTGAGTGGGTAGAAAGTTAGGACCGCACGATTGCGGAAAAGCCACGATCAGGCCTTCCCATCCGAAGGGAGTCAATTTCTTTTTCAGTGAGTGGAACTTTCACCTGTTTCATTGTGCCAAAAAGGTGCCGGTGATCCCGACCTTTGAGCCATGGGGAATTGGATCCGAAAGAAATTTCCGTAAACGTCTTGTCGGTCGTCGATTCCTTCGGCAGGGTGCGAATTTAGCTCTCTGATTATCACCATGATGGACCGCGACAAGATGCACGCCTTATTTGGGTTGGAAAAGAATCCACCCCAATTTTCCAAACTCGATCAGGAACGATCGATCACTCAACAGGAATACAAGAGCACCCTCAAAGAGTATCAGCTCAAAATGCTCAATCTGCAGCGGTCCCTTGTCGACTCGAAGCATTCCGTATTGCTCGTCATGGAAGGGCCCGACGCAGCGGGTAAAGGGGGGGGGATCAAGAGGTTGGTGGAAAAACTCGATCCTCGCACGATACGCGTCTATTCGATTATCAAACCCTCAAGCGAGGAATACCAGCATCATTATCTGTGGCGATTCTGGAATAAACTACCGCCTTACGGCGAACTCGCAATCTTCGACCGTTCTTGGTATGGCCGTGTCATGGTTGAACGGGTTGAAGGCTTTGCGACCGAACCCGAATGGAAGCGGGCTTACCGAGAGATCAACGAATTCGAGCGCCAACTGACCGATGACAACACGATCATCATCAAGCTCTTCCTCATGATCTCGAAGGACGAACAGCTCAACCGATTCAAAAAACGGGAAGCCGATCCTTATAAACATTGGAAAATCAGCGAAGAAGATTGGCGCAACCGCAAGAAATGGGACCAACACATCGCCGCCGCACAAGATATGTTCGATCTCACTAGCACCAAGGCTGCGCCTTGGACATTATTGGCCGCCGATTACAAATGGTATGCACGGCTGCAGGTCATTAAAACAGTGGTCGAACGTCTGGAAGCGCTCGACCTCCAGTGAGCCTGACCGCAGATGAACACGCCGGCAATATCCGGCGTTTCATCGCGTTTCGGATCCTCTTCAATGCCCGGTGGTATTATCCGATTTATGCGTTGCTCTTTCTCGATCTCGGGTTGGGTCTCGGCGCTTTTTCGCTTCTAAACGGGCTCTGGGCGCTCACTATCGTCCTATGCGAGGTGCCGTCGGGCGCCCTCGCCGACCGGTTCGGGCGACGAACGCTGCTCATTGCCGCAGCGGGCTTCATGGTGGCCGAAATGTTCTTGCTAACCTTCGCGCCAGCGGATGGCGGCCTCTGGTTATTGCTCGCCCTGGGCGCTAACCGCATTCTCAGCGGGATGGCCGAAGCCTCAGCCAGCGGTGCCGATGAAGCGTTGGCTTATGATTCCTTGCCCGAAACTGGTCGCGACGAGGCTTGGTCACGCATTCTCACGAAGCTGATGCGTTGGCAATCGCTCTCCATGATGGGTGCGATGCTACTCGGGGCGGCTTTGTATGATCCGGCGTTCATCCAGAGTGTGCTCCGCTTTTTCACTATTGATTGGGAAATCTCCGCCGAGGTGACGCATCGGTTGCCACCTCTGCTAACCTTGCTGAATGCGGTGGTGCTGGTGTTCGTCACGATCGGCTTCAAAGAGGCCCCCCATGCCACCAGTGGCCGGGCGAGTTGGATCGGGGCGTTCCAGTCGATCCCGCGAATTGCCGCATGGATTCTGGGGCGCCGCGCCGTCCTGCTGGTGATCCTGGCCGGAATGATGCTCGACAGTTTCGTTCGGCTCTTTCTGACGTTGAACAGTGGCTATTACCGGTTGATCGGATTGCCGGAAGCCAGTTACGGATTGATTGCGTCGACGATGGGCCTGTTCGGCGTGCTGATCCCTCCGTTGGCGGCGCGAATCCGGCATCAGTTGTCCCGGACTCGAGCGTTCCTGCTGGCATCTGTGACGTTGCTGACCGGGCTCGGCATTATCGGCTTCGTTCGTCATCCCGCGGGCGTTCTCGGCGCCCTCCTTCTCGGAGCCGGCATGTTTTTTATCGGTTTTTTGGTATCTGCTTATCTCAACGCTGATACGTCCTCGGATAAGCGGGCGACGGTGCTGAGTTTCAAAGGTCTCGCCTTCAATATCGGCTATGGCGGCGCCTCGGCCTGGTTCGCCATTTTGCAAAGCCGGGTGCGAGAGCCGGACATGGCGGAGGAGACCGCGCTCGGCCTCTGTTTGCCCTGGATTCCCTTGGCGGCCGCAACAGGGATCGTCGCAGTCTTGCTAGTCGGCGCTTTGACGCGTAGGAAAACGTCTTGATGGAGCCTGACGCTCACACTTTTGAATGGCAGATGCGCATGATCGCTCGCACCCGCATGCCGTTTGGGCGTTATGGCCCGAAAGAATTCCCGCCACGCGGTATTCCGATCTACGATTTGCCACTCGAATATCTCGCTTGGATGCAGCGGCGCGGTTTCCCCAAAAGCCCGTTGGGCGAACTGCTGCAGGTCGTTTACGAAATTAAATCGACCGGCGCCGGCGAAGTCTTCGAGCCCATGCGAAGACAAAACGGTGGCCGAGCGGATCTACGCAAGGATCGGTCCGCCAAGGAGCATCGTTTTGGCGGGGAAGATGCCTAGGCCAATCTCTGACCATTATCGCGAAGCGACGAAACCGTAACGGTTGAGCACTTGCTTCGCTTCCAAATAGCTCCATCGTCATTCGGGTATGGTTCGATTTTTACTATGCCTCCTTCTTACGAGTCCCGTGGTTGCTTACTGCGGCAGTGCCATCTTTTTACATCCAGACGGTGCCGGTCTCGGCCATTGGCATGCGGCCCGTCTGATCATCGCTGGGCCGGATGGAGAGACCCATTGGGACCGGCTTGAGCATCTCGCGGCTTACCGCCCGCACCAGGCTAACTGGTTGTCGACCACGTCCCACGCCGGAGCCACCGTGCATGCTTACGGTAAGAAGGTTCATTGGGACTCGTTCGGCCTGGACCGGGACCAGCCAATCAAGAGCGCTTCCGGCTTTGATGGGACCATCCTCGAGGAAGCCCAGAAGGCGGGGTTGCGGACGGGCCTGGTCAATTCGGGCCACATCGCCGAGCCTGGCACAGCCGTTTTTGCCTCCAGAAGCGAGAGCCGGAAACAGGTCGACGCCATTACCGCCCAGCTGATCGATAGCGACGTCGATGTCCTTTTCAGCGGAGGAGAAATCTTCTGTCTTCCGACCGGCCAAAAGGGATTCTTCGGAAAGGAAGGCATCCGCACCGACGGCCGGAACCTCGTGAGGGAAGCCCGAAAAAAAGGTTATCTCGTGATTTACACTCGCGAGGAGCTTTTCAGCCTGCCAGCAGGGACACAAAAGGTCCTCGGCCTCTTTGCGGCGAGCCATACGTTTCATGACGAAACCGAGGAAACCCTTCAAGCTGAGGGGCTCCCAAATTACGTGCCGGAGGCTCCGACGCTCGCGGAAATGACGCAGGTCGCCCTCAGGATTCTAGGATCTAAGGCGGGTAAAGATTTCTTCCTGGTCGCAGAGGAGGAGGGTTCGGATAATTTCAGCAACAAAAACAACGCCGCCGGGATGCTGGAATCCATGGTCCGGGCCGATGAGGCGATTGGGGTCGCCGCAGATTACATCGACAGCCATCCGGAACGCGAGACCCTCCTGCTCGTTGCGGCGGACAGTGATGCGGGTCATCCGACCGTTCTCGCGCCCAAAAATGCATCGCCTTCCCTCCCACTTCCGGAAGCCGATAAAAATTCCGCTCCGATTGATGGCCAAACCGGAACGGGTTCGTTGCCTTTCGTGGCAAAGGCTGACTCGACCGGTGTGGAGCATGCGTTCGGGATTGGGTGGGCTACTTTAGGTGACACGCCAGGCAGCGGAGTTATCAAAGCGCATGGGACCGGCGCGTCGGATCTTCCTGTCAATATCGATAACACCGACGTGTTCCAGATTCTCCACGAAGTCCTATTCGATAGTAAGTAATTCTACCCCACTGTCTCATAAAAGCGGGACGTGATTGCGCCGCAGATTTTTATGCCGAGCAAGGAGTTTAGGCGGGGGCGTATCCCTTGAGATGCGTAACCGCCTGAACAACACAGTTCTGCGCAAAAAAAATCAAGCTAGCACGACTGGTTTTATGAAACATTGGGGTTTACCCTAAGGTTACATAAAAGCGGCGGAGAACGTCCGACCTTTCAAAACTGCTTCCAGTGCGGTAGTCATTTAACACTTTGCCACTCGACGTCCGCCGGTCCATTCCCCCTTACAACTGGCCCGTGCGCCATGACGAACTTATTTCCGCCGGACCCGTCGCAGGGCAAGAACGCCGAGCCCAGAGAGGAGCAAAGCGACTTGAGAGGGTTCGGGGATGGCCGTGTAGGTGAGATCATCAAAATAGATATCCCCAAGCTCGGCGGGGACATCGGAACCTCGGGTGCGTGTCCCCCATCCATAAGCGTCGTAGTCCACGTCCGGATTGGCACTTAGCGTCATGGTTGTATTGATATTAGTGCTCGTTCCGCCGCTGCCGTCATCAAGGACCGATCCACTCACGAGAGTAAAGTTGTAGTCAATCGAGCCATTGCCGCTATTGGCGCTTGGATCATACGTAAAGCTCCAGTCCACGACTGAACCGCTGCTGAGCTCGATGGTAATCTGCCCGGCGGTATCGAGCTGTGAATTGTTATCCCGAGCTTCGGGACGAATGCGCCACGTCATTGAAGTTTCGTCCTTAATAGAAAACCCCAAACCATCATCACGAATATCCGTCGAGCTGGTATCGAAATACCCAATAAAGGATTCTGGGACCACAACATTGTCCACATCGACACGGAAACGTCCGCTCGTCGTCAAGACATCGCCGCCATTGCCGCTCAGGCCTGATATGTTGGTGGTGTCCGCATAATATTCAAAAGTATTGTTGTTCCGGACTTCTCCGCCGGCTTCCCCAGCCCCGCTGGTGCCGTTTGCATTGTTAGTATTGCTGAATCCAACAGTGCTCGGATTGGGTGGTGCGCCCGAGGTATCATATCTGGCGGTCCAGTCTGAGGGAGCGGAATCAAAGTTTTCCGTCAGGAGGACCGCTCCGAATGTTGCCGGGGTCAGGAACGCCGCGCAAGTCACGACGACAGCAGTAATGCGTAGAGTATTCATGTTATGAGGGGAGAGAGTTACTGAGCCATATCAAAGCCCGAAACTGGTAAAGCAGGTTCAGATTTATTTCTAAGACGCCTTCTATCCATCAAATTGAGCCTTTGGAGTCAAG
>JGI12210J13797_10025913_pt1 | contig 15682 bp, 12 predicted proteins | sample ElkSlonscriptome_3_FD_13797 | JGI IMG/M metagenome (IMG submission 13797)
AAAATATGGCCTCCCTGATGAAGTCACATTACAGCCAACCGGTCAGCGATTTGAATCTAAACCGTCTGGAAATACCGAGCTGGAGTAATTTTCTGGACCATGATACCGGCTATTATGCATTGGCGACGGGAGCCGCACTGGCCTCATCGTTGCGCTGCCCCAATTTGCTTTACACTCATGATGACCTGCACACCCAACGAAAAACCCACCGCATAAAGACCGGGCTCTTTACGGCGATCAGTATTATGGCCGTAATTTGTATTAGCAGCTTTGTGGTGCAAGTCGCTTTGACCACACCATTGGTCATGAAAAAGCACTCGCTTGACCGACAGATGGATATGCATCCCGTTAGGGTATCAAAGGATGTGCTTGAAGCAAAAGCGCAACTGTGCGAGCGCCGCCTGGGTGATCTGAAAAAACTTTCTGAACACTATTCGCTTCAGGGCTATTTCTATGCCATCAGCACCCTGATGCCGCCAGAACTGAAACTGGAGCACCTACAGCTTGAATTGATTGAACGTTCTGAAGAAAAAGATGATTCCGGCACCATCGGTCTGCTTGAAATGCGCGGCATTGTGGTTGATCAGGGATTACGGCAAAAGGCTTTGCTGACCAAGTTCCTCGTGGAGTTGGGGAACTCTCCTGCATTTAAAAATATTTCAAAAACCGCAGTGCCGGAATCGGAAATGACGGCGTATAGCGAACTGGATGTGCTTCCGTTTCAGATATCCTGCGAGCTGATTTACGGAAGTGCGGGAGGAATAAAATGAATCCCGTAAAAAATGGTTTAAACTGGTGCTGTGAAAAAACGGGACTCTCATCACGGGTGCTGATCTGGAGTCTCCTTGCCATTGGGCTTATGATGGTGTTCACCCTGTTGTTTACGCTGCCGCAAACGCAGCGGATAAAAATGCTGAGCGCGGAAAATGCACAAATTGAAGCTCAACTTCAGGAAACGCAATTGCTGATGGATATGGATCGGAAACTCAATGCCGTTTTGGCACAGACCTATCCTGATATTGAGCGGATGAACACCGAAGCGTTGGATGAAGACCTTTTGCTCGAACTTCCATCACGTTTTGAAGAGTTGGCGGCTAAACAGGGCGTTACCTTAATCTCCATTGATTCGACCAGTGTCGACGATGGGGCCCAGGTTGAAATTGATGCCACATTCCAAGGTGATATCCGGTTGCTTTATGAGCTGCTGAGAGAAGTCGGTCGTGTCCGATATGTGAAGCGTCTGACCTCGATGTCGATTCTAGCCCTTCCCGATGCCGAACAAATGAAACTTAAATTTACGGTGCCGATTAAATGAAGTCTAAGCGCGAAATAATTCTTTTGGGCGGCGTTATGGTTGCGGTGGTCGCTTTCTTGTATCAGCGGTTAGTTCCTGCCATGCAGGAAGACCAGATTCATGCGGATGAGCATGTGGCGGAAACGAAGGCCTTTATTGCAGAACAGCAAGTCCGTTTGGTGAAGTCTAAACTTAAGCCGCATGAGACACTGATGTTGAGTGTGCTGCTCGAAGAAGTTCCGCCTAATCCCTTTGCTCGGAAGTGGATAGGAATGATTTCCGACCAACGGCGCATTAACGATTTATCGACGGTTGAACCCGTACTTTCGTACGATGGTTATATTCGGACCGATGACCGGTATATTGCGCTGATTAATGATGAAGACTATGAGGTCGGAAATAAAATTGAACACGTACCCCTTTATATTCGCCATATTTCTTCAGACAAAATTGATGTTGAGAATCCCAATACCGTCTCTGAATCGCGATTAAGTATTAAGATTATCCCCCTTAAAGAAAAAGAAGAGGAATTATAATGCCTTTATCACCTTTTCCCCTCCGCTCATCCTTATCGGTTTGTCTTCTGGTCGGTGCATTGCCTCTGACCACGCCCGGAGAACCTCAATCAGCCATAGACCCCCATGCGGTTTATGACGAATTGATCATTACGCCGACATCTGCGGACAACGGAATGGCGACATCTAATCTGTTGACCCATGCGGACCTCATTTCTGAACCGGTTTCCCAGACGGAAAGCGAACCGCAGGAAAGCCTGCCGGCATCGATGGTGAATCCGAAAGAGGAGATGTCGCTGCCCAAGGAGGTCAATGGCTTTCCGACCATGATGATCGATGAGTTTACGGTGAATAAGGACGTTCGACTTGGTCCGGTATTACGGGCCCTGGCTCGAATGGCGGATGTTAATATTATCTTCGGGGAGGATATTGAAAACATAGGGCCATTCCGCTTTAGGCTCAACAACCCGACTCCTTGGAATGAGGTGCTCCAAAGTATTTTAAATGTCTACCACCTGTCTGCCGATGTGAATGGGAAAATTATTACGGTCATGACACTTGAGGACATGGAACTGCGGTACGAGTTACAAAAGCAGAAAAATAATCAGCTGATGCTGACGCTACAAGAAGAAGCCATGTCGCCGCTAAGTGTTCAGGTCATAAAGATAAAATATATCAAGGCTGAGGCTCTGGTTCAGCCATTAACCAAGATTCTTGAGCAGTCCGCCCGAGAGGAAGACAGTGAAATGCGGGGATCAATTTCTGCAGATCAGCCCAGTAACAGCCTGATCCTGCAGGCTCCGCCCTCCGATATTGATCGCCTAGTTTCCTTATTGAATATCATGGATAAAAAAGCCCGGCAGGTCCGTATTGAAGCATCGATTGTTGAGGTAAGTTCTCAGTTTGCTTACGAACTTGGTGTCAAGTGGTCGTTCCATGGAAATGCCCCCTTGCGTGCTCCGGAAGAAACCCGAGCGGTCGCAGAAGTTTCTCCGATGCAAATGAGCAATGAGGGGGTTTTTCAGCTTTCAGATGCCACGTATGAGACGATGCAAGGGATGATAGACTCATCCACCGGAGCCATTGACTATGGTATTATTGGTCGTGATTTTGCGGTGGGCATGAATTTGAAAGCGTTGGAAGAGGATGGTAAATTAAAAATCCTTTCCAGCCCGTCCCTAACGACCATGGAAAATCAGAAAGCCCTGATTAAAAGCGGATCTGATATTCCCTTCAGAACAGAAGACGATGAAGGCCGACCGGTCGTTGAATATAAAGAAGCGGTCCTGAGTCTCGATGTTCTACCGCAGATTGTGGATGATCTGGCCATCTATATGGATGTGGCCATTACCAAAGATGAGCCGGACTTTTCCCAAACGGTGGATGGCAACCCGTTGGTCCTGAAAAAATATGTTGAGTCTCGCATGATGGTGCTGGATGGACAGACGGCTGTGATTGCCGGACTCTCCAAAAACTCTAACTTTAACAAGGATGGCGGCATTCCATATTTAAGAAAAATCCCATTCATCGGGCGGTTATTTTCCACAAAAATAAAACAGGAATCAGAAGAAGAACTTATGGTTTTTCTGACTCCGCGCATTGTTCCTAATTCAGCGCTGGACAACAGCGAGGTAATCGCCGCATGGATGGACAAAGTATATTATAACTCAGAGCTTTCGCTGACAGAGCGTCAGAAGAGTGGAGGAGGTTTCGCCAATGTCGATTTCATGGATGCCTCTACCGTAACGAATTTCAACGAGACTCCATCGACAGATAGCGAAACAACAGAATGAATAAGAAAAAAAGACTCGGAGATATGCTAATTGAGGCGGGCTACCTTAAGGAGCCTGATTTGATGCAGTGTATTCAGGAACAAAAAAAAGTTGATATCCCTTTGGGCAAACTGCTCATTCGAAATAAATTCGTTACAGAGGCACAAATTGCAGAGACGCTGAGTATACAGCTCGGCATTCCTCGTTTTAAAAATGAAGATTATAAACTGTCGGATGGGTTGAAGCAGTTTCTTCCCGAAGAATTGGTGCGGCGCTATCAAATTATTCCCATCGAGGAAAATGTATTCTCCTTCCTCTGTGCCATGACGGACCCGCTTGACTCGCATAAGATGGAACGGGTGGAACGGGAAATCGGCCGGCCGGTTGAGCCTGTGATCTGCACCGAAGCCGAATTTTTAACTATTTGCGAAGCCATCTATGGCGATGGATTGAGTGAACAATTCGGCGATATTATTGAGGGTGCCGATGAGCTGATCGAAAACGAGGAGGAGGAAAGTTCAACCCAAGAGGCTGATCTGGAACACCTCGCGGCGGAAACGCCTGTTGTGCGAATGGTCAACTGGATTCTGGCAAAAGGCATTCAGGAGGGCGCCAGCGATATTCATATCAGTCCGGAGCAAAAAACGGTTTCGCTTCGAATGCGTATTGATGGAAAATTGAAAGAGGTTAAGGCCCCCCCGAAAAGTATGATTCTGCCTCTCGTTTCCCGTATTAAAATTATGGGTAAAATGGATATCTCGCTCTCCAATGTTCCGCAGGACGGACGTTTTTCCATGAAATTGAAGAATAAAGAGGTCCATTTCCGCGTTTCCTGCCTGCCAACAGTGAATGGGGAAAATGTTGTATTGCGTATTCTTAATATGAATGCACAACACCTGGATCTCGAAAAGCTGGGTTTCGATCCCGCTGAGCAGGCGCGCGTAATTGAAATGATGAAAAAACCTCAGGGCATGTTTTTAACAACAGGTCCGACCGGCAGCGGAAAAAGTACAACACTCTACAGCCTGTTAAAAATGATGAATAAGCCGGATGTAAATATTGTGACCACGGAAGATCCGGTGGAATATCGAATGGAGGGAATTCGTCAGGTCGAACTGAATCCAAAGGCCGGAATGACGTTTGCTGCAGCACTCCGCTCTATTTTGCGTCAGGACCCGGATGTGGTTATGGTGGGGGAAATTCGCGATACAGAAACTGCGAATATTGCCGTGCGGGCCGCAATGACGGGACATCAGGTCTTAAGCACCCTGCATACAAATTCGTCCACGGAAACGATCGGACGTTTAATCGACATGGGCGTTGAGCCTTTTATGCTCGCTTCTGTTTTGCATATTGTGGTCTCTCAACGTCTCTTAAGGCGGGTCTGTACACACTGTTGCAAGCCATACGTTCCTCCAACCGAAGCCATGGTGCGCCTGGGACTTTCACCTGAAGAGCTTGTGGGCGGGAATTTTGTGACGGCGGCCGGTTGTTCAGAATGCGGGGGCACTGGATACCGAGGACGAATCGGTATATACGAAGTTTTATTTATGGATGATGAAATCAGACAGGTCATTATTAGTGGAGGTTCTGCGTTGGATATTCGCGATAAAGCGCTTGAAATCGGCAGCATACGGCTACTGAAAGATTCTGCATTTAAAAAAGCCTATGACGGTCATACCACTATCGAAGAGGCCTATTCCAAAGTGATGTAAATGTTTTTTTAAGGATTCTCCCCAATGCCGAAGTTTAAATATACAGCACTGAGTCTAGATGGCGTTAAACGTTCCGGTATTGCGGAAGCGGATTCAAGGGCGGCACTGGTCGGCGTGTTGGAAGATGAGAATCTGGTGTTACTTTCGGCCACAAAAAGTTCAGATCGGTCTGGAAGAAAATCCAGCAACAAATCGAATGTGGTGCGTGGAAAAAAAATCAAGTTGGATGCGTTGGTTTTGTTCACCCGACAGTTCGCCACGATGTTCCGGGTCGGCGTCCCGTTATTACGCATTCTTTATATTCTAAAAGATCAGATTGAAAATCCAGGTCTGCGAAGTGTGGTTTCCGCAATTGCTAAAGATGTAGAATCCGGCTCTTCATTGGCCGATGCTTTTGCCAAGCATCCCAAAGTCTTCCCCCCCATCTATTGCAATATGCTGGCCGCAGGGGAGTCCAGCGGAAATATTGATGAGGTTATGGAAAAACTTTGCCAATCGATGGAATACGAAAACGAAGTTAAAAATCTCATCAAAGGGGCTTTGCAGTATCCAATAATTGTCCTTTGCGCGCTTGTCGTGGCCTTTGCTGTTTTAATGGGCTTTGTAGTGCCGGCCTTTTTGCCGCTATTTGATCAATTGGGCGGCGAGTTGCCGGCAGTCACGAAAGTCTGCGTATTCATCAGCTCAATGTTTACGACCTACTGGCCCTACATCCTCGGTGTTGTTGTCCTGCTGACCACGGCCTTTATTTTGTTTAAACGCACCGAAAACGGACGCTTAGTCATCGCAAGAATAATACTTAAAATTCCGCTCGTCGGAAAATTGATGAACTACTCCTTCATGGCACGTTTTGGTTCTTTGCTGGCCATTCTTCAATCCAGCGGAATTCTGATTGTGCAAGCCCTTCAGATTATAAGTGACTGTGTGAACAATGCGGCCATTCAGGATGAAATCGGGCAACTAAGCGTCGATGTGGAATCCGGCAAAAGCCTGGCCTCATCGCTCAAGGAATCGCGCTATTTTCCGCCGATTATGCAAAGTATGATAGCGATTGGCGAAACATCGGGAAATTTAGAAGAAATGATGACCGAATCTTCCCGCCATTTTGAAATGGAAGTTCATCATGCCGTTAAAAAACTCACGGGTGCATTGGGTCCCATCCTTATTGTGTGCATGGCGGTTGCGGTCGGTTTTTTTGCCATGGCCATTTACCTTCCTATTTGGAATATGACTGAGTTACAGATGGATCAATAATGGAGTGGCAGGGCTATGAAAATTGAACAAGATCGATACGACCTGAACACCATGAGCAAGGAAGAATTGCGGGCTGAAATATGCAACTTAAAGCATATAAACGAAGAGCTCACTAAGCATGTGAATGTTGATGGGTTGACGGGGGTATTTAATTACCGGTATTTGCAGGAATATTTAAACCGGGAACTGAGCAAATTCAAGCGTCATCGTTTTCCCCTGTCATTAATTATGTGCGATATTGACTATTTCAAAGCATTCAATGATTCATTTGGTCATCAGACTGGGGACTCCATTCTTCGGCACTTTTCTCAGATCCTTAAAAAAAATATCCGGGAGTATGATATCCTCGCCCGGTACGGCGGGGAAGAATTTGCGATTGTGTTGAGCGAAACCTCGATGGATGATGCATTTATTGTTGCTGAAAAACTTCGTAAATTAGTTGATCAATCAGCATTCAAAGAAAACGATCAAACGTTTCACATTACAGCCAGTTTCGGGGTAGCTGCTCTGATGCCGGACGATACTTCAGACGTGTCGGTCAAAGCGCTTATCTATAATGCCGACATGGCAATGCTTACGGCCAAAGCAAAGGGACGCAACTGCTCTGAAAAATTTAGAAGCAAGAGGGCGTTGCAATCTACATCAGAAGAGAGTGCTGACTTTCCCCATTATGCACCGGAACGATTAATGCCCGTGAAGAGAAGCACGATATGGATGGTCGATGACGAAGAGGCCAGCCTTGAAACGTTGAGCCGTCTACTTGCTGAAGATTATGACCTTTTGTCGGCCAAAAATGGAGATGAACTGTTTGCGTTATTAGAGCGAGCCCAAAGACCGGATCTGATTCTCCTTGATGTTGTTATGCCCGGCATGAGTGGTCTGGAAGTTTGTCGTTTGCTGAAAGAGAATCCTCGATATGTGGATATCCCCATCATTTTTCTATCGTCAAAGGACGGCATGGAAGATGAAATTAAAGGGTTTTCATTTGGTATATTTGACTATGTGACCAAGCCGATCTGTCCTCCCACATTTAGGATGCGGGTAAAAAACTGCTTAAGACTCGAATATCAGAAACGGCAACTTGATCAGTTGATCGAGGAGCAATCTGCGTATCTGTATGATTGGCAAAGCGCGGCGATAGAATGCATCTCAGCCGTTATCGACTATCGTGACAATGGCACCGGATCCCATATTGAACGTTGTGGTTCTTTGATGCGAACGATGGCAACCGCGGCCAGTGAACTGCCTAAGTTTTCAAACGTTTTGACCGAGCCGGTTATCGATCTCATGAGCAAAGCGGCTCCGTTTCACGATATAGGCAAGCTGGGTATTCCCGACCGGATTTTGCTGAAGCCCGGGCGACTGACTGTTGAAGAATTTGAGGTCATGAAGAAGCATACGACCATGGGTTTTGGTGTTGTCAAAGTGGCAACATCAGAAACAAAGACCAGCCCATTTCTGCAGTATGTTGGAGAAATTGCATACAGCCATCATGAGAGATGGGATGGCAGTGGTTATCCGCAAGGGTTGAGCGGGACAGAGATTCCGGTCGCAGCGCGTATTATGGCCATCATCGACGTCTATGATGCCATTACCTCTGAGCGTTGTTATAAAGAAGCAAATAGTCATCAAGAGGCTATGAACTACATTATCAGCGAGAGTGGTAAGCATTTTGATCCAGACTTGGTCGGTGTGCTGGAGCGCATACAGGATCAAATTATCCATGCTTCCGATGATTAAATTATCCATGCTTCCGATGATTAAATTTGAATCGCCTTTATGAGGACAAAATCGTGCGAAATATTTTTTTATACCTCCCCATATTAAAGAGACAAAAAACTAAATATTCCGAAGGGTTTACCATGGTCGAAATCATTTCGGTTCTGGTCATCATAGGTATTATTTCAGCTATATTGCTTCCGCGTTTTATGGATATGTCAAAGGAAAGCAAAATTAAGGCCGCCTATGCAGGCGTTGCAGAATACAATGGTCGGGAAAAATTATTGTGGACGAAAATGTTAATCGCAAATCAATCGGAATTGTCTGATGCCACGGCACTGGATCAGGCCATTTACCAGGAAATGGCTAGCGTCGGATTTGATTTGGATTCCGGCACATCGACAGATTGGGGTTTTGTTAAAACCGCAGGAGATCCGGGAAGCGTCATTACGGCCACGCTAACATTTAAAGAGGAAGAAATTGAGCTGACACGCAGCCCCGCCACATTGGAAACACCTGCTCGTTGGTCGGCTACAGGTGCTTCCGGTTCCGGGGGAGGGGGAGCAGATTTAGGGTTTATAACAACTGTTTTTAATCATTTTCACGGCAGTGAAAATAATTACAGTGTAGGCGAAGATGGTTCATTGGCGATCAAAGGAGGGGTTGGTCTGCTCATAGAGGGAACGACGAGTTCAGATTTTGAAGCCACCATGGTCGGTTCTCTTAATGATGGAAATGGCTGGGGTTTCTTTTACCGGGCTGTACCCAATCCCGATTCCAGACAGGGAGCGGATGGATATTGCTTCCAGGTCGATCCGGGTGCTGGCGATCGTTTTCTGGTTAAAGATGCGCATACCGACCGAACGATTGCATCGGTAAGAATGCAAGAAGTGTTAGGAAACGGATATGACAAAAATGCCGAATTCGAAATATCGATTGATGTGGTTGGCGATCAGCACACGATTATCATTGATGGACAAGAGGCCTTGTCGTTCTCAGACGATCGATACGGCAGTGGCGAAGTCGGGTTCCGGAGTTGGTGGGGCAGTGCAGATATCAGCTCTCTTGATTTTACCGCAAAGTAGACCGAGAATGTATTCCGCATGTCGGGATCGGAACAGCAGAAGAGCCAAAAAGACATACGCCGCGATCTCCTTTCTGGGCAGTTCTGCGCCTTCGTGATTTCCGTATTTCTTAATAATATGCTAACACAGATTGCCTTTGGAACCTGTGGAATCTATCGTAGTTTGCTCATGAGGACGACCTATGGCAAAAACAATTTCTGAAACCGCACCCACTTACCAATTGAAGGCCGTAATCGATATCGGATCCACCTCCATCCGTATGGTCGTGGCCCAGATGTATGAGGACGGCCGTTTCCAAACCCTGGATTCGCTGAACCAAAGCGTCGCGATTGGCGCCGATACATTTACGCGCGGGCGAATTACAAGGGGCACCATCAGCGATGCCACCAAAGTGCTGCGCAATTTTTCGAGCGTGCTTCGGGAATATCATATTGATCCGGCCAACGATATTTTTGCGGTGGCGACCAGTGCCGTGCGCGAAGCTCGCAATCGCGATGAGTTTATCGACCGCGTCTATATGGCCACGGATATTCATGTTCAGGTGATTGAGGGCACCGAGGTGAACCGCCTCACCTTTCTGGCCATTCAGCCGGTTATGGCCGCTTATTCCAGACTTCGGAAAAATAGACTGCTGGTTGCAGAAGTGGGCGGGGGCAATACGGAGCTGCTGGGGCTGGATGAAGGACGCGTTTCATTTGCGCATATTTATCGTATGGGCTCCTATCGTCTCCGAGAAGCGATGGACAGCCATGCCGGTTCCGAGGCCCGCAAGCGCGAAGTGCTCCGTATGGAAATCGATGCCGGGGTTCGGCAGTGTCGCGATGCAGTGCCGCGCGATGAGAAAAAGCTTTCCCTTTTGCTGATGGGCGGCGAAGCGCGTTTTGCGGCTCTGACTGTTGATGCGGAATGGGACGAGCAATCGGTGATCGATATCAAGGTGACCGAGCTTGAAAAAATGGCCGACCGGATGCTGGCAATGGATGTGGAAAAAGTGGTGCGCAAATACCACATGACTATCGAAGATGCCCAGACCTTGGGTCCGACGTTGCTCGCCTATGTGAAACTGGCGCAGGCTTTTCATTTGAACAAAGTGACCATTTGCGGGGCGTCGTTGCGCGATGGTCTTTTGGCCGAAGCGGCCAGCGGCAGTTCCTGGAGCGATGACTTTGTGGAACAGATTCTCCATTCCGTTCATGAGGTGGGACGCCGCTATAAACTGGACCAGGATCATGCCGATTGTGTGACGCATATTTCGCGCGCGATTTTCCACGCCTTGGAAAGTGAGCATAAACTGAGTTTTCGCTATGAAGTGCTGCTGACTGTGGCGGCAAAGCTTCATGATGTAGGTTCGTTTATCGGCAATAGCAGTCATCACAAGCACAGTCAGTATATTATTCAAAACAGCGACCTTTTCGGATTGGGTGAAGAGGATATTCAGTTGATTGCACTAATCGCGCGCTACCATCGACGCGCCAACCCACGCTCAAGTCATCCGGGCTATGGCACCCTCACGCGGAAAAAGCGGATGATTGTAAACAAGCTGGCGGCCATTCTGCGGGCGGCGGATGCGTTTGACCGCTCACATACCGAAGCGATCAAAGATATAAAGATCTCGGTTAAAGAAGAAGAGGTGATCGTTGAAGTTCCTCGGGCTGGAGACTATGCCGCTGAAAAACGTGCATTGGCCACCAAAGGCAAACTATTTGAGCAGGTGTATGGCCGCACCATGGTTTTGCGCGCAAAACGAAGACCGGGCTAGGCTTCGCAATAAAAAATTTAGAATGCAGCATGTTGCGTCTGCGACCGCTTTAAATAACAGGTAAATGTACAATGGCTAAAAAAGCACCCACACCACAATATTTTAACCGCGAACTGAGTTGGCTCGAATTCAATCAGCGCGTATTGGAACAGGCCAAAGATCCGGGCAGCCCGATGCTCGAACGTCTGAAATTTCTGGCCATTACGGCTTCGAACCTGGATGAATTTTTTATGGTGCGTGTGGGCGGTTTGGCGATGGCCCGAAAAGCCGGGATTCGAAAAAAAGATCCGGCGGGGATGACGCCCTACGCTCAGTTGAAAGAAATTTATCCAAGATCCCGACGCATGATGGAGGAATTGCACGGTTGTTTTAACGACGTGGTTTCTCCGGCCTTGGAAAACGGGGGCATGCGGCATGCGGATATTCATGCATTGACCGCGGAACAGGATGCCGCGCTTTTTGATCTCTTTAAGGAGGAACTGTTTCCGGTCATCACGCCTATTGCATTGCGAGAAGATCAGAGTGTTCCAATTATTCAAAATCTGGCGCTTCAGATCCTGGTGCGCATGCAGGAAAAAACATCCAGAGATCGGAAAAATCTGTATGCCATCATGTCGCTTGATCGCGCGGGTTCCCGGATTATTCAACTGCCGTCGGATGAGGGCTATGTCTATGTGCTGCGCGAGGAAGTGGTTAAAAAATATGCAGCGGACTGGTTCCCGGGGTATGACATCAAAGAGTGTGCCCTTTTCCGCGTAACCCGGAATGCCGATTTTGCGGTTGCGGAAAATGAGGCGCCTGACCTGATGCGCGGGATGGAGGATGTGCTGGAGGAACGCAAGACCGGCGACTGCATTCGGTTGGAAGTTGAAGCGGGAATTTCAAAAAGCCTGCTCAACTTTATTTCCACAAGCCTCAAAGTGGTTCCGCAAGGCATCTATCCCATTGAGGGCGTGCTGAACATGAAGGATTTCATGTCGATGGCTTTTGTCCCAGGCTTTGATGGGCTGAAGATTGACGCGTGGCCACCGCAGGCCCCGCCGGATGTTATTCCCAATGAACCGATGTTTGATCAGATCGCAAAAAAAGATCTGCTCTTTTACCATCCATACGAAACGTTTGATCCGGTTGTGCGGTTTATTGAGGAGGCGGCGACGGATCCGGAGACGATGGCCATGAAGATGGTCCTCTACCGCACCAGTTCCGACAGCGCCATTATCGCCGCGCTCAAACGGGCGGCTGAGAATGGGGTGAACGTGACGGTCCTGATCGAACTGAAGGCTCGGTTTGATGAAGCGCGGAATATCAGCTGGGCGCGGGATCTGGAGCAGTGCGGCGTGCAAGTGATTTATGGCGTCAAAGGCTACAAGACTCATGCCAAAGTCTGCATGGTGGTTCGTCGTGAGCCTTTGGGCGTTGTGCGCTACTGTCATTTCGGCACGGGCAATTATAATGAATCTACGGCAAAACTATATGGCGACATCAGCTACCTGACCTGTAATCCAGACCTTGGAAACGATGCATCGGGATTTTTTAATGCATTATGCGGCTATGCCCAGCCGCGCGACTTCAACCTGATCAGTATGGCGCCGATCAGTATGCGCGACAACCTGCTGGAAATGATTGATTTTGAAATTGAGCGGGCCAAAAAGGGCAAGAAAGCGCTGATCAACGCCAAGGTAAATTCTATGGTGGATGTGGCGCTGAGCGAAAAACTGTATGAAGCGGCCAAAGCTGGCGTTAAAATTCATTTGAATGTGCGCGGGATATGCTGCCTGAAACCGATCACCAATATTAAGGTCACAAGCATCATTGATCGCTATCTGGAGCATGCCCGAATTATTCATTTCTATCATGGCGGAAAGCAGCGCGTCTATATTGCCAGTGCCGACTGGATGCCGCGCAATCTGGACAAGCGTCTGGAGCTGATGGTTCCGGTGGTCGATCCCGATTGCCGCGACGAGTTGATTGAAATGAACGATATTCATATGGCCGACAATCAGAAGGCCTGGATTTTGAACTCGTCCGGCAGCTATGAGCGCGTGGTTAAACGCGGCGCGAAGAAAATCCGAAGCCAGGAAGTGCTCTATAACCAGGCCTGCACAGCGATTGCCGAAGCCGAAAAAAAGCGGCGCACGCGTTTTGAACCGCATCGCCCGGAGCCTCAGGACGGATAACCGCATTTTTAGGTTATCCGCAACCCGACTTCAGCCCCATTATCTACTCTTGTTTTCCTCTGTTTGAACTGGCGAAACAGCGGGCTTGGGTCTACAAAACGAGTAGGAGATTTTCTTGATGGGTACAAAAACAAAAACAATTGGAATTCTAACGTCCGGCGGCGACTGTCCGGGACTCAATGCTGCCATACGCGGGGTGACCAAGGCTGTGTTGGGGCAGGGTACAAAAGTCATCGGCATTCAGGATGGTTTTCGCGGTTTGGTGGAAAATCGCACCATGACGCTCGAAGACAAGGATGTCAGCGGCATCCTGACCCATGGTGGCACATTCCTAGGCTCTAGTCGCGATAAGCCGCATAAAATGCCGATGGGTGATCAGGTGCTCGATATGACCGAGGTTGCGGTTTCCAATGCTCGGAAAAATCATATCGATTGTCTGGTCTGTCTGGGTGGAAATGGAACGCAGAAAAATGCCATGCGCCTTCACGAGGCGGGGCTGGATGTTCTGACGCTGCCGAAAACCATCGATAACGACGTGGCCGGCACGGACATCACGTTCGGGTTTGATTCTTCCATGGCGATTGCGACTGAAGCCATTGATCGTCTGCACACGACGGCGAGCAGTCACCACCGCGCCATCGTCTGCGAAATTATGGGGCACAAAGCCGGGTGGCTGGCACTCGGCGCCGGAATTGCGGGCGGTGCAGATGTGATTCTGATTCCGGAAATTCCCTACGACCTAGATCACGTGGTCGAACATCTGATGGCCCGGCGTCACCACAACAAACGCTTTTCCATCATTGCCATTGCGGAGGGCGCGACTTCGAAAGAGGAAGCTTCCGATGGGAAGAAAAAGAAAAAATCACAACCTGAGGGAGAAATTGAAGGGTTGATTCAGGAGCCGGTAGCCAGCCGTATTGCGCGCGAAATCCAGCAGGCCGCCGGCATTGAAGTACGCTATACCTCGCTGGGGCATGTACAGCGCGGCGGATCGCCGACGGCGACCGACCGGCTGCTTTCCACGCGGCTCGGCACCAAGGCCGGTGAACTGCTCCACGATGGTGTTTATAATGTCATGGTTGGGCTGAAAGGGGAAAACTGCGTTGCAGTGCCTCTGAAAGAGGTCGCCGGACAGACTAAGGTGGTGCCCACGGATCATCCTTGGCTGAAAACTGCCGCTCTGGTGGATACCTGCCTGGGCGATAAACTAAAGTTCCAATGATTGGAGGATAGAGTCATGGGATGCAAAAAAGACCATCCAAAAAAGAGCAAAGACGGCAAATTTGAATGTTCAAAATGCGGTGCCGTTGTGAAGAAGAAAGATAAGGTCTGTAAGCCGAAAAAACTAAAGTAATTTCGGGCCATCTCAGTGGTCATCATTCCTAGCCGACAAATATAATAGTATTCGTGCCCGGCTCTTTTGTGCAAAGAATTTCTTAGCGATTAGAGTACTTCAAGTTTCATATAAATCATCCGGGAATTCTCCACGATCTCCGTACCGAAAGAAATCATGTTGGGCGATCCATTTCCGCTATATGGGGAACCAAGCGGCACCCAATTTTCCTGATCGAATGAACAATAGGCTTGGTACGTGATAGATTGTGTGGTCGGAGCAATGAAGTAATACGCATGCTCTGCTTTAATCAAATTAGAGGTGTTCAGATTTTTGCTGGTGAGGCTGGGTGGCTCGGGACCTTTATCCTGAACCAATGAATGAACGAATGTACCGGCAAGTGCAACTAACACGCAGAGCGCTGCTTTCATGATTTTGCTCCTCTTTAATTGTATTTTATTGTGTAGCAAAAACTGTGCTAGAATAATTATTAAATCGAAAACATTTTGATATCTGCCAAAAATCAATGGAAACAGACTGTTTTAAATATATTTAATTGTTTAAATACTTACTCCATAACGTCCTGTGAGATCAGATTTTATCGTGTATGAAAAAGCAGGGGAGTTTTTAAGAAATAAAGTTGGCCCCAAAACCTGCGCATAATGCATAGAGCGATTCTCATAATACGGGTGAGGGCCCGAGCCTTAACGGGAAGCCGCCTGATCCGAATCAAAAGGTTAGCGAATACTGAAAAACGAGGCTTTAATTTCCGGCCCTCGCTCCTAAACTTCGTCATTTTTTTCCGAGAATCGAAAAAACAAACATAAATGTATTAGAAACAGGTGTTCCGCTTGCGGATACATTATCCTTTTTGTTTTGTTATCAGTAGCAGATTCGTTTTATATACGCCGCTTTTCGAGGAGTAATTATGCAATCAATTGAAGAGAGAATTCAGGAACTGAAGCGCGAACGCGGGGCAATTATTATTGCCCACAACTATCAGCCCGATGAGGTGCAGGCGATCGCAGATTTTACCGGGGATTCCCTAGAGCTCAGCCG
>JGI12210J13797_11210234_pt1 | contig 15681 bp, 8 predicted proteins | sample ElkSlonscriptome_3_FD_13797 | JGI IMG/M metagenome (IMG submission 13797)
CGCTGGAACAAGACTGATCCCCCTAAATCCCCCTTGAGAAGGGGGACTTTGATTCCGGTTCCCCCTTTTTCAAGGGGGGCTAGGGGGGATCTGAAGTAGCATTGACGACTTCTCAAACATCCTCTAAGCTACTGGTTTTATATCAGCGCATAGCACTATAGCAACAGTGGCAGTTCTAATAGTAATGAAAGAGGAAGTTTGAATAAACCTCCTCTTTTTTTATAACTGTAGTCAGCTTGTTTAGGATATAGACCTTTTTGTGGCCGCGCGGCCACAAAAAGGTCTTAAGGCTACTGGCTGTAGCGATAGTTCAAAACGTTTAGGTAATGGATAGAAAAGACGGTAATGCCATTAACGATTCTTCTCCTGATATGCCAAATAAGCTGCTTCTAAAAAGCGGTTGGGCGTTGTTCCTTTTGGAAGAGTCTTCACGCCGACGCGCGATCGCACTTGGCGAGCTAGGTTCAGACTGACTTCTTCCTTTGCCTTGGGAGAAAGTTCGTGTCGGCGTTGTAAATACTCTCTCACCACTGCAAAATCATCTGGCATGAGTTGAGACCATTCAGCTTGGTCCGACAGTCCAGTCACAAGATGGCTAGACTCAGGAGCCAGCGACAATGCTGCTGAACTGATGGGCTGTTCTTGCACCACAACCAGTGTTCCGGCAATGAAGTCTCCTAGCCGTTTTTCGCGGGGCGTTAGAAATATCAACAGTCCACCGACTAGCCCCAAAAACGGAAAGTCATCAATGGGACGCAGAAGCGCTCTCAACGTTGCCTGCACCAGTCCAATCGGACGCCCATCATCGCGAATCACCCGAATCTTGGCGATGCGCTTGCCTGGAGTTTGCCCTTGCCACAAGGTTTCAAACACCACGAAATAGCCAACGTAAATTCCGAAAAAGATGAGTAGGGCGATCGCTCCCAGCCACATAATAGCGGTGTCTGCATCGGCATTGAGATCATTAACAATGATCATCTGCACCGTCTCTAGCAGAAATGTCCACAGCAAGATAAACCCTGTCATGATCGACATCCACAGGAGATAGTCGATGCACAGGGCAAGGGCGCGATTGCCAATTCCGGCTAGGGTAAATTCGAGTTCTACACTTTCAGGTGTTTTGAGGGTAAAGCGATTGAGAGTATGCATAGCAAAAAATGAGAGCAAGTCTGAGGGCAAAAACCGATGGAAACTGCTTTATCGTAACGACTAAAAATTTTGATTCTTGTCTTTTGATGGTTTTCTTAAGCTGACCCCTTTTGCCCTTGATCTCAAAATAATTTATGAACCACTACTGCCAAACTGCTCCAGGGCATCTATTTCACGGCCCCTATCACGACTATGAATATGGGTTTCCGCTCTCAGACGATAATGCTCTGTTTGAGCGCTTGATGTTGGAAATCAATCAGGCTGGACTTTCCTGGTTGACCGTATTGAAAAAACGGGATGGATTTCGACAGGCATACCACAGCTTTGATATTGCAACGGTGGCAGACTACGACGATGGCGATCGCCATCGCTTACTGACGGACGCCAGCATCATTCGTAACCGACTGAAGATTAATGCGGCGATCGCAAACGCTCAGCAAATTTGCTTAATTCAACAGGAAGTCGGCAGCTTTTCGACTTGGCTCAATATTCACCATCCCCGTAGCAAAGAGGCTTGGGTCAAGCTTTTCAAACAGAACTTTCGGTTTGTGGGTGGTGAAATCGTAGGCGAGTTTCTAATGAGCACAGGATATTTGTCCGGATCTCACCTTGAGTCTTGTCCAGTCTACAACAAAATTGCAGCTCTCAACCCACCTTGGATGTCCTAATCTATGACTTCAAAAAAACACATAAAAAGCATGGCTCTTTATGTGTTTTATCTCTAGAACCCTTCCCAATTAAGAGTTTAGTTATTAGTGATAAAAGCTTAGAGATAAAAATAAAATCTGTTGTCCTTATGCAAGATAAGACTATTAATTAGAGATATCTCCCAAGATAGATAAACTAACATTAAATATCTGCAATAGTTAGCAGATTAGCATCATCTCTTAAACAAAGGAGTTGTCCATAGATGCCTAAAGATAATGGCGTTATGATGCAGTACTTCCACTGGTATTTGCCTGCTGATGGCAGCCTGTGGAATGAATTGGCAGCAAAAGTCAACGAACTTTCTGAAGCTGGTATTACCTCGGTTTGGTTACCTCCTGCATACAAAGGTGCTAGCGGTGGATACGACGTTGGTTATAGCGTTTATGATATCTACGACTTGGGCGAGTTCGATCAGAAGGGGACTGTTCGTACCAAATATGGAACAAAGGATGAGTATATTGCGGCTGTAAAGGCAGCTAAAACAGCAGGTGTTCGAGTTTACGCTGACGTTGTTTTTAACCATAAGTTAGGAGCAGATGAAGCAGAGGAAGTAGAGGCAACACCTTATGATCCTGAAAACCGCAACCAACCGATAGGGGACAGCCGCACCATCAAAGCCTGGACTCATTTTAAATTTCCGGGTCGTAAGGGTAAGTACTCTGATATGGAATGGCACTGGTGGCACTTTGATGCGGTTGATTACAGTGCCTATGATGAGGGTTACGATGCGGTTTATTTGTTTGAAGGAAAGAGTTTTGACGATGACGTCGATTTAGAAAAAGGCGCTTTTGACTATCTCATGGGATGCGACCTCGACGTAGAATCCTATGAGGTACAAGAAGCTTTAAAAGATTGGGGAGCGTGGTACGTAGACACCACAGATGTAGATGGGTTCCGTTTTGATGCGGTCAAACATGTCAACGCTGGCTTTTTCCCTCATTGGCTACAGCACTGTCGTCAACATGCAGGACAACCACTGTTCGCAGTAGGGGAATACTGGTCTTATGAAATCGAAGCTCTACACCACTTTATCGATGTTACAGGCGGAGACGTTCACTTATTTGATGCGCCGCTGCACTACAATTTCAGCGAAGCAAGCAAAAGTGGGAAAGACTACGATCTGCGGCAAATTTTCGACAATACGCTGGTTAGCCAGCAGCCTGCTCTAGCCGTCACTCTTGTTGACAACCATGATTCCCAGCCGCTGCAGTCGCTGGAGTCGGTAGTTGAACCATGGTTTAAGCCCTTAGCTTATGCGCTAATCTTGTTACGCAGCGAAGGCTATCCATGCATTTTTTATGCGGACTACTTCGGTGCTCACTACAAAGACGCCGGCGACGATGGTAACGAGCATGAGGTCTGGTTAGATAGCCATCGATGGCTCATTGACAAGTTCTTGCATGCTCGTCGCACTTACGCTTACGGCGATCAATATGACTACTTTGATCACGCGAACACTGTGGGTTGGACTTGCCTCGGAGACGAAGAACATCCCGGAGGAATGGCTGTTGCCTTATCGAATGGAGACAAAGGCCAAAAGTGGATGGAAGTGGGTCAGTCGAACTGTACGTATATCGACATCACAGAGCATGTCAGTACGTCAGTGGTGACTAATGATGAGGGGTGGGGAGAATTTCTCTGCGCAGCGGGTTCGGTATCGGTTTGGGTACCAGAATTATAGCGTTAGCCACTGATATCTACTGATGTGTTTGCCCTAACTTCTCCTGATTGCCTCCTAGTACACTGAAGGAAAATCAGGAGAAGTTGGGGCTGTCATAGCTACCGGATTTGATTTAGTGACTCAAAAATGCTTTTTCTAAAATGCTTTTTCTAAAGACTTGTCTGAGCATAAAAAAATCTCTAAGTCTAAGCTTAAAAAAACTTCTAAAACTATTAAAATGAGTCAATTGAAAGAAACCTTTTCTCGCGCAACTATAGCGATACTCAATCGCTTGTGAACTGCTAAGTGAGAGGAGGGACGGGCCGCGTCCACCCCTCCTCTCACAAATCATTTGAGATTGCTATATGACGTTGAATTTTCAAGTATTAGTTAAAAAATTAGACTGTTTGTATTGTCCCGCTTTCCCAAAACTTCGATTTCTACTACTTAGTGGGTAATAATTGAAGGCTACGTATTGAAAATATACAAAGCAGGTAAAGTTTTTGGTATTAGGCTTCAGATACGTCTTTATATCTTTAGATTGATGCGTTATGTTGTCGCTCACATTTAATTTTAGATATTGAATAAGTTTTACTTACCTTCAGTAGAAGGAGTTTTCACATGAAAAATCAATTTCTTAAGAGCGTTCGAAGCCAACTTCTAAAAGTGCTCATGATTGCTGTTGCATGCTCTTTGCTAGTATTCAGCGGTCTATCGCCAGCATTAGCGCTCGATCGAGCTACTAGTAGCCCTTCTGAAGGAGCTGCTGTTTTAGACAACATCAAAAATGAATCTAAAGATGCGGTTCAAGATGGAGTAGACCGCTCGCAAAAGATTCAGAACAAGGCTCAATCGGGACCTAACGAAGTTCAGGGAAGTGCAGATCTCCACAAGATGTACACCCCCCGCAACTCTGATGACAATACTGGAGCAACTTCTGTTCGTAAGCAGATTGAAAATGTTTTTGAGGATGCCTCGCCCGGCGAATAGGTGGTGAATAAGAATGCGATGGATAAACTAAGCATAAAGTTGATTAGTTCTGTCCCCTAGTATTCCTTCAACATACTCTCCATACATACTACTTCGGTGCAGTATGTATCGGTCTAAAAGCATAGCTGCATCTCCGAAGTTTGTATGCAGCTATGCTTTTGCTAGTGTCATGGTTTAGAAAAATTAGGTCGGCTGCCAACTTGATGTAGCTTATCGCAGTGCTTTTGTTAGATCTAGTAAGGTCTCAATCAGCTTTTCTGGCTCCAACGGTTTCTTCAAATGGCACTGATATCCACTGGCTAACGCTTGCTGCTGGTCGTCTTCTCTCGCATATGCGGTCAATGCAATAGCAGGAATTTCACCTCCTTTTTTAGGCGGCAGCGCTCGAATCAAACGAATCAAGCTGTAGCCGTCAATATCAGGCATGCCAATGTCGCTGATTAAGATGTCAGGCTTTTTGGTTTTGAGCATTCTCAAGGCTTCAGTTGCCGAACTCGCTGTAGAAACATTTGCTCCATACTGCTCTAGTAGAGTAGTTAAAAATTCTTGGGTGTCAGCTGAGTCATCAACTGAGAGAACTCGAATTCCAGCTAGATTCAATTCTGTTTGAGATACTATTTTGGGTCGATTGTCATCCAACTTGACTTCGGGCATCGGTAGCTGAACTGTAAAGGTGGCTCCCATCGCTTCTCCAGGGCTATTGGCTATGACCGATCCACCGTGGGCGTCGACCAACTGTCGCACAATAGCTAGCCCTAACCCTAAGCCACCATGCTTGCGAGTGATTGACACATCTTCCTGGCGGAAAGATTCAAAAATAAAGGGCAGGAAGTCTGAAGTGATACCAATGCCTGTATCTTCTACTGTAATTTGGGCGTGGCGACCTTGCCGACTGAGCGTGACGTTAACTTGTCCATTGCTCGGTGTAAATTTAATCGCGTTGGATAATAGGTTCCAGACAATCTGTTGGAGGCGAGCCGCATCTCCAAACACTTGGGTTTTCGGAGATAGGTTTAGAGATATGGAGATGGACTTAGCAGCGGCGGCTGTTTTGACAGCTTCCATCGCGGCCTCAATCACGAATGCTAGATCGACAGGTGCGTTGTTGAGATGCAGCTTTCCTCGCAAGATTTTGGCTAAATCTAGTAAGTCGTCTACGAGTTGAGCCTGAAGTCGGGCGTTTCGCTCGATTGCTTCAAGAGCCTTAGCTGTTTTAGCTTCATCAAATTTGCGGGTTTGCAGAAGCTTTGACCAGCCGAGGATGGGGTTGAGGGGCGATCGCAGTTCATGAGACAACACAGCCAAGAACTGATCCTTGACGCGATTGGCCTGCTCCGCTTCCTCCCGAGCCAGCCGTTCACGCTGTAGGAGTTCTTCTCTTTCTTTCTCACTTTGCTTCAATGCTGTAATTTCGACAAAACCTGCGATCGCACCCCTAACTTTTCCCCGCCGATTATAGAGCGGCACAGCTTTGCCGTAGATATAGCGCACGGAGCCATCGGGCATGACGAACTCAAGCTCCTCCGTCACTTCTTGTTGCGTATGAATGGCTCTCTGCATGGGCAGTTCCTGGAGGAGAGGCTCACGTCCTTTTAGAATTCCATGGAAGGGCACTGAATCGTTCTCTTCTAGGGTCATTCCCGGAGGTATTGTTCCTGGTTCTATACCCATTAGTTCTTGAGCCATCTGATTTGCTGTTATTCGATAGCAATGAGGATCGTGAGCAATCCAGATAGCGGCAGGAGCGGCCTCCATCAACACCGAAAGTTCTTCAGCCCTGGCATTGGCGATCGCCTCACTTTCCATGAGAGCGTCTTCAAATTCTTTGCGATCGCTGATGTCGAGCACCACACCTGAAAAGCGCTGAGGTACACCGTCTGCATTGAAATAAACATGACCTTTCGCAGAGATCCAGCGTTCAATGCCGTCTTCAATGCCCACGGTGCGGTAGTCGATGTTATAGGATCCACCACTTGAAGGTTCGAGTAAGCTTTGAACCACTTGGTTGACCCAAGCTTTGTCTTCAGGATGTAGTGCTTCATAAAAGGTGTCAATCGTAATATCAGCAGCATCTGAAGACAAGCCAAACATAGCTTTGCAGCCCGAATCCCAGCTCAGCTCATTAGTCATGAGATTCCAGTCCCAGGTGCCAAATTGAGCCGATTCCAAAGCTATGCGCAGTCGATCTTCGCTGCGGCGCAAATCTTCCTCGACCTCTCGACGATCGGCTTCGAGTTGCATTCTCTGACTAATATCTAAGGCAGCACAGGTAATGCCAACGATGGCATTGCGATGATCTCGCAGTGGCTCAATCGTTAAGTCGTAGTAGTTGGGTTCAACGTAAACGACTTCTCGCAGGGTAGTTCCCTGTTCTAGAACCTGCCGCTTGAGCTGAGTCAACCGAGTCGCCGTTTCGACGGATGTGAGATCATCATCCTGTTTGCCGAGCACCTCGTCTCCGGAGTAGTTGTGCGATGGATTATAAATCCAGGTATATCGAAGTTCTCGATCTTGATTGAACAGACTAATAGGAGCGCTCTTGAGAGCTACATTGAGGCGCTCAGTCGTTTGTTGAAGGGCTCTCTCTGTTTCTAGCAGATCGGTGACGTCGGTGTTTGTACCAAACCAGCGCAACACGTTGCCCTGAGCATCTCTCACTGGAATTGCACGAGAGAGAAACCACCGATATTGTCCGTCTTTCCCTCGCAATGGAAACGTATCTTCCCAAATCTCGCCCTTGCTCAGGCACTGGCTGAATTTTTCGACGACTTGGTTAACATAAGCAGGGTGTTGTACCTGTTGCCAACCCCAGCCTTGCATCTGTTCTATCGTTGTGCCCGTGTAGTCTAACCATCGCTGGTTGTACCAAAAAATCCAGCCGTTAGCTTCCGCCATCCAGGCAAATTGAGAGATGTTGTCTGCTAAGTCGTGGAACCGCTCTTCGCTGTCACGTAGAGCGGCTTCGGTTTGTTTGCGATCATGCACGTCGGAAATATTACCAATCCATTCCCGCACCGAGCCATCTGGATCGAAGAGAGCCATTCCTCGGGCTTCGAAGTAGCGATACTGGCTGCTGGCCGCATGCCACAACCGGCCTTCAGCGGCATAGGTGGTTCTTCGCTGTTGGGCCTCTTGCCACAACGCCCATACTTGCTCGCGATCGTCGGGATGCATGGCTTGCAACCAGCCAAATCCTTTGTAATCTTCCCAAGATTGCCCTGTGTAGAACTCCCATTCTGGTTGGGGAATCGTGAAAGCTCCAGTTGCATCACTTCTCCAAATAATGGCAGACAGTGTGGAATTGAGTAGCCGATAACGCTCTTCATTGAGCTGCAGCGCCATTTCTGCTTCTTTGCGATCGCTCACATCGGTAACAAACCCTTCCCAGAAGGCGACGTCCCCTGTTTCAGAAACCACTGGTGTGGAGCGAACTCGCACCCAGCGAATATCGTTCTGAGCGTCAATGATGCGGTAAGTGATGCGAAGAGGAATTTTTGCTTCGACGTGCTTGATTACGTCGGTCTGCACCTGACTCAAGTCATCGGGATGGATCAAGCTATTCCAGATAACGGTTCTTTCTAAAAAGTCTGTGGCGGGATAGCCTGTAAGGCTTTGTACGCCTTCACTTACAAACAGCATCGTCCAGTCTGGGTCGTTCAACGACCGAAACACAAATCCAGGAAGATTGCCAATTAGGGTCGTGAGCGATCGTTCACTCTCTCTTAGAGCCTCCTCTGCCTGCTTTTGCTCAGTGATGTCACGCGAGACCACGACCAGGGTTGTCACCTGTCCAGATGCATCGCGCAGTGGGGTTGCGACTACATCCCACCACTTGGTGATTCCCTTCGATGTAGAGAAGTAGCCTTGCATGCGGCCTACGTTGCCCAGTCGGGCTGACTCAAGCACCTTTTGAGCTTTTGCTCGCTGATCACCCTGCCAAAAATCAGTCCAATACGTATTTAAAATAAAGGCTGGGTCTTCTATCTCTAAATTTCCCAGTCCACCTGTGTTGATGTAGAGAATCTCTCCGTTCAGCGACAACACTTTGATACAGTCAGTGCTGCTGTCTAGAATACTTTGCTTCAGAGCTTCGCTTTCGCGGAGGGCAGCCTCAGCACGTTGGCGTTTAGCTTCGTCACGTTTCTGTTTACCCATATCGATCACCAGAGCAATAAACCCTGTTACCGTTCCTTGGAGATCAAACTGAGGAACATAGATGGCTTGAATGTCACAAACACCGCCATGGGGATAAGTCACGTGGTGTTCAGACGTGACGGTATGCCCAGCGAGTGCTTGTTCCACATCGGGTCGAATGGCAGTATAGGCCGATTCGCCCAATATTTCTTTCAAGTGTTTGCCGTAGGTGTCTTTTGCAGAACTGCCAAACCAAGTCTCATAAATGGGGTTGTGGAAGCAATAGCGTTGTTCCGAGTCAACAAATGAAACCAATACTGGAAGTTCCTTGTTAACAATTCGAAGCTCTTTTTTTAGTGGATCTAGATTGTTGTTGGGTTCTGAGTGTTCAACCTTTTCTGAAGTTGTTTCGGTTCCGCGAGTATCTGAAAAAGTGGGTGAAAGGATTTCTCTGGTTTGAGAGCCTGTGGCAAACACACCGCCGATCTGTCCTGCTTCATTCCAGAGAGGTGTGTAATCCCAAGCTCCCTGTTGGCTTACACCACGACTGTCTTGACTAGGCAAAACGGGCTCTTGGCGAATCGGCAATCCTTCAGCAAACACCTTTTCTACGAAGTCTGATATAGATGCTGAAACGGTCTTCCCAGTAAGTGTTGCGTTGTTTTTTAGCGGTTGCCCTAGCGATCGCCAACGGTCTAATGGGTCTTCTTCCGTGGACCAAAGAGATGAGCAAGCATCGTTGCAGAACAAAAGACGATCGGGACCCCACACACAAAACATCGGGGTCGTCGCATTGAGCAGAATATTGAGAGAATTCTCTAACGGAAGAGGCCAGCTTTTAACTGATCCCAGCGACGTTTGTGTCCAATCGCGCGATCGCATCAATGTCGCTAGTTCGCTCGTTCCCGAAAACAAACGCTTACCTAACCGCTGATGGTACATATCTTTTTCCTTGTCTTCCCCAAACGGAGGCTATTTCAAGAAACACAACGGAGCTGCTGAAAACATGGTCAAGAAAGGAGCTATCAATAAAAAAAATGGCCTGAAGATATCCATCCTGAGATAGCGCTGGTTTTTGTCAAACTCTCAATTACCCTGTCCAAACGTTTGAGTAAGAGTACATTTTTCTATAGCGACCAAAGCTAAGAACTAGGGAAGGAGGTATCTGATCGGTAAACGCAGAGATAAAAAAGTGTCTCAATAATAAAAGGCTGTTGTTCTCTTTTGTCGCTGATTCTTTCGTTTACTTAATGATTTTCAATTGTACTTGATATTTATATAAGTCTACACATGAAAATACATGTTTTTGCAAGGAAACGCTGCTTAGTAAGTTTTTATAAATGACTTTGAAAATAGGTGGCCTGTTCACGGGGGGGGATGTTGGGCGATCGCCATCTTAAGAAGCTCTACGATCTTTGCTGTTCAGGCTCAGGTTTGCTCGAATTGAGAAAGAGTCAGGGGGAGTTCAGTCTACATGTATATCACTGAAATCAATGGTGCGCGCCGACTCTGTATCGATGGCATGACAAGGTTTCTGAGCTTTGCTGTCCTCACCAATCTGGACGTATTGGGGGGCATTGGTATCTGAGCATTGTTTAGGAAAGAGCTTCACTCAGATTTATTTGGACAGTTGGCGATCGCGCCGACTCTTTGAAAGCTGACTCGTTTAACATTACCTGATGCTTTGCCGAAAACTTCAAAACTAGGCAAGGCGTGCGCCATTCGGCACGTTGTCATCAGGAACTGCTAAAACAACGGCTCCATCATCTCTGTGAAACCCAGTGACCAAACATTCAGACATGATTGGCCCAATTTGTTTTGGCGGAAAGTTAACAACAGCTACAACTTGTTTCCCTAGCAAACTTTCTTTGGTATACAAATCAGTGATTTGAGCACTCGATTTTTTAACACCGACTTCTTCTCCAAAATCAACTTTAAGCTTCAAGGCTGGCTTTCGGGCTTCAGGAAAATCTTCGACAGAAATAATCGTTCCAATTCTTAGTTCTACTTTCTGAAAATCAGCCCATTCAATCTGATCCATGATGTCTTAAAAATTTATAAGTAAAGATATTTTTTAATGGCGATCGCCATCCTGTTTTGTGTTGAATTCTCAACGCTTGTTTGCCTAACTAAGTATTAGCCTAATTGAGCTATTACTCGTTCTAGCCACAATGTTGAGAGACTTCAATACTGACGTGTTGAGTCTTATTCGCCTTCACTATTCGTGCAAGGAATCGATTTCCACAGCTCAACAACAAATTCCGTACCCTCTCCTGGAGTAGAATGACAGCTAAACTTTCCTTGATGGTTTCCAGTAACAATTTGATAGCTGATTGACAACCCCATTCCTGTGCCTAATCCAATCGGTTTTGTGGTGAAAAAGGGGTTGAAAATTCTCGCTTGAGTTTCTGGGCTCATGCCAGTACCGTTGTCTTGAATTGAAATCGATACTTTGCTGTCAGAGACTGGTTTTGTCGTGATAGTGATGCATCCCGCGCGTTCTGTTTGAGCTTCCTCTTGAGATTCTTCGATTGCATCGATCGCATTCACTAACAAATTCATGAATACCTGATTCAAAAGGCTTGCATAACATTCGACTGGAGGTAGCGCTCCATAGTTTCGAATGACTTCAACGGCTGGATTTCCAGCACGTCCGTTCAGACGATTTTGTAGAATGATTAGCGTATCTTCAATATTAGAATGGATATCAGTGGCTTTGCAATCGGCTTGGTCGAGTCGAGAAAAGGTACGAAGCGATCGCACAATGTCTCGAATTCGAATGGCTCCTTTCTCCATCGATTTAAGAAGTTTGGGAAAGTCATTGAGAATATATTCGATATCAGTTTCATGGATGAAATCAGCGATCGTTTGAGAGGGTTCAGGTTCACTATCTCGATACAACTGAATAAGACGGGTCAGACTATCGGCATAGTCTAGGGCAATGGATAAGTTGCCATATACAAAGTTGACGGGATTGTTGATTTCGTGAGCAATCCCCGCGACTAGTTGTCCTAAGCTAGACATCTTTTCGGCTTGAATGAGCTGAAGTTGAGCATCCTTCAGCTCCTGATATGAACGCTTTAGCTTCTTAGTTTTCGCTTGAGATTCTTTGTAAAGCTGCGCTTGATAGATGGCGATCGCCACTTGATTGCCAATACCTCGCAAAAGCTCAAGCTCTTCTTTTTCCCAAGCTTTGCTTTGAGAGATACGACCAATTTGCAGGCTGCCAATTTTGCCACTGAGAGTGTGAATGGGTAAGCACAAATAGGCTGCAATACCCATATTTTTGAGGAACGTCTTGAATGTACTTTCTGCTAATGAATCAAGGCTGTTAACTTGATAGATCTGGTTGTCAAGAATGTGCTTGGATAGATTGGGAAATGTGTCTGAGGGATAAACCCCTAACCAACTTGGCAGATGGGTTGCTTTTTGCTCAGTGACAACTTCTAAAATAGCTGAAGATTTTAACTCTCGATGCCACGCAAATAGACAAATATCTGTAGACAGCTCAGACGAAATGGCATTGACTAAATTTTGCAGAATGATGTTCAGATCAAGTGACTCGCGAATCTCTGAGCTGATGTGATTGAGCAGCTGAGTTTGGTGCAGAAGCGAGTGGATTCTGGTCTCTGCGCGTTTGCGTTCAGTGATGTCTCGAACGATGACCAGCACTTCCTCATCGTTGAGGGCAATAACCCGCGTTTCTTCAGCCCGTAGATCGCCTTCTACCGCGAGCAGGTACTCGTAAAACTGTACGTCGCGAGTGTGCAACGCACGTTGAGCATAAAACATGCGTTGTTGAGCCTGCTCAAACGGAAGGGCGTCATAGATTTTTCCGCCTTCTCTAGTTGCTGCAGGATTGAGCATTTTGACGCCTTCGCCCGTTACAACGTCGAGGTAAGTGCCATCAATACGGAGACGAATCATCAAGTCAGGAATGACCTCGACTAATGCTCGATATCGAGTCTCTCTTTCTCGAAGTTCAGCCGTACGCTCTTCGACTTTTGCTTCCAGCTCTAGATTGAGCTGATGGATCTGCTGTTCTGCCTGTTTGCGATCGGTGACATCTCGAACAATGACCAGCACTTCATCACCGTCGAGGGGTGCGATGCGGACTTCTTCGTGACGTAAATCGTCGGCATCGTCGAAGATCTGTTCATAAAGCTGAACCTGGCCTGTTTCGATCGCCTGATTTGTGTAATATAGCCGCTGCTCAGCCAGTTCTTGCGACATCACGCTATATACCTCAGGCTCAGGCGAGACTTCCGAGGGATATTTGATGTGAACGGTGCTTCCCCCCAGCATGCGGCTGTATCGACCCTCACGATTCATGTGAATGAGCAGGTCTGGCAAGGTCTCAACGATGGTTCTATTCGTCTGTTCACTCTGTTTAAGTGCAGCTTCTGCCTGCTTTCGATCGGTAATGTCGCGAATCATGAACAAGACTTCGTCATCGCCACTTTTGATGACACGAACCTCTTCATCTTGAAGGCGATCGCCCATCTGAATTTGCTGTTCGTAGATTTGCAGTTCTCCCGTGTGGATAGCCTGTTCAACATGATAGAGATGGCGCTCTGTGATATCAGCAGGCAAGAGATCTGCCATCGACTGACCCACTGGAGTAAAGTCATGTGCAAAAAAGTCAACGTCCTGGCTGGGTCTGACAATTCGACGATAGACTCCATCGGCTCCAAGACAAAACATAAGGTCTGGAATGGCGGCCAAGATGGCTCGACTCTGAGCTTCGCTTTGCCGTAGGGCGAGTTCGGCCTGCTTGCGATCGCTAATATCGCGCACTAGCAGCATTGCTTCGTGTTCTTTGTAGGGAACGACCCGAACTTCCTCGATTTGCACTCTGTTGTCAGTGGAGAGATCGTGCTCGTAGATCTGAATCTCTTGGGTGTGTAAAGCTTTCTGAATAGCCTCCAACCGTTTTTGAGCCGCCTCGGGAGGGAGGTCTTTGGAGACATGATTTCCCACGAACGTTTTCGAATTACCCAAGATATTGATGTTAGAGCTAGGGACGAATTCTAGACAAATCCCTTCACGATTCACACGCATCATCAGATCGGGTAAGGCACTGATGAGAGCCCGTTGATGGGTTTCAGAGCGCTCTAACTCTCTTTCTGTTTGGTTTCTGATTTCGAGTTCGGTTTGCAGCTGTTGATGGGTGACGGCGTGTTTGAGGGCGATCGCCATCTGTACCGAGATCTGTTGCACGAGGTCAATCTCATCGGCTGTCCAAGGGTGGGGATGATCTCCATAGCTGGCAATCATCAATCCCCAAAGGGTTTCCTCAACCACGATGGGGGTCATCAGCTTGGCCCAGATCTCAAAGCCCAACAGCATTTCTTGATGACACAGGGTAAAGGCTTCGGCGTAGACATCATTGACGACGCGCACTCGACCCTGACGATAAGGCTCGATCCACTCTGGAGAGACGCAGGGGTCGTGCACTTCGCTGTGCAAGACTGAGCGTCCGGTTTCGATAATAGACTCAGCCACAACAGTTCCGCTGAGGTCTCCATGCAGTTCGTAAATGATGACGCGATCGCACTCTAAGAGCGATCGCACTTCCCGAACGGCATGGTCGAGAACCTGCTGAGTATCCAACGATGACCGAACTTGGTCAGCAACGCTAGCCAATAAGGTTTCTCGCTCGGCTTTAGCTTGAATGGTAGCCGTTCTCTCTGCAACTCGTTCTTCTAAGCCGACAGTCTGCTGATCAATCAGCGCGATTTTTTCTGCCGACAACTGGGCAACTTTTGCTTTGAGCTGATCGATCTGCTGAGACGTAGACTGAGCCAAAACTAGGGAATTGAGCAGACATTGCAAGTCTTCACGGGTGACTAACCCAACGAGGCGATCGCTCTCATCGACCACTGGAAAACAGCTCGTCTGCTGCTGCTGAAGTAGATGGGCGATCGCGTTTATCGGTTCGTCAGACAAATGTGTGGCATCTGAGTGCGTGATGTCTGGATGCTTTTTGCTCCAGCTTGCAAGCTCTGATTCCGGTAGCGTCGTCGCTGGAGCCACCATACTTTGGCTTACAGTCAGCGTGTCGAGGGCTTTTCCTTGAGCAACCAGACGCAAAATGTCTTGCTCGGTTACAAGTCCCAGAACACAATTGTTCTCTACCACCACGACACAGTTTGCTCGTTCATAGGGAGCCCGAACAGAAGGAACAATCGATGTGTTGTTTTTTGATGAACCGTTTCTCGATGAACCGTTCTGTGCTGGTGTTGACACAGCAGTGCTGTCGCATCGGGCCTCGATCATCTGGGCGATCGCATCGGCCACGGTTGTGTCAGGCGCAACAACGAGTGGATCGCGAATCATGCGCGACTCTAAGGACAGGGATATCGGATAGGCGTCACGAACGGGCATGAAGGATAGCAAAGAATCGAATAGGATTTGAATGAGGACGTTGGGTCGCCAAGAGAAGAAGAGTGGCGTTCGTTTTCTTTAATTGATAAACAATTTTGAATTGTTCAGCAAGCACTCTTTATATAGCTCCGGTATTGGGTTGGTGCTGAACATCCGTAGATTTATACTGCCCTGATCGTTACCTATCTTCACAAATAGCGAATAGCTGGCTGATGTTGCTTTTATGAGGTAGTGCTTTTTCTGTGGGTTGAGTCAAAGAATAACTTTAATTTCTTGATAACATTCTATGGCTATTTTCTGTGTGGCTTGTAATACCTGTTACATGAGCGAGTTCCGTGTTGTTTGTCGCGTTGATCAGACATAGCTGTGTGATACCGTTACGTTCAGCAATATCCACAGGCGCTAGATTCAGAGCAGGATGGAACGAATCAAAACCAGCCAATAGGCGATCGCCTTCGAGAAAAGCGATCGCCTGTGAAAAAAACTGACGCAACTCGTCAATTTGTTTTTGTTCTAAAAAAACAAGCTTGGGAACGCCTGTTCTTTCTGTTGCGGATTCTCGTTATCCTAGAACAGAGAATTCTTTGACAAAGATGCTGTAGAGGATTGTTCATGCCCTCTCCAATGCAAGTCATTGATTCTCCATTAAGTAT